>Ga0213875_10000337_pt1 | contig 44354 bp, 42 predicted proteins | sample BarmaccomBMRX_R8_FD_160105 | JGI IMG/M metagenome (GOLD analysis project Ga0213875, IMG submission 160105) | Root-associated microbial communities from Barbacenia macrantha in rupestrian grasslands, the National Park of Serra do Cipo, Brazil - RX_R8 | ecosystem: Host-associated > Plants > Roots...
CTTCACTTTTATAGTAAATCATATTGCTATGATCCACTGGCTTATTCAAACGCTATTCAGTTCTCAATGTCCATTCCTCATGTCGTATGTATTCACAAAGTGAACATCTTTACGTCATCGGCAAAGAGTAATCTTACAGTATCCACTGACGCACGTCAAGCCCTTTGTAAAAGTTTTTCAACTTTTTCAAAAGGCACTTGCTGAGGACTATCCCTTTATTGGGAGCTAACTCCAGTAGTTTGCGTCGGGAAATTTAACTGCGTTGTCTTACGTTATTACAAACGACTCGACAAACTCAAGGTTCCAGGCTTTTTGCAGAATTTTGTAAGACTTAAACTGTTTTACATCTCTACACAAGCACGATTAAAAACAGCAATTATTATAAGGCTATTGACTCCTGGTGTCAAGAGGGATGCTGCCAAAAGGCTTTGCACAAAAAGTCTCTGTTAACCACACAATATTGAGGTCGAAGCTGAACATTAGCACAACAGCTTGCGGTAAGACCGACTTTTTGTGCAAAGCCCTGCCAAAATGCCTAAACCAGCAGCTTACCACTTAATCATCCACATAGACCTTGGCTCTGACAGCGGGGTCGGCCCGTCGCTGGATTTCTTTAAGACCAGTAAACAGCGAACTGCTGGCGCGGCGGAGTTGGCGATTGGCTTGCAGGCCCATTTCGTGGCCTTGGGTATCCGACCAGACCGCCAGCGATTCCACCCCCTGCTCCATCTCGATGCTGGCCGATACCAGATCATTATCAGCCCGCTTTAAAGAGCGCGGCACAGGAGTAATGGCACGCAACCGCTTCGCATCGGTTTTGATTTCTTTGATGGCATCAAGCAGTTCCGCTTTCAGCTTACCCATCTGCTCGACTTCCTCTGATGTAGAGGTGTGCTTGCTGCGGCGAGTTGGGGTTCCATAGAGCGCCTTGATGTCTTCGGTAGTCGTCCAGACCTTGGTTAAAAGTGGCTTTAATTCATTTGCAACGGTGTTGACCCGTGCTACATAAGTAGCCTGCACTTGAGCGACTCTGGCCGAATCTAGGGCATTCGATTTCGCAACGGATGTGGCAGCTTTAGCTTTGACGTTGCGACTTTTGCCTTGGGCATTAGCCAGTGTTGTCAACGAGCAAGCAGCCAATCCTAGCAACAGTGCAAGAAACAGTGGTTGAGTCCTTCTCATGGAGCCATCTCCTCAATAAGATTTCCACTATTTTACTACACTTGGATTTACAAGAAACGAAGAAGTCTGGATAAGGGCTTTATCTCTCGCCGGAGATATGGATTTGAATCCAATGCACGGTTTGGCCTGGCGTATTGGCAAAAGCGCCCTCGATAGCGATTTCTGGCGTGAGTTGGTAATTCAGTCCATAGACGTTGCTATGAAATTTGCCCAGCGTGCCAGCTTGGTCGTGCCAGGTATATTTAGATAGGTAAGGCTTCCATTTGCCCAACTTTTGATAAGTGAGCTTGCCAAAATCAAAGTTGAAGCGTTCCCCGGAGTGGCGCGTAAAAAGAAGATTCTCTGTCACAAATTGCCAGGCTTTACTGGTATAAGTTGCATCCAGACCAGCACCGCGATTCTGCACAGCCCCGAAAGTGACACCCCGGCCCGCACTTAATGATAGGCCAAGGTTGAGATGCTTGCCGAAGTTATGCCCCGCTCGAAAATAGCCATTGAGGTCTTGATGCCGTTCGGTGTTGACTGCTCCCGTATAGGAATTTTGGCCTACGGTGCGATCCAGCATGACACCATATTTGGTCTCATACTCCCATTCCTGCAAAGCAAAAGGCACATAGAATTTACCGACCGTCAGATTGGTTTTGCCAAGCGGTCTCTTATACCATGCTTCCACGGGCTGGCTGACCGTAACATTTGGCCCGCTGTAGAGATCGCCAACTCCTAATGAGACTTTGGCCTCTTGCCCATCGCCTTTGGTTGAATGAGCATACACCACAGAGGGATAAGCCGGGCCAAAGCCAGCCCAAAACCCATCTTGATAATGCCGCAATCCGGCTAAGTTAGAATAGCCCCGGTAGAAATCCGTGCCAAGTTTCAGTGTCCAGTCGGGGTTAGTAGGTTGGTTATCACCGGCGGCAGCCGAGGCCGCTTCGTTCTTATTGGGTGTCTGCGCTGCGGCTGGAGGCTGTGTAGTATCGGCAGGTCGCGCTCCCTGCGATGTAGTTTTGCCCGCGTTGTCACTTGCTGCGGCAGAGGAAGGGGAATTCTGAGCCGTAGTCTGTGCATCATCAGCATAAGCAACAGACAACCCGCAAAGCAGGCTGAGCAAGGGCATCCATAGTCGTTTACAAGAATGTAGCGGCTTCAATGGTGTTCCTTTCAAGGATGGCAGTATTTGTGCGTTTCTATTGCAACTAACCGTTAGGCAGCTTGCAGACCAGAATAGTGTTTTACAGCAGCATGGCTTAGGCCACGCGCAGATGCCGCGCCCCGTTAGAGTCATCATCTTCAGACTCATCCTGGTTATTGCGCGCAGTATGCTGGGCACACTGCAAATAGAGTTTGAGGATGGATTCAAGTAATTGCAGGTAATTCATCGGCAGCATATAAAGAAAGCGGGCTGCTGGTAAGCCTTGCTCTTGCCCGACAATCAGGCGTAGACGGTGTAAGGCTGGCCCCTTATGACTGCCCAGGCTATCAATGATCGCTTTAACCTTTTCTTGAAATTGCTCCCAGGTTAAATCAGTGCGTTGGCGTAGCGGCAACACACGATTTAATAACACATGAATCAGATTTAAGACTGCAATTTGTTCCCCTTCAAACTGTTCTGGGGTTGGCAGTTGCAAGCGCACTTCGGTGTCGAGGAAGTATCTACTAAACGATATGCCATGTGCGACTAACTCACGTTGATCAGGCGTTAGGGTCTCAGGAGTCACCAACCACATCGGCAGCAACTGCTTGATAAAATCGAGAAAGCTGACGCCTGGCATAACGACATAGCGCGAGGCTGTGGTAATCATCAATTCCTTGGAAATTTTGGCATCGCTGGCCGGGCGTTCTACGAGCAAGCTGCGAAAAACTGTGCTGGGCAAGGACGATAGTAACTGGCCACCAAACTGCTTTTCCATCTTAACCACACCATATAGCAAAGGTAGCACCGGATGGCCCCCGAAAAACTCCTGGCTTAATGCCTGGGCTACGACAAAGCTACCCGACTGAGGCTCCAAATAGGATTTGTTGAAAGGTTCTGCATCTATCTTGAACAAAGCCCATCGAGCGGCGCAATCGAGCTTCCAATTCAGCTTGCCTTCGATCTCATCAATGGGAATGAGTTGTGAGTGCTCGCAGGCATGGCAGTAAACGCAAACGTTGCCATCTTTAATATATTCAATGTCCGTCTCATGAATATATCCGCACTGCGGACAAAGCACCCAGAAGAGTTTTTCGGGTTCATAGCCCTGGAAACGGGTGCGCAGGAACTCTAAAATCTCGTCATAGCGTTCCAAGGCAGTACGCACATAAGGCTTATAGACGCCGCGTTCATAGAGTTTGGCAGTAGTGATAAGCGTTGGATGACAATCTAAGCGGTGCAACCGATCCATCAACTCTTCTTCAAAGTGGGCGGCATAGGATTCGTGGCAGCCCCACGGATCAGTTAAGCGGGAGATCGGCTTGCCGCAGCAGTCTTTGTATTTTTCAATAAGGGCTTCATCTTTGTTGACCGCAACCCGCAATTGGCGAAAGTTCAGTGGGTCCATACTGTCATCAATGAGCAAAAAAAGAGCGGTATGCCCAATGCGGCGTAACCAACGGACGGCTTCATCGGCCACTAAGAACTCGCGGAGGTTGCGTTCATCTCCTAAATAAGCGCAGGTGGCTCCAGTCGCAATTGTGACGACGTGTTTGTCTTCAAAGTGACTAAGCACTTCGGGATACGAGGACGCCATCAACATTTAATATCTCCCCTTATCAGACACTATTTGTTGCGTTTTACATTAACTTTCGGGCTTCTCCGTGCAAATCCAAATCCTACCCTGACCTCAAGAATTACTTTAGTTAGGATAAAGTTCAATCATTTACTTAACCTGGCTGAGAGAGTCTGGAACGTTAGTCTGATGCTGTTTGCCACTCAGTAAACTTTGTGGTTCTACGCTGGCACTGGCTACCTCAGTGATCTCGTCAGTGCCGCCAATCAGCCGCAATTCGGTGCGCCCATTGGGGCGTCGCTTATCCGCAGCGATGAGGAAAGCCTTAGCCATCTTAGGATCAAACTGGGTTCCGATATTCTTACGAATTTCGGCGACTGCGGCCTCCCATTCCAGGCCCTTACGATAAGCACGGGTGGTCGTCATCGCGCTAAAGGCATCCGCCACTGCCATAATCCGGCCTATGAGTGGAATATTCTCGCCTGCTAATCCATCAGGATAACCCCTACCATCCCAGCGTTCATGGTGCGAGCGCACCGCATCCACAATCGCCTCCATGCCGGGCACGCCGCTTACAATTAACGCCCCTAGCACCGGATGGCGCTTCAGGACTTCGTACTCTTCATTGGTCAGCTTGCCAGGCTTACGCAATATTTCATCGGGGACACCGATTTTACCAACATCGTGCAGCAGTCCACCAACGCGAATAATCCGCATCGTTTCTTCGGACGTACCCAATTCCTCGCCAATCCAGAGTGCGTACTCCGTAACATCTTCCGAATGGCGGCGCGTATAGCGGTCTTTATTGTCTACGGCTGTCACCATCGCATCCAACACACCGAAAGATTCCTCGGTGCGTAATTCACGATGGGAGCGTTGCGTGTCCGTGGTTCCGACAATGCCTTCCTTGGAAAGTTTCGCCGTGTATAAGTTCGCATCGGCGATGGTCAGCAACTCATGGCGATTGCTGCTATCGGTCGGATAAGTGGCAATTCCAAAGCTTAGGGTGACAGGCACCGTATTCTCTTCTTGTGAGCCACGGAAGCCTTCGCGCGTCATGCGGTCGCGCAAGCGTTGGGCCACGACCATCGCCATTGGCTCATCAGTATCGGGTAAGATAACCAGGAATTCGTCGCCGCCATAACGCCCTAAGACATCAAAGGCGCGGCATTCCGACTGAAGCACTTCAGCCACAGTTTTCAAAACCTGATCGCCCACTGGATGCCCATAGGTGTCGTTGAAAAGTTTGAAGTTATTCAAGTCCATCATCATCAGAGAAAGCGGGCGATTCTGCCGGGTAGCACGCTGAAATTCGCCTTCTAACCGTTGATGGATAGCGCGATGATTATATAATCCGGTTACGGAGTCGCGGTCTGCGGCCTCGACTGCGGCGCGATAGCGGCGAGCATTTTCATAAGCCGCGCCCACTTCCAGACCGATACTCTCCAGCATCTCCGGTTCAGTGTTGCCAAAGGCCGCATTCCAGCGGATAACACCAATCATACCGATCAGGTGTTGCTGAAAAAGCAGCGGCGCCCGTAAATAATGATTATTAACCGGTTCATGCGCCAATAATTCCCCAGGCAAAGGAACCGTTTCCATTTTCTCTCTGACCGGAAGTGCCGTGATAAATTCCACCAAGCCGCTTTGCTCTTCGAGGCCATGAGCCAGGGTTACTGGCGGATACAGATTAGGCCCTTCGGTTTCGTCTTCTCCTGCATCACCCTCTAATAAACGCAGAACCACAGCATCGGCTTGCAGCGCCTGCTGTGTATGCCGGAGAGCTGCCGCCAGCACTTCATCCTCAACCAGCGTATTATTAACGGCTTTAGTTAATTCGTGCAACTCTATAAGTTGTTTGGTGCGCCGATGCACCATTTGCTCAAGCTGTTCGTTGAACATCTGCAAAATAGCCGTTAAGTGCTGATTTTCCAGCAAGGTTAATATCTGTCGCACAATCACCAGGAAAATCAACCATACACCCAGCATAACGACGGTATTATCTAAGTAATGACCACCTGGTTTTTTGATGCTAAAATCGTGCTTGGCAACGTAACTAAAAGCAGCAATCGCCGCTATATAAGGCAAAAAGACGCGACTGGCCACTGGCAGCGAGAGCATTTTAAACACACTCGTGCGGCTGGGAGCCAGACTAATGGACTGCGGCGAAAAAGACTCTGGCGCTTGTTCCGCCGCCACCTGTGGCCACCAGAAGGCCAGCAGCGAAGCGAATCCTACCAGCAACCAACCGAAAGACCAGCCCCAATCGAACCAACTACCCGTTTGATAGCTATTCGTAAAATTCATATAAGAATAAAGGGAATCGGCAAAAGCGATTAACACGGTGCCAAAGGCTAAGAACAAAGAGGAGCGACGCAAAACCCGGTCGTTGCCAGTACCATAAAGCAGAGTAAAAGCGCAGAATAATACCACTACGTCGCTTAATGGATAAGCCACGCTAATCATTTTAGCCGTGAGATCAACGCCAGGCGTGTCTTGCTTCCATAGCCCTTGCACCAGGAAGTACCAACTCATGACCCCGGCACTACTGGCGGCTAATGCGCTATCCAATAAAAGGCGCGCGCGTCCTGCCAGATGGGTACTGCCGAAGATGAAGATCATGCCAAAAATCAGGAAGGGGTAACTCGCCAGATAGCCCATGTCAGGCCAACCATAAGGCGTTGGCACATCGCCTTTGATGCTTTCATAATAGGTCCAACTGATCTGGCCCAAAGCAAAAGAGAGACTGCCCAACCCAATCATCAGCCACCCAATACGGCGGCCAGGAGTGCTATGTTGCCCACGCTGGAAATAAAGCAGAGCGCAGATGCTAGCAAAGATAGGGGGAATAATCTGGTAAGTGTTCTGAAAAGCCTTGTAAATTTTAGCAGCGCGAACGTAAAAGCCACCATCTGCTTCCCCTTTGGCTAAGGGATGGTGATGAAAAAAGAGTTGATCGAACAGCGGGCCGCTGGGATGCAATGAAAGGACGAGAAGAAAGACCACCGCATACACTATGGAAGTGATAATGATGGCGCTCTGTAAACGTGTCCAATGTTTGGGTACCATATGGCAGTTCTCTACTTTCTTAACTTCTAACACTTCACAACAAACCGAGTCCGTCGTTAAGGTATGAACTAGCTTCAATATGTAGATTGGCTTTGGTATGATTTTGGCACGTTTAAGGCCAAGTAGAACAATTGTGAAAACGGCTGGTGTTAATGAAGTTAATATCAGTTAACGATTTTATAGGGTGCTGCCCGTTGTTTGTTATTAAATGCTGAACGCCATCACTTATATTCCCATATAACTATAAGTGAAGTGTGCGCTCCCGCACAATGTGCAAAATTTGTGCGCAGCCATATCAAACAGCGAAACATAGTCAATAATTACAAGCACAAGCATATTGCACTTATCTTGCCAAACAGTGATAAAGATCATCCTTGACATACTGCGCACGTTACGCTGCAGCATAAGATAACTTGTAATAGAGAGTCAAAGGGGAGTGGTATAGTGGTTACAGCAGAAACGAATGTTGAGTATGCGGACTGGAAGGAATGGGACCCGAAAGACTATAACAAGGAGTATTATTCTGAACTAACCTTGGACGGGCGCTATTTAATGGAATGGGTGGAAGAATCGGTGCGTCTCTCCCCACCTGTCCCGGTGGCATTGGAATTTGGCAGTGGGCCTACCGTGCTGCATACCTTTCCTTTAGTCACTAAAGCCAAGGAAATTCACTTAGCGGAATATCTGCCAGTGAATCGTGCGGAAGTAGAGGCTTGGGTTGCCAATGAACCGAATACCCATGATTGGAGTATGTTTACCAAAGCTTTCTTAGAAATGGAAGGCCATGTCAACCCGACGGATGCTGACATAGCCGCCCGCGAACAAGATGTACGTTCTCGAATTACGCGTGTGTTACCCGGAGATGCCGGACAGAAAGACCCCCTGGGGCCAGATATGCGGGGTTATTACCCTCTCGTGACCAGTCTGTGCTGTGCGGACTCAGCCACCAACAACAAAGGCACCTGGCGCTTATTTATGGAAAATATTTCCAGCCTGGTGCAGCCGGGGGGCATGTGGATTATCTCGGCCTGTGGTGAACATAGCTATTACTGTGTTGGCCAGCGTTGTTTTCCTGGGGCAAATATCAGCGGACGCGATATGCTGAATTGCCTGCTGGAACTTGGTTATCGTGATATAGACGTTCGTTTGCGCGAAGTGCCCGGTAGTTCTGAACATGGTTTTGGCTGCACCATTTTAGCGCGTGCCATCAAGCCCAAGGATGCGCCTGTTTAAGAGCAAAGAGTTAGCGTATAATGGAGCCGTAATTTCGTCCTATAACCTGCTGTAAAGTTTGCGAAAAACTGACAGAATCTTGACTGCACCTTGATTTGCTAACGCAGAACTCCGCCTTGTCTTTGACACAGGCGGAGTTCTGTCGTTTAGATAACGTCTGCTTCCGTAACACAGATTGCCAACAACACTGCACCCTCTATGGGAGTTATATTCGGCCTTATTGCGGCCTTTTGCTGGGGTTTAGGGGATTATTTAATTACCGCCCTGACACGTCGCGTCGGCACGGCCCAGGCTTTGGTCTTTATCCAGATTATGAGCCTCTTAGCCTGGATCTGTCTCTTGATGACTCATGTGGGGGTGCCTCATGTGGGTTTGAACGTTTGGGTATTCGCCCTGGGAGCAGGCATTTGCCACGTCCTGGGCTTGCTCCTATCTTACCGCGCCTTTGAAATTGGGACATTGTCTCTGGTATCTCCAATTGCCTCTGGCTTTGCTGTAGTCACCGCAGTTTTAGCCCTTTCCAGCGGTGAGCATCCACCCTTGCCTGCGCTCGGTGGCGCGGCCTTACTCTTTGTGGGAGTTATCCTGGCTACACGTTCGACAGGCCATCATGACGAACCTGCCCAGGCAGAACCTAATCTGACCAGTGCGGATGAAACTACGACAACTCCAAAAGCTACCATCAAAGGTGTCCCGGAAGCTCTGGGCTGCGCGCTGGCTTTTGGCATCATGTTCTGGATGATGAAGGGCGTTGAGACTCAGCTTGGCACCACCTGGGCGTTGATCGTGCTCAAAACAATGGCTTCTGGTTACGCTTTAATAGCCTTTGCTCTACAACAAAAACAGGCACAACCCCTAACCGCACTAGAAGTTGGTGTAACTTTACCAATTGAGGACGTTCCAAGTGGAGAGGCACCAACAGTAGAAGCCGAAGTTGTCACACATAAAAGCTATGTGGTATGGCTGCTGGCGTTGAGCGTTGCGGTAGTGGACACTACCGCGTGGCTCGCTTTTAACGCGGGAATTAGCACTGCCTTTACAACCATTGTCACAGCCCTGGCTTCTCTCTTTAGTGTCGTGACCATTTTGCTGGCGTGGCTATTGCTGCGAGAACGGCTGGCTAAAAATCAGTGGATCGGTGTCCTTATCATTCTTATTGGCGTTCTAATCGTTAGCGTTTACGGCGGCTAAATATTGCTTAAAGTAAGAGATTAATTTGAGTAACAAAGGCATGGTGTAACAGGCCATTACGGGGCATAGCAAGCTATGATTAAACCAAAAATTCCTGCGATTGGTGACGAATGGACATTTAGTAATCTAATCTGGGGGATGCGCGCTGGCCGAGGCCAGATCATGGAACAGCACTCGCCCATTGATCGCTCCCTGATTCAAGCCGTGAGCTTGTTAGATGACCACGAGTTAGATTTGCTCTTATTGCCTAAGCCTGCCTTAGTGCTCGATCACGATGAACTCTGGCGTTTTACGAGCCGCTTCCATAAATCTTTAAAGAGCCTGGCCGAACCACTCTTAGAAGCGATGCTGTGGGAAACCGCTTTTACGCGTGGCGATTGCGAAGAAGTGTTGCAGGGCAGTTTCGATTATGTCCACGACTTCCGGCATTCTCTGCGCAGTATTCGCCGTCCCTTAGTCGCCCCCATCAAATATCAAATTCCCGGACAAGAGCGGCAGATTCGTCTCGTATCCGCGCCGTGGGGCACCGTGGCGGCTATCCTGCCACAGAGTGCCTTTGTCATTACTGCTGTAACTTGTTTATTGAACGCGCTGGCGGCAGGCAACCGCGTGATTCTCCGCGCTCCCATTCAAGGGGCACGTTCGGCAGCACTGCTGGCCCTGGCCGTGGAAATCGCCCGTCCGCCGCATGACACCATCAGCATTGTACAAGTGCGCTCCCGCGAGTTTGTAACGGCCCTTAACCGCTCTACCCTACCCAGCTTGATTCACTACATGGGTAGCTCACGCTATGCTTCGCAAATCCATTCAGATGCCTTTCAGCATGGCAACGGGGTTATTATTGATGGCGAGGGTAATACCTGGGTGTGGGTTGGTGAGGATGCCGACTTAGACACTGCTGCCGAATATTTAACGATGGGAGCGGTGCGCTATAATGGACAAACTTGCACTTCGGTCAATGGGGCAATGTTGCATCCGGCAATTTACTCAGACCTCAAAGAGAAGTTAGTGCAGCGTTGGTGTGATCTTAAAGCAGGTAATCCGGCCACCGAGGATGTGCAAGTCGGGCCGTTGCTGGATGATATGCAAGGCGAGTGGTGCGAGCGACGCATCAAAGAAAGTGGCGGCAAGATTTTGTGCGGCGGAATGCGTGAAGGCAATCTTCTGCATCCCACCCTTGTCGAACAACCGGGGGTTGAAAGCAGTCTGGTTTCCGATGGTCTGTTCGGCTGTGCCATGTGGATCATGTCGGGTGACCAGGATGATTTCGTTTCTCTCTGGCCGCGCAATCGTTTTCCTCTGTGCGGCGGGGTTATTTCGCCGGCTGCCGATCCCGCCTGGTGGCTGGTGCGCCTGCCAAACCTGGCACGATTTACCGTCAATAGCGATCCCAGTGTCGAGCATATTTTTGAGCCTTGGGGCGGCTACCCCGAAAGTGGTGTCAATCCCGTTGGCACCTGGCGCGAAAAATACCAACGTATTGTTTCCATTGATGAGCCACTCCCCCACCACGCCACTTAACAATAAGTCACCTACCCATCGTCGAATTGATTACAATTGTTTATTATCAGGCCAGTAAAAGACTGGTGTTTCAAATCTTAATCTTACTGGGAGAAGTTCTTTGAGCAACACGAATACAATGCGCTATCGTCGTTTCGGGCGCACGGAATTACAAATGCCGGTCTTATCGTGCGGAGGGATGCGTTATCAGCAAAAGTGGGGAGAGTTTGAGCCGGATGATATTACGCCGGAGAATCAAGCTAACGTAGAAGCCACGGTGCATCGTGCTCTGGAATTAGGCATCAATCATATTGAAACAGCGCGGGGCTATGGCTCCAGCGAATATCAACTGGGGCGTATCTTGCCCAAACTGCCGCGCGAGCAGTTAATTGTCCAAACCAAAGTCGGCCCCAATGAAGACCCCAAGCAGTTCTTAGAGACTTTCAACAAGTCCATGAATTACCTGCAACTGGAATATGTGGACTTATTGGCCTTTCATGGCATGAGTACCATCGAACTGCTGAATCAAGTGGTGCTGCGCAACGGCTGCATGAAAATCGCGCGTCAGCTTCAGCGTGAAGGCCGGGTGCGCTTTGTAGGCTTTTCCACGCATGGCAGTTGCGGGATGATTCAAGCGGCGGCAAGGACAACAGAATTTGATTATATGAACGTTCACTGGTATTTTGTGAACGACCTCAACTGGCCCGCCATTGAAGAAGCCACCAAAGTGGATATGGGCGTTTTTATTATTTCGCCCAATGATAAAGGTGGCAAGCTTTATGAGCCACCTGCGAAGATGGTAGATTTGTGCCAACCGCTGACGCCCATGCAGTTCAATGACCTCTATTGCTTACAGCGTCCCCAGGTGCATACGCTTAGTATTGGCGCAGCACGCCCCACCGACTTTGACGAGCACGTTGAAGCACTTGCTTATTACGACCAAATTCCTGAAACCATCGGCCCTATTGAGCAACGGCTACGGGAAGAAATGATGAAAGTGTGGGGTGAAGACTGGACGCAGCGTTGGTCGGAAGGCTTGCCCGACCATCATGAGGTTCCCGGCGACATCAACGTATTAGAGATATTGCGCCTCTGGACTTATGCCAAATCACTTGACCTTGTGGAGTGGGGCAAAATGCGTTACAACCTGCTGGGTAATGGGGGCCACTGGTTTCCCGGTCAGACTGCTAATGGCTTAGATGAAGAAAGCGAGATTGCCTTGGCCCCGGCTCTGACACGCAGCCCTTTTGCAGCGCGCATTCCCCAAGTGTTGCGCGAGGCACACGAGATGCTGGCTGGGGAGGAACAGAAGCGTCTCAGCCAGAGTTAGACTTCTCTCCGCCCTCTCACTCCCAGACTAATAGGCGGCGAGGGGAACACTGGATCACTGTATAGTTAAGACTAAAACTAGAATTTAAACGATGCGTAGTCCTCTGACACCCCCTTCCCGGTTCGGGTAGGGCCGGGTGCCCTCTGGGCGGCGGGGGTTAGGTCTAGGTCATTAATTTTCGCGCAACCACTTGATTTTTATAGCGTCTGCATGTATGCTAAAACGCGCTGCAATGCAGATTAGCTGAATGTTACCTTGAAGTCATCTTAGTTGGATAAGTCTCAAGTCACACTGGGGGCCTAACTCGCAAGAGCGAGGATTAGTCCTGATACTGGTGTGACTTTTTCTGTGTCCGCACGGGGAGAAGTTTAAGGCCCCGGCTAAGTTGATTAAAAGTTAGAAAATCTTATTGCATAGCGTCCCTACCAGAACCGTTTAGCCAAGCGCATTCAATTAGGTTTGGGAATGGGTCAGGTATAAATGGTCGTTGGCGCACAGAGAGGATTTCCCGTCCGCGATGCGGGAAATTCATAAATTAATAAATCGCGGAAGGAGTGTGGCCCGGTTAACAACGAGTGAATTGCAGGGAATCTGGGAGCGAATGAGAGGCACGACGAGCTTCAAGATTTACATCAACTTGCACCTTTCACTTACGAGCGTCGGGCTTGATATGGCGAGGGGCCACAATGTCCCCGCCACTGCTAAGGAGGCAGTAAATGCATTTGGTAATTGAAGGACGCGGCGGCGATTGGCACAAGCTGCAAGACCTGCCCGCATTATATGAGTTGTTGGACACGTTGCCCGGTCGTATCAACATGACTAAAATCATGCCACCGATTGTCACCCGCTATGTCGGCGTGACACCCGAAGACTGGGGCATCAGCGGCTTTGTCATGATCGCCGAATCACACATTTCCGTTCACACGTTTCCCGAAAGACATGAGGTCTCGATTGATGTCTTTTCGTGCAAAGAGTTCGACCCCGCACTGACGTGTGAACTGTTGAGCCAAGCGTTTGGGCTTCAGGAAGTGGAAACCTGTGTCTTACGTCGTGGGTTGGAATATGGCAATGAAACTACCATGCTGCCCACCGCGATGGCCAAAAGCGTAACTGCTTTCACCCCCAATATCACCAAACCCGATCCGCAAGAGCCACAAGCTCCTTATACGGCTCTCAACGGTTATCACCCCAACGGTTACGAGACTAATGGCAATGTCTTGAATGGCTATTCCCATAATGGCCATTCCGCTAACGGCACTGCCACCAAGTAACTTCTGTAGCAATAGTGAAGGGCTGCGTCTGAAATTCAGACGCAGCCCTTTGTCGTATTCTCTTAATGACATCAGGAGATCAGGAGAAACCTCATGGACATCATTCAGCGCAATAAGGTAGAAGCTTTTACCACTATGGATGGCTCTGAAATTCGAGAGTTACTGCATCCTCGCCACTCGGTAGTCCGCAACCAGAGTTTAGCAGAAGCGACGTTGCCCGTTGACGGCGCAACTTGTGAGCACTTTCATCCTTTAGCCGAAGAAATTTATTATATCCTGCAAGGCGAGGCGAGGATGCGCATCGAAGGAGAGGAACGTCTTGCTGTGGTTGGAGATGCCATTGCCATTCCTGCTGGACAAAGACACAAAATCTGGAACACCGGCGCAATGCCCCTAGTCTTCCTCTGTTGCTGCGCCCCTGCCTATTCTGACGAGGATACAGTTTTAACTGAGCCACAGCCGGGCATTGAAATACCCGGCAGGGAGGCTAAAGCCGACCGTCCTACCGGACGGCTCTAACTCTTACTTTATCCTTACGGCGTCCAACGGACGCTTGGCCAACGGCCTTCCTGCCGGGGCTTTTATAGCCCCGGTAGATGGCTTCCCACCAGATGCTTAGCAAAGAACTCCTTTAAAGTGGCTTCATAAGCGGCTTGATCTTGCGGATTAATGCTGGCGTGCCACGAGTTCGGCAGCCACTGCAATTGTTTAGGCTCTTTTGCTGCTTCATAGAGGGCACGAGCATCGTTAGGACTAACAATCAGGTCACGACTGCCGTGGAAAAACAAAAGGGGACGAGGGGCAATATGCGGTACGGCATTCAGAGGCGAGACTTCGCTTGGATGGAGCGGGAACCAGCGGCGCCCCCACCAGGCTGTTGGTCTATGCATGGCCGGGCCAAGCGGCCCCAGATACATACGGCAGCGTTGGGCCAGGGCACGTTCTAAATTCGCATACGCGCCATGCGTAGCCACCGCCGTGATGCGCTCATCCTCTGCCGCTGCCATAAGTGCCACTGCCCCACCCATCGAAAGGCCGAGGACACCCAACGGTAACTGTTGCATTTCTGGGCGTGTCGTTAAGTAATCTACCGCACCCAGCAAATCCCCGGTTTCATAATAGCCTATGGAACATAAATCACCCTCACTGTGACCCAGAGCGCGGAAATCAAACAAAAGCAAATGATAGCCTTCCGGGTAGAGAAACCTTGCCCAGTGCATCATTTCCCAGCGGTTGTTCGGGAAGCCATGACAGAGAATAATGCCTGCCCACGCCTGCGGGGAGGGAATAAACCAACCGGAAAGTCGCACGCCATCTTTAGAGAGGAAGGTCACCTCTTCAAAAGGCAACTCGTGTTCCTCTGGTGTGCTACGCAGCCGACAGCGGATCGGATGTGTTGACAGATAGGCCAGGGCCAGCGACCAAAGTCCCAAAGCCGCGCTCCCCAAGGCCACACTCACACCTAAGCCCCAAAGGATACGCTTCCAGAACGCGGCCCCTGCCTGCACCTCTGTTTTACGTTGCTTCTTTAATTTGCATCCTATCACCTTGACAAGTCCATCCATAATACTTATCATCGCAGGTCAGGTAAGAAGCGAGTTTCATCTCACCTACAGCGCAATAAAATCCGCAATCCGAAATCTACAATCCGCAATTCAATATGCCTGGAATCGAAAGCGAGTGCCAAACCGAACGCAGTAAGACCATTGCGCGCTGGTGTGGAATCTTCATTCTGGCGGCGCTGGTTTATCAACAGCAGGTGCAAGGTATTGTCACGCTCTCACGCACCGGATTTCTCTCGTTGTTCGGGGCAGCCCTGTTGATTAACCTCTTTCACTCCTTCTATCTTTTTCGTGCGGGCGCGTGTTCATCCTTTTACAAGTATATTTCGGTCGGACTTGATCTGATGCTACTCACCTTTCTCATCAGCAACTCCGGCCTCAATCAAAGCCCTTACTTCTTTGTCTACTTTGTCCTTTTAGTCTCCAACTGCATCCGTTATGGCCTGGTGATGAGCCTCTATATTGCCGTCTTAGTGAACGTGTTTTACCCCATTGCACTTTCATTAGGACCGCACCAACTGCAACCCAGTGTGGTTGGCGGAGAAGGTCTGAAACTGCTTGCTTTCTGGGGCGTGGCATTATACGGCGGCGCGGTCTCAGCGCGTATTCGCAGGCAAGTCTATGAAATTGCCGCTTACGAAGATACCATTGCTGAACTGCGAGCCGCTTTACGCAAGCCAGCCGCTACCGCACCTGGTGCTGCACCGATGGATGAGCCGTTAGAACAAACGGACAATAACCCCGCCATAGCGGAACCAAAGCCGCAACCTGCCGAGCATCTACGACTGCTGAACAATGAAGCCGAGTGGATAAAAGGACTGGCTCCGGTTGGAGTCGTATTATTGCTCATCGCACTGGCCCTCACCTTTTTCGCGCCGCATGTGCTCTGGTTTCTGTTGTATCCCCTGCTCATTGTGGGAGCCTTCGCCGCCCTGGCTACGACTGCCGCCTGGTTACTGCGCTATCTGCGCCTGTAAAATCATGGCTTAGAATCATTCATAGTGTATAGTGAGCCAAAATCAGAATGCCAATGACCCCCGCCATGATGGTTGGCAACAGGCTGACCGACAGCGCATATTTTCTGGCAGCTTGCCGATCCTTGAGCAGCGAAATACACAACAACCAATTAATCGTTGCGGAAATTATAAAAACTAAAACCAGGGAAACACATTCGGCCATTAATCCGCTATTATTGGCGTGCATCTTATGGCCTGAAGCGAGTGCCCCTGGTTCGTCTGCGGTGAACAAAGTGATGCCAGTCGTAGTGACAATGACTAACAGGGTGATGACACCACCAAACGCCGCGAGGACAATATTGGTTACGATGAGGCAGCAACCAATCAAGATCGCTTGAGTCCCGTTTTCTTCCATGATATTGCGGCCTTGGACATACCCGTATTAAAATGCAGTTTTTCTTCTGCTTTGCGGTTGGCACGATTCAATGCGTTTTCTAATTCTTGCGTCTTATTCTCCAACACCTCATCTTTGGCATCAGCAGGCACCCAGATAGGTTCCTCAACAACAATGGTGGCACGGCTGAAGAGGTAGGGTATCTCAAAATAATCCCACTGATTCAGCCGCACGCCCTGCGCAATGGCAGACCCAACAGGCAACAGGGTGACGCCTGCTTTCTTACCCAGAAAACAGGCACCCGGCTTGGCTTCGTAAATTGGCCCACCAGGGCCATCTGCCGCAATCGCTCCACCACACTCCTGGCGTAGTGTCTGCACAAAATGCAACACGCCCCGCGATTCACTATTGAACTGCGCGGCGTCCAACACTCTATAGCCCATACGCTCAATCATGCGCAGGGTGAACCAACGAAAGGCTTTCGGAAAGCCGCCGTAATCCGGCTCGCGGCTATGACTGGCATACAGACATAACTCTTCATTATGAAAATAAGCAATGGGCACAAAACCTTTGCCGTGCCAGAGGACTAACAATGGATTCTCATCGGGATGTTCACGCTTCAAAAGGCGCAGATTCTCCATGCCCCAGGCGCGAATATCCATTGTGCTCTCAAACAGCCAGAACAGCCTGATGAGCGTCCCCGTGATGAGATAAGTGAGCAGCCCACTCAAGCGTAAGCGAAGGTCAGGGCAGAACTTGAACATGAGAATTTTAACGGGTTACTTCCGGTCTGGTTTACTGCGTGTGCTGTTGGTTTTAGGGATCGTAGGTCGTGAGGTAGAACCGGGTGGTGCCAGCCGAAACTCTTGAGGTTGATCGAACCGATTCCACTTCACATGCCCATCAGCATAGGTGTAATTAGCGCCTAAAACCCCTTCTACCTCATGGCGGAAGGTCAGGTCTTTGCCGTCGCCATTACGATTGCGTTGTAGCACATTGCTTTCATAAAATTCCGTCGTAGTAGCGAGCGATTCTATATAATTCATTGACCGGCGGCTGAACTTCCAGTTCATAGCATAGCCATAATCTTTTTGACCTGCTGCCGGACAGTGATTGACAGCCTCCGACTTCACATAAGGTTGAAGCACATCACTCCATTTATTCGCAGGCGGCATCAGTTCATCATAATCTTGGTTATACTGCGCTATTGCCAGCCCTAATTGCTTGAGATTGCTCTGGCACATCTTATTGATGACAGCTTGATTGGCGGGCACGCCCGGAATCACAACGCCTGTGAGGGTCGAAAGTTTCTGGAGGCCCTCTTTCTCATCCAAATTGTTCCAGCGTGCGTAAGTTGCTATCAGGTCAACGTGCCAACCATTCTCCTCGTGAGCGCAAATGACAGGCTGAATTTCATTGGCTGGCAAGAAGCGCACAGTGGCAGTGTCGCCTTTAGCGTCGAGTTTTGATTCCGCTTTCCACTGGGAGAGCCGAAATTCCTTATACATCTCTTGTAAGAGCCTATCTATACCTTCCCCACCCAATAAATCCTGGTTCTTTTTCGTCGCCACCCCGCGTGGCGACCAGTTCGGTCTCGGTTCTGCATAGGGCAGTGTTAAGAAGCCGATGAACTCTTTGGCTGCCTCTTCTGAAGTTGCGGCTCCAGCGTCCTCTGATTGGGCCTTCAAGTGCGCTCCGTAGAAGCTACTCAAGCTGACTAAACCTATCAGAATCAAGCCCCACAATGCTTTGTAACACCCATGCTTCACCTGCATAAGAAGGCTCCTTTAAACACAAGACAAGTTAAATAGTCAATAAACTCAGCTTGCTTCCTGTTAAAGTTAGCAAGCTTACATCCTACTTGCCTTATTTTATCTCATGTTCCACAAGATAACTTCCCGGGGCTTCAGCAGGGCACGCCAGTCAAAACGCTGGCGCATTGCATTGATTAGCATAGCTTTGCTGCTTGTCTGCCTAATCGCAGATTATTACCTCTATCCCCAGTGTGTGGTTACATTATTCCTGGTATTTCGGTCAGCGGAGTGATGCTGATTTAAAGCAACTTGCACAACGCCTGAAAGAGAATCAAATTCGGTATGCCTACTTTTGGGTGCGTTACATCAAAGCAGACGGCACGCTGCGTTATCATTACCCGCAAGCAGCACATCATTTAGTAACTACTCTACACCGAGAGGCACCAGGGGTTAAGATTATCGCGTGGGTGTATGTAGGTAATACGCGTGTGCAGGTGGCGTAGTTCTTAGTAACGGAACTATCCGTCACGATATGGTAAAAGAGGCGCAATGGCTGGTCAATACATGCAACTTTGATGGGATTCAATGGGATTACGAAATCTGTGATAATGGGGATCCACAATTAATAACCTTGCTACGCGAGACTCGTGCCGCCTTGCCTAAGACAAAGCTACTTTCAGTTGCGACTCCCATGTGGTTGCCCGCTCCGTTAGGGCACTGGGGATGGAGCGATGCTTACTTTGCACAAGTGGGAGCTACCTGCGATCAAATGACGGTTATGTGCTATGATTCTGCACTTTACTTACCACGCAGCTATGTGTGGCTGATGCGTCAGCAGGTTATTCATGTAACACAAGCCGGGGTGCGAAACAATCCGCGATGTCGAATTTTACTGGGCGTGCCAACTTACCGCAGAGGCGGGCTTTCCCATCATTACCATGCCGAGAACCTCTACCTAGCCCTGAAGGGCGTGCGCGAGGGCATAATAAACGCGTCTACTAACAAGTCTGGTTTCGCTGGTGTTGCACCTTTTGCTGATTACACCACAACGCCTGCGGATTGGAAAATTTATCGCCAATTATGGCTCGGCCCAAATGACTAAACAGCCTCAAAACCCCTCAGTCAGAGTGCCGTTTTACTTTTATGCTCTCGCGCTATTGCTCCCAGCACTGCTGCTGGGATTTTACCGCCCGCTGGCCATCTACTTCCTGGTTATCGCACCCGCCCTGCCTGTTATTGTGCTGGTGCTATTCGTGCAGCTACGGCAGCATTGGTCACAGCCGGAAATAGCTGTGGGCCTTTGCACCTTAACGGGTTTTGCTATCGGCTACCTGATCTTGTTCTTCCGCTTCGCTAACCTGATTACAACACAAGTGCAGCGTATCATGGGTAATTTGCCTGCTTCGTAAACCCCTTAGCGAACCCAAGCTTGAGGCCAGTGGTTGAAACGGGGGCTGCAAGACCAAGTCCGCGGGGCGGACTCCTCTAGTCGCCGCCGGGCGACTTCGTTTTGCAGGCCGTGAATTCATTCAAGTGTGGTGCATAGCAACTTAGGTTAGATAAAGAAAATTGCTAAGGCAACAGATTTGGACTTATCTATAACTTTTGTCGCCCGCGACTAGCCCCTTTCAGTTATCAGCTTTTGCACGTCGGCTGGTGTTGCGGCCCAATAATCTGGGTTGCTGTCACGCAAGCGTTCACCATAGTAGGAGTGCCACGCTGCCGCTATCGTTAGCATTCCAGCCGCTTTACCAGCTTCGATGTCGGAAGGCGCGTCGCCTATATAAACGCAGTGCTGTGGCGCGACCCCTAATTCCTGGGCTACCAGTAATATGCCATCCGGCGATGGCTTCTGGTTTTCGACCTCATCCCCGGTGACAACGCTCCCAAAGAACTCCATCCAGCCAAGAATGTGCAGCGTAATATCAGCAGTGCGGCGTCCCTTGCCCGTCATCACCCCCATCGGCAGACCCAGTTCGTGCAGAGCGCGCAGCATGGCCGGGACGCCTTCAAAGGGCGTAACGATGTCATGATATGCTTCATAGTGAGCGTGATAAGCTTCGTTGGCCTGTTTCCAGACGGGTTCGGGTAGCTCCTGTAGTTCGCGCCTTAGCATGGCTGAATCGGGGATACCGAAACGCGCCACGACTTCATCGGGCGTAAAGTCGCGTCCTAACGGCTCGCGCATGGCAGCGTTCCAGGAAGCTACGATAAGAGGAAATGTATCGGCCAGGGTGCCGTCTAAATCGAATATGATGGCTTTGATAGGTAAGGGAAGGGACATGGTGTTGAAATTGCGTGATCTATCAGCTATAGCGTAGGCTTTTTAGTCACCCGATGATCCCATCGTGCCTGAACCGGTGTCATCGGCTTCGATTTCATCACCAAAATTATTTATATCTTTTCCACCTTCAGAATCTGTCGCCGCATCCGGGGTATCCGTGTCAAAGAACCGGGGAGCCGCGCCAGTAGACACATTGCCGTCTTTCTCATCTGCATTATTTTGTTCGGGATTAGGGGTGTCTGACATATTTAGGTTCATCCTCTTTGTCATAATAAGTTGTCGTTACGGAATGCAGTAAGTATGCCACTTTGCAGGCTGAGTTCAAGAACCTCCCAAAAACTGGTAAGATTACATGCTAATTGTAGTTTTTAGGAAGCTTAAAAGGATGCTGCATGGCGCGGACGGGATTGGCTATCTGGTGTAACGTAAGTTTCGAGGCTGGGGCCGCAGAAATCTTGCGTGCTGGCACGGCCAAACACCAGTTCACCTTTGCTAACGGCGATAATGCTTCTCTGGCGCTGGCCTCAGCCGACATCGCCTTGGGGCAGCCCGATCCTGAAGCAGTGATGGCCTCTTCCCGTCTACAGTGGGTGCATATCACCAGTGCAGGATATACGCGCTATGATAATGACGAGTTTCGCAACGCCTTGCAAAGCCGGGGAGCGATGTTCACCAATAGCTCGCACGTTTATGACGAACCTTGCGCTCAGCATGTGTTGGCCATGATGTTAGCATTGGCTCGTCAACTGCCACAATCTTATGAGACACAGCGCACCGATAAAAGTTGGCCGGGAGGAGAGCGACGGGCTAATTCTTACTTATTAAATGGGCAAACGGTTCTTTTATTGGGCTATGGGGCCATTGGACGGCGACTGGTGGAGTTATTGGCACCATTTAAAATGAATATCATAGCGGTCAGACGTAATGCTCAGGATGCAGCAGGTGTCAAAGTCATAACAGAGGCGGCATTGAACGAAGTCTTGCCCCTGGCTGACCATGTGGTCAATATCTTGCCGGACAACTCTTCGACCATGAGATTTGTCAATGCACAGCGGCTAAGTTTGTGTAAACGGGGGGCACTGTTATACAACGTTGGCCGGGGCACAACCGTGGATCAAGAGGCGCTGATGCGGGCGCTGGAAACGGGACATATTGGTGCAGCTTATCTTGATGTCACCGATCTAGAGCCGTTACTGCCATCGCATCCATTGTGGAATGCACCGAATTGCTTCATTACTCCGCACACGGCAGGTGGGCACAAAGGGGAGCAAGAGCGATTGGTACGCCATTTCTTAGATAACTTAGCAGCCTTTGAAAACGATACACCACTTCAAGATCGCGTCATTTAGTCAGGGACGAGATGTTAACAGTTGACCAAACCTGTCTCATCATCGTTTATAGGGGAGGACACGAAGATTTTAGAAGAGATTAAAGCCGCCAGTGCAGACGGTTTAGTACTTTGCTTCGTTGGGGTTGGGTCGGCTTTTGCCAAGAAGCACGCCCAAACCTCGCTAATCGTCGCCAAAAACGGGATCACTCTGCTCGTGGATATTGGCACCACCATTCCTAACGCCCTGGCGCAGCAGAATATCAACATCACCGACTTTGACTACTATCACATCACGCACAGCCACGCCGACCATATCGGCGGCATGGAAGAGCTGCTTTTGATGTCGCGTTATGTGAAGCAACAGCGTCCTAAGATAATCATCACTGAGCACTATCAGGATTTGTTGTGGGAAAAATCCTTAAAGGGTGGCTGTGAATATAATGAGACCGGATTGCTTCGTTTCTCTGACCTGATGGAACCGATACGCCCCCTGTGGGTTAACAGCCAACCGCGCGAGAAATATAAAGTAAGCATCGGTGATATGGAGTTGGTGATATTCCGCACCAAGCATATCCCCGGCAATGTCGCCCTGTGGGAGCAAGCCTTCTGGTCAACGGGCTTGATGATTGATGGGCGCGTTCTCTTCACCGCCGATACCCGCTTCGACGAAAAATTGTTTGCCGACCTCAATATGTCCGGGGTCGAAGCGATTTTCCACGACTGCCAGCTATTTTCACCCGGTGTAGTCCATGCCAGTTACGAAGAATTGATGACTCTTTCGCCAGACCTCAAGAGCAAAATCCACCTGACACATTATGGCGATTCGTTTGAGAAATTCAATCCCTCTGCCGACGGTTTCCAGGGCTTTGCCGAGCCGTGGAAACTCTATAAGTATTGATTAATTTACCCGCCCGGCATTTTGTCTGTGGCCGTTCAGGGCAAAGATAGCCCGCCCCTAAAAGGAGCGGGCTGAGGGGAAAAGCCCCCTGAACGGGGCTATACTGGCGCATGAGGACACCACACAGCCCCGTTCAGGGGGCTTTCATGCTTCTAAGTTCAGCCCACTGCTTCAGCGGTGGGTCGCTCCAGTCCCGCGTTAACCTTATGCCAATTACCCTTATTTCTAACTGGGAATAGGCCGGTGCATACTCCGATAGATGCTCTCAATCATATCCTTATTCCGTCCCGCCTTTTCATTAGAGGGATCAAATTTGAGAGCCGTGCGGAAGTCCTGGAGGGCTGCGCGGTATTTTATCTTTGGTGAGGCTGGATCATCCATCATGCGTTCATAGCCGCGATCCGCATAAGCGGCAGCGATGGCTTTCTTGTCTTTGCCTTGCTTTTCCAGCGTCTTAATGCGTGCATCCAGTTGGGGCGTTGGAGTAAGATTGCCGGAAGTGCCAACCGACATACCCGGCGGCATGACAATCGTGCCCGAAGGATGGATACCCGTAGCCTGGCCACCAGTAGGGCCACTGACGGAGCCAGGCACGGCACCGGAGGCACTATCAGGAGCAGGATTGGCAGCCGTGGTAGCAGGCGCGGAGACCGCGACATATTCTGGTTGTTGGGAGCCACAGCCAGCGGCTATCCCGACCAGGGCTAACGAAGCCAATAATGAGATTCTGTTCATACTTTGAGTATAGCCACTGTTATGCTACCGGGGAAATTCTTCTCGGTGATAGCAGTTATGAATTCCAATTTTAACCCACCGCGCAACGCTCATCCGTGGCATACTCAAAAGCATCAATCAAAGGCAAGTTGCGATGGCTCAGATTAAAATTTACGGTATCAAAGAACACCTGAACCCAATAAAAGCTCAACTTTCAGATGTGATTCATGCGTGCGTCGTTGAGGCACTCTCCTTTCCACCCGATAAGCGTGCCCACCGCTTCTTTCCTCTCGACGCTTCCGACTTCTACTATCCTGCCGGGCGCACGCCTCACTATACCATTATTGAAATCAGCATGTTCGAGGGCCGCTCCATCGAAACGAAAAAACATCTAATTCGCTTATTGTTTGAGAAGGCACAGCAAGAACTCGCCTTAGCTTCTGCTGACTTAGAAATCACCATCACCGAGACTCCCAAGCACAACTGGGGTTTTCGCGGTTTACCGGGTGATGAAATCAGCCTGAACTATAAAGTCGAGGTCTAAAGAGAAATTTATTATGAAAATACGACCATTAGGCCGGACGGGTTTACAGGTCAGCGAGTTAGCTTTAGGTGGGCTTTTTGTCTCGAAGCATGGCGGCGAATTTGAACAGGGCAAAGCTGCCATTTTGCGTGCCCTGGAATTAGGTGTCAATTACATTGATACCGCGCCCACCTACGCCGACAGCGAAGAAGTGTTAGGCCGGGCGCTGGAGGATGTAACGCAACCGTTTATTCTTTCGACCAAACTGGGTGGGCGACCTCAGCCCTTCATGCCCCAGGATAAAGCGTGCCTGATGCAATCGGTGGAAGAAAGCCTGCGCCTGCTCAAACGGGATTACATTGATCTGCTGATGATCCACGAACCAGACCGTCCCGGCCAATATGATTGGTGGGCGGATACAGAGCATTATCACGGCCCGGTTTTGGAAGTGTTAGATGATTTAAAGCAGGCAGGCATTGTCGGGCATATTGGCATCGGTGGCACCACAGCGTATGAAATGGCCAACCTTATCCGCACTGGGAAGTTTGATGTGGTGTTAACGGCGTTCAACTATAGCCTGCTCTGGCGCGAAGCTGAACGGGTGGTTTTGCCTGCCGCCAGAGAACAGCACATGGGCATCATCGTTGGATCTCCTCTGCAACAAGGTGCCCTCGCACGCCGCTATGATGACGAAGTGCGCAGCGGCGCGAAGTGGCTCAGCCCGCCCCGTCGTGCCCAACTGCAAGCTCTCTACAATTTCCTGGATGAGATCGCTATTCCCCTGCCAGAATTAGGACTGCGCTTTGTCATTTCCAACCCCGATATTTCTTGCGTCTTGATGGGTGCCCGTTCGCCACAAGAAGTCGAGCAAAACATGCAAGCTGTAGAGAAAGGCCACCTGCCACCTGATATTCTGCACCGCCTGGATGAAATCGCTGCCACCGTGCCATTTCGCCCCTTCGATGAGCCAGCCGGTTTACCGTTGGCTGGGAACTATCGGGGGCCAGGTATGATGAGATAAATAACACAACGGCGGTTTCTACCGCGTCTCATCGAGTGCTGCCCATCCGTTTCTTACCAACGCTGATAACGGTAAGGGTTATCGGCCATGTCCCATTTATCCCACTGCGAGAAATCCATATCGTCCAGATAATCCGGGTGGTAGAAGTTCGTTGGCTCTGTCTTCAGGCGCAGAAAAATATGCTCCGGCTCACCACTCCAACCGCCATGAGTTTCCTGATCCCAACTGCGCAATGCTAAAATGTTCGCTCCGGCTTTGACCAGGCTGCCTGGGATAACATGATCGCGTGGCTTAAGCCAGTCGTGGCTGCGTCCGACTTCAACGCCATTAAAGAAGCTAATTTCATCTTCATCCACCCGGCCAAGTGACCAGATTAAATCTTTGCCAGCGAAGTAATCGGGCAAGCTGACTGCCTTGCGAAAAACCATGCCGCCATCAATCCAGCCTTTACCGTAGCTCTCCATATAAGCGGGCACAGGCACTTGCCTCCAACCCGTTTCGGGCGCATCAACGGAAACCAGCGACTTTTCCAGTTCTGACAAAGGCTGGGGCGGATGCTTGGGATCGCGGGTGAGACTTTCAGGGAAGGTTTGCGTAAATTGCGCATTCCAGATGCCCGCCAGGAAGAGAGCATGGGCCGGTTGACGAATCAGTTCCAGTTGACGCGTATCTTGTTGGAAAGTGGCTCCTAAATTAGAGAGCACCTGAGCCAAAGCGCGGGTCTGCCGCCAGCGCGTGAAGCGAAAGTAGGTCTGCTTATCGGCGGGTAAGGAAGTTGGATCAAGCTGGCAATGAATGATAACGCCGTTACCCACTTTCTGGCGTGCCAGCAATCCATCGGCACCGATTTCAATCCCGGCATCACCCGCCGTAATAACCGAAGCATCAGCAAAACTGCGCCAGTGCAGATCAGAAAGCGATAACCCGGCAGTTTCAGGCCAAGCCGGAGGATGGAGCGAGCCTCCGAAATTTTTAGCAGTGCCGATGGTCACTCCGCCACCGCTTTGGTCGCGCGGCAGATACAGCACCTTCCCGCCATGACGCACATACTCTTGCACACCTGCCTCGCTTGCACCGGGGCCAAGAATGACCAGACCAGCCGTAGGCGTTACTGAAGTTGCCTTGGTATAAACCACCCCCATAAAATCGAGCAAGCTGGCACCACTCGCATCACCCACGTAAAGCACGCTTTGCGCTTTAGGCGTCAAGGGAGCATTTATGACATAGTTCATAAGATTCGCGGCTAAGGTATGTGCCGCCGCATCATTATTGATGTGGTCTTCCAAATCCAGGGTGCAAAGTGTGACGCGCCCTTGACCATAGTCCATCTCCATCAGCGGAGCATACGCCAGGTCAAACTCGCATTCAAGGATGGGACGCCACGAGGTGCGATGGGGCTTTTCCATTGGCGCACTGCTGACTGCGCCGCGATTGCCCCAGTGCCAGCCATAGGCCGGAGTAAACCAAGGTTCTACACCACCAACCGATGGCTGCGCCCCTACCAGGTTGCTGCTACCGACCCAGTCGGCTAAATCAGTCGCTTGCAGATGGGCCATAACGGGATGATTGGCCACAACTGGAAAAACATGACGGGTGAGACTCTTCGTGGTGCGGATGCCAAGGGCATACTGCATCCAGCGGGGGTCTTGGCCAAAGATGATCAGTCGCCCGCCGTTGCGCACAAAGGCGGCTACATCAAAAGGCAGTTGTCCCAGGTCACTAACGGCGTTACCAGATAGGGCGCGGCGTCCTATCACGACAACGCCTTGCGGCAAAGCATTCGAGCGTGGGTTCAATGGCTGCACGGTGTAGCCGAGGTTTTTGAGCATGGCGCTGGTGTCACCATTCAGGTCAAACACTGTGAGTGTGCCACGGGCGCGAGTGGGAGGGGCCAACACATGAAAATCAAAAGTATCTTGATGGCGGTCATTGCCAATCATCGCCGTCATGGTGATCTGCCCCTTACCTGCGGCGACGGCTGCTGGTGCATTGAAAGTGATAGGCACAAAACGCTTTTCAGCTATCTCCAGTGTGCCCTGCGCCTGATTGCCTCCTACGTGATGGCCATCTACAGAGACTTCCCATCGCACATCGAAAGTCTGTGCCTTGCTGGCATCGTTGAGCAGCACAATGCTTTTATGAATTGTTGCGCTCGTCGAGAAATTGTGATCTTTTGCCGTAAACTCCTGTGGCGGCCCGGCAATGTAAGCCAGGGTCGGGCGGTTTACTGGCTGCACCAGTTCAGGGTGTCCGTTGGCGTTTTCCCACGGCACCATGCCACCAGAGATGCCCCAGGTGCGCCAACTGCGCCAGGTGTTGGTGATAAAGAGTTTTTGGGTCGCCAGGAAAGTGGGATCGTTGTGGAGTTCTTTATCACCAATCCAGGCGTTGTAGGTTTGGCCTTCTTTAAAGCGCGAGCGAATCGCTTGGCGGTAAGCATCACTTTCCATACGATAGGCTTCCGACCCAAAATACACTGCCGCCCATTCCGTTGAGAATGGCTCCGTGGCAATGGTGCGTCCATAATCGTTACGCCCCCGCAAATAGGTGGTGTAAAGTGGCGTCCCGAATTCCACAGAGAACAATGGCATCTCGGCATTAGCGGCCCATTGGCTCAGCCAGTCTTCGCGCTCTTGCAGGGGCAAAAAGTCGAGGTAGTTATTGAGCGTGTAAATATCTCCAACATAATTGCCCGCATGAGTGAAAGTAGGGCGAGTTGGGTCATAGGCTTTCAGCACTTTAATCGCCTCCATGCCCTTCTGGTTGCGCTCCTGGATTTCCTGGACGTGCGTCCAATCGCGCCGCCCAATCACCCGCGGGTCTTGGTCGTTGGCATCGAGATAGCGGTTGCCACTGGAACCCCACAACAGAATCGAAGGATGATTGCGCAAATCACTGAGTTGCTCTTCGAGCTTTTGGTGATAAGCTGCTGACCCTTCATCCTTAATAAAAGGGGCCGCACCCGCCACGCCAATGCCCAGTTGATCAGCCACCTCTGCTGTGGCCGCATTCATCTGATGGAAGTCGCCTTCACCCGGCCAGATTTCCAACAGGTTAAAGCCTTGGTCTTGTAGTTTTTTAAACTGGTCAACTGGCGCTTGGCCGGGGCCACCGCCATACCCAAAATTAATCGGTCTAAAATGCACTTCATGCCCATTCAACATAATGCGGCGACCCTCTACCCACACCTCTCGAAACCCAAAGCGCGTTGTGAAATCCTGGTTGATGCCAACTCCGGCTGAACTGTTAATATGCAGCTTGAGCGTATAGAGGTTGGGTTGGCCTAGATCCCACAGCCGAGGATTAGCCCAGTCCCAGGTGATAGGCACGACTTGATAATGAGTGGCCTGCACAGGCGCGTGTCCGCTAAAAGATTTCTCGACTTTGCCCTGCGCATCCAACACATCAACCGTGACCGACACTTCCCCGGCCTGCCGCACACCCGTTAATTCCACGTTGATCGTTAAAGCTTTCTGCTGCACACTTGGCTGCACCAAAACACCACTCAAACGAGCAAGTTGCAATGGCACTGCTTCGGCCAAGGTGGTCGCGCCGCGCACTTCGTCTATGACCATCTGATAGCCAAAGCCGCCAAAGCTCAACCCTGGCAATGTTGTCTCATCCGAAGTGAAGCGCGCATAGGCAGCAGCCCCACCCTGTCCACCTGTGGGGTCACTGGCCGGCAAGGTATTAGGCTGATTATAAAGCCACCATTCGCCTTTAAGTTGTATGCCATCATAATGCAGGCGGATGAGGCTAAACACCGTCTGTCCAAAGGCAATGGGTGCCGTCTGGTGTTCACCGCTGATATTGCCTAACTGCCAGGTGCCGGGATTGGGCGCGGGAGCATTCTGAAAAGGCGTTTGCACTGCTAGGGCATCATGATTGGGAGAGCGTCCAAGAGAAGCAAAGGTGTTACCAGTGGTAAATCGCTCGATGCGCGCCAGGCTACTAAAATAGAAAGTCTTAGTCGTGTCACGGAGATTGATAGGAGTCGTAAAGTTGCGCGAGGGGAAGCCCGCCGAGCCACCTGTGCGCTCCGGGAAAGCGGTATTGAGCGCGGCTCGCCCCGTTACCTGCAAGTCACCAAAGGCAAGTCCCTTCGCGCCAGGCGCGTCGTCACGCGCCACTTCCCATAAGCCATTGGTGCCAGCCCAGCCATCCCCGGCCCAGCCTGTGCCCGCTTTAGCATTGGCTAAAGGTGTTTCACCAGGATAGTCAAAGCCCTCATAATAAAGCAGCGTAGCATGGGCACTCTTGAGAGCCAACAGCATCAGCAGAAAGCTTACTATTTGGATAAGGGAATTTTTTAAGCAGTAACGGTGAGTCGCATGGCTCATAGCATGGCACCTTTCGTTGAGTAATGGAAGTGTTAAGCTTTGTCGGTTTAAATTCTTCTTTTAGGCTATGTAGATTTAGATAAAGACAGCGGAAACAGATGTGGAAGTTACCCTGTAGGGCAGGCACGAGGCTAACCGCTACAATTCCAATGTTAAACCCTAATCTCTATACGGTACCAGCCACCCTCCGCTTGCGGCGAGGGCTTGGAGATGTTGCCAACGTTCCCGGAGCGGAATAGGCAGCGGACTCCATTAAGACTGACCACCCCGACCGCGAGGTTAAGCGGGGCAGCAAGCACATCGGCACACGTTGATGCACGGGAGGCCCAATCAGAGAGCCATGACGCCGCTGCCACAACAGGTCTGCCGCCGCCCGTCCCAAACTGTCGGAGGGCAAGTGCAATGATGTTAAAATCTGGCCCTGCACCGACGCTAAGTTATCGAACCCTACCACAGCAGGCCAACGTTCTAAAGGAATAGCGGCAGATTTAAGGACATCAAAGAGGGCAAGGGCTGCATGGTCGTTGGCGGCAACCACAGCGGTAATATCAGGCCGATTAACCAGTAGTCGCGCCGCCTGGCGACCCGCCGCGAAACTGTCTGGCATTGGCTCTTTAAGTAAAGACCGAGGATGAAAAGCCAGCCCTTCACAGGATAGCCCTGCCATTGTCATCGTTCGAGACCAACCTATCTCACGCTCGGCTGACCATTCATATGACGCCGCGCGCAATCCTATGTCATGAACGGCCAGAAAAGCAATACCACGATGCCCCAGGCTGATAAGATGCTGCGTGGCCTGCATTCCCCCATCACGATCATCATAGGACACCACATCGGAGTAGCCTGCATCGGCTTTATCCACATGGCCAGCAAACGTAACGTGTGGCACCTCACGCTGACCAGGGTTGATAGTGGGACCAAAGATGCCAGAGAGGACAGGCAACTCGCCACGTTGCTGATATTCTCGCGCTGTATCAAGGGGCAAGGCAAGGCTGGCTCCGCCTAATTGCGCGATGCGTTCGGCAAAGCCGAGATAGCTCTGGTCGGCATCTGCTGATGCCGCATCCGTAATGCGCAGATAAAACTCCGAGACTTTAGTTTGCCGACGCCCGATGAAAGTACCAACGCCCGGCACCGTATACAACGTGCCATCTTCGATAAGCTGTTGCAGAGCTTGCCGTGCTACATTGCCGGAGATGCTATAACGCTGGGCCAACTCGCGCACCGATGGGGCGAGGGCACCTAATTTCAGTGTGCCCTCGTCGCAGGCACGCCGTAGGTCTTCTCTCAGTTGGATGCGGCGCAATTCCACTTCCCGGCGACTCGACAAAACAAAATCCCGTGTAACTTTGATACGGACGAATACAAATATAATACAGGAAAAAACAGTATAAGCGCAAGTGTCTTCTAAAAATAAAAGCCCCGGTTTAATTAAACCAGGGCTGACAGCTACTGACCGTTCTATTGCTTAAGCATCAGCTTTTACAATTGGAGGAGAGACAGGATCAAGTAATTGACCACTCTCGCCATAGCCCGTCTCGCCCGACGCAATACCAGTTCCCGTCGTACCGCTGACACGGTTGTTACCCGTAGCACTTGTGTTTTGGCTATTCTCACTGGCGGGATTACTTGTCTCATTACCCGTTGGCTGCGTTGTTCCGTTTCTCTCGCTACTCATCTTAGCTACTCCTTTAATCATCTGCGCGATACAGAGCATCATAAATCAAGCCAGCAACAACTGCATACACAACATGATGGATACTATCGGTGGCGATCTGCTTGGGTTTCTGTTCGGTTACGGGAGGTGCTACTTCCAGGCTGGGCAACATAACCATTGCCGCCCCGGAAAGTGCCAGGTCGTGCAAGACTGTCGCCACAGGCCCCCGGATACCCACAAGGGATAAGAGGCCGCGAAAAACACCCCAGATTGTACCATAGCCAAAATGCACCAAAGTCGAAAATCGCTCCTTTGATTCATTATCTATAGGTTTAACACCAAAGACTTTACCGGCGGCCTCGGCAGGCGCGGAACTGGGTTGGCGTCCCGTCAGTTTCATCTCGATCATCTGGGATGCTGTAATCGCCACAGTGCCAACAAATCCCGCTATCAACCCTTTGCCAATGGCAGTGGCGACTCGACTTGCACTTTTATCCATTTCCATTGCGCGGCCTCCTTCGCTCTTGTGCCAGACCTACGGTGCGGCTTGGTATAGCCATGTCTTTAAGCTGCGAGTCTAGTGCCATTCTAATGACTGGTACCGCTCTTTAATCCTGCCGTTGGGCAAACTGCTTCAAAAGCCAATCCCGCACCTCACGGTAAACGTCAGCAGCTACTTCATCCAGACCATGATTGGCTCCTTCATGCAGCATAATCCATTTTGGTTCACCGGCAATTTCATAAACGTATTCTGAGCAGGAGGGTCGCAACACTTTATCCACCGTGCCATGAATGAGTAGTAAAGAACAACGCGGCGACAGATCAGCCACTGGCGAAGTGCCGTAGCTTTGGGTAGCAAGGGTTACAATGGCACGCACCGATTTCGCAGCCGCAGCCGCTTGAATAACCACTGCACCACCAAAGGAGTGACCCACCAGAGCGGCGTCTGCGATGCCCTGTTGTTGGAGAAACTCCAAGCCAGCCAATACATCCAGGGTTGCCTCCCCCAATTGATGAGGATCACGAAAACGCACACGCAGCGATGCAACACCCTTGCCTGCCAACTCTTTACACAGACGGGGATATAAACCGCAGGCGGGGCTGTCCCAACCACCGCCTGCACCGCCCACAAAAATCACTCCACACTTGGCATCCTCAACGCGATAATGACGTCCCTGCACTTCGCCTCGATTGGTAACTATACGGAGGGGACAATAACCTTCAGTTTCCGCCTCCAGGAAAACGTCTTCAATAATCATCTTTAAGGTCTCATGCGAACGCGGCATAATGCAACTAAACCTCTAATAACATCTGGGATTAACTCGCGGTCAATTTCTATAGCAAGTATCATGCGCAAATAGATGGTCTCGGTGCGCTACCGCACATGATCCCAGCGTATTTGCGACCAGAGATTAATGGAGACCAGCGTTTAGAGGTTTAAATCAGCCAGGACAACTTGAGCCGCGTTATGCCCTGGAATACCAGTCACACCACCACCGGGGTGCGTGCCGGAGCCACACAGATATAGACCAGAGAGAGGGGTGCGATAATCGGCGTGGCCCTCTAGGGGGCGCAGGTTGAAACTTTGGTCGGGCGTGATTTCACCATGAAAGATGTGGCCGCCAGTAAGGGCAAAACGTCGCTCTAAATCTACGGGGGAAAGCATCTGACGCGCTATCACCGCATCGCTTATATTAGGTGCGTATTCCGCCAGCTTATGGAGCACGCGGTCTGCAAACTCCTCGCGCAAGCCATCATCCCAGCTACGGTCTTGCGGAGCATAAGGCGCATACTGGCAGAAGCAGGAAAGAATATGCTGCCCAGCGGGGGCCATGCTGGGGTCGGTGGGGGATTGAGAAAAGATTTCAATAAACGGCTCGCTTGCTGGTTGCCCCTGCTTGCAGTCGTCCCAAGCCCGCTCCACGTATGCCACACTGGGAGCAATATCTATCGTGGCACGGCTGATAACTTCTGGTGGCATATCCCGCGGGGCCGCCAGGTAGCGGGGCAATTCACGCAGGGCTAAATTCAGTTTATAAACCGGCCCTGAGCTACGATAATTACGTTCTATGCGTTGACGAAATTCAGCGGGCAAGGCACTCCCCGGGCAAAGTTGCAAAAACGTGCGCTTGGGATCGGCGTTGGACAACACCACACGAGAACGAATTTCATCTCCATTTTCTAACACCACTCCACACGCTTGATGAGCTTCAACTAACACCTGGGCAACGGGAGTAGAGGTGCGAATTTCAACACCCAGAGCTTGGGCGGAAGTTGCCAAAGCCTGAGTAATTGACCCCATGCCGCCCCGCACATAGCCCCAGATGCCGCGCTTGCCCAGGGCACGACCAATAGCATGATAAAGCCAGACGTAAGGCGTGCCGGGTGTCATTGGGCCACCGGCGGTGCCGATGATACCCTGGGGCAGCATCGCCGCCTTAACTTGCGATGATTCAAAGAACTCATCCAGCAGGTCAGCCATTGAGAGCAGCATGATACGCCGGAAATCGTCGGCACATCCTGCCCTCTCAAATCGTTCTGCCAGTTCACCCAGGGTAATGGGCGGCTGCATGAGCGTTGGCTCAATGATGTCCCCTACCCGATCCCAAAAATCTTCCCACGCATCATAAGCCAGCGCATCACGGGGAGAGAAACGCCTAATCGCCGCTTTACTGCGCTCACGGTCATCAGCCCGCAGCAGTAGATGCTCGCCATCGGGAAATGGCATGAAGTAGGAGGGAGTTTTCGGATAGGTCTCAAAGCCATACTCGCGTAAGCGCAAGTCGGCAATGATTTCCGGTCGTAATAGACTGCAAGAATAAGAGGCGACGGAGACGCGGAAGCCGGGGTGAATCTCTTCGGTAATCGCCGCGCCACCCACCGTGTGGTAACGTTCCAACACCAGAACTTTGCGGCCCGCTTGCGCTAAATAGCAAGCCGCTACCAGACCGTTATGACCACCACCGATAACAATTGCATCATATTCACGGCTCATGCTTCAAGTTTCTCAGATTTTACCGATAAGACGCTGGAAGCGTGACAATAATCTGGCCTGCTTCGACTCGCACAGGATAAGTGCGGATGCGATAAGCCGGGTCATGCTGGCAGACACCGGTTCTGAGGTTGAACTTCCAGCCGTGTTGGGGACAGATTATATTCACTGCACCCAGTAGCCCTGCGGTTAAAGCGGCCCCTGCGTGCGGGCAATTATGCTGCGTGGCATAGAGGGAGCCATCGCAGGTGCGAAAAACAGCCAACGTGCGCTCGCCCAGCGCAAAGGCCCGCCCTTCCCCCAGAGGAATGGCTTCCAGTGGGCCGAAGCAAGTTTCACCCTCACGAAGAGAAATCTCACTCGCTGCGGGAGGCTCGTTTGCTGGAAGTTGTGACACAGATGCCTAATGCTTAAAGTGGCGCACAGAAGTAAAGACCATCGCCATGTTCTCGCGGTCGCACAGAGCAATAGAATCCCCATCACGGTTGCTGCCGCCGGGTTGAATAATGGCAGTCACCCCTGCGGCGGCGGCTTTGGCGGGGCCATCATCAAAGGGGAAAAAGGCATCCGAAGCTAAGACCGCACCACGCGCATTGTCACCAGCTTGCCGAATGGCTAAGTCAACACTGGTCACACGGTTCATTTGGCCTGCGCCCGCGCCAATCAGCGACCTATTTTTCGCTACTGCAATCGCATTACTTTTCAAATGCTTAACGCACTTCCAGCAGAAGAGCAAATCATTCAGTTCAGATTCGGTGGGTTCCCGCTTGGTAACGACCTTTAAATCAGCAGGGCGCAGTTCATGCCGATCTACATCTTGCACCAGGAGACCACCGGAAACCCGCTTATAATCAAGATTGGCCGTAGCTCTCGCGCTTTGTTCGCCCGTCTTGGCGTAAAGTGGCACACCCGTTTCTAAGATACGCAGATCAGCGCCCCAACCTGACCGCTCCTGTAACAGACGCAACGCTTCTGGTTCATAACCCGGAGCAATGATGGCATGATACAGTGAGCCTTTAACGATAATCTGCTCGGCAGTCGCCGCGTCCACCGTTTGGTTACAGGCAATAATGCCCCCAAACCGCGAAATAGGGTCAGCATCGCGGGCTTTGGTGAAAGCTCCGGCCAGGCTTGGCCCTATCGCACAGCCGCAGGGATTGGCGTGCTTGACAATACAGGCGGCTGGCTCCTGCCACTCGCACACCAGGTTCCAGGCTCCGTCCAAATCGAAGAGGTTGACAAACGAGAGTGGGATGCCATGCAGTTGACGCGCTCGTGCCAGGGTGCCCTGTGGCGCAGTCGGCTCCGCATAAAACGCCGCCCGCTGGTGCGGATTCTCGCCATAGCGTAAATCTTCTACCTTCTCGAAAGCCAAGCGCAAGGAGCCGGGAAATGTCTCGCCACTGAGATAAGACGTAATCGCCGCATCATAGGCGGAAGTATGGGCATAGGCTTTGACCGCTAATCGTTTGCGCGTCTCTTCTGTTGTGTCTCCAGTGCGCAACTCACGCAGCACCGCTTCATAGTCCTTGGGATCAACTACAATGGTCACAGCCGCATAATTCTTGGCCGCCGAGCGCACCATTGAAGGGCCACCAATATCAATGTTTTCCACCGCTTCTTCAAGCGTTACGTCGGGACGCGCCACCGTCGCCTCAAAGGGGTAGAGATTAACACATACCACATCAATCGGCATAATACCGTGCGCTTCAATGGCCTCCAGGTGTTCCGGCACATCGCGCCGCGCCAATAATGCCCCATGAATGGCCGGATGCAGGGTTTTAACTCGCCCATCCATCATCTCAGGAAACCCAGTGACGGATGCCACATCGGTTACGGACAAGCCCGCTTCGCGCAAGGCTTTAGCCGTGCCGCCAGTGGAGAGAATCTCATAACCAATCTCTACCAGCCCAGCCGCGAATTCCGCCAGACCACTTTTATCCGAAACACTTAAAAGAGCACGTTTTTTCATAATCTAATTTAAGTACAACCGCAGAGACGCGGAGGACACAGAGAAAGACGAAGGACTAAATTAAACCTCTGTGTCCTCCGCGTCTCTGCGGTTGATCATCAAAGTTTAAGCCTTCTTTTTAACCCGCCGACCTTCAAAGCGCAATTGGTCTTGCACCACCCATTCAATACATTGCGGATAGAGCCGGTGTTCTTGCATCTGCACGCGGGCCATAAGGGTTTCGGGCGTATCTTCGTCCTGCACTGGCACGCACGCCTGAGCGATGATGGGGCCAGTATCATAGCGTTCATCCACGAAATGGACGGTACAGCCGCTAATCTTGCAGCCATGCTCTAAAACAGCGCGATGCACGCGCAGGCCAAACATACCCTGACCGCCAAAGGAAGGTAGCAACGCCGGATGGACGTTCATGATGCGGCGGGGGAAAGCCTCTAAAAGCACCTGCGTAATGTAGCGCAGATAGCCCGCATTACAGACGAGGGAGACGCCCTCTTCATAGAGCGCATCGGCTACGCGATGATCCCAGGCTTCCTGAGACTCAAAATCTTGGGGCGGCAAAACCAGCGTTTTAATGCCAGCCTTGCGCGCTCGTTCGACCGCACCATGCGCTTCATTGGTTGAAACTAAGAGGGCCACCCGCGCGTGTAACTCGCCACGATTGATGGCATCAATAATCGCCTGAAAATTGGTGCCGCCAGAGTGACCGGAGACCAAAATTCCTATATCAGCACTTTTCATTCAAATTAGCAGTGTGGGGATGATATGCCATCGCCGTCAAGGGGCAGACAAAGAAAAGGTGGGCTGACTCATGCCAACCCACCATCCTAACGGCTCCTGTTTTATCTTTAATGTTGGTTGGAGATACGAGTTAAAGCAGCGACTTTGACCTTCGCAGGAGTTTTAGCCTTAGTGGACACCTTGGCTTTAGACCCAGTGGACGCGGCAACTTTTACCGCATTAGCGGAAGTGGGACTTTTGTAAACGCCAGGAATTGGCTTGCTGACCCACTTAACATAATTGGGACGCTGCTCATTTTCATAATAAACCTGCACTCGTGACAGCATAATCCCATTGTTGTAAGTCCAGAGGGCGATCTGACCCATATCTAAGGGCTTGGGATCGTTATAGGTGAAGAGCAGCTTATTATCGAGCCAGCATTCCACACGCGAACCAATCTTGTTGATCTTCACATACCACCAGCGACGGTGGATTTCATTAGTATCACGCCGCCCGTCCGCGAAAGTCGGCAGCAACGCGGCTTCCTCATTGGATTGGGCCACAACTTTATCACCGCGCATGAGGATACTATGCTGGTTGTTATCAGCGCCCACAATAAAGGAGTAGCCGCTGCCAACATTGCGTCCATCGCCACAAATAGTCACTGCCGCATCGGAAGGATATTCAGCCCATGAGCGCGGCCCAGAGAGGCCCATCTTAAAGGCAAAGTAGAACTGCACACTGACATCACCAGCGAAGCGGCGCTTATTCCAAATTGCTGCGGTTTCTTCGCTGCGGCCACCAAACCAACTCCAGCCAGGGGAGCAACTCCAACGATTGGTCATCTCCCAGATACCGCTTTGCACCCACCAATCGGTTGGCGCACTGGTGAATGTGTAATCATAGACGTGCCCATTCTCCACTTCCACCGTCTTAAAGTCGGGCAATGCACCACTTAAGCCGATAGCTTCAGGCGCAGCGAGGGCTGGCCCAGCCAGAGCCGCACAGGCCAGGGGTAAAGCACATAACTTAGAAATTTTAGCGATTAAAGGTTTATGCATAGTTAAAGTTTCTTCCGTCCTCCCTAAGACAAATTACTGGTTCAAGGTAAGGCCGCTGTGCGTCGCGGAGATTTGGCAGCGGCGCGTATGGGCTTGCTGATGATGACAGGAGATATGGGAGCAATTGTCTTGCCGGAGTGAGTGGCAGCCCCACTGGTTGTGTTCATGTGGCTGGCCAACTTAATATAATCGGGACGCTGCTCGTTTTCGTAATAGATTTGCACCCGTGACAGCATAATGCCATTGTTGTAAGTCCACAATGCCACCTGCCCTAAATCCAACGGCTTGGGGTCTTTGTAGGCGAAAAGTAAGTTGTTATCGAGCCAGCATTCTACGCGTGACCCAATCTTGTTGAACTTCACATAAAACCAGCGGCGATGCAGGTCATTCAAGTTGCCCTGCAAGTTGCTGTCGGTCAATCGTGGCAGGGTCGCTTCCGGCTTAGTGGATTGTGCCACTACTTTCGTGCCGCGCATTAAGACACTGTGCTCATTGCCATCGGCTCCCACGATAAAGGAGTAGCCACTGCCGACATTGCGCCCATCACCGCAAATGGTCACCGCCGCATCCGCCGGGTGGTACAGCCAGGAGGGGGTGCCAGTTAAACCCATCTTAAAGCCAAAGTAGAACTGCACACTCATATCGCCGGAGAAACGACGCTTATTCCACACCGCTGCCGTTTCCTGGCTACGACCACCAAACCAACTCCAACCCGGAGAACAGGCCCAACGATTCGTCATTTCCCAGACGCCACTCTGTACCCACCAATCCGTCGGCGCGGTGGTGAATGTGTAGTCGTAAACGTGGGCATTATCAATTTCGACTGTCTTAAAATCGGGCAGTGCTCCACTCATGCCAATGGCTTCGGGGGCAGCGGACGCCCGCTGAAGCGGAAAAACCGCTAGCGATGGAATGGCCAGCAGCCCGCCGATGGCTTTCAGCAGTGACTTATGTTTAGGAATCATTAAATAGTAGCCTCAAAAGGGTAACAAGTTGAACCGCCAAATATCGCACGTCACTATCTGTGACATCTTAACTCCCTAAAGGTTGCTGGATACAGTGCGCTTTCTTAGCACTTAAAATCTTCTCTAACCGTGACAAAAGGAGCGAACTGGATAATACCAGTCCGCTCCTTAATGGCTTTAGCTATTTTGTTTTTGTCACAGCTTAGTGGCTCTCTGTAGCGCGGCTCAAAGCTGCAACTTTAACTGCCTTAGCTGACTTGGGAAATGCTGCATTAGCCCGCTTGGTCGAGATGGCTTTAGCGGCTTTGCTGGAAGCGACCTGGACTTTGCTGCCCGCAGGCTTAAAGATGGGAGACGCTGGCAGGGTATGGTTCACCAGCTTGACATAGTCCGGGCGCTGCTCATTGGCGTAATAAATCTGCACCCGCGATAGCATGATGCCGTTATCATATGTCCAGAGGGCGACTTGACCCATATCTAAAGGCTTGGGATCATTGTAGGTGAAGAGCAGCTTATTATCGAGCCAGCATTCCACACGCGAACCAATCTTGTTGATCTTCACATACCACCAACGGCGGTGCATTTGTTCGTCGGTGGGACGGCCATCGGTGAAAGTGGGCAGCAAGGCAGCGGTGTCGTTTGATTGGGCTACCACTGTATCGCCCCGCATGAGGATGCTGCGCTGGTTGTTATCGGCTCCTACGATAAAGGAATAGCCACTGCTGAGGTTACGACCGTCACCACAAATCGTGACAGCAGCATCGGAAGGATATTCGTCCCAACGGCGCGAGCCAGACAAGCCCATTTTAAAGGCAAAGTAGAACTGCACGCTCACATCGCCTGAAAAATGTCGCTTGTTCCAGACCGCCGCGGTTTCCTGGCTACGACCACCAAACCAACTCCAACCGGGGGAGCAACTCCAACGGTTGGTCATCTCCCAGACGCCGCTCTGCACCCACCAATCCGTCGGCGCGGTGGTAAATGTGTAGTCGTAAATGTGGCTATTGTCCACTTCCACCGTTTTGAAATCGGGCAAGGTGCCACTGAGACCAATAGCTTCGGCGGTCGGTGCAGTCGGGGCCGCAGTAGCTTGGCGCAGTGGGAAAAGAGCAAAAACGGGCACGGCTAAAGCAGCACTAATGGCGGGCAACAATGATTTACGAGCAGACACCATGAACATTCATCCTTTATGGCTGCATTATGCAGTTGCGTAAAGTAGCAAGATAATACGTGTGCTAATTAAACGTCTAAGCGTTCAGACACCTGAGATTTCCAAAGGTTGCTTGGAACTTGAGGCTTTATCTTCTGCTTGCAAACTATGTTCCGGTTCGCGCACGAAGAGGAGGGTTCCCACCAGGCAAATCGCAAAAACGGCTACCGACGCCCACAACCAGACACTAATGGGTAAGGTATCTTGCACCTTCGTCACGGTCTTAATGGCGATTTGAGAAATTTCTGGTGCGGGAGTGGGCAGTGTCAGCGGCACATGGGAAGGCACTGGAGTAGCGTTCGGGATTGCTCCATGATGGGGCAAGTGCGGGAGGTGGGGCAAATGCGGGAGGTGCGGCAGATGGGGCAAACGAGGGAGGGGGACATGAGATGAAATGACCTTGCGCACCCGAATAGATTCTGTTTTTAAATGAATCAAGAATGGCCCGGCAAAGGCCACTAACCCTGCCCCGACCACCACGCCAAAGCCCTGGGCGCTTTGCATCAGGGAAAGCGCGTGCGCCTGACGCTTATCATCCACCTGCAACGAAGTTAAGCCCAGCCAGGCCGGGGTGCCCAGGATATAGGAACCGACCAGCAACATCATACCCAGTCCGAAGATGAAGACTTCCGGGGAGAGAAGACTATGGGTCGGGCGCATCAGACTGGTTAACGCCACGACAAGCATTCCGGTCGTAGCCATTGAATAGGAAATCCACACAGCGCGGGCACGTCCGATGCCATCGGCCAAACGCCCCAGAGGGAGCGCGATAAAAGCCACTATAAAAGCAGGCCCGGCCACCAGGCGCGGCAGATCGGCTTCTTGAATATTGAATTGATTGTCTAGGTAAAGTACCAAGACATTCGCCAGCATTCCCACGGCGATCTGGGAAAAAGCATAGAGAATCATCATGCGTAGCAGCATAGGCCGCCCCCGCAGTAAAGAGCCATCCTTGGCCGGAAAATCGTTACCAATGTGGGTATCAACCCCCGGCGCATCGCCAATGCCCGACTTGAGGACGCTACGCGCTATGACAATACCAATCAGCAGCAATACGGAGCAGAGGGGAAAAACGTGCGCGTTACCAAAATGGTTGCCTAGAAACAGCCCTGTCATGGGGCCAACCGCCAGGCCCAGGCAGTAAGCGCCATTGAAGACGCTCATAGCGGCAGCTTTGGCATCACGCGACACACTGCGCGCCATCAGTGCGCTCATGGAGGGCCAGAGAGCGGCCGCGCCCAGCCCATCCATCGCCCGCAGCGGCACAAAGTAATACCACTTTGTGGCAAAGCTCATCAGAATCGGCGATATTGTCGCTATACCGAGCGCAAAGAAGATGACGCGACGTGGCCCAATGCGATCACTCAAAGCACCCATCGGCACTTTAAAAAGAGTTTCACAGGCGACAAAAGCGAGGGTGACAGTAGCGACGCGTGAACCAATAAGCTGCTTCGGGTCGCCCTTCAATAAGTCATCTTTGAAGTGGTATTGGAGCACCACAATCAGGGTGCCCCACGCGATTTCGGCACAAACACTAATACAGGCTAAACGCAGCAAAACAGGGTAGTCAAAAAAGACTCCCAATGGCCCATCTCGTCCCGACAGTCGCTTGAGCATTATGCACAAGTATGCCAGATTAACCAATAGAACGGCTATTAACCGCCAAGAGCGCCAAGAAGAATTAGAGGATTGAGGATTGAAGATAGAGGATCGAATACAACATGATCTTCTATTCTCAATTCAATCTTCTTTTCTCTTGGCGCTCTTGGCGTCCTTGGCGGTTTAACCTTCTCTGAGGTTAGTTTAACGTTCGCCGACTTTATAGCGGGTGAAGCGGGCGACCTGGATGTTCTCACCCAGTTTACCAATCGCTTCCTTAACTAATTGGTCAATGGTCTTCTTGTTTTCTTTGATGAAGGCTTGTTCCATCAGGCAAACGGCCTGGTAGAACTCTTTATTCAAGCGGCCTTCGGCGATTTTCGATTGAATCGCTTCCGGCTTGCCTTCTTGTGCGGCCTGCTGCTCATAGATGCGCCGTTCGGCTTCAAGTACCTCAGCGGGCACATCTTCACGACGCAGATACAGCGGCTTCATTGCCACGACCTGCATCGCCAGATCACGGCAAAGCTGCTGAAAATCTTCCGTTTTCGCCACGAAGTCCGTTTCGCAGTTGATCTCAACCAGAGCGGCCTGTTTGCCGTCATTGTGAACATAGATGCCAATGGAGCCATCGGCTGCCGTGCGCTCGGCTTTCTTGGCCGCCGAAGCGATGCCCTTCTCGCGCAGCAGCGTGGCTGCCTTATCAAAATCGCCGTTGGCCTCGGCGAGTGCGCTTTTACAATCCATAATCCCGGCGCTGGTCATTTCGCGCAGTTTCTTGACCGCCGCCGCGTCTACTGATGCCATTTCTCTTTCCTCACTTAGCTTCTTTAGAACAATTTTTAGCCACAGAATCACACAGAAGAACACAGAAAAGAGGAAGGAGAATCGAGGATAGAGGACTGTTGTAGCAACACGGCGTCAATCCAATCCTCTATTCTCTATCTTCTATCCTCAATTTCCGTGTTCTTCTGTGTGATTCTGTGGCTAAATTAAATTTATCTCTTAGCCCAACGTGCCTTCGGCTGGGGTTTGGGCGAGGTTGGAACGTTCGCTCTTGGCCTCATCCGAATTCTCGTCGGTGTGAATCTTTGGTGCGCCAGGGCCGACCGCATTGCCCCCAGCCTCAACCTCTTGCACCGACGCGCCATCGCCGCCGTTGGCTTGCAGGGTGTCACCGCTACGCTGGGTTGCCGAGTCAGGATCACTGGTGTCACCAGCCGGGCCGGGGACGCCCTCGCCCGTTTGCGCGCCATTGCTCGCCGGTGCGCCAGGAGCGGACGAACCATTCTGTGACGGGGTTGCGCCATCGCCAAAGGCTTGCAGCAACTCCTCGGAACCTTCGCCTTCACCCTCACCTGTATCTACAGGGGGAAGTTCAAAGGCGGGCGCACCTACATACTCAATACGGCCACCTTCGCCAATATGCACCGCGCCACCGACCGCGCCTTGCAGGGTGGCCGCAGCCGCCTGCTCTTGCGCCGACTGCGCCATGCCGCGACCTTCGTTAATCGCTTCGGCCATCTGCATCGCCATCAGGCGCACCGCGCGAATCGCGTCGTCGTTGCCGGGGATCACATGATCCACTTCATCCGGGTCGCAGTTGGTATCCACCACAGCGACGAGGGGAATATCCAGACGGTGCGCTTCGTTGATGGCAATGTGCTCTTTCTTGCAGTCCACGATAAAGATGGCATCCGGCAAGCCGTTCATATTGCGGATACCACCTAATACGGCGGTCAGTTTCTCGCGCTCTTCCTGAAGGCGGGCCGATTCTTTCTTAGGCAACTTCTCCATCGTGCCGTCTTCGGTCATCTTGTCAAGCTGGTTCAAACGGTCAATGCGCGTCTGAATGGTGGGCCAGTTGGTCAACATGCCACCGAGCCAGCGGTGATTGACATAGAACATATTACAGGCAACAGCGGCTTCGGCAATCGAATCCTGCGCCTGCTTCTTGGTGCCCACAAACAAGAACCGGTTGCCATTGAACGCCATCTGGCGCACCTGCTCATAAGCCTCTTCCAACTTCTTGCGGGTCTTGTGCAAGTCAATAATATAAATATCGTTGCGTGCCCCATAAATATAGGGCTTCATCTTCGGGTTCCACTTGCGTGTGTGATGCCCGAAATGAACACCCGCCTCCAACAACTCTTTCATCGAACTAACTGGCATTACTGCTCCTTTGGGTTGCTCCTCCTCCAGCCACTGGCAAGCCAAATCGCGCTATGAGTAGACTTTCGTGCAACGGTTGCCCGCTTCAAGCGTCCAGCTATAGCGTTCATCGGCCCGACCCAAGGGGGCTGAAGTGAGTATTTGTACCAGTGACATTATAGCGACTTGGAACCTCTTCGGCAACGTTGCAGGCCATTTGGAGTTGACGCGAACCCTAAAAACTGGTAACATTTTGTGGGCGTTTTAGAATTAGCACCCAAGATAATTTAACAAGAGAAGCTACAGAAGGAAGAGAAACAATGTTCGCATTAATTCGCGTGAGCGGCAAGCAGTATCGCGTGCAAGATGGCACGGAGTTTTTGGTAGACCGTCTCGCGGTAGACGAAGGCACGGCTTTTGACGGCGCGGAAGTCCTGATGATTAGCGACGGCGACAACACCCAGGTTGGCACGCCCACCGTCGCAGGCGCGAAAGTGGCCGCCACCGTAGTGCGCCACGCCAAGGGCAAGAAGATTCGCGTTTTTAAATATAAGGCCAAGAAGAACTATCGCCGTCGCATCGGTGCTCGCGCGCATCAGACCTTGCTGCGCATTGATTCAATCACTGTCTAAGAAAGATTCACCACAAAGACACAAAGGGCACAAAGAAGAAAACAGGAAACAGCACACGGGTTCATGTTAGCGACTACGTTTTCTGTTTCCTCTATTCTGTATGCTCTAACTCTTTGTGCCCTTTGTGTCTTTGTGGTGAAT
>Ga0213875_10000338_pt1 | contig 44271 bp, 52 predicted proteins | sample BarmaccomBMRX_R8_FD_160105 | JGI IMG/M metagenome (GOLD analysis project Ga0213875, IMG submission 160105) | Root-associated microbial communities from Barbacenia macrantha in rupestrian grasslands, the National Park of Serra do Cipo, Brazil - RX_R8 | ecosystem: Host-associated > Plants > Roots...
GCGGCCTCGCCCAGCGCCGCGGCGCGGGTGCGGATGAAGGCCTTGCGCTCCTCGGCGTCGACGATGACGTGGCAGGCGCGCAGCTTGGCGGCATAATCCGCCGCCGATCCGATCGTGATCGCGCCGGGATGGTGGAAGCGGTGGCCGACAGTGGCGGCGCCGGCGCGGATGCCCGCCACCTCCAACGGCACGACATCCTCGCCGAGCAGCGCGACGATGCCCTGCAGCGGCCGCACCCAGCGCAGGCTCGTGCTCTCCGCCGAGGCCGCGCCCCAGCGCATCGACTTGGGCCACGGGAAGGCGCGGATCAGCGCGGGAACGGCTTCGGCGACGACCTCCGCCGTGGCGCGGCCGGGCTTGTCGATCAGCGCGAACCACACGCCGTCGCGCTCGACGAGCCGGTCCCTCGACAGGCCGGTCTTGCGCAGGAAGCCGTCGAGCGCCTGGGCCGGCGCCGAGGTGCGCGGCCCCTTGATCTCCTCGGAGACGGCCTGCGTCGCCAACGGCAGATCGTGCGCGATCAGCGCGAGCCGGCGCGGGGTGGCGAAGGTCTCGACGGCCGAGGCGGCAAGCCCCGCCTTCGCAATCTCCTCCGCGAACAGCCGCGCGAGATCGGCCCGCGCCTTGTCCTGCATCCGCGCGGGGATCTCTTCGGAAAGGAGTTCGAGGAGGAAGTCGGCCATTACAGCTCCTCCCCGGCACGGGGAGGGGGACCAGCCGCAGGCTGGTGGAGGAGGCACTCAACAAGCGCCGCGATCGATTGTGCCACCGCATCCGGATCGCGAAGCACGTCCGCGGCTGGCGTGCGAAAAAACCGAAAGCCATTCTCCCGGAGAAAAGCTTCGCGCACTGCGTCCCTCGTCGTTCGCTCGCCGCGATTATGCACCTCGCCATCCACTTCGACGATCAAGCGACCCTCGCGACAGTAGAAATCGACCACATAGGGTCCGATCGGATGCTGCCGTCGGAACTTGGCGCCGACGCTACCGCCGCGCAGCCGCTCCCACAGCAGGACTTCCGGCAGACTCATCATGCGGCGCAGTTTGCGGGCAGTCGCCACCTCGGGGCGACGCGCCTGCCGCACTCCCCCTCCACCACCGGCTTCGCCGGCGGTTCCCCTCCCCGTGTCGGGGAGGATCACGCCTGCCATCCGTTCTTCGCCATCCAGGCTTCGCAGGCGCCTTTGGCGAGATCGCGGACGCGGCCGATATAGGCCTGGCGCTCGGCGACCGAGATGACGCCGCGGGCCTGCAGCGTGTTGAAGATATGGCTCGCCTTGATCGCCTGGTCATAGGCGGGCAGCGGCAGCGCGCGGGCGATCAGCGCCTTGGCCTCGTCGGCGGCCATGCGGAACTGGGCGAACAGCGTCTCGGTATTCGCCGCCTCGAAATTATAGGCGGAGAACTCCCTCTCATTCTCGAGGAAGACGTCGCCATAGGTTACGCCCTCGTCGTTGAAGGCGAGATCGTAGACGTTCTCGACGTTCTGGATGTACATCGCCAGCCGCTCGAGCCCGTAGGTGAGCTCCCCCGCGACCGGCTTGCAGTCGAACCCGCCAACCTGCTGGAAATAGGTGAACTGCGTCACCTCCATGCCGTCGCACCAGACCTCCCAGCCGAGCCCCCAGGCGCCGAGCGTCGGGCTCTCCCAATCGTCCTCGACGAAACGGATGTCGTGCTTCGTGAAGTCGATCCCGATCGCGGCGAGCGAGCCGAGATAGAGCTGCTGCAGGTCCGCCGGCGAAGGCTTCAGGATCACCTGATATTGGTAATAATGGCCGAGCCGGTTCGGGTTCTCGCCATAGCGGCCGTCGGTCGGGCGGCGCGAGGGCTGGACATAGGCCGCCTTCCACGGCTTGGGGCCGAGCGCGCGCAGCGTCGTCGCGGGATGGAAGGTGCCCGCGCCCATTTCCATGTCGTAGGGCTGGAGGATGACGCAGCCCTGCCCGCTCCAATAATCGTGGAGCGTCAGGATCAGCTTCTGGAAGCTGAGCGGGCGCGGCTCGCTCAAGGGGGCAGGCTCCGGGTTAGACGAGGCGTGACGCTCTGGCGCAGCAGGGCCGAGGGGTCAAGCGAGGGGCACTTCTCCCCTCCCTGGAACGGAGGGTCGGGGTGGGTGGAGAAGAAGCGAAGTGCTCCGATCGACCGCAACCCACCCCTACCCCATCCCCTCCAAGGAGGGGGACCGCGTTGGAGATTGCGGTTGAGCCTGCCTCGGCTAGACAGCATCCATGCCTTTGCCTCGCCTCCGCGCCGCGCTGTCGGCGTTGCTTCTCTTCGCCGCGCCGCTCTCGGCGAAGCCGCCCGCGCCTCGCCCGGCGGCGCATCCGGCCCTGTGGGTGGTGCGCAAGGGCGGCGCGACCGTGTGGCTGTTCGGAACGATCCACGCGCTTCCCGCCGGCTTTCGGTGGCGCAATCCCAAGCTCGACCGCAGCTTCGCCGCCGCACGCGAACTCGTCATCGAGGCGAAGATCGACGGTGATCCGGCCGCCGCGGCGGCGACCTTCGCCAAGCTCGCCGCACCGACGCAGACGCTGCCGCCGCTCGCCGAACGCGTCGCGCCCTTCTATCGCCCTGCGCTCGCCGCGCTCGAGGCCAAGGCCGGCGCGCCGGCGACGACGTTCAACGGGATGGCGACCTGGGCCGCGGCGTTCATGCTGTTCGGCGTCTCGATGGGCGATCTCGGCGTCAGCGCCGCGAACGGCGTCGAGGAGGTGCTGAAGGCGCAGTTCAACGCCGCGCGCAAGCCGATCGCCACGCTCGAGACCGCCGAGCAGCAGCTCGACATCCTCCACGATCTGCCGGAAGCGCAGCAGGTCGAGTTCCTGCAGAGCGTGCTCGAGGATCCGGCCGACGACAAGCGCGAGTTCGCGGCGATGCTGGCGGCGTGGAGCAAGGGCGACGAGGCCGCGATCAGCGCGAGCTTCGACAAGGATTTCAAGGCCTCGCCGGCGCTGCGCGACGCGCTGCTCACCCGCCGCAATGCGGCCTGGGCGGACGCGATCGCCAAGCGGCTCGGTCAACCGGGCGCCACGCTCGTCGCAGTCGGCGCTGGCCACCTTGCGGGACCGGGATCGGTGGTCCACCTGCTCGAGGCGAAGGGCTTCAGGGTCGATCGGGTGGAGTGACGCTTCCGTAAAAAGCGGCATCCGTTCGTCCTGAGCGCAGCCGAATTACGTGTCACAAGCGGCACCTCAATGCTGCACGTGCTTCGACTACGCTCGGCACGAACGGGTTTTGCTTGGCAAATGTCGCCTCTTCCCCTATGCGCGCCCGCTTCCGGCCGGGGTCATCCCTGGAGGCTCGGCCGGTTCTTGAACTCATGCGAACTGGAGACATGCGATGAGCGATGTGCTGACGCTGTCGGCCGAGGCGCGCGAGCGGGCTGGCAAGGGAGCCTCCCGTTATCTGCGCCGCGAGGGCCGCGTCCCCGCCGTGATCTACGGCGAGAAGAAGGAGCCGCTGGCGATCAGCGTCAACGAGCGCGAGCTCGTCAAGATGCTGGGCACCGGCCACTTCATGAACACGGTGGTGATGATCGAGGGCGCCGGCGAGGCGACCCGGACGCTGCCGAAGGACGTCCAGTTCCACCCGGTCACCGACCGCCCGCTGCATGTCGACTTCCTGCGCATCGATGAGCATGCCAGCGTTCACGTCAACGTGCCGATCGTGTTCGCGGACGAGGAGGAGAGCCCCGGCATCAAGCGCGGCGGCGTGCTCTCGATCATCCATCACGAGCTCGAACTGGTCGTCGATGCCGCGAACATCCCGAGCGAGATCACCGTCTCGCTGAAGGGGCTCGAGGTCGGCGCCTCGCTCCATCTTTCGCAGATCACGCTGCCGGCGGGCGCCAAAGCCGTCTCCCACGAGGAAGACGAGACGCTGGCGACGATCGTCGCGCCGTCCGCGCTCAAGAGCCAGGAAGGCGACGTCCAGACCGAGGTCGTCGGCGAGGGCGAAGGGGCTTAGTCCCGACTTCGTCGCAGCCCTTTCTCCTCCCTCTCCCGCTGGCGGGAGAGGGTCGGGTGAGGGTCTTGTTCGTTTGAAACGACGCGTCGCGGCTGAATCAGCCCGAGGCAGAAAGACCCTCACCCTAACCCTCTCCCGCAAAGGCGAGAGAGGGAATGAGAGGAGCGGGAGCCGAAGTGCAGCTCTGGGTCGGCCTCGGCAATCCGGGGGCGCAACACGCGCTCAACCGGCACAATGTCGGCTTCATGGCCGTCGACGCGATCGCCGAGGTTCACCGCTTCGACGCGTGGAAGAAAGGCTTCCAGGGCTGGGTCGCTCAAGGCCGGATCGGCAGCGAGCGCATCCTGCTGCTCAAGCCCGCGACGTTCATGAACGAGAGTGGCAGATCCGTCGGCGAGGCGGCGCGCTTCCACAAGCTCGACGTCGGCGACGTCACGCTTTTTCACGACGAGCTCGATCTCGCCCCGTTCAAGGTCAAGGTGAAGGTCGGCGGCGGCACCGCCGGCCATAACGGCCTGCGCTCGACCGAACCGCACATCGGCAACGCGTTCCGGCGCGTGCGCATCGGCATTGGCCACCCCGGCCACAAGGACCGCGTCACCGGTCACGTGCTCGGCAACTATTCCAAGAGCGAGATGGACCCGCTCGCCGGCATGCTCGGCGCGATCGCGGCTGAAGCGCCCTGGCTCGCCGCCGGCGACGATGCCCGCTTTATGAACGAGGTGGCACTGCGGTTGCAGGATTGAGCGGAGGCATCATCATCCGCCCGTCGCCCGGAGCCTAGTCGAAGCGTTGTTCTTTCTTCGTGGGGAGAAGAAGGACAATGCTTCGACAAGCTCAGCACAAACGGCGATCTTTAGAGCATTTTTCGAGCTTACTAATCCACCATTTCCCCCGTTCGCCCTGAGCGAAGTCGAAGGGCAGCCACAGCGCGTGCTCAGCCCGGACGGCTGAGGAGATTCAGGCTGATCGAATAGCGTTCTAGCCGCCGTTCGCGAATTCAAAGCCCCTGGTCGTCAACGCCGGAAAAATTCTTCGGCCGGCCGAAATCGGGCGCCGAGCCCGTGGCGCCCATGCCGCCGCCATGCGCCGCATCGCCATCGTCTACGGCGTTGGCGCGCGCCTTCTTGCGGATGAGATACTCTTCTTCCTCGGCGATCTCGGTTTCCTCGGCGAGCTTCGCCTTATCCTCAGCCTTGGGATCGATCGTGGCCATGTCGGCCTCCTTTGCCGTCATCGGTTTCACCCAGATCAACGAAGCGTCGCGCGGCGCGTTCCTCGCGCCCTTTCCCCGCCCCCGCCCTTTGCCTAAGGAGCGGCGCGAACCTTCCTCATAGAAAGCGCATCATGGGTTTCCGCTGCGGCATCGTCGGCCTGCCCAACGTCGGCAAATCGACGCTCTTCAATGCCTTGACCGAGACCGCCGCGGCGCAGGCGGCCAACTATCCGTTCTGCACGATCGAGCCCAATGTCGGCCAGGTCGCGGTGCCCGATCCGCGCCTCTCGAAGCTCGCCGACATCGCTCACTCGGCCAAGGTCGTCGAGACACAGCTCGGATTCGTCGACATCGCCGGCCTCGTGCGCGGCGCTTCCACGGGCGAAGGGCTGGGCAACCAGTTCCTCGGCAATATCCGCGAGGTCGATGCGATCATCCACGTGCTGCGCTGCTTCGAGGGCGAGGTGACGCATGTCGAGGGCAAGGTCGATCCGATCGCCGACGCCGAGACGGTTGAGACTGAGCTGATGCTCGCCGATCTCGAGAGCCTCGAGAAGCGCGTCCCCAATCTCCAGAAGAAGGGGCAGCAGGGCGACAAGGAAGCCAAGAGCGCGGCGAGCGTGCTCGGGGCAGCGCTCGCGCTGCTGCGCGACGGCAAGCCCGCGCGATTGACCGAACCGAGGGACGAGGACGAGGCGCGCCACTTCGCGCAGGCGCAGCTGCTCACCGCCAAGCCGGTACTCTACGTCTGCAACGTCGAGGAAGAGAATGCTGCCGAGGGCAACGCCCACTCCGCCCGCGTGTTCGCGAAGGCGCAGGCGGAAGGTGCGCAGGCGGTGGTGATCTCGGCGGCGATCGAGGCCGAGATCGCGACGATGGACGCCGCGGATCGCCCCGCCTTCCTGAGCGACCTCGGGCTCGAGGAGACCGGCCTCGCCCGCGTGATCCGCGCCGGTTATGCGCTGCTCGACCTGCTCACCTTCTTCACCGCCGGCCCGAAGGAGTCGCGCGCCTGGACGATCCCGGTCGGCTCGAAGGCGCCGCAGGCCGCGGGCGCGATCCACTCCGATTTCGAGCGCGGCTTCATCCGCGCCGAGACGATCGCCTATGACGACTATGTCCAGTTCAACGGCGAGGCAGGCGCGCGCGAGGCCGGCAAGCTGCGCTCGGAAGGCAAGGATTATGTCGTCAAGGATGGCGATGTGATGCTGTTCCGCTTCAACGTATGACGCGGTGACCCGCTGGCTGGACGACTACGAGCCGGGCTTGGTGGAGCGGTTTGGCGCTTTCCCGGTCGAACGCGAGGCGATCTTCGCGTTCGCGCGGCTCTACGATCCGCAGGATTTCCATCTCGACGACGCGGCCGCCGCGGCGAACCCGCTGTTCGGCAGGCTGGCGGCGAGCGGCTGGCAATCGGCCGGGATCGCCATGCGCTTGCTCGTCGAGCATCGCCGTGCCCGCGGCGACCTCACGCCGGTGCTCGCCGGCGCGGGAGTCGACGAGCTGCGCTGGCTGAAGCCGGTCTATGCCGGCGACACGCTCAGTCTCGAATGGGAAGTGCTGGAGGTGACGCCATCGCGCAGCAAGCCCGACCGCGGCACGATGCGGAGCCGCTCGACGCTCCACAACCAGCATGGCGAGCGCGTGATGACCTTCGTCGCGACCGAGTTGATCCGGCGGCGGGTGGTTTAGCACGAAGTCGCGGGAAAACCGTTCGTGCTGAGCTCGTCGAAGCACTGTCTTTTTCTGCTTCGTGCGGAAAAGAACAGCCCTTCGACAGGCTCAGGGCGAACGGTATCCGAATTTAAATGTTAAGCGGCGCAGGAATTGAGACGCCCTCATGGGGCTCAATGTCCCTCGAAGGCCACCAGGCTGCGCGTCTCGATGCCTTCGGCCTGGAGCGCCGCGGCGCCGCCGAGCTCGGGCAGGTCGATCACGAAATGCGCTGCGGCGACCTTGCCGCCGGCCTTCTCGATCAGCCGGCAGGCGGCGATCGCGGTGCCGCCGGTGGCGATGAGATCGTCGATCAGCAGCACGCGCGCGCCGGGCACCAGTGCGTCCTCGTGCATGCAGATGCGGTCGCTGCCATATTCGAGCGCATAATCGACCGCGACGGTGACGCCGGGCAGCTTGCCGTCCTTGCGGATGAGCAGGAAGCCGAGGCCGAGCTTGTGCGCGACGGCCGCGCCGAACACGAATCCGCGCGCCTCGATCCCGGCGACGACGTCGATCGGGCCGTCATGCGCCGCCAGCCGCGAGACCGCCGCGGCGAGGCCAGCGGGATCGAGCAGCAGCGTGGTGATGTCGCGGAACTGGATGCCGGGCTTGGGGAAATCCGGGATGGTCCGGATCAGCGCCTTGAGGTCGATGTCGGCGGACATAGTCTTCGCCCTTCCTGAAACACGCCACCCCGGCACAGACCGGGGTCCAGAAGCAGGCGGATCGCCCGAGACTCTGGACCCCGGCCTGTGCCGGGGTGACGACATAGGCGGGAGGACGAGGGCCGTCCTCCCCGCCCGATCAATGCTTCTTGCCGGCCCAGATGTTGCGGTACGACATGTACGCGAGGACGGTCGCAATCAGCAGGAAGATCACCACGCCGATGCCCGCCCGGTGCCGCGCCTCGAGCTTGGGCTCCGCGGTCCAGATCAGGAAGGCCGAGACGTCGCGGGCCATCTGATCGACGGTCGCCTTGGTGCCGTCCGAATATTCCACCTGGCCGTCGGCGGTGAGCGGCGGCGGCATCGCGATGTTGAGGTTCGCGAAATAGGGATTGTAGTGGAGGTTCGGCGCCGGGCGGTTGGACGCGGGCAGGTTCGCCGGAACCGGAGCGAAGCCCGTGAGCAGCGAATAGATGTAGGGCGCCCCGCCCTCGCGAGCCTTCACCATCAGCGAGAGATCGGGCGGCAGCGCGTTGTTGTTCGCGGCGCGCGCGGCAATCTCGTTGGCGAAGTTCCACGGGATCGGATCGGACGGCAGGTTCTTGCGCGTCGTCGCCTCGCCGGTGTCCGGATTGATCGAGGGCTGCTCGATCTTGTACTGCTTGGCGATCGCCTTCACCTCCGGCTTCGTGAAGCCGATCTCCTCGAGATCGCGGAAGTGCACGAGCCGGATCGAGTGGCAGGCCGAGCAGACTTCCTGATAGACCTGGAAGCCGCGCTGCAGCTGCTGGCGGTCGAACTTACCGAGCGGACCGTCGGAGGCGTAGTGGATCGCCTTCGGATCCTTGTGGAATTCCTCGACGACGTTCGGCTGCGCGGCGTCGTGCGGCGTGAACAGGATCGCGAAGACAAGCGCCGTGACGAAGCCGAGGCCGACGACGATCGGGGCGAAGATGCGGGCGAGCATGGTAGTCGGGCTCTCCTAGTGGCTCGCGGCCGCAAGGCCGATCGGTGCGGCTTCCGCGGCTTCGCCGTGGAGGACGGATTCGGTGATCGAATTCGGCAGCGGCAGCGGCCGCTCGATCCGCGACACGATCGGCAGGATGATGAGGAAATGCGAGAAGTAATAGATGGCGCAGATCTGGCTGGCGAGCACCACCATCGGCGTCACCTCCGCCTGGCCGAGATAGCCGAGGATCAGCACGTCGACGAGCAGGATCCAGAAGAACTTCTGGTAGAGCGGCCGGTAGTTGGCCGAGCGCACCGGCGAGCCGTCGATCCAGGGCAGGAAGAACAGCAGCAGGATCGAGCCGAACATGGCCATCACGCCCCACAGCTTCGCCGGGATCCACAGGAAGTTGAAGGTGAACGACTTCAGGATCGCGTAGAAGGGCAGGAAGTACCATTCGGGCACGATGTGCGCCGGCGTCGAAAGCGGGTTGGCCGGAATATAGTTGTCCGGATGGCCGAGATAGTTCGGCGCGAAGAAGGTGAGCAGCGCGTAGCAGACCAGGAACACGCCGGCGCCGAAGCCGTCCTTCGCCGTATAGTAGGGGTGGAACGGCACCGTATCCTGCGGGCCCTGCACGTCGACGCCGGTCGGGTTGTTCGAGCCGGGGATGTGCAGCGACCAGATGTGCAGCACGATCACGCCGGCGATCACGAACGGCAGCAGATAGTGCAGCGAGAAGAAGCGGTTGAGCGCGGCGTTGTCCGGCGCGAAGCCGCCGAGCAGCCATTCGCGGATCGGCTCGCCGACCACGGGAATGGCCGAGAAGAAGCCGGTGATCACCTGCGCGCCCCAGAAGCTCATCTGCCCCCAGGGAAGCACGTAGCCCATGAACGCGGTCGCCATCATCAAGAGGAAGATGACGACGCCGAGCAGCCACACCATCTCGCGCGGCGCCTTGTACGAACCGTAATAGAGGCCGCGGAAGATGTGGATGTAGACCACGATGAAGAAGAAGCTCGCGCCGTTCATGTGCGCGTAGCGGATCAGCCAGCCCGAATTGACGTCGCGCATGATGTGCTCGACGCTGTCGAACGCCACCGTGCCGTTCGCGGCATAGTGCATCGCCAGGATGATGCCGGAAACGATCTGGATGCCGAGCGCGAGGCCCGCGAGGATGCCGAAATTCCAGAAATAGTTGAGGTTGCGCGGCACCGGATAGCCGGGGCCGACCGCGCTGTAGACCAGGCGCGGCAGCGGCAGCTTCTCGTCCAGCCACCGCATCACCGGGTGCTTGGGTGCGTAATGCTCAGCCCAGGGAAAGCTCATTCTTCTCTACCTCAGCCGATCTGGACGGTGGTGTCGGACTTGAACGCATATTCGGGGACGACGAGGTTCTTCGGCGCCGGCCCGCCGCGGATGCGCGCCGCGGTATCGTATTGCGAGCCGTGGCACGGGCAGAAATAGCCGCCATAGGGGCCCTTGTTCTCGCCCGCGCCGGCGCCCAGCGGCACGCAGCCGAGATGGGTGCAGACACCGAGCGTGATCAGCCAGTTCTTCTTGCCGGGCTTGGTGCGTTCCTCGAGCGTCTGCGGATCGCGCAGCGCGGAGAGCGGCACGGCATCGGCCTCGGCGATCTCCTTCGCCGTCAGGTTGCGGATGAAGACCGGCTGCTTGCGCCACACGGTCTTGATCGCCGAACCGGTCGCGATCTTCGAGATATCGACCTCGATCTGCGCGAGCGCGAGCACGTCCGCTGACGGATTCATCTGATTGATCAGCGGGATGACGGTCGCGACGGCGCCGACACCGGCGAAGCTCACCGCGGCGATGTTGATGAAGTCGCGGCGACGCACGCCCTCGCCATGCGGGTCGGTCTCTTCGCCGATCACCGCCGGGCGCTGGTTGGGATCCTCGGCGTTCGTGATCGTCGACATCGGCAATAACCTCGGCACTTCGGTCGGGAGCGTGCGCCTGAGGGCCGTGCCGCCGGAAATCGGCGATGCTGGCAATGACCCCCTGAGCCCACGCGACCGCCTTGCTCCCCCGGCGGCTGGCCGGCCTGATAGCCTTGGCCGGAGCGCTTTGCCAACTGACAATTTGCGGCGCTTGCGCAACGGCGGCGCGCACGGCTAGCGAGCGGCCATGGCGACGCTGCTTTCCCCTGCCCCGCTCACCCTGGATGGAGAGCAGCAGCGCGCGCGCGACTGGTTCGAATCGCTGAGGACAGAAATCTGCGACGCCTTCGTGACGATCGAGCGCGAAGCGGGCAGCGATGCGGTGTTCGAGCGCACGCCATGGGATCGCACCGATGCCGAGGGTCGACCCAACGGTGGCGGCGGCGTGCGCGCGGTGATGAAGGGCAAGGTGTTCGAGAAGGTCGGCGTCAACGTCTCCACCGTCGGCGGAGCGTTCGAGGGCGAGTTCGCCAGGACGATCCATGGCGCCGGCGAAGATCCGCGCTTCTTCGCCACCGGCATCAGCCTCGTCGCGCACATGGCGAACCCGCACGTGCCGGCGGTCCACATGAACACTCGCTTTCTCGCAACGACCAAGCGCTGGTTCGGCGGCGGCGCCGACCTCAATCCGCCGATCCCCTATGAGGAGGACACCGCCGATTTCCACGCGGCGCTTCGGCGTGCCTGCGAGGACAATGCCGGCGTCGCCGATCATCCGCGCTTCAAGGCCTGGGCCGACGATTACTTCTACATTCCACACCGGAAGGCGCATCGCGGCGTCGGCGGCATCTTCTACGATCATCTCGAATGCGGGTCCGAAGCCAGGTTCGAGCCGCTGTTCGCCTTCACCCAGGCAGTCGGCCGCGCCTTCCTCGACGTGTTTCCGCGCATCGTACGGCGCCGGAGGGACACGCCCTTCACCGCCGCCGACAGGGCGCGCCAGCTCGCCTGGCGCGGCCGCTACGCCGAATTCAACCTGGTCTACGATCGCGGCACGCTGTTCGGCCTCAAGACCGGCGGCAACATCGACGCGATCCTGATGAGCCTACCCCCCGAGGCGACGTGGGAGTAGCCCGGCCACACAGCAGGCCGTTCGCCCTGAGCGAAGTCGAAGGACGTGAAGCCGGGCGCATCGCTCTTGGCACATGCTTCGACTTCGCTCGGCACGAACAGGTTGCGGAGCGGGGGTTCGTGGCATGAGCCTCGTTCCGCTCGAACCGCACATGCTTGCCGCCGTCGTCACGTCGCTGGAGATGACCGCGCGGCCCGCGCCGCGGCCGCTCCCGCCGTCGCCGTTCCGCCTCGTTCGCTGGCATGCACCCGCGCTCCCCACCTACCGCGCGCTGTTCCGCCGCGTCGGCGAACCATGGCTATGGTTCTCGCGGCTGGTGATGAGCGACGCGGACCTCGCCGCGATCGTCCACGATCCAGCGGTCGAGATATTCGCGGTCGCCGATCGGCGCGGGCTCGAGATCGGTATGCTCGAGCTCGATTGCCGCGAACCCCGCACGTGCGAGCTCGCGTTCCTGGGCCTTATCCCGGAGCTCGCCGGCAAGGGGCACGGGCCATGGCTGCTCGCGAGCGCCCTCGGTCTAGCCTGGCGGCCGGGCGTCGAGCGCGTCTGGGTCCACACCTGCACGCTCGATCATCCGGCGGCGCTGCCCGCCTATCGTAAGGCCGGGTTCGTGCCCTACTCCCGCGCGATCGAGACCTTCGCCGATCCGCGCGTCGCCGGGATCATCGCGCGCGAAGCCGCGCCTCAGGTGGCTCTGCTGGCGGCGAGCTGACGATAGATCGCGGCGATCAGCACCGCGAACAGCATGCTGACCACCGCGTTGACGAGCGCGCCGACGACCGCGACGATCGTGCGCATCAGCGTATCGAAGCCCGTCGCACGGCCGATCAGCCAGACGATCACGCCGGTCACCGATTGCGCCGCCACGGAGACGATGAGGCTGGTCATCACCACCATCATCAGCAGCGCGAACAACCGCCAGAAATGACCGCGTGACAGCATCCAGCTGCGCACCAGCGCACGCATTGGGCCGATCGGCTCGACGACCACGATCGGCGTGATCATGCAGAGCCGCGCCGCGATCGCGACCATGAGCAGCATCATCACCGAGACCAGGAGACCGGCGTGGCCGGGCTGCATCGCCTGTTCGGCGCCGCTCGCGAGCGTGACGATCACGGCCAGGAGCGCGAGCACGATGCCGCCGCCGACGCCGGCGATCAGGGTCGCGCCGATCATCACGAGCAGGCGGCGGAACGCGAGCGCGAGCGCCTCGGCGACGCTGATCGCCGGCCGCAGCGCCAGCGCCGACACGGCGAGCGCGCCCGCGATCGTGGCGATCGCCGCCAGCATCCCGCTCAACAGCGGGATCGCGAGATCCTGCGGACCGTGCGCGACCGGAGCGAACAGCTCGACGATGATCGCCGGCAGCCCCATCAGCGCGAAGGCAACCGGCAGCGTGAGCCGCCATTCGCGTTCGAGGAAGGCCTGCGTCCAAGCGGTCGCGTCGCTGATCGAGAGCCGGGGGGCGGTCACCGGCGCCAGCCTATCGCTTGGCGCGGCGAAGCTTGCAAGCCGCCCCGCGCGCGCCCAACTGGCCGGCGATGACCTTGGACGATCCGATCGAGTGGCATGTCGCGCAGGCGCCGGTGGACTATCGCGACGCGGTCGCGGCGATGGAAGCGCGGGCTGCCGCGATCCGCGACGGCGATGCGCGCGAGCTGGTCTGGCTGCTCGAGCATCCCCCGCTCTACACCGCCGGCACCAGCGCCGCCGACGACGAGCTGCTCGCGCCCGGCCGCTTCCCGGTCCACCGCAGCGGCCGCGGCGGCCGCTTCACCTATCATGGTCCCGGCCAGCGCATCGGCTATGTCATGCTCAACCTCGCCGCGCGGGGGCACGATGTCCGCTGCTACGTCCACGCGCTCGAGCAATGGGTGATCGCGGCGCTGGCGCGGCTCGGGCTCGCCGCCCACGCCGTCGACGGCCGCGTCGGCATCTGGGTCGACACGCCGGCGGGCGAAGCCAAGATCGGGGCGATCGGGGTGCGCGTGCGACGCTGGGTGACGCTCCATGGCTTCTCGTTGAACGTCGCGCCCGATCTCGAGCATTTCAGCGGCATCGTACCGTGCGGCCTTGCGGACTATCCCGTCACCAGCCTCGCCGCGCTGGGCCTGGCGGCGGACATGGCGCCGCTCGACGCCGCGCTCTGGGCGACGCGCGACGCGCTTCTGTCGCGCTGCAGCGTTTCGCTTGAGGCCGACTCCCTTTCCAGTTAAGCTTCGTGACGATTTGGAGATTAGGGCAGGCAAGCCGGGCCAAATCGGACACTAGGGAGTCAAAGATGCGTCACCTGATCTCGAAGCTGATGACCGGTTCGCTGGTGGCCGGCGGTGCCCTGCTCGTCGCGGCCTGCGGCCACAGCGAGTCCACCAACGTCACCGAAAACACCACGATGACGGATCTCAACACGATGGCGCCGGAAGGCACCACAAACGACATGACCGCAGTCGACGCCGCCGGCGGCAACGCCGCCGACAACAGCGCGATGATGGACGCCAACGCGACGGGCGCGATGACATCCAACAACGCGATGTAATTCGGCAGGCTTGCGCTGGATGGAGGCCGTCCGGGCGATCCGGGCGGCCTTTTTCTTGGCCGACAAATTCCTGAGTCCGCCATTCCGGTATTCTCCCGACCAGCCGTGCATGCGCCGCGCCCGGATGCGTGCGGACCACTGGCAACGGCGCCGCGTAGCGATATGGCGGCGGGTCTGGGCGGGTACATCAGGCCAGCTGTAAACTGGAAGGACGATCATGGCGTATCGATCGCGCCTCGGCGCCGCGGCCGCGGCGCTCCTCTCGATTCTTGTCGCGACCACCGGGGCAGACGCGCAACTCTTTTGGAATCCACCGGATTTTTCCGGCCAGCCGGTCAATGGCGACGAACCCGGCATCGCGCAGCCGATGCCCGGCGCGACCCCCGAGGAGCTGCAGGCCAACCTCGTCTGGACGCTGCGCGCCGGCCTCAACGTCGCCGCGCTGCAATGCCAGTTCGAGCCGGCGTTGCGCTCGGTGAAGCTCTACAACGACATCATCGCGCATCATGATCACGAGTTCGATCAGGCGCAGGCGGCGCTCGTCGGCTATTTCTCGCGCCAGACCGGCGGCGGCGCGTCCGCGCCGGCGGCCAAGCCCGCGAAGGCGGCGGCGCCGAAGGGCAAGGGCAAGGCTGCGAAATCGCCCGGCGTCGGCGGCACGAAGGCCGGCAACAACGCCTTCGATCAATACTCGACGCGCACCTACAACAGCTTCTCGACGCTCCATGCCCAGTACGGCTTCTGCCAGACGGCGGCCAAGCTCGGCCGCATCGCGCTCGGCATGCCCAAGGGCGAGCTCCACACCGTGGCGACGCAATATCTGCGCGAGTTCCGCAACAGCCTGATCCCGGCGGGCGACAATTTCCTGCCGCTGAAGCTCGAATATGTCGAGATCCCGGCGCTGCGCTCGCTGCCCGACAACTGCTTCGACAAGAACGGCGACGTGATCTTCCGCAAGAAGCAGTGCCGGATTTGAGCGCACGCGAGTGCGCACCGGTGCTCCGGCGCAGGCCGGAGCACTAGAGCCATTTTCGACCTAACTGATCCACCATTTCCCGTTCGCCCTGAGCGAAGTCGAAGGGCAGCCACAGCGCATGGACTTCGACTGCGCTCAGCCCGAACGGCTGAGGCGATTCAGGCTGATCGAATAGCGCTCTAGCGGCCGGCGCTGCGGTTCACCAACTGGGCTCAGGACTTCCCCGGAGGAGGACGGTGCGTCCAAGTGCCGCTAGCCGTCGAGCGCCTTCTTGAGCAGTTCGTTGACCACGGCGGGATTGGCCTTGCCGGCCATCGCCTTCATCGTCTGGCCGACGAAGAAGCCGAACAGCTTGTCCTTGCCGCCGCGATAGTCGGCGACCTTGTCGGCGTTGGCGGCGAGCACCTTGGCGATCTCGGCCTCGATCGCGCCGGTGTCGCTGGTCTGCTTGAGGCCCCGCGCATCGACGATCGCACCCGGATCCTCGCCGCTCTCGAGCATGATCTCGAACACCTGCTTGGCGAGCGTGCCCGAAAGCGTACCGTCGGCGACGAGCGCGAGCAGCTCGGCGCCCTGCGCAGAGCTGACCGGGCTCGCGTCGATTTCCTTGCCAAGACGGTTGAGCGCGCCGAACAGGTCGGAGGCCAGCCAGTTCGAGGCGGCGCGCGCGACATCGGCCTCGGCCTTGCCGGTGCGCCGCGCGAGCTCGGCCACCAGCGGCTCGAAGAAGCGCGTGTTGCTGACCTCGGCGATCAGCACATCCGCATTGGCAGCGGTGACGCCCAAGCCGCTGATATAGCGCTCGCGCTTGGCGTCCGGCAGCTCGGGCAGGCTCTCCCGGCATTCGGCGAGGAAGGCGTCGTCGAGCACCAGCGGTGGCAGGTCCGGATCAGGGAAATAGCGATAGTCGTGCGCATCCTCCTTGGAGCGCATCGATCGCGTGCTGCCGCTATCGGGATCGAACAGCCGCGTCTCCTGGACGATGCGGCCGCCGCCTTCGATGACGTCGACCTGGCGCTGCGCCTCATGCTCGATCGCCGCCATGACGAAGCGGACCGAGTTGACGTTCTTGGTCTCCGTGCGTGTGCCGAAGCCTTCGCCGGGCTTGCGCACGCTGACGTTGACGTCGGCGCGCATCGAGCCTTCTTCCATATTGCCGTCGCACGAGCCGACATAGCGCAGGATCGCGCGGAGCTTGCGCAGATAGGCGCCCGCCTCCGCCGGCGAACGCATGTCCGGCCGCGACACGATCTCCATCAGCGCGACCCCCGAGCGGTTGAGATCGACATAGGAGCGCGTCGGATGCTGGTCGTGCATCAGCTTGCCGGCATCCTGCTCGACATGGATGCGCTCGATGCCGATCCGCTTCTCGGCGCCCTCGCCGGCTTCAATGTGGATCGAGCCTTCGCCGACAAGCGGATGATAGAGCTGCGAAATCTGATAGCCCTGCGGCAAATCGGCGTAGAAATAATTCTTGCGATCGAAGCGCGACCAGGCGTTGATCGGCGCCTCGATCGCCATGCCGGTGCGCACCGCCTGGCGGATGCACTCGCGGTTCGGCACCGGCAGCATGCCCGGCATCGCCGCGTCGACGAGGCTGACCTGGCTGTTCGGCTCCGCCCCGAACGCGGTCGCCGCGCCCGAGAACAGCTTCGCCTCGGTCGCGATCTGGGCATGGACTTCAAGCCCGATCACGACCTCCCACTCGCCGGTGGCGCCCTGGATGCGGTAGCTCATCTGCCAATTCCAAAAAGAAAACCGTTCGCACTGAGCGAAGTCGAAGTGCGTGCCGGCGGCACGGCGCTCGCCGCACGTCCTTCGACTTCGCTCAGGACGAACGGAGATATAAGTCCAGAAGCGCTCACCACCACTTCCCCGGCCGCGCGGTGAAGCCGGCACGCTCCTCGATCGCGAGGCCGGCATCGAGCACGCCCTGCTCGTCGAACGCCTTGCCGATGATCTGAAGGCCGAGCGGTAAGCCCTTCGAGTCGAGCCCGGCGGGGACCGACATCGCCGGCAGGCCGGCAAGGCTCGCCGGCACCGTGAAGACGTCATTCAGATACATCGCGATCGGATCGTCGCTCTTCTCGCCGAGGCCGAAGGCGGCGGACGGCGCGGTCGGCGTCAGCAGCAGGTCGCACGTCTCGAACGCCTGCTCGAAATCGCGCACGATCAACGCGCGGACCTTCTGCGCCTGCGTGTAGTAGGCGTCGTAGAAGCCCGCCGAGAGGACGTAGGTGCCGATCAGGATGCGGCGCTTGACCTCGGCGCCGAAACCTTCCGCCCGGGTCGCTGCGTACATCTCCTGGAGGTTGGCGCCGTCAGGCAGGTCGCGCAGGCCATAGCGGACACCGTCATAGCGCGCGAGGTTGGACGACGCTTCCGCCGGCGCGATGATGTAATAGGTCGGCAGAGCATATCTGGTATGCGGCAGGCTGACATCGACGATCTCGGCGCCCGCATCGCGGACCATCGCGATCCCCTTCTGCCACAGCGCCTCGATCTCCTCCGGCATGTTGTCGACGCGATATTCCTTGGGAATACCGATGCGCTTGCCCTTGAGATCGCTCGACAAGAGCCTTTCCCAGTTCGGCACCGGGAGATCGAGCGACGTCGCGTCTTTGGGATCGAAGCCGCTCATCACCTCGAGCAGCGCGGCACAGTCCTTCACCGTTCGCGCCATCGGCCCGGCCTGATCGAGCGACGAGGCGAAGGCGACGATGCCCCAGCGCGAGCAGCGGCCGTAGGTCGGCTTGATGCCGGCGATGCCGGTGAAGGCGGCGGGCTGGCGGATCGAGCCGCCGGTGTCGGTCCCGGTCGCGCCCGGCACGATCCGCGCCGCCACCGCCGCCGAAGAGCCACCGGAGGAGCCGCCGGGGGCGAGCGGCGCGTTGCCGCCGTCGTTGCGCCGCCAGGGCGAGATCACATTTCCGAACGCGCTGGTCTCGTTCGACGAGCCCATCGCGAACTGGTCCATGTTGAGCTTGCCGAGCATACCCGCGCCGGCGGCGAACAGCTTCGCCGTCACGGTGCTCTCGTAGGGCGGCACGAAGCCGCCGAGAATGCCGCTCGCCGCCGTCGTCTGCACGCCCTTGGTGCAGAACAGGTCCTTGATGCCGAGCGGGACGCCGGCCAGCGGCTTGACGTCACCCGCTGCGCGCGCCGCATCGGCGGCGTCCGCGGCGGCGAGCGCATGCTCGGGCGTCTCGACGATGAAGGCGTTGAGCGCCTTGCCGCCCGCCACGGCCGCGTTGAACGCCTCCGCCCCCTCGCGTGCGGTGAAGTCGCCCGCACGGAAGCCGTCCCGCAATTCGGTGACGCCGAGCTCAATCAGGGTATTAGGCGCCGTCACTCGATCACCTTCGGAACTGCGAAGAAGCCGTGCTCGGCCTGCGGCGCGTTGGCGAGCACGGCGTCGCGGTCGCCGCCGTCGGTGACGACGTCGTCGCGCAGGCGGAGCGAGATCGGGATCACGGCGGCCAATGGCGCGACCCCGCTGGTGTCGACCTCGGCGAGTTGCTCGACGAAGCCGAGGATCTTGTCGAGATCGGGAACGAGCGCATCGGCCTCGGCGTCGCTCACGGCGATGCGTGCGAGGCCGGCGACGCGGCGGACGGTGGCGGAATCGACGGACATGCGATCTCGGGCTAACGGCGCTCAGGGCGAGCCAAGGCGGCTAGCATCGGCGCTCCGCCGCATCAACCGGGCTTGCACCGCCGACGACCTTGCTGCATTGCAACATGAACGAGGAGCCAAATGGCGCGCCGTTTCCTGTACGTCATCGCGGGGCTCATCATGCTTGCATTGGTCGGCGCGCTGGGTTGGGACCTGTTCCGCACCCAGATCATGCGCGCGGCGTTCACGCCCGCGACCTCCTTCCGGCCGCCGCGCGAAGGCGGTGCGATCGACTATGGCCTCGCCGCGAGCTGGTGGGCGCGCCCCGATCTCGCCAACGATCCCGCGCGCTGGACGCCGCCGGGCGAGCAGCCCGGCGCCAGCCCACCAGCCGCGCTCTTCTTCGTCGCGCCGACCGCCTATCTCAGCCGCGCGCACTGGAACATGCCGCTCGGCGACCGCGACGCGGATCGGCGCGCCAAGCTGTTCGTCTCCGGCGAAGCGAGCGCGTTCAACAACGTCGCGGCGGTGTGGGCGCCGCGTTACCGGCAGGCGACCGTCGCCACCTTCCTCGCCGAGAGCCGGGACGGAGAAGCGGCACTCGACTTCGCCTATGGCGATGTCGCGCGCGCGTTCGAGGCGTTCGTGGCTGCGCAGCCGGCGGACCGGCCGATCATCCTCGCCGGCCACAGCCAGGGTTCGCTCCACCTGCTGCGGCTGCTGCGCGAGCGCGTCGCCGGCACGCCGCTCGCCAAGCGGATCGTCGCCGCCTATCTGGTCGGCTGGCCGGTCAGCCTCGAGGCCGACCTGCCCGCGATCGGCCTGCCTGCCTGCACCAGCGCGGGCGAGCCCGGCTGCATCCTCTCCTGGCAGAGCTTCGCGGAGGCGCCCAACGGCTTCGGCACCGGCACCGACTTCTCGATGATACGCGATCGCTTCGATGCCACCACAGGCCTCACCGGCGCCCCCCGGCGCGGCACGCGCATGCTCTGCGTCAATCCGCTCACCGGCGCGCCCGCGAGCGCCGCGCCGGCGAGCGCGAACCGCGGCGCGCTGATCCCCAACGCCGCGCTTGACGGCGCGACGCTCAAGCCCGGCCTGGCGCCGGCGCGTTGCGACAATTCGGGCTTCCTGATGATCGGCTCGCCACCCGACGGTTACGGCGCCTATGTGCTGCCCGGCCAGAACTATCACGTCTTCGATTATGCCCTGTTCTGGGCGAACATTCGCGCGGATGCCGCGGCGCGGCTGGCGAATTTCGGCAAGCGCTCCTAACGCCGTGCTCCGGCGCAGGCCGGAGCCGTGAATAGGAACACGCACCGCTCGCCGGCAGCGCTCCGGCTTTCGCCGGAGCACGGCCCGGTTTCTCCGACCGTTCGCTTCGAGTGAAGGATCGAGCCTGTCGAGATCCGAAGTCGAGAAGGCGTTGCGCGCGACCCGTTCTCGACAGGCTCGAACCGAACGGAATTTCGGGTGTATGGCAGCGGCATGATCGCGCCCGACCTCACCGCCTTCCGCGACGTCCTGCCTGCGGGTGGCCGGCTGGCGGGGCTCGACGTCGGCACCCGCACGATCGGGCTCGCCTGGTGCGATGCCGGCTGGACGATCGCCTCGCCCGCCGAGACGATCGAGCGGAAGAAGTTCAGCGTGGATCTTGCACTCCTGCGCGAGCGCTTTGCGGCGCAGTCGATCAAGGGCGCGGTGATCGGGCTGCCGCTCAGCATGGATGGCAGCGACAGTCCGCGCACCCAGGGCGTCCGCGCCTTCGCGCGCAACCTCGCTGCGCTCGCTCTGCCGATCCTGCTGTGGGACGAGCGCTGGTCGACCGCCGCCGTCACGCGCACGCTGATCGCCGCCGACGCCAGCCGCGCGCGCCGCGCCGAGCTCGTCGACAAGATGGCGGCGGCCTACATCCTCCAGGGTGCGATCGACGCGCTGACGATGGGTTAGCGCAAAATCTTAGGCTAAACTGCCGCAGGAGCCTGCTGGACTCAGGCTCACTATATAAATAGCAGATCGATGGCGGTCGGCCGCAGAGAGGGACGCTTACGTGGCAGAGGAAGAAACAAGGCCGGCTCAGGTTCAGGTGCCAACCATCTATGGCAACGGCTTCGTGCTCGCGCTGTCCAATGCCGATGTCGGGCTCGTGGTTACCCTCGACAATTTGCCACAGATGAAATTTGCCATGTCTTTTACGACAGCGAAGTCCTTGTTGCAGAAGCTATCCGATATGATGGACAATCTCGAAAGGGTTACAAATCATACGATCATGACAAGCGACGAAGTGGCCGAAGGCATAAAGAAGATTTCCAATGCTACCTGATCTGACCTCCCCTGGTGCCATGCGTGCGTTTCGCGAAGTCGCCGCTACCGCCGAACTTCCGTTCGGATGGCGGTATGGCGAAGGCATTCCGTCCGGCCAGCTCGCCAGAGAAAATGCCGGGCTCTGCATCACCATATTTTCGCTGGCACAGGTCGATGAAATCACCGTCCTTCCTGATCCCGACGGTGGTATTATGATTATTGGCTATCGAGGGTTCGACTCTTTTGAAATCCTCTGCCTTGCGTCTGGACGTTTCGAAGTACAATTCGATGATGGAAGCGGAGATTTTCCGATTGAGACGGTCGAAACGCTGGCCGATCTTCAAGAGAAATTAAGAGGCCGAGGGTGGAATCTAAGCTCTATATCAGTCTCCTTCCACCAGAACATTATGACCAGCGGAAGCGTCGCTATAACCGGCTTGCTTTCAAAAACTCGACCGGCGGAGGCATCTCCGTTATCGAGTTACAGTGCGTGCTCGATCACGGTGCTGGAATATGTCGGCACATCGAGCAGTATTATCCTAGGAGACTTCGTGGGTCGCCATCAGCATTTTGGCGATTTAGCGCAGATGAGTTACCGGCAACCGCCCGCCTCGTCCAATCAGACTCGTCTTCTGGAGACGAATGCCATCACAACATATTCGGCATGACGGATCAGGAGTGCAGCAAACTTCTAAAGACGCGATCGACCGCCGATTTGGAAATTTGCTCTTCTGATGGTCTGAGAACAATGCGCGATGAGGACCTTCCGCCATCGGGCTAGTGTCCGTCGGTTTCTCAACGCCGCGATGGCAGTTACCGCTTGCTGACACTGGGTTTGGTTTGAGCGGGCGGGCTTGAGCTTCTCTCCTCACCCGCATAGAGCCTCGCCTTTGATGAACGCCTCCCCGCCCATGCCCGAAGCGATCGAGCCGGGCTCGGGCGTTCACGCCTTCCCGCATCGCCATCTCACCGGCATCGAGGGGCTGCAGCCGCACGAGATCGTCTATCTGCTCGACGAGGCGGAGAAGTGGATCGCGTTCAATCGCGCCACCACCAAGCACGACCCGCTGCTCGCCGGCCTCACCCAGATCAACGCCTTCTTCGAGAACTCCACCCGTACGCTGCTGAGCTTCGAGATCGCCGGCAAGCGGCTCGGCATGGACGTCGTCAACATGGCGGTCGCCCAATCGAGCGTGAAGAAGGGCGAGACGCTGCTCGACACCACCGCGACACTGAACGCGATGCGGCCCGACGTGATCGTGATCCGCCACGATGCGAGCGGCGCGGTGCAGCTGATCGCGGACAAGGTCGATTGCCCGGTCTTGAACGCCGGCGACGGCCGCCACGAGCATCCTACCCAGGCGCTGCTCGACGCGCTGACCATCCGCCGCCGCAAGGGCCGGATCGAGAATCTGGTCGTCGCGATCTGCGGCGACGTGCTGCACAGCCGCGTCGCCCGTTCGAACATCCTCGCCTTGACCGCGCTCGCCGCCGAGGTTCGCGTCGTCGCACCGCCGACGCTGATGCCGGCAGCGGTCGAGCGCATGGGCGTGACGCCGTTCAGCGACATGGATGCCGGCCTCGACGGTGCCGACGTGGTGATGATGCTGCGCGTCCAGAACGAGCGGATGGACGGCGGCTTCGTGCCCTCGACGCGCGAATATCACGCGCTCTACGGCCTGACGCGCGAGCGCCTGTCGCGCGCCGCGCCCGATGCGCTGGTGATGCATCCCGGGCCGATGAACCGCGGCATCGAGATCACCAGCGACGTCGCCGACGATCCCCGCGTTTCCGCGATCACCGAGCAGGTCGAGACCGGCGTCGCGGTGCGCATGGCCTGCCTCGACGTGCTGACGCGCGGGCGACGAGGGGTGCCGGGGTGGTAATGGTCGCTCCGACCTCCTCCCCCTCCCCGTTCGTCCTGAGCGTAGTCGAAGGGCGAGCCGCGAAGGAGGCGCTTGGGGCACGCACTTCGACTGCGCTCAGTGCGAACGGGCCTCTTCGGCTCGTCCTCGGGCGAGTGGCATGACCGCCAAACCCACCGCCGGCCGCGTCGCGGTGCGCCACGGCCGCATCGTCGATCCGCAGGCCGGCACGATCACGCCCGGTGACGTGCTGATGGAAGATGGCCGTATCGCGGTGATCGGTCACCTCTCGCCCGGTACCATCGCACGCTGCGAGATCGTCGCGGACGCCAAGGGCGCGCTGATCGCGCCGGGCATCGTCGACGTCGGTGCGATGGCGATCGATCTCGCCGCCTTCACCGCCGGCGGAATCACCCGCGCCGGGCTGATGCCGGATCAATCGCCGCCGCTCGACGAGCCCGCGCTCGTCCAGCGCGCCGCGGCGGCAGGCAAACCGAAGGTCTGGATCCATCCGATCGCCGCGGCGACGCGCGGCCTCAACGGCAGGGAGCTCGCCGAGATCGGTCTGATGAAGGCGGCGGGCGCGTGCGCGGTCGCGACCGGGCGCGGCTGGATCGCGGATTCGCGGCTGATGCACCAGCTGCTCGCCTATGCGGCCGCGCTCGATCTCACGGTCATCGCGCATGCCGAGGATGGCGGCCTCGCCGCCGGCGCCGTCGCGACCGCGGGCGAGACTGCAACCCGGCTCGGTCTTCCTGCTGCGCCGGCGATCGCGGAGGCGATGGCAGTGGCGCGCGATCTGATGCTCCTCGAGGAGACCGGCGCGCGGCTGCACTTCCGCCAGCTCAGCACCCGCACGGCGTTCGATCTCGTGCGGCAAGCCAAACGGCGCGGGCTCAAGGTCACGTGCGGCGCGACGCCGGCGCATCTCCTGCTCTCCGATCAGGCGATCGGCCCGTTCCGCACCTTCGCGCGGCTCTCGCCGCCGCTGCGTTCCGAAGACGATCGCCGCGCGGCGCTCGAGGCGGTCGCCGACGGCACGATCGATATTCTCTGCTCGGGCCACGATCCGCGCGGCCCCGAGGCCAAGCGCCTGCCCTATGCGGATGCCAGCCCAGGTGCGGCGGGCGCGGTGACGCTGCTGCCGCTCGCGCTCGGCCTCGTGCGCGACGAGATCATCGGGCTGCCACGCCTGTTCGAGCTGATCTCGTCGCGGCCGGCGGCGCTGCTCGGCCTGCCCGGCGGGAAGGTCGCGGTCGGCGAGGAGGCCGATCTCATCCTTGTCGATCCCGATGCGCCTTGGCGAATCGACTCGGACGGGATGCCGGGGATCGCCGGCAACACGCCGTTCGATGGGCTGCCCGTCCAGGGCCGAGTGCTCAAGACGATAAAGGGCGGCCAACCGCTCGGTTAGCCGCCCTCCCCCTTTCGGATCGCGCCCCGCTTATTTGAGGGCGATCACGATCCCCTTGTTGCGTGGGCCGGCCTGCGCCGAGACCGGCTTCACCGGCAGCGCGCGCTGGGCGATCTTCTGCGCCGGAGCGGGCAGCGGCTTCGGCACCGGGCCGCGCAGCGCGAGCGCGCTGCCGCCCTTGAACCAGGCTGCGAGCTGGTCGCCCTGCGCGGCGCGGACGAAGCAACGGCCGCCCTTGGCGCGGATGCGCAGGCAGACGTCGAACGCCTCGTCATGGGATTTGAAGCCCGCGATCGAGAGCCGATAGAGCTGGCGGTGGCGCGGCCCGGCATAGGTCGCGCTCGACGGCGTGAACGCAGCCGCCTGAAGATAATGGCCGTCGGTCGCCCACGCCGCCTGCACCGCGTCCGAGCGCGAGTAGGCGCCGAGCTGGACGACGAAGTCGCCGCCTGCCGCGTGCGGCCACGCCTTCGGCGCCTCGCGCCGCGCGAGCAGCTTCGGCGTCTTCGGCGTGCTGGCAGCGACCGCGACAGGCTTGCGCAGGCTCACGCGCGGCGTCGCCTCGTCGGCAGTGACCATCGGCTTGCTCGAGCTGACGCGTGGATTGCCGGTCGGCGTCACGAAATGGGTGACGTCGTCCTCACCGGGATAGAAGTAGCTGACCGCAGGCGATCCGCCGCCGGCCGGAGTGGCATCGGCGACGATCGTCGGCGCCGCGGCGGGCGCGGGAGCCGGATCGGCAGCGGCGACCGAGGCGACCGGAGCAGTGTCCCGCGCCTGCACCGGCGCGGCGAGCGGAGCCGGATCGGCGGCGGCGACGGCGGTCGACGTGGCCGGCTGGGCGAGCGCGAGCATCGTCGGCTCGCCGGGATCCGCAGCCGGATGGACGCCGAGCACGCTCGCGACCTGATCGTTGGCGCTCTTTGGTTCGGCGAGCGTCGCCCACTGCTTCAAGCGGGCGTCCACGTCGTTCGGCGCGAGATCCTGCGCGGCAACCGCGCGCGCTTCCTTCCAGCGGCCGGCGAGCGCCAGCGCGAAGGCGAGGTTCTGGCGAACCTTCGGCGTCGACTGGGGGCTGCGGGCGACGCCGGCAAGCGTGTTGACGGCATCCTCCCGCGCGCCGGCGAGCGCCAGCGCCAGACCGAGATCGGCCGGCGCGATGCCCTCGCGGACTTGCTGCAGCGTGGCGCGCGCATCGGTCTGCTTGCCCTCGGCGACCTGGGCCAGCGCGAGGTTGAGCCCCGCGCTCGGACTCGCCGGATCGAGCGTCAGCGCCTGGCCGAGCGCGGTCTCCGCCGAAGCGAAGCGGCCGGCCTGGAGATAGGCCTGGCCGAGGAGCACGCGATAGCCGACATTCTCGGGCGCGGCGGCGACGGCGGTCTCCGCCGGCGCGATCGCCTTGGCGGGCTTGTGCGCGGCGAGATAGGCCTTGGCCTGCGCCGCCGAGCGCGCGGCGAGCTTGGTCGCCTTCGGCCCGCTCGAAGCCAGCGTGTCGGGATGAAGGTTGGCGGTCGGCGTGCAGCCGATCGCGAGGGTGCCAAGCACCAGGCTCGAGCAGGCGAGCTTCGCCCAGCTAGTCTTCATGTCAAATGCCTCCGGTCCGGATGATGGCGCCCGCGGCGCTCGTTTCGAGTTGAGGGCCGCTCACCGCGGCGAGGAAATGGTCGAGCGCCTGCGTGACGAGCTGCTGCGCCGAGCGCTGGCTGGCGGCGCAAGCGTCGCGCAGCCGCGCATGGCGCTGCGCGTCGAGGCGAAGCGTGAAGGCGGCCTTGCGCCCTCCCGCATCGTCAAGCGTTCCGACCGGCGCCGGCGCGAAGGCGGTGGCGATATGCTGCGGCCGTGCGTGGCGGTTGGCGACGCGCGCGATGCGCGGGCCGGAGGACGGTCCCCCGCCCCAGCCGATCCGTGCGCATGCTGCATGCTCGGCGCCCCCGCGCCCGATCAGCATCCGTGCGGCGATCTCTGCACGCCCCTTGTGCAAGGCTTCGCTCATCGAAGGTTCCCTGTCGGTCCTTCGCGGAGAGGTCGCATGTCAGGGCTAAGATACGGTTAACGCGCGCTTGCCGTGCTGGGACGGCGCGCGAATTTAGTTGCGGCGCGAGGCCGGCACGCCGCTTATAGGACCCTGGGGTTGTTACCGTCTCAACGGGGGCAGAAGATGAAGCGTACGATGTTCCTGGCTGCGGCCGCCGCGGCGGGGTTGGCGGCGCCGGCGATCGCCGACGTCAAGCAGGGTATCGAAGCCTGGCAGCGCGGCGATTATGCCGCGGCAGTCAAGGAGTGGCAGCCGGCCGCAACGGCGGGCGATGCCGATGCCGAATTCAACCTCGGACAGGCCTACAAGCTCGGCAAGGGCGTCCCGGCCGACGTCGCCAAGGCGCAGGGCTGGTACAAGAAAGCCGCCGAGCAGGGCCACGTCCAGGCGACGGCGCAATATGGCCTGATCCTGTTCCAGAACGGCGATCGCGCCGCCGCGATGCCCTGGCTGCGCAAGGCCGCCGACAAGGGCGATCCGCGCGCGCAGTACGTCGTCGGTACGGCGCTTTTCAACGGCGACTTCGGGCCCAAGGACTGGCCGCACGCCTATGCCTATATGACCCGCGCGTCGGCCGCCGGGCTGCCGCAGGCCGGCAACAGCCTGCAGCAGATGGACCAGTATCTCTCCGCCGATGACAAGCAGAAGGGTCTCGCGCTCGCGCAGACGATGGCGCAGCCGACGCCGGTCGTCGGCTCGCTCGCGCAGGCGCAGGCGATCCAGAAGGCAGGTCCGGCGCTGCCGGGAACGACACCGGGCATCCAGGCCTTCTCGCTGCCACCGTCGCAACCCGAAACCGCGAACGAAGCGACGCCCTCCCCGCGCGGCGGCAAGCGCGTGAAGCCGTCGGCTGCGGCGACACCCCCTGCGGTCGAGACGGCGAGCGCCGCGCCGGCGCCCGAGAGAAAAGCCAAGACCGACGAGGCCGCGGTCGCCAAGCCGAAGGCGGAAACCGCGGCGCCCAAGGTGAAGGCCGAGACGACCGCGGCGGCGCCTGCGAGCGGCGGCAAGTGGCGCATTCAGCTCGGCGCCTATGGCAGCGCCGGTGCGGCCGAGGCGGCGTGGAAGAAGGCGAGCGGCGCACTCGGCGGCTTCTCGCACTATACCTCGGCGGCAGGCGCGATGACGCGCCTTCAGGCTGGGCCGTTCGCGAGCAAGGCCGCCGCCACGAAGGGTTGCGCCGCCGCGCAGGCGGCCGGCCTCGCCTGCTTCGCGGTGCCGACGCGCTGAGGCACGTCTAAAATCCGTCTGATGCCGAGCCTGTGCAGGGCTGCCCTCGCTGCCGCTAAAGGCGGCGGGAGCCCCTGCAACAGGCTCGAGAGCATGTGGAGCTCGAACTGCGGCGTTCTGAATCACGAAAGCTTAGACTGGCGTTAACCATTTGCTGACGATCGCCGGCCTAGCCTCATCCCGACACGATCACGAGGCGTTGGGGCGATGGGCGCTGCACTGCGATTTCCGACCAAGCACAAGATGGCGACGCCATGGCGCCGCCGCCGCATGTGCATCCTCATCGCCGACAGGCCGTCGCCTGCCGCGCTGCGCGACATCTCGGGCAAAGGCGCCACGATCGAGACGCGCGCAAAGGTCGAGATCGGCCGCGCCGTGAAGCTGCATCACCCCGATGCCGGAACCATCCCCGCCAAGGTGGTGGGGCTCGAAGCCGGCGCCGTCCGCCTCGCCTTCGACAAGGGCGAGCGCGCAATGGCCTTCGCGCTGGCGGCGATCACGTCCGACATGAGCCGCCCGGCCTGAGCGGCGGCGACATCCTCTAGCCTTGAGAGCCCGGCTTCGGCTAAACGGCTGCCGGGTCCCCGTAGCTCAGCAGGATAGAGCATCAGATTCCTAATCTGAGGGCCACAGGTTCGAATCCTGTCGGGGACACCATTTCTTTTCAAGAACTTAGGTGGGTTATCGGCGCACAGGTCGGGTTGCTCGTTAGCCGCATTGTCTCCACCCGGCACCCACGGAATTTGTACGGCGCGGACGCTTCCGCTGGCGACAGCCGCCCTCCCCTGCTCCATACGGCTCGAATGCAACTCGATGGAACGCTGCTGAAAAATCTCGAGATGGCGGTTGCTGGCGCGCGCCGCTGGCGAGGCCAGCCCGTCTACCCCGATACGATCAAGCATTGGTCTGCTGTGGCAGGTATCGCTCGCGCGAAACTTGAGAAGGGCCGCGTGCCGAACGCGACCGCTATCACTTTCCTCGCGGATCAGCTCGAGGATGAGATCGAGCGGCAGGCGCCTGACACAACAACCCCGGCCATCTCTGACCGGGGCAGGAGCATGCGCTAGAAGAGCTTGGTTAACTGACCAAGTCGCGCTGTGTTCCGCTGACACAAGACGGCCGCCCAGCCCGATCCGGGCGCGGCTATACAGCTACGCGACGAGTGTGTCCCACTCGCCGCATCGGTTGCCGCCGAAGGTTACGGGCCAGACCGTCGCTCGGGCTCGATCCATGAAGTCGGGCGAACTGTCGGCATCGCTGAGCCCTTCGAGCAGCGCGATCCTCGAGAATACCGCGCCGACGATCCGCGGCGGATGCCTGAAGCACTCGCCCTTGCCGTCTTCCGAGGGCTCGACGATCGCCTGCCAGTGCCGACAGCTCATGCATGTTGGCGTGCTCATGGCCGCCTCCGCGTCGCCCGATACCCAACCTCGCCGGGCAGCAGCCGACGGGTGACGGGTCGCCCCTCCTCGCCGACCAACAGCTTGGTCTGGTCGATACCGAAGACGCCGGGCCGCAAGCGTTCGGCGCCTTCCTCAAGATCGACGTCGTCACGAGACGAAGGATGGCTTTGCACCTCGTAGCGCTCAAGCGGCCAGCTTAGCGACGGTTCATCGTCATCGCGATCGCCCGGCTTGCCGTCGCCGTAGGCAATGCTGGGCAGCCGGCTCGGATCGTCGTCGGCGGCAGCGCAGCTATCGTTGTCGTCGTGCTCCACATCTTCGTCGATCGCCCAACCATCGCCCGTCTTGCCAGTGACATGCCCGGCTCGGCGGCGTGCGCCTGGGAGCGTGTGCCACTCCTCATAGCTACGATCGCCCGAGCTATGATCGCCGTCATCAACGCTGACGTCGGGATCGGCGATTGGGCAACCCGGACCGTTGGCGGCGTGACGCACGAAGTCGTCCTCGTCGCGGTTGCCGTCTTCCTCATCGCCATTGGCTTCCAGCGGATCGTCTTGCTCGTCATCCTCTCGCGCTAAGTCAGCCTGTCCGACCATGATGCGCTTACCAGCGCCATATGCCTCGGGATAGGACGGGTCCGCCGGATCGTCCGGCTCGCGTTCGTCGATATCCTCGATGTCCGTGTCACCGTCGCGCGCATCGAGCGCGGCAATGAGCAAGTCGACCGCGGCTTCGATCGCGTCACGATTGATATCGGCCTCGTCAAAGCGGTTCAGGAGCTTGGCGAGCGCGTGCGCGGTAGACGCTTCGACCGCGACCGTGATCTCGTCTGAGGGGTCGCGTCGGGGATCTGGTAGCCGTCAAGCATGGGCCGCCTCCCACGTCTTGAGGTCGGCCGCGATCGCATTGAAGGTGGCGGCGTCGAACCGGCCTTCCATGATGATCAGGTCCGTCTTGGCGCGCACTTCGGCGAGCGTCATCGGCTGCGATGCGATCACCGTGTCCACGGCCTCACCCCAGCGCTCTTGTGCGCGATCGTGGCCCGGGCAGGCCAGCGCCGCGGCGCGCGCGAGCATGTGCTTGGCGGCTGCGATCTTGAAGGGAAGCACGCGAGGACCGGCCGCGTGCGCGTGCGCCGACGGGCGGAGCGGGCGGGGATTGCCCAGGACGTCAGACATGGCGGGCAGCGACGGTGCTGCCGGCGACGGAGGCGTTTCTAGGTTCATTGATACGCACTCTTGGTTGAGGCCTCTCACAGCCTGTCTTTCCCGGTGACGGACCGGGTGCCGGGAGGGTGAGAGCCGGACCAAGAGACCGGTGGGGCGTTTTTACCCGAAGGCTATTGCATGGCGCCCGCGCTCCCGACATAAGTCGTCGGTGAGCTGTGGACGCCAATCCACGCTCAGCTTTTTCGGCGATCAGCCCCGCGCCAACGGGGTCTCACCGCCTATCTTGGTTCCGGGCTCTCACACCCAACCGACACGATTAACGAAAGCGCCTCGCTCAAACAAGCGGGGTTGTTTTCGTGCGTGCGTGTTTCGTGGTAGCGCCCGGTTATGCGCTTGAACGGGTGGTTGCGGCTCTGGATCGTGGCAACGCTGATCGGCGTGCCAGCACTCGCACTCGCTTCCAACAGCTATCGCGAGCAATCTTGGGCCTCAGTTGATCAGATCATGGTGCAGTCCTGCGTAGCCGCCCAATCGGATGGTCCGACGCATCCCGACGCGATCACCTGCGCGAAGCGCTCCGGCGCTTTCGCGCCAGAATATAAACGTGAAGGAAAGACGGCCTCCTACTATTGGTGCGAACTGCTCGCGGCCTGCTTCCTGATCGACCTGACCATCTCGGCTTTCGTCGCGCTCTCCGCAGTAACGATCCATTGGATCTGGCGCGGATTCCGCATTTCACCGAGCAGCTAACGTGCCCTCCCAGCGCCGCATTATTCAGAAGTCCGGTGACGTGCAGCTGGAAGAGGTGACGCTGCCTGGAGCGGCCGCCGCTTACGTCCTGCGTGACCGTCGCGAGCCGATCGTCCGCACATTCACAAGCCGGCTCGATGCCGAGGCGGCGTTCAAGGATGCGACGCGCGAGCGGCCGTAAGCCGCTAGGACCCACGCCCATGTCATGCCAACATAGGTAATGGATGAGAAGCCCTCGCTAATCGAACGCGCCTATCAGATCGCACGCTCCGGGACCTGTAAGGACGTCGAGGCGCTAATCAGGCAACTGAGCCGGGAAGGCTATGAGGCGGCGTACCGGCACATTGCTGGCGGCAGCAGCCTGAGGCAGGAGTTGCGGATACTGGTCCGCGTCGCGCGAGCGAGGGTTTAGGTATGGCCCGCCGCTGGACGTTGAATGATGATATCGTGCTACGGGAAATGGCCGCAGAAGGTGCAACAACCTTAGATATTGGTAAGAAGCTAGGGCGCTCGCCACTCGCGGTTTCGGCGCGGTCCGACAAACTTGGGATCAGGGTTAAGATGCGCTGATGGACACGACGCGACTCAAGATTGAGCGCTGCATCGCCCTCGCCCGCAGCGACAACGAGCATGAGGCCGAGCTCGCGCTTGAGCGCGCGCGGAGCCTGATGCGGCAATATGGGGTCGAGCCCGACGATCTATCAGTCGGCGCACAGGCCCTCCTCCGCGAGCGCCCTTTCCCGCTGAAGGCGAGATCCGCTGCAGTGATCGACTTCGCGAAGCGGTCGGGCGTCAGCGCCCGCGAGCGCGCCGCGCGCCTGTGGCGGAAGCGTTAGTCGAGCTTCGCGAGCATCGCGTGCATGTCGCTCGGCAGCGGTTCGGCCGCCGTTGACCCGAAGAACGCCTGCAGCGCGAACGCCACCCGCGTCCGCACGTCACGCGACAGTTTCTCGATTGCTGCCGCCGGATCTCCGCACGACATGTCCATCCGAAGTGCCCGAGCACGCACCCGCACATCCTTCTGCGCCTGCGTCGCTTCCGCGAACGCCGCGTCAACATGGCTGGTATCGAGTGGCCTGAAAGCCTGAATGATGCGTCGGATCACGATCGGGTCCCTTGCTTGATCGCCTCGCGCAGCGCGTCGATGCTGCTCACCACCTGGCTGTTGGTAACGGCCGAGGCCTTCCCGATATCCGCAAGCTGCGCCATCAGCGCGGTGCACTGGGCGTCTTTCTTGATGAGCGCCCAGATCGCGAGCACGGCGATGCCGCCGCCGGGGATGGCGCCGATCAGGCTCTGCAGCGCGGATATCGTCGGCATCAGACTGGCGGGCCGCCATCGGAGACGGTGAGCTGCACGCTCACATCCGCAGTCGTGCTGCCGGAAGCGCCGTGCACTCCGATGATGTGGGTCCCGACCGTGTAGGACGTGAAGGTGACGCTGGTGGCCGACGCGCCCGATGCGATCGAGGCTGTGACCCCCGAAGGCAGTGAAAAGGTCCATATCGCCGCGACGGAGCAGCTCAGCGTGTAGCTCGCGGCATAGGCGCTGCTGCTGCTGACGCTGCCACCAGAAGGCGTGAACACGGGCACGACATGGGAGCGGCCGTAGAAATCCTCGAGGCTGAGCGCGCCCGATGCCGGCGCGCCGCCCAGGCCATAGAAGTCGCGCGGGAACACCGCCTGCGCGGACAGGCCAAACTCGGCGATGATATCGTTGAGCGAGATCGCCCCGGAGCTCTGCAGCGTCATGGCGTCGTGTTCGCGGTGATGTTGCCCGCGACCTTCAGATTGCCCGACGCGTCGATCGAGGCGACGTTGACGCCGTCGACCTGGAAATACCACTTCTTGAGCGTGCGGTTGAAGATGAGCCCGCTCCCCGTCGACGAGGTGAGCACCTCGGGATTGGTCGAATTGAAGGTGAGCAGGAACGCACCATCGCGGCCAATATCGCCCGTGAAGATGGTGCCCGAAATCGGCGCGTAGATGGCGGGATTGAGGTTGCCGCTGTCCCACGGCGTCGCGCTGCCGAACAGCGGGCGCTGGCCGAATGTCGCGACGCCAGTCGTCGGCACCGCCGTCATGATCGTGCTGATCGAGTTGTCGAGATTGTGGCTGTAGAAGCGCAGTCGGTTCGTGTTGTCCGAATCGATGACCCAAGTTCCCGCCACCTCACCGGTGATCGGACCGGATCCGGCCCAGCCGATCACGGTGCGGCCGCCATAACCGCCGGTGGCGCCGCCTGGCGAGACGAGCGAACCGGCGCTAAGCGGACCACTGAGCGCCAGCGACGCCGCCGACAGAACATTCACGTTGCTGAGGTTCTGGCCGCCCCAATTGATCGCTGCCGTCGGCACGCCCTGCCCGTCGCGCGTGATCGTGTTCGAGAGCGCCGCTGCGATATCCGCATCCTGGCCGTCCATGCGGTCGGCGCGGATCGCGAGGCCGTTGGCAGCGTCGTTCTCCCAATTATAGGGCAGGACATACTGCCCGCTGCCGTTGAACCCGGCGTGCGCGGGCACGGCGAGCAGCGCGATCGCGGCGATGAGAAGCTTACGCATTACCTGCTCCTGTCCTGGATGGTGCCGGCCACCGGCGCGGTGCGCGCCGCGGCACCGCCGGCCGCGCTACGTGCGCGCAGCTGCGCCGCGAGGTTGGCAGCCGCTTCGTTCGCACGCGCGCGCGCCGCCGGCGCATCGCCAGCGAGCCGCAGCTCCTCGGCGAGTGCGGCGTTGGCGGCCCTCGTCTTGAGCGCCTCGGCGGCATGGCTCGCGCCCTCGAGCGCGAGATTGCCGGCGCCGCCGGTGGCGTGGCCGAGCACCAGGTGCATCGCGCTCTTCGCGAGCTTGCCCTTCAGTGACGGCGCCTCCGGCTCTTTCACGGCTCGCAGCGCGTTCAGCAGCGCCGACGCGGTCCCCGAGGTGTTGACGGTGAAGGTGTTGCGTAGCGCTCGCCATCATGCCGTTACCTCGGGCCGGCCAAGATCATCATAGGCGGCGAGCAGCATGTCCCGCAGGCGCTGGGCGCGCTCGTCGCCGCCCTTCGCCTTGGTGAGGAAGTCCGCCCAGCCGGGCATGTCGAAGGTCCGCAGCGCGCGGAACAGCCGCTCGCGGTCGAACGCCGGCGGCGGGTTCACGAGGATCCGCGCGGTCGCGGTGAACACCGATGAGCCGGCCACCAGCCGCTGGCCGGGGAACGCGTCCGCCATCGCCTGCAGCGCCGCGCGACAGATGCCGTCGCCATGCTTGCGCCGCATCGTGCTGATCGCCGATGTGAACGCGACCTCGCCCGGCACCCATGCCGCCGAGCCGGTGCGGCGCGAGACGGTGAAGCCGACGCTCTCGATCAGCGCGGCGACCGCGAGCGCGTCGGCATCGCCACCGGCCTGGGCGGCGTGGAAGTCGTCGAGGCGGTTCATCGCGCGACGCTCGCGATTGGCGGCGACGAACATCGCGGCTTCGTCGGCCGGTCCGTCGTAGACCGAGATGCAGCACGGCAGCTGCGGCACGTCGTCGCGCAGACGCGCGCCGTGCAGCCTATGCTGGCCGTCGATGACGTAGAGGCCGTCCACGCGCCGCGAGACCATAAGCGGCACGCAAAGGCGCCAATCCCACTCGTCACCGATCCGCTTGATGAGTGCCGCACTCGGCCTTGTGTCGATCGAGCGCTGATAGCTGTCGTCGACCTGGAGGCGATCGAGCTGCACCCATTCGATCGAGGGCATTGCCCCCTTGGCCGCCTTGCGGCGCGGCTTAAAGGGGATGATTTCCTTTGACGCCGGCACCGGCTGGGGATGGCGGATTTCCGCCGCTGCGGGATGATTTCCTTTGGCGGGGCGGCCGGCTGGCGATGGCGCGAAGCGCGCCGGCATCTCCGCTTGCAGCTTGCGGCTGATCTCGTCGCTATCGTCGAAGCGATCGGCGTAGATCACGATGCTCCGCCCCGCGCCGCCGCGGCGCTCGACCTTGATGGCGCCCGCGTCCGACAGATCGGCGAGCAACTCAGCGACGCGATCCGTTATGCGCTCATAGCGGACCAGTCGGCCCAGCTTCGCGTAGCGCGGCCCCTCCCCCGACACGCGCAGCTTTTCCATCGTCGAGGCGGAAAGCCCGACGTAAGCAGCGGCGTCTTCTGTGTTCAACGTCATCGCCTGTGCGGTGGGTGCGGGATGCGCCTGTCCGATGTTAGGCGCTTCGTCGAGTTTTGGCTTCACGGCGTGCTCCGGCAATCATGTGCGGCGCACAGCGGCGCCGTCCGACTGCCAGAAACATGAGGGGAACATCCGCCCCCGAAAAGAGGCTATCTCGGAGCGAAATTCAACTCTTTGGGGGCGAAATTCAAAAGCCCGTCGAGCTTATTGTTGCGACGAGTTTTCGCCGGTGTGCGAAATCCATGTCATTAGGGCGCTGCGAGCAGCGGAATTGGCATCCGCAGGTGTTGGAGGCTTCAAACCGAATTTCGCGTATTCCTGATCGAGCCACCGCCCTAAGTCCTTATCCGATAATTTCGCTGCGTCGGCCGCACCGAATTTCGCTACCCGCGCGACGAAAGCTGCAATCGGCCCACCGTGGTTGAGCCGACGGCGGCCGGCGCTCGAGCGTGCTATAGGCGCAACTTCTGAAACAGCAGGGGCGGCAACATCATGGCCGTTCCCGGTGACCTGCCTCATCAGATCAACCAGCGCTCCCTGTCGTGTGGGCACGGGTAGCGACGGCCGCAGGGACCTAACCTCCGACCAAAGAAAGAAGAAGTCTTCGAATGTCTCTTGCCGACTGTCGTCGTCGCGGAAGGCAGTGATACAAAGAGACTCGTCCCACTCGTAGGAAATGTTAGCCCCCTCAAAATACGAAGGGCTGATCGCCTCAAGCTTAAGAAGGTTTATGTTGGCCGGGCCAAGCCCCGCTGTGGATGAGTCCGATCTATTTATATATATTAGGCGCACCTTGCCTTCAGCTATTGCTTCAACGATTAGCTCCGTTGCAAGCTCAGTCCTGGCTCCGTGGGCATAGGCCTCAAAATCTTCGCGATTTAATGCAAACGCTGTCCAGTCCTTGATGGGGTAAATCTCTCCGGTATCGTAGAAATTCCCCGTGGCCAGCCACTCAATTGCGTAGAAGGGAGGGATTAGCTCTGCTCTGTAGTAAGAGTTAGAAGCATTAGCGATAAGTCCATCCAGGGCCTGACCGAGGTCCGTCGCAACCTGCTTTCCCATGTCAACCAAGACATCCCTGGGCACCGAGGTCATATGCTGGGCTCCTCACTTGTAGCCGCAAGCCATCTTTGGACTGCGCTGCGAGCTGCGGCGTCGGCATCGCCCACCGTCGGCGCCGTCAAACCGCTTTTTCGATATTCCTCCACGAGCCAATTTCCCAATTCCTTGTTCGATAATTTGGCTGCTTCCCGCGCTCCGAATTTCGCTACGCGAGCGATGAAGCCGGCGAAGGGCGCGCCGTGATTGAGCCTCGGCCGTCCCGCTTTTGAGCGGGAGGAATTTTCCCGTCCCGGATCGCCGCGTGGTGCCGGCTTCCGCGCAGGGCGCGAAATAGGCTCTCGCGTAGCTCCTGAGGTATCACCCGTTGCGAGATCAGGCCGGAGCTGTTGAACCTCGTGCCAAAACAGCAGAAATTGGCTTATTTCGATTTCAGACCTGTAGTCATCAGGTTCGCTATCAACACCATGCAACAAGACGGTGGGGCCGCCATTCCATTCTATATTTCCACTTTTTCCTGAAAATATGGCAGGGTCAACAACGTCAAGATGCAGGCTGTAAGTGCTCAGATGGTCTGGACCGTGATTGACAAAGGCGAGCAGCAGGTTGCCGCTCAATACTCTTGATTCGACGATTTCTGTAGCAAGTGCCACCCTTCCCTCTCGATTAGCCGCATCATAGGCTAACTCGTCTCTTGAACAGAAGTACCAGCCTCGCGGGCCGTTCCATGCTCCCATTTCGTCGATCGGAAAGGTGCCATAAGCCACCCAGTATATCGCATCCCAGACCTCGATAAGCTTCGGATCGCCTGGGATATGCCACGCTTCCTTTACCGCTGGATTGTCCTCAACCTCAGCGCTGTTACTTTCAATAGTGATGAGCGGAGGCTTCATTTGGCCGCCTCCTGCCCAAGCAATCCGCTCAAATGCCCCGCCCACGCATCCAGCGCGGCTCGCTTCTCCTCCTTCCAATCGTGCCGCTGGTAGACGCCGGCGACGCCGCCCCGGGCACCTGAGATATGGTTGAGGATCGCCTCGGTGACTTCGAACCGCACGCCAAGCCGCTGCATGCCGGTGGCGAGCGTCCGGCGTAGATCGTGGACCCGCCAAGGGGCAAGCTCGCGGGACTCCCCGCCGTGACGCTTGACGTCTGCCGCCGCGACTTTCGTGATCGCGGTATCGAGCCGGCTCTTGGCGCGGGAGAAAGCCGACACAGGCGTTTCGCCCGTCGTCGTGAACACGAAGCCACGCCGTGGCCACTTCGGCTTTTCGGTCCCGGCTACGCCCGCCGCCTCATCGAGAGCGGCGATCGCTAGCGCGTTGAGCGGCACGATATGGGCTTGGGCATTCTTCGCCCGCTCGGCCGGAAGTGACCATGTCGCCGTGTTCCGATCGAGTTCTGACCAATCGAGCGCCGCAACCTCGTCGCGCCGCTGACCGGTGGCGATCAGCATCTGGAAAACTTGCGCGAACGGCGCGCCCAGCGTCGCGGATGCCCGCCAGACCATCGCCAGCTCGTCATCGTCGAGGACGCGATCGCGCGCCGCGCACGGTGTGGGCGCCTCGATGCCGGCGAGAGGAGATCGCTCGATCTCTCCCCTACCCTCTGCCCACCGGAACATCTTCCGCAGCGTGGCGAAGGCCGAGACGGCCGCGGCCGGGCTGTCCTTCAAGCTGTCGAGCACCTCGATGATGTCGGCCTTCTTGATCTGCGGCAGCGGCTTGTTCTTGAGGATCGGCACGACGCGCCGCTCGAGGAGGCTCTTCGCTGTTCGCCAATCTTTCCAGCGGTGCTTCAGGTAGCCGTCGGCGAAGGTCTCGACATAGGCGGCAAAGGCGAGGTCGACCGCTTGTCGCCGGCGCTCGCGGGCATGTTCGACGGGATCGATCTTCTGGCCGACGAGCAGTGCCAGGCGCTCCGCCTCCGCGCGCGCGAGATGCGGCGTCCACGGTGATCCGTGCTTGCCGATCGTGACGCGCCGTCGCGGCGCCTCTCGGCCGCCGATCCGGTACTGGTAGATGTAGCTCTTGGCGCCGTTCGGCGTCAGGCGTATACCGAAGCCGCTAAGGCTATCGTCCCACAGGAACTCTGTGGCGCCGGTCTGCTCGAGCGCCTTGACGCTCTGGTTCGTGATCTTGCCTGTAGCCACCCTAGCTTGCTCCGCCTTGCCGTGCACCCACCGGGAACCCACGCTGCGTACACCTCACGGCATCCGCACGCAAGAACGTGCAACGAACATAGGGTGAAAACGGCTGTTTAGGAGGCTCCCGGCAAGAACATGCAAGCCGCTGCAATAGCTGTCACGGTATTCCTAATCTGAGGGCCACAGGTTCGAATCCTGTCGGGGACACCATTTCCTGAGGCTCCGCTCCCCTGCCCGCGCTCGTCACCTCAGCGGAAGCTGGCGTTTCCTCCGCCACGGGGGTTCGCCACGCCCGAGGTGCCGGCTTTTGCCGCATGGCGAAGCAGGGAGGCGACTGAAGAACTCAAGCGCCCGCTCAGGCCGGAACCGCCTCGCGCTCCTCGATCGCGGCCTTCACGCGCTCGCGGAAGCGGTGGAGCAGCGGCTCGGTGTAGCCGTTCGGCTGGACTTTGCCGTCGAACACCAGCGCACGCGCCGCCTGGAAGGCGAGGCTTGTCTCTTCGTTGCCGCTCATCGGCTGGTAGAGCGGATCGCCCGCATTCTGCGCGTCGACCTTGGCGGCCATGCGGCGCAACGCCGCATCGACCTCGGCAGCCGCGCAGACGCCATGCGCCAGCCAGTTGGCGATATGCTGCGAGGAGATGCGCAGCGTCGCGCGATCCTCCATCAGGCCGACGTCGTGGATGTCGGGCACCTTGGAGCAGCCGACGCCCTGATCGATCCAGCGCACGACATAGCCGAGAATGCCCTGGGCGTTGTTATCGAGCTCCTCGCGGATCTCGGCTTCCGACCAGTTGACCCCATTGGCGAGCGGCAGCGTCAGCAGCGCGTCAAGCGGCGGGATCGCCTCGCCTGCAATCTCGCGCTGGCGATCGGCGACGGTCACGCGGTGGTAGTGAATCGCGTGCAGCGTCGCCGCCGTCGGGCTCGGCACCCAGGCGGTGGTGGCGCCGGACTTCGCATGGCCGATCTTCTGCTCGATCATGTCGGCCATGCGATCGGGCATCGCCCACATCCCCTTGCCGATCTGCGCCTTGCCGGCGAGGCCGCAGGCAAGCCCGATGCGGACGTTGCGATCCTCATAGGCCTTGATCCACGCGGAATTCTTCATCTCCGCCTTGCGGATCATCGGCCCGGCCCGCATCGAGGTGTGGATCTCGTCACCGGTGCGATCGAGGAAGCCGGTGTTGATGAAGACGAGCCGGTTCCGGAGCGCGTGGATGCAGGTCGCGAGGTTTGCCGAGGTGCGGCGCTCCTCGTCCATCAGGCCGACCTTGAGCGTGTGCCGTGCGAGACCCAATACATCCTCGATCGCATCGAACAGGCGGTTGGTGAAGCCGGCCTCGTCGGGCCCGTGCATCTTCGGTTTGACGATGTAGACCGATCCCGCGCGGCTGTTGCGGTAGCGACCGAGCCCTTTCAGATCGTGGACCGCGATCAGCGCGGTGACGATACCGTCGAGAATGCCTTCGGGCGCCTGACCGCCGTTGGCGAGCAGAACCGCCGGCGTCGTCATAAGATGGCCGACGTTGCGGATGAAGAGCAGGCTGCGCCCCGTTAAGGTCAGCGTCCCGCCATCCGGCGCGGTATAGCTGCGATCCCCCTCGAGCGTGCGGACGAGCGTCTGCCCGCCCTTCGCGAAGCGCGCCTCGAGATCACCCTTCATCAGGCCGAGCCAATTGGCATAGGCCTCGACCTTGTCTTCGGCGTCGACTGCCGCGATCGAATCCTCGAGATCGCAAATCGTCGTCAACGCGGATTCGAGGAGGACATCGGCAATGCCGGCGGGGTCGTCCCTGCCGATCGCGTGGGTGCGATCGATCATGAGCTCGATATGCAGGCCGTTGTGGCGGAACAGCAGGTTGTCGCCGGCGCGGCCGACGAGTTGCGCGGGATCGGCCAGCACGGGCTCGCCGCCCGTCCAATCCGACCACGAGCCTACCGCCAGCGGTACCACCTCATCGAGGAAGGCCTTGGCGGCGGTGATCACCTGCGCGCCGCGCGTCGGGTCGTAGCCTTTGCCGGCCGGTTCACCGGGGATAGCGTCAGTGCCGTAGAAAGCGTCGTAGAGGCTGCCCCAGCGCGCATTTGCGGCGTTGAGCGCGAAGCGGCCGTTGAGCACCGGCACGACCAGCTGCGGCCCGGCGAGCTGCGCGACCTCGGGATCGACATTCACGGTTGCGATCGCGAACGGCGCCGGCTCGGGCGCGAGATAGCCGATCGAGCGCAAGAACGCCTGATACTCGGCTGGATCGATCGCGGCGCCGCGCCGTGCCTGATGCCAGGCGTCGATCTCGGCCTGGAGGACGTCGCGGCGCGCGAGCAGCGTCCGATTCTCTTCGGCGAAGCGCGCGAAGATATCCGCCGCGCCGGTCCAGAAGGCGTCGGCCCCGATGCCGGTGCCGGGCAGCGCACGCTCCTCGATGAACGCGGCAAGAGCGGGCGCGACGGAGAGACCCGCGCGATCGGTATAGTTCGTCATGTGCGGGCCTTCGAAACGAGCAATGCCGCTCGCCCTGAGCCTGTCGATGGGCTGCTCTTCCCTTTGCGCAAGAAAGAACAGTGCTTCGACAGGCTCAGCACGAACGGTGTTCGGACGCTTAGCCGATGCGGCCGAGCCGGTGATAGAGGTTGCTGTACTTCACCGACTCCGGGCTGTCCTCGATCGTCTTGAGGTGGGTCAGCACGGCGGTCTTGAGCAGCGCGAAATCCTCGGTCGAGAAGATCGGCCGGGCGCGCGCCGGCTCCGGCGCGCCCGTCGTTTCCGTGGTCATGGCGATCGCTCCTTGCTCGTCGGCGCTCAGGCGAACTGGTTCATGGTGTTATGGACGCCGCCAGCCTTCAGCGCGGCCTCGCCGGCGAAATACTCCTTGTGGTCGTCGCCGATGTCCGAGCCGGACATGTTCTGGTGCTTCACGCAGGCGATGCCCTCACGGATCTCCTTGCGCTGCACGCCGACGACGTAGCCGAGCATGCCGGCCTCGCCGAAATATTCCTTGGCGAGGTTGTCGGTCGAGAGCGCGGCCGTGTGGTAGGTCGGCAGCGTGATGAGATGGTGGAAGATGCCGGCGCGCGCCGCGGCGTCGCGCTGGAAGGTGCGGATCTTCTCGTCCGCCTCATGGGCGAGATCGGTGGTGTCGTAGATCACGCTCATCAACGCGTCGCGCTCATAGGCCGAGACGTCGCGGCCTTCCGCCTTCCAGGCATCGAAGATCTGCTGACGGAAGTTCAGCGTCCAGTTGAAGCTCGGCGAATTGTTGTAGACGAGCTTGGCGTTGGGGACGACCTCGCGGATGCGATCGACCATCGAGGCGATCTGCTCGATGTGCGGCTTCTCGGTCTCGATCCACAGCAGGTCGGCGCCGTTCTGCAGCGAGGTGATGCAGTCGAGTACGCAGCGGTCGGCGCCGGTGCCGGTCTTGAACTGGAACAGGTTGGACGGCAGCCGCTTCGGGCGCATCAGCTTGCCGTCCCGCTCGATCACGACATCGCCGCGCAGCGAAGCGAGGTCGGTGACCTCCTCGCAATCGAGAAAGGCGTTGTACTGGTCGCCGATATCGCCCGCCGCGCGGCTGAACGCGATCTGCTTGGTGAGGCCAGCGCCAAGCGAATCGGTGCGCGCGACAATGATGCCGTCGTCAACGCCCATCTCGAGGAAGGCGTAGCGGCAGGCGCGGATCTTCGCGATGAAGTCCTCGTGCGGCACCGTGACCTTGCCGTCCTGATGGCCGCACTGCTTCTCGTCGGAGACCTGGTTCTCGATCTGGAGCGCGCAGGCCCCCGCCTCGATCATCTTCTTGGCGAGCAGATAGGTCGCCTCGGCATTGCCGAAGCCTGCGTCGATGTCAGCGATGATCGGCACGACGTGGGTCTGGAAATTGTCGACCTTCTCGATCAGCGCGGCTTCCGTGGCGGCGTCGCCGGCTTCGCGCGCCTTGTCGATCTCGCGGAACAGACCGCCGAGTTCGCGGGCATCGGCCTGCTTGAGAAAGGTGTAGAGTTCCTCGATCAGCGCGGGGACGCTGGTCTTCTCGTGCATCGACTGGTCGGGCAGCGGGCCGAACTCGGAACGCAGCGCCGCGACCATCCAGCCCGAGAGGTAGAGATACTTGCCCTTCGTCGAGCCGAAATGCTTCTTGATGCTGATCAGCTTCTGCTGGCCGATGAAGCCGTGCCAGCAACCGAGCGACTGGGTATAGTGGGCCGGATCGGCGTCATAGGCCGCCATGTCCTCGCGCATGATCTTCGCGGTGTACTTCGCGATGTCGAGCCCGGTCTTGAACCGGTTCTGAAGCTGCATGCGCGCGACCGCCTCGGCGTCGATGCCGTTCCAGCTGGCGCCGGCGCCGAGCAGCAGGGCATTGGCCTGGGAAAGGTGGCGGTCGTAGGTCATGAAGATCATCCCGTCTTGCGTTGCTGGCCGCCACTAACGCGCGGATTGACAGCATCGGGAGTCGAACTGGTGTGGAGTTGTAGAATTTTACAATCTCGATGTGTAAAACTGTAGAAGCTTTCACATGGAGCGTCTGTCATGGCGGAGCGCGCGACTTATATGGGCCCGAGGCTCAGGCGGCTGCGCCGCGATCTCGGCCTCACTCAGCAAGGCATGGCCGACGATCTCGAGGTCTCGGTCTCCTACGTCTCGCTGCTCGAGAGCAACCAGCGGCCGCTCACCGCCGACATGCTGCTCCGGCTCGCACGCACCTACAAGATCGACATGTCGGATTTCGCTGGCGACGGCGGCGCCGAGTTCACCGCGCGCCTCCAGGCGGCGCTGCGCGACCCGCTGTTCGCCGACATCGACATGCCGCCGCTCCAGGCTGCCGACGTCGCGACCAACTATCCGGCGCTCACCGAAGCGTTCCTCCGCCTCCATGCCGCGCATGGCGAGGAGCAGCGCGCGCTCGCCGATCGTCGTGCCCAGCCGGGGGGCGACGATGCCGCCGATCCGATCACCGAGGTGCGCCGCTTCCTCGCCGGCCGGCGCAACAGCTTTCCCGCGCTCGACGACGCCGCCGAAGCGCTGGCGCAGGCGATCGCGGGCCATGCCGGCATCGGTGCCTATATCGCCGGACGACACAGGCTGCGCGTGCGCCGGATGCCCGCCGACTTCATGGCGGGCATGGTTCGCCGGCACGATCCGCATCATGGCACGATCTTCCTCGACGAGACGCTCGATCGCTCGAGCCAACGCTTCCAGCTCGCGCTGCAGCTCACCTATCTCGAGCTCGGGCCGCGGCTCGACGCGGAGCTCGCCGACGCGGGGTTCGCCAGCGACAATGCCCGCCGTCTCGCTCGCCGCGCGATCGCGAGCTACGCCGCCGCCGCGACGCTGATGCCCTACACCGGTTTCGCGCGCGCGGCGGAGGAGAAGGCCTATGACGTCGAGGCGCTCGGCCGCCAGTTCGGCGCCAGCTTCGAGCAGGTCGCGCACCGCCTCACCACGCTGCAGAAGCCCGGAGAGGAGCGCGTGCCGTTCTTCTTCATCCGCGTCGATCCGGCCGGCAACGTTTCGAAGCGGCTCGACGGCGCCGGCTTCCCGTTCGCGGCGCATGGCGGCGGCTGCCCTTTGTGGTCGGTGCACCACGTCTTCCGGGCGCCGGGCGAAGTGGTCACGCAATGGCTGGAGCTGCCCGATGGCCAGCGTTTCTTCTCGATCGCCCGCACCGTGACCGCGGGCGGCGGCAGCTACGGTGCCCCGCGGATCGAGCGCGCGGTCGCGCTCGGCTGCGCCGCCGAGCATGCCGGCCGGCTCGTCTACACGCGCGGTCTCGCGGCGCCGCAGGCGCAGGAGATGACGCCGATCGGCATCGCCTGCGCGCTCTGCCAGCGCGATCGTTGTCCGGCGCGCGCGGTGCCGCCGATCGGCCGGCAGATCCTCGCCGACGACTATCACCGCCGCACCGCGCCGTTCGGCTTCGCCGACGGCTGAGCGGATCGGATCGGCGATGCCCTCGCAGGCGAGAGTGCCAATCGATGCCCCCCCCGCCAGATGCCGCAGCGCCTAGCGGACCAGCCGCACGCCCTTGGTCAGCGGATCGAGGACAGGACGGCGGCCGACGATCGTCAGCCCGAA
>Ga0213875_10000339_pt1 | contig 44124 bp, 35 predicted proteins | sample BarmaccomBMRX_R8_FD_160105 | JGI IMG/M metagenome (GOLD analysis project Ga0213875, IMG submission 160105) | Root-associated microbial communities from Barbacenia macrantha in rupestrian grasslands, the National Park of Serra do Cipo, Brazil - RX_R8 | ecosystem: Host-associated > Plants > Roots...
CCACCCGCCCGCGCATTAACCCACTCCCGCCCGCTCGTCAAGAGCCCTCCCCGCCATGTGCACCGCACTCCCTTTATCCACAGCCCGCCCCCGCCACCTGGCCCCTCCCGGCCGCCCCCAATGACCCTGGCACCATGACAAAAACTCCCCCGCCAGGGCCCCACCCCCCGCTCCCCGGGCCACACTCCGACCAGGACCCGCCGCCCAGCCCCGACAGCCAGGACCGCCCGCCCACGGTCCAGGTCGGCTCCCCGGCCGACGTCCTCGCCGTCGTCCCGCACCTGCTCGGCTTCACCCCCAGTAAGAGCCTGATCATGCTCGGCGCCGGCCCGCCGCTGGACCGCGTCGCCCTCACCCTCCGCTTCGACCTCCCCGACCCGCCCAGTCCCCGGGTGGCCCGCGACATCGCCCAGCACGCGGTCTCGGTCCTCACCGGCCAGCAGCAGGCGCTGGCCGTCGCGATCGGCTACGGCCCCGGTCCCCTGGTCACCCCGATCACCGACGCCGTCCGCAAGGCGGCCCGCCGGGCCGGCCTGGAGCTCCGCGACGTGCTGCGGGTCGAGGACGGCCGGTTCTGGTCCTATCTGTGCCGCAACCCGGACTGCTGCCCGCCCCAGGGCGTGCCGATCGACCCCGGCCACCCGGCCGGTGCCGCCCTCGACGCGGCCGGGCTGCCGGTGCTGCCCGACCGGGCCGCGCTGGCGGCCACGGTCGGCCCGCTCGGCGGCCTCAGCCGCCGGTCCATGCGGGACGCCACCCGCCGGGCCGAGACCCACGCGATCAGCCTGCTCGGCCAGGCGTCGCGCTCGGGGCGGGTCCAGGATGCGCGGCGGCTGGTGCTGCGGGAGGGCCTCAGCGCCGTCGCCGACGCGCTCACCACCTACCGCCAGGGTGGCCGCTTCGCCACCGACGACCAGGTCGCCTGGCTGGCGCTGGCTCTGACCAGCCTGCGGATCCGCGACGACGCCTGGGCGCGGATGGACGTGGACTTCCGGGACGCGCACACCCGGCTGTGGACCGACGTGACCCGCCGGGCCGAGCCCACCTACCTGCCCGCGCCGGCTTGCCTGCTCGCTTTCACCGCTTGGCAATGCGGCAACGGCGCGCTGGCCAACGTGGCCCTCGACCGCGCGGTGGCCGCCGACCCCGGCTACTCGATGGCGCTGCTGCTGCGGGACACGATCGACGCCGGCGCGCCGCCATCGCTGGCCCGGCTGCCGATGACCCCCGAGGAGGTCGCGGCCAGCTACGGCACCGAGGACGGGTTCCCCACCCTGCCACCCGCCCGGCTGGCCGAGCCGGGCTGAGCCTCCAGCCCCCGACTCCGCCGCCCGAGACCGCCCGCGACCGGCCGCGACCGCCCCGGACCGGCCGGGACCGCTCATGACCGTCCGCTGAGCGCTCGTGACCTGCGGTAACCCGTCCGCCTCAGCCCCGGCCCGCCTGGACCGCAGGCAACGAACAGATAAACTGCGTGAGGTTTTTGCCCGGTTTGGAGTGGGCTGGCCTGTCCGCAGGGGCGGGCCAGGCCCGGAGCGAGAGGAGAAGCGCATGACGGAAGTCGTCCGCCAGGACCCGCCGTCAGCCGCGCTGGCCGGGCACCAGGCGGCCGTCGCCGAGCTGCGCCGGGCCTATGACGCGATCCCGGCCGGTGCCCCGGTCCGGCTGGCCAAGCGCACCTCGAACCTGTTCCGGTTCCGCGACCCGGCCCGCGGCCGCAGCGGCCAGAGCTACCCCGGCCTCGACGTGTCCGCCTTCGGCCACGTGCTGTCGGTCGACCCGGACGCGCAGGTCGCGGTCGTCGGCGGCATGACCACCTACGAAGCCCTGTGCGACGCGACGCTCCCGTACGGCCTCATGCCGATGGTCGTCCCCCAGCTCAAGACGATCACCCTCGGTGGCGCGGTGTCCGGGCTCGGGATCGAGTCCACGTCGCTGCGCAACGGCATGCCGCACGAGTCGGTGCTGGCCATGGAGATCCTGACCGGCGACGGGCGGGTGGTCACCGCCACCGCCGACAACGAGCACGCCGCGCTGTTCGCCAGCTTCCCCAACTCCTACGGCACCCTCGGGTACGCGCTGTCGCTCACGATCGAGCTCGAGCGGGTCCACCCCTACGTGCACCTGCGCCACTTCCGGTTCAGCGACTCGCGGGCCTGCATGGACGCGATCGGCGAGATCGCGGCCGCGGGCAGCTACCGCGGCCACCAGGCCGACTTCCTGGACGGGGTCGCGTTCGGTCCCGATGAGCTGTACCTGACCGTCGGCGCCTGGAGCGACGTCGCCCCCTGGCACAGCGACTACACCGGCAAGGACATCTACTACACCTCGATCCGCGGCCCGCACGAGGACTTCCTCACCATCCGCGACTACCTGTGGCGGTGGGACACCGACTGGTTCTGGTGCTCCCGCCCCTTCGGCGTGCAGAAGCCGCTGATCCGGGCGCTGTGGCCGCGCCGCTACCGGCGCAGCGACGTCTACCGCAAGCTGGTCGCGCTGGACCACCGGCTCGGCCTGAGCGCCGCCCTCAACGAGGGACGGCAGCGCCCGGCCCGCGAGGACGTCATCCAGGACGTGGAGATCCCGGTCGAGCGGGGCGCCGGCTTCCTCGACTTCTTTGCCGCCCAGGTCGGCATGACCCCGGTCTGGCTGTGCCCGCTGCGGCTGCGGGGCGACCGGTCCTGGCCGCTGTACCCGCTCAAGCCGGGCGAGGTGTACGTCAACTTCGGCTTCTGGGGTCAGGTCGCGCTCCCGCCGGGCCGGGCCGACGGCTACTACAACCGGCTGATCGAGGACGAGGTCGGCGCGCTCGGTGGCCACAAGTCGCTGTACTCGACCTCGTTCTACGCTGAAGAGGACTTCAACCGGCTCTACAACATCGAGGCCCACGAGGCCCTGAAGCAGGAGTACGACCTGGCCGGGCGGCTGCCCGGTCTGTACGACAAGTGCGTCCGCGGACGCTGACCAGGACCCCACGGTTAGATACGGAAGCGAGACACGCATGGCGCTGGCGCAAGTGTTCGAGAAGATCGTGGGCCCCGATGCCCCGGTGGAGTTCGTGGCCTACGACGGGAGCCGGGCCGGGGCCGAGGGTTCCCCGGTAAAGATCACCGTCCGGTCCCCGGCCGCCGTGTCCTACCTGGCCCAGGCGCCGGGTGCGCTCGGGCTGGCCCGGGCTTACGTGTCCGGCCACCTCGACGTCGACGGTGACATGTTCACCGCCCTGTCCCGGCTGTCCAAGGCGCAGACGATGAACGTCGGCCTGGCCGAGCGGGCCCAGCTGTTCCGTGAGCTGGGGGGCGCCCGCACGCTGTACCCGCGGCTGGCCCCGCCGCCGCAGGAGGTCCAGGTCAACCGCCGGTGGCTGGCCGGCCTGCGGCACTCCAAGGGCCGCGACGCCAGCGCTATCTCGCACCACTACGACGTGTCCAACCGGTTTTACGAGTGGGTGCTGGGCCCGTCCATGGCCTACACCTGCGCCTGTTACCCGACCGCCGACGCCACCCTGGAAGAGGCTCAGGCCAACAAGTTCGACCTGGTCGCCCGCAAGATCGGCCTGCACTCCGGGATGCGCCTGCTCGACGTCGGCTGCGGCTGGGGCGGCATGGTCATGCACGCCGCCCGCGAGTACGGGGTCAAGGCCCTCGGCGTCACCCTGTCCGAGCAGCAGGCCAGCTGGGCCGCCCACGCCATCGAGAAGGCCGGCCTGTCCGGCCTGGCCGAGGTCCGCCACCTGGACTACCGGGACGTGCCCGAGACCGGCTTTGACGCGGTCAGCTCGATCGGCCTGACCGAGCACATCGGCATGCGCCAGCTGCCCGGCTACTTCCAGTTCCTGCTGGGCAAGCTCAAGCCCGAGGGCCGCCTGCTCAACCACTGCATCACCCGCCCGGACAACACCGAGCCGGCCGCCCGCAAGGGTGGCTTCATCAACCGCTACGTGTTCCCCGACGGGGAGCTGGAGGGCCCCGGCTTCCTGATCTCGCTGATGAACGACACCGGCTTCGAGATCCGGCACGAGGAGAACCTGCGCGAGCACTACGCCAAGACGCTGGCCGCCTGGTCCGCCAACCTCGACGAGCACTGGAAGGAAGCGGTCGCCGAGGTCGGCGAGGGCACCGCCCGGGTCTGGCGCCTGTACATGGCCGGCTCCCAGCTCGGCTTCGACCGCAACCAGATCCAGCTCCACCAGATCCTCGGCGTCAAGCTCACCGACGACGGCGTCGCCGGCATGCCCCTGCGCCCCGACTGGGAAGTCAGCCACGCCGCCGCCGCCCCGTCCAACGGTGCCCCCGCCTCCACCTCCCGGGACTCCGCCCTCACCTGATCGCGCCCCGCCGCGGCCGCCCGGCCCGTCGCGCCATCACCCCGCCCGTCGCCCGCGTCACCGGCACCCCGACGCGGCCGACGCGGCCGACGCGGCGGGCCCTAGGCCGATGCCGCCGACGCCGCCGGAGGCGAGCCCGGTACCGCCAGCGGCCCGCTCTGGCCGTGGCCGCTCTGCGCCGGCGCCCGCGACCCGGTCCGGCCGCGCCGGGAGGGCAGCGGGCCCGCGTCCCGCATGCGCAGGCCGGCCCAGGCGATGACCAGGTGGCCGGCGCCGTCGTAGCCGTGGATGTCCCAGACGTAGTCTTCCGGTTCGCCCTCGGGGGCGCCGGGGGCCGGGCGGGCGGCCGGGCCCGAGGTGAGGTAGACCCGCAGCTCGACCGCGCCCTGGACGTGGGCCCCGGTCACCGCCAGCGAGTCGCAGCCGCCCGGGCGCAGCACCCGGCCCGGCACGCAGGCCTGCGCCACCTGAAGGGCGGCGTCGTTCAGGCCGGGACTGCCGAGCACCAGCTCGTGGGCACCGGGGGTGGCGGGGATGTGCTCGAACCAGGGCGCGTCGTCGTGCCCGCGGACGATGGCGCGGCTGGACCGGGGCGGCCGCCCGGCCACGATCGCGACCCGGCGGAACCGGCCGGTCTGGAAACACATCGTCCCGTACAGATCGTTCCCGTCCACCACCGACGCGGGCGGCTCCGGCTTCGCACCCGCCCCGGCCTGCGCCCCGCTCCGGTCCGCGCTCACGCCGGGCCGCGCCCCAGCCCGGCCTTCGCCCGCCGGCGCCCCGGCCGCCCCCGCCTCGCCGTCCGGACCCGTCGGCCCGGCGTCCCGCCCCGCGCCGGCGGCGCTGACGAACACCGCCCGCGCGCACTCGGCGAACTGCAGGCCCGAGCCCGCGTGCAGGAACGTCTCCACCCCGGCGGCCCGGATCCGCGCCCGGATCCGCAGCTGCACCGGTTCGTCCCCGGCCACCTGGACCTGGTGACCCAGCGACACCTCACGGGCCCCGCGCATCGGCTGCCCGCTCAGCGCCGACGCGGCCTGGGCCATCGCCTCCAGGGCCATCGCGGCCGGGAACACCGGCTGGCCGTCGACCAGGTGGTCGGTCAGGTACGGGTCGGTCCGGGCCGACAGCTGGACCTCGGCCCGCAGCTCCTCGCCCGGCCGCAGCATCGTGATCGTCTGCACGAACCGCCCGCGCCCGCTCGTCACCGCCGTCCTCGCCGCCCCCGCACCGGTCCCCGCGCCGCGGCGCGTGAGCGGGATGACCGCGCCGGTCCGGCCGCGGGCGGACCCGGCCGACGGCAGCGCGCCCGCCGCGAACAGCGCCGCCGTGCACGCCCCGGGGTCCTGGCCGGAGGCCGGCACGCTGGCGGCCGGCACCCCCGAGCAGGCCGCGGCGGCCGCCAGGGCCCGGTCGGGCGCGGTCACCACCAGCAGGTCGGCGCCGTCGGCGACGGCGCCGAGCGCTTCCCGGAAGCGCACCGGGGTGGTCAGCTGGGCGGCCAGCAGCGCCGCGATGTCCTCCTGGCCGGTCAGCACCCGGCCCGTCACCGTCGACGCCAGCCGCCGCCGCGGCGGCCCGAACCGGACCTGGGACAGCACGCTGCGCAGCGGCGCCACCGACGGGGCCATCACCGGAGTGTGCAGCGCGTGGTCGGCCGCCAGCACCTGGGTGGGCAGGCCGAGCGTGTCCGCCTGCCGGGCCAGCTCGCGCACCGCGATGGCCGGTCCGCCGAGCACGTGCGAGTGCGGCCCCTCGTAGCTGGCGATGAACAGCCCGCAGGACGCGGCCAGCTTGGTGGCGGTGGTGTAGCAGGCCAGCACCCGGGCCAGCGCCGTCCGGGTCAGCCCGGCGCCGCCCCGCAGCTCGCCGTGCTGGGTCATCAGCCGGGCGGCCTCGGTGGCGCTCAGGCTGCCCGCCCACACCAGCCCGGCGATCTCACCCAGCCCGGACCCGGCCGCCGCCGCCGGGCTCACCCCGCACCGGTCCAGCCAGCGCACGGTCCGCATCGAGGCGGCCAGCGCGGCCGCCTCGGCGGCCGGCACCCCGTCGCCGCCCGGGAAGATCAGCACGATGCGGCCGCGGGCGGCGCAGGACAGGTACACCCCGGCCTCGCTGACCACCGGCCCGGGCCGGACCTTGCTGACCAGGTCGGCCGCCAGCCGGGCGCGCGCCACCAGCTGATCGTTGCTCTCGGCCAGGAACGCCACCCGGATGCCGCCGCCGTCGGCCGCCACCGCCTGCCGGGACCACTGGGCGGCCAGTTCCTGCCGTTCGGGCCCGGACAGCCGCGGTGCCCGCAGGGCCAGCCGCTCCAGCGTCGCGGCCAGCGCCCGCCGGTCGTGGCCGCGCAGCGCGAACAGCCCAGGGGCATCCGACGGGGCGGCGACGGGCGGGACGACCGGCCCGTTCTCACTTTTTCTCCAGATGCCCATTTTTCACCGAACCGGAATCATCACGCCCCAGGCCGTACTGAGCCTTTTAATAAATAAAATGTCTTCTGCAGTGCCGTAAAACGGGCAGATCCGTCTATGACGACTGCGGGCGCCGGGCCTGGGACTGGCCGACATGCTGGCGGTGCTGCCTGGCCGGGGCGCCGATGGCGTGACCGGCCGGGCGATCTACGGAGCCGGCGGCTGCTACGGCGAAGGCCGGCGAGGCCTCACTGTATTGAGCCCCGATATTGCCGGTCAAGGGACATTGAAATGACTCTCCGATTCCCGGGGCAAATTCATTTCTGCGGCACAATGTCCGCTATGAATGCCGCATAGGCGCTATTGGCGACATGGTGCCGATGCCGCCATCCGGGCGGCGTCGCGGTGGTCGCTCCCGCCCGGCCCGCCGACCGGCCCATAGTGCCGCTATGCATGCGCTATCCTCAGGGCCGGACCAGACAGGGTGAGGAAAAGATGACAGCGGCGGACGGCGCCGAGGCGCAGCGCTACGACCCACGGGCGATCCAGGAGAAGTGGCAGGCCACCTGGGCCGAGCTGGACCCGTTCCGGGCCAGCGACGATCCAGACGACACCCGCGAGCGGGCCTACCTGCTGGACATGTTCCCGTACCCGTCGGGTGACCTGCACATGGGACACGCCGAGGCGTACGCGATCGGCGACGCCATGGCCCGCTACTGGTTCCAGCGCGGCCGCAACGTGCTGCACCCGATCGGCTGGGACGCGTTCGGGCTGCCCGCCGAGAACGCGGCGATCAGGAACAACGCCCACCCGGCGGACTGGACCTACGCCAACATCGAGACCCAGGCCGAGTCGTTCAAGCGCTACGCGGTGTCGTTCGACTGGTCCCGCCGCCTGGCCACCTGCGACCCGGCCTACTACCGCTGGAACCAGTGGCTGTTCCTGCGGTTCTACGAGCGGGATCTGGCCTACCGCAAGGACGGTTACGTCAACTGGTGCCCCAAGGACCAGACCGTGCTGGCCAACGAGCAGGTCATCAACGGCCGCTGTGAGCGGTGCGGCACCGAGGTCATCCGGCGGACGCTGACCCAGTGGTACTTCCGCATCACCTCCTACGCCGACCAGCTGCTGGCCGACGCGGCCGACCTGGAAGGCAAGTGGCCGGACCGGGTGCTGCTGATGCAGCGCAACTGGATCGGCCGCTCCGAGGGCGCCGAGGTCGAGTTCCGGATCGAGGGCCGGGACCAGCCGGTGACCGTGTACACCACCCGGCCGGACACCCTCTACGGCGCGACGTTCTTCGTCGTCGCGGCCGACTCGCCGCTGGCCGCCGAGCTCTGCGCGCCCGAGCGGCAGGACGAGCTGCAGGCTTACGTCGAGGACGTCCGCAAGCTGACCGACATCGAGCGGCAGGCCACCGGCCGGGCGAAGACCGGCGTGTTCCTCGGCGTGCACGCGATCAACCCGGTCAACGACGAGCCGATCCCGGTCTGGGCGGCCGACTACGTGCTGCCCGACTACGGCACCGGCGCGATCATGGCGGTGCCCGCCCACGACCAGCGTGACCTGGACTTCGCGCTCGCCTTCGGGCTGCCGGTGAAGGTCGTGGTGCACACCGGCCTGGCCGACCCGGCCGAGACCGGCGTCGCCACCCCCGGCGAGGGCGAGCTGGTCAACTCCGGCCCGCTCGACGGCTTGTCCAAGGGCGAGGCGATCGCCCGGATCGTGCAGCTGCTGGGCGAGAAGGGCCTGGGCCGGACCGCGGTCAACTACCGGCTGCGGGACTGGCTGCTGTCCCGGCAGCGGTTCTGGGGCACCCCGATCCCGATCATCCACTGCCCGGCCTGCGGCGAGGTGCCGGTGCCGGAGGAGGACCTGCCGGTCGTCCTGCCCGACCTGCGCGGCGCCGACCTGGCCCCCAAGGGCGTCTCCCCGCTGGCGGCCGCGACCGACTGGGTCAACGTGGCCTGCCCCAAGTGCGGGGGCCCGGCCAAGCGGGACACGGACACCATGGACACGTTCGTCGACTCGTCCTGGTACTTCCTGCGGTACTGCTCCCCGCACGACGAGCAGGCGCCGTTCGACCCGGAGCAGCTGCGCCGCTGGGCCCCGGTCGACCTCTACGTCGGCGGCGTCGAGCACGCGATCTTGCACCTGCTGTACAGCCGGTTCTTCGTCAAGGTGCTGCACGACATGGGCCTGACCGAGTTCCGCGAGCCGTTCACCCGGCTGCTCAACCAGGGCCAGGTCATCAACGGTGGCAAGGCGATGTCCAAGTCGCTCGGCAACGGCGTCGACCTGGGCCAGCAGCTGGCCGCCCACGGGGTGGACGCGATCCGGCTGACGATGATCTTCGCCAGCCCGCCCGAGGACGACATCGACTGGGCCGACGTCAAGCCCGAGGCGATGGTGAAGTTCCTGGGCCGCGCCTACCGGCTGGCGGCCGACGTGGCGGCGGCCGGTGCCCCCGCGGCCGTCTCCCCTGCGGCCGGTGACGGCGACCTGGAGCTGCGCCGCGTCACCCACCACACCATCGACGAGGTGACCCGGCTGGTCGAGGCCTACCGGCTGAACGTGGCCGTGGCCCGGCTGATGGAGCTGGTCACGGCCGCCCGCCGGACCATCGACAGCGGTCCCGGGGCGGCCGACCCGGCCGTCCGCGAGGCGGCCGGGACGCTGGCGGTGCTGCTGTCGCTGTTCGCCCCGTACACGGCCGAGGAATGCTGGGAGCTGCTGGGCCGGGAGGCCTCGGTGGCCAAGGCGGGCTGGCCCCAGGCCGACCCCGCGCTGCTGGTGGCCGAGTCGGTGACCTGCGTGGTTCAGGTGAACGGCAAGGTCCGCGACCGGCTCGAGGTCGCACCCGGCGTCGGCGAGGACGAACTGCGCGAGCAGGCGCTGGCGGCGGCGGGCGTCATCCGCGCCCTCGGCGGCCAGTCGATCCGCAAGGTCATCGTGCGGGCGCCCAAGCTGGTCAACATCGTCGCGGGCTGAGTCCCTGAGCTGGGGCCGCCCGAGCTGGGCCCGCTGGAACTGGATCCGCGGTAACCGGGCCGGCCGACCCCGCCAGGACGGCCGGCCCGTGCTCACACCCGGCGCAGGACGGCGACGACCTTGCCCAGGATGGTGGCGTCGTCGCCCAGGATCGGGGCGTAGACCGGGTTGTGCGGCATCAGCCAGACGTGCCCGTCGCTCTTCTTGAACGTCTTGACGGTGGCCTCGCCCTCCGGCCCTTCGCCCTCGACCATGGCCGCGACGATCTCACCCTGCTCGGCGTCCGGCTGGGACCGGACCACCACCCAGTCGCCGTCGGTGATGGCGGCGTTGATCATCGAGTCACCGCTGACCTTGAGCAGGAAGTGCTCGCCCTCGCCGACCAGCTGCTTGGGCAGCGGGAACACGTCCTCCACGCGCTGCTCGGCGATGATCGGGCCACCAGCGGCGATCCGGCCGACCAGCGGCACGTAGGCGGCCTCCTGGGACGGGATGTCGAGTGCGCCGCCGGGCGGCTCGGCCGTCACCTCTTCTTCCGGCTCCAGTTCGGGCCGCACGGCCGGGTGCCCGGGCAGCCGTACCTCCACCGTCCGCGGCCGGCCCGCGTCCCGGTGCAGATAGCCCTTCGCCTGCAGAGTCGAAAGCTGATACGAAACGCTCGAGGTGCTCGTCAGCCCGACCGCTTCGCCAATTTCCCGCATGGACGGCGGATAGCCGCGCTTTTGCACTGAATCCCGGATCACCTGGAGCACTTTCCGCTGCCGCCAGGTCAGAACGTGACCGGGCTCCGGCTTGTCCGGGGTCACCGTCACGACCGGCGGGACGCTGCCTTTCGGCTTCCGCCCGGGCTTTCCCTTCGGCCGCGGCGCGTCGCCGGCACCCGTGGCGGCGTTGTCCGTACTGCCGTTGTCCATCAGTCGACCTTCCAATCCGGTTATTGCCTATCTGAAGCCGAGAGTAACGGTTGCTCCGGCCGACCTCAAACATCTGTTCGACGTGTCGGCAAATTGTCAGACCCGCCCGGTACAAAGATGTCGTAGGTTCGTTCGATCGAACAGGTATACGATCGAACGGCCGCTTATCGAAAGCACGTTTGAAGGAGGTCGGCATGAGCGCTCTTCCACTGGAGCAGCCGCCGTCGGGGGACCACCGGACCACTACCCCTGCCCACCCACCGCGCCGGACGGTGCGCCGCGCCGCGCCGGTGCGGCAACTTTTTCCCGGCCGCGACGCGCGGCTGCCGGACGGGGAGCTGACCTTCCCCGGCGGCGGTCGGTGCTTCTCCGGCGACGAGGGCCGCCGGGCCGCCCGCGCCAGCCTCACCACGCGGGCCACCACCAGCTGGGCGACCGCTCCGGTGACGGCGCTGCCGCCCCGGCCGGGCGCGTCCCGGCCGACCGTGGCCGAGCTCAGCCTGGCGACCGCGGCCGACGAGGCCTGGCTGGCCACCGTCGCCCACGCGCGGTTCGCGCCCGCCCCGGCGACGGCGGCGGCCACCGCGGTGACGCCGCGCCCGGCGGCCCGGCTCACCCGCCGTGGCCGGCTGGTGCTGGCCGTCCTGGCCGCGCTCGCGGTCGCGGGCCTGGTCGTGGCGGGTGCCACGGTCGCCCAGGCCAGCAGCCCGGCCGCCGCCCACGCGGGCGACACGCGGGTCTTCGTCCAGCCCGGCGACACCCTCTGGTCGATCGCGCAGCGCACCGACCCGGGCGCCGACCCGCAGTCGGTCGTGACCGGCATCCTGCACGCCAACCACCTGCCGACCGCGATCGTGACCATCGGTCAGCGGCTCTGGGTGCCGCGCGGCTGACCGCAAACCGTCACCTTCACGGCACTGCGCGGCACCGCCGGATCGATCCCGGGCGTGTCGCGGGCCGGCCGTGGCACCCTGTTGGACCTGCACAGATGGTCGGCCCGGGCCCGGCGACACGCCGGCCGGGCGGCCCAGGCGCGCTGCCGGCGGGGTTTTTTGGGGACACGCCGGTGGCGCTTGCGACCACTAGGGGCAGTGGTCTACGGTAACCACAACATCTAGTAGTTACACCGATGTGTTTTATCCACAGCTTGTGTCCACAGGTGGTGCACAAGCCTGTTCGCCGATCGCGTAAGGCCATTCGGAGGTGATCGCATGCACTGTCCTTTCTGCCGGCATCCGGACAGCCGCGTGATCGACAGCCGGACGGCCGAAGACGGGGTGGCGATCCGCCGCCGGCGGGCATGTCCTGAGTGCGGGAAGCGTTTTACTACGCAGGAGACCGTCATCTTGATGGTGGCCAAGCGCAGTGGGGTGACCGAGCCGTTCGTCCGGGACAAGATCGTGCGCGGTGTGCGTCGCGCCTGCCAGGGTCGGCCGGTCGACGAGGACCAGCTCGCGATCCTGGCCCAGCGGGTGGAGGAGACGATCAGGTCCCGGGGCTGTGGCGAGATCGCCTCGCACGAGGTGGGCCTGTCCATTCTGGGCCCGCTCCGGGAGCTCGACGAGGTGGCCTACTTGCGCTTCGCCTCCGTCTACCGGGGATTTGAGTCTCTCGCGGACTTTGAGAAAGAGATTGAGGCACTGCGCGACGAGCGCCAGCAGGCACCGCGCGACCGCAATCGCAGTTGATCAACGACCTGACACGGTACGAGCGGCCGGGTGGCTGCAGAAGGGGGCTATTCGCATGACGGAGACGGTGAGCGGGACCGCTGCTTCCCGGGGCAAGAGCGCGCGCAAGGGGCTGCGGATCAACCGGATCCACACCACCAAGGGCGTGCACCCCTATGACGAGGTGACCTGGGAGCGGCGCGACGTCGTCATGACGAACTGGCGCGACGGCTCGGTCAACTTCGAGCAGCGGGGGGTCGAGTTCCCCGAGTTCTGGTCGATCAACGCCGCCAACATCGTGACCACCAAGTACTTCCGCGGTGCGGTGGGGACCCCGCAGCGCGAGTGGAGCCTCAAGCAGCTGGTCGACCGGGTCGTCGACTCCTACGTGGCGGCCGGCCGCAAGTACGGCTACTTCGCCACCGAGGCCGACGTCGAGGTGTTCGACCACGAGCTCAAGTACGCCCTCATCCACCAGGTCTTCAGCTTCAACTCGCCGGTCTGGTTCAACGTCGGCACCGCGTCGCCCCAGCAGGTCTCGGCCTGCTTCATCCTCGCCGTCGACGACACCATGGACTCGATCCTGAACTGGTACCGGGAGGAAGGCCTGATCTTCAAGGGCGGCTCCGGCGCCGGCGTCAACCTGTCCCGCATCCGCTCCAGCAAGGAGCTGCTCACCTCGGGCGGCACCGCCAGCGGCCCGGTCTCGTTCATGCGCGGGGCCGACGCCTCGGCGGGCACGATCAAGTCCGGCGGCGCCACCCGGCGGGCGGCCAAGATGGTCGTGCTCGACGTCGACCACCCCGACATCGAGGAGTTCGTCGAGACCAAGGCGCGTGAGGAAGAGAAGGTCCGCGTCCTGCGCGACGCCGGCTTCGACATGGACCTGGGCGGCAGCGACATCGTCAGCGTCCAGTACCAGAACGCCAACAACTCGGTCCGGGTGTCGGATGAGTTCATGCGCGCGGTGGAGGACGACCGCGACTTCGACCTGCTCGGCCGGCGGACCGGCGAGGTGATCAGCACGGTCGGGGCCAAGGGCCTGCTGCGCAAGATCGCCAAGGCCGCCTGGGAGTGCGCCGACCCCGGCATCCAGTACGACGGCACGATCAACGACTGGCACACCTGCCCCGAGTCGGGCCGGATCACCGCCAGCAACCCGTGTTCGGAGTACGTCCACCTGGACAACTCCTCCTGCAACCTGGCCAGCATCAACCTGCTGAAGTTCCTGCGCGCCGACGACACGTTCGACGTCGAGCGGTTCCGCAAGATCACCGAGCTGATCTTCACCGCGATGGACATCTCGATCTCGTTCGCGGACTTCCCGACCGAGAAGATCGGTGAGACCACCCGGGCCTACCGCCAGCTCGGCATCGGCTACGCCAACCTGGGCGCGCTGCTGATGGCGACCGGCCACGCCTACGACTCCGAAGGCGGCCGGGCCATCGCGGCCGCGATCACCGCGCTGATGAACGGCACCGCCTACAAGCGCTCGGCCGAGCTGGCCGGCGTGGTCGGGGCCTACGACGGCTACGAGCGCAACGCGGCCGGGCACAAGCGGGTCATGCGCAAGCACGCCGACGCCACCGACAAGGTGCGGATGGTGGGCGCGATGGACCGCGAGATCCTGGCCGACGCGGCCACCGTCTGGCAGGAGGCGCTGCGGCTGGGGGAGGCCAACGGCTACCGCAACGCACAGGCCAGCCTGCTCGCGCCGACCGGCACGATCGGCCTCATGATGGACTGCGACACCACGGGCATCGAGCCCGACCTGGCCCTGGTCAAGTTCAAGAAGCTGGTCGGCGGCGGCTCCATGCAGATCGTCAACCAGACCGTGCCGCGGGCGCTGAAGAACCTCGGCTACCCGACCGAGCAGATCGAGGCGATCACCGAGTACATCTCCGAGCACGGCCACGTGGTCGACGCGCCCGGGCTGCGGCCGGAGCACTACGAGGTGTTCGACTGCGCGATGGGGGAGCGGGCGATCAGCCCGATGGGTCACGTCCGGATGATGGCGGCGGTCCAGCCGCACCTGTCCGGGGCCATCAGCAAGACCGTCAACATGCCGGAGAGCGCGACGGTCGAGGACATCGAGAAGATCTACTTCGAGGGCTGGAAGCTCGGCCTCAAGGCGCTCGCCATCTACCGCGACAACTGCAAGGTCGGCCAGCCGCTGTCGGCGGCGGGCAAGAAGGTCACCGACCAGGAGGTCAAGGCCGAGGTCGAGGCCAAGGTGGCCGAGGCGGTGGAGGCGGCCGCGCACCGGCCGATCCGCCGCAAGCTGCCGCGGCAGCGGCCCGCCACCGTGACCAAGTTCTCGGTGGCCGGCGCCGAAGGCTACATGACCGTCTCCAAGTACCCGGACGACGGCGTCGGCGAGGTGTTCCTCAAGCTCGGCAAGCAGGGCTCCACGCTGGCCGGCGTGATGGACGCCTTCTCGATCGCGATCTCGGTCGGCCTCCAGTACGGCATCCCGCTCGAGTCGTACGTGGGCAAGTTCACCAACATGCGGTTCGAGCCGGCCGGCCTGACCGACGACCCGGACGTCCGCATCGCCAGCTCGGTGATGGACTACATCTTCCGCCGCCTGGCGCTGGACAACCTGCCCTACGCCGACCGGGCCGAGATGAGCATCCTGTCCGCCGACGAGCGCAGCGCCCAGCTGAACGGGGAAGACCCGGCCGCGCTGTCCGACACCGACGAGGTTGACCCGGAGGCGATGGCCCAGTCCATCCCGGTCGAGCCGGTGCACCCGGCCCGCGACAGCCAGGAGGGTGCCGCTCCGGCCCTCCCGGCCGGTGGTGCCCGCACCACCACCGAGCTGATCGAGTCCCAGCAGGGCCGGACGGCCGACGCCCCGCTCTGCCTCACCTGCGGCACCAAGATGCGGCCGGCCGGCAGCTGCTACGTCTGCGAAGGCTGCGGCTCCACCAGCGGCTGCAGCTGACCCTGAGTCACCGTTAGTTAGGCTTCCGAAGTTCGGGGGATGTGGCCGAAGAGGCCACATCCCCCTTGCATTAATCAACGGAAACGGCCAATAGCAATTGGGCGCGACTGGCAACCTACCAAACTAACCTAATAAACGTACTAATAGCGGCTAAGATTAGGTCGTTTGTTAAATTGGTTGGGAGGTTCTTTGCGCAGTTTCACTGACCTTGACGCGCTCATCGGGATGGTGCCATCGCAGGTCGTCACCCGGCTCAGTGCAATCGACTTCGGCCGGGGTTCGGAAGCGCTTTACCGCGACCAAATGCCGGGGCTGCTCACCGAACTGGCCAACCGGGCTCGCGTCGTGAGCATCACGGCCTCGTCAGCGATCGAGGGTGTCGTCGTTTCGGACGCCGATCGCGCCCAGCGGATTATTGACCGGCGAACCTCGTCGCTGCGCAACCGCAGCGAGCAGGAGTTGGCGGGTTACCGTGACGCTCAGGACTATCTGCTCCGGGAGGATTGGCGCCCGATGAACGCCGGCCTGGTCCTGCACCTGCACAGACTGTTGTTCGCCCACACGGCGGTGTCCGGCGGCGCGTTCAAGACCGAAGACAACCTGGTCGTAGACCGTTCGCCCGACGGTTTGGTAACTGTTCGCTTCAAGCCGGTGCCGGCAGCTAGCACTCCATTTGCCGTCGATGACCTGATCAAGCGTTACGAGGAAGCGTCCGCGGCGGGCGAGCATCATCCAATCCTGTTGGTCGGCTTGTTCATCCTCGACCTTCTCGTCATCCACCCCTTTGAAGACGGCAATGGGCGGGTCGCCCGCCTGCTTACCGGAGCCCTCCTCGGCGAGCGTGGTTATACAGTCGGCCGCCATGTGAGCCTTGAGCAGATGATCGCCGGGTCGGACGACGCCTACTATCAAGCGCTCCTTGATTCCACCCATGGCTGGCACGAAGGAACCGCCAACCCATGGCCTTGGCTGGACTATTTCACCGGTCTGCTCAGCAACGCCTACACGGTCTTCGCCGACCGAGCGGCCGCCGCCCGGTCCCCCGGAACGAAGCAGCAGCGTGTCCGGGAGCACATCGTCCGCCACGCCCCTGCGACGTTTCGCCTGGCCGATATCAGGACGGCGACCCCAGGGGTCAGCGACCAGACGATCCGGCTCGTCCTAGAGCAGCTGCGGAGCGAGGGGAAGGTCCGGGCTGACGGTACTGGCCGCTCTGCGACCTGGACACGGATTCCAAATACTGCACACGCGGATCGGGTCTAACTACCCGCCGTCCGGACCCACCGCGGGCAGCCGGGAGCACAGCTGGCTGGGGAACCTTGGCTCCACCTGCCGGACGCGGGCGCAGCCGGCCGTCAGCGAACTCGTGATCGTGATCCAGCCGTGCGGGCCGGCCCGGAAGAACCAGTGGGTGACGGTCAGGTCCGGGTTACAGGACGGCCCGTCGCAGCCAGCCGCGCCGCCGGGCCAGCCGACGTCGAGGACCAGCCAGTCCCGGTCGCAGCCGCGTTCGGCGTAGTCGGCGTGGGCGGCCGGGGCGGTGGCCGCCATCGCGTACCCGTAGGACACATCGCTGCAGCTGGCCGGCGGCACCGGCGGGAACGAGCAGGCGCCCCCGAGGTCACTGCAGTGGCGCATCAGCGTGCCGCGGGCGGGCGCGAACGTGAAGGTGGTGTTGACCACCAGGTCCCGCTGGCCGAGCGGAGTGGGCAGGGTGACGTCGACCGTCGTCACCTGGTTGGGCAGGCAGTGACCGGCCAGCGGGCCGGTCGACGGCCCCCGGAACTCGACGGTGACGTTGGCGCCCGCCGAGTTGAACTGGATCAGGCTGGCGGTGAGGTCGCGCAGGCACCCATTGCGGCTGGAGGGCACCTGGACGGCGATGGCGAGGACGCGCCCGGACTCCTGCTCGCGGACGCTGGTGACGCCGGCCGGCCCGAAGATGCCCCAGATCGTCGCGGTCGGGCTGGCCGCGGGCGTGGAGTCACCGCCTGCTGCCGTCCCGGCCCGGATGGAGCCGCACCCGGCCAGGATCAGGCCCAGTCCGGCGACGGCCAGCACTCGGCAGCGCACCATGCTTACCTCCGTCCGCCTTCGTACGCGCGGCCCCCGCGCTCATGCTAGTGAAAGGCCTTGTCCCGCGGTCGCGACTCGGCGGACGATGGACCTGGCGCCAACCTGGGGTGGTGGCAACCAGGAAAGGCCAGCGTCCGCCCGGCGCGCTCACCCGTGACTACCTGCCGGAGTTCGCCGGACTGGCCCGCGGCCTGACGCTGCCGGAACGGGCCGCCGCCCTCGGTGCCCAGCTGGAACCGGTCCCGATCCCGTGGGACTGTGCCGATGGCTTCTTCCACACCTACTTGCGGCGCCCGGCCGCCTACCTCCAGCCCGCCGTCCGCCAGGCAATCTCGGTCTGGGCCCGGGTCGGCCCGGCCGCCACCGACCGGGCCGTCCGGGCGCTGCGGGCCGACCTCGTCTCGGGCCGCTGCGGCGCCCGCAACCACGGCCTCACCACCCTCCCGGCCGCCGACCTCGGCGCCCGCCCTCCTGGTCGCCCTGAAGCCGAGGCTGAGAGCTAAGATGCTAATATGCTTTTATGCGCACCACGATTGATATGTCCCCTACCCTGATGCGGGCGGCGAAGGCGCGTGCGGCCGAGCAAGGCGAGAGCCTGAAGGATCTTGTCAACCGGGCGGTGTCACGCGAGATTGGCCTCCCCGCCACTGCCAAGACCAAGTCGGGGCGCGTGACCCTGCCGCTGATCGCGCGTGACGCCGCGCCGACGGTTCTCGTCACCAACGAGGACATCGCGGACGCTCTCGCTGACGAGGACGCCGAGAGGCACGCTGGCCGGTGAAGCTCGTAGACGTAGGTGTCTGGCTGGCCGCCGTCTGGGGACGCCATGTCCACTATCCGGTCGCAGCGGAGTGGTTCGGCCGAGAGACCGATGACATTGTCTTCTGCCGGGTCACGCAGATGGGGCTGCTCCGGCTGCTGTCCAACCCGGCCGTCATGGGCGACGATGCCATCGACCGCAGCCAGGCCTGGCGAACCTACGATCAGCTCTGGGCCGACGAGCGTGTCCTGTGGGCTGATGAGCCAGCGGAGCTTGATGCGGTCTGGCGTGCGATCTCGGCGCGCGATGACCAGAGCTACAAGTTGTGGACCGATGACTATCTGGCCGCCTTCGCACAGGCCAGCGACGCCACCCTGACGACCCTCGATCATAAGATGCCCGCTCGCTACCCCTCCGTCCGGATCGACCCGCTGCTGCCTTGACCTCGACCGGCTACGGCACCAGCAGGATGCGGCCCGCCACCAGCACGTCAGCGCGCTGATCGCGGCCCAGCGCCCCGACCTCGACGCCGACCTGATCGCCCACCTCATCCTCGGGGCCATGCACAGCGAACCGGTAATGGCCCAGCTGGCGGCCGGCGGCCGCGACCGGGTTACCGCCGCCACCCTGACCCTGGCCAGCGGCGTCCTCGACGCCGCGCAGTAGCCTCACGTTCATTGCTACCGCTGGTAGCATGATGGGCATGAGCGCTGAGCGGGCCGACGCCGGGCCAGAGGACGAGGTCACGTCCCCGGCCGAGGCCGCCGTCCGCCGCCAGGTCGAGCAGTACCGGCAGGCGGGCACCGCCCGCAAGGTGAGCGTGTCGATGCCAGAGGAGCTGACCGCCGCCGTGCAGCAGCGGGTCGGGCGGGGCAAGTTCAGCCAGTACGTGACCGAAGCGGTTGCCCGCCAGCTGGAGCTGGATCTGCTGGCCGAGCTGTCCGAGCTGCTCACCACCGAGCACGGCCCGGTGCCGGATGAGTATCTGGACGAGGCGCAGGCGGCGTGGCCGAGCGGCGAATAGCGACCGGCGGCAGCCTCGTCCTCGACAGCGAGGGCCTGGTCAAGCTGGCCGCGGGGGACGGGCGGGCCCGTGCTTACCTGGCGAGCGCCCTGACCCGGCGGGCCCGCGTTGTGGTCAGTGCGATCACCCTCACCGAGGTCTTGCGGGGCGGTCCGCGGGACGCGCCGGTGCACCGGGTGCTGTCCCGGATCGCGGCGGTACCGGTCAGCCCGGACACCGCGCGCTGGGCCGGTGAACTGCTCGGCGCGACCGGCCTGTCCGGTCACCGGTGCGCGATCGACGCCGTGGTCGCGGTGACCGCCCTCAGCTCACCCCGGCCGATCGTCCTGCTGACCAGCGACCCTGGTGACCTGGGCCGTCTGGTGGCGGAGCCCGGGCGGCCCCGGGCGGAGCGCATCGCCGTTATCCATGTCTGAGACCAGGAGAATCATGACCAATCCCGCCCTGGAAGCCGCCCAGGCGTCCGGCGTCCGGCACCGCGTCGTCCGGCACGGGCCGGTCGGCAGCCTGGCCGAGGCCGCTCGGGTGCGCGGGGTCACCCCCGCCGACGTGGTCAAGACGCTGGTCGTCCGGCGGGCCGACGACGACTTCGTGTTCGTGCTGGTGCCGGGGGACCGGACGATCTCCTGGCCCAAGCTGCGCCAGCTGCTGGGAGTATCCCGGCTGTCGATGCCCAGCGCCGAGGTCGCCCGGCAGGCGACCGGATACGAGCGCGGCACGATCACCCCGTTCGGGGCCAGCACCGCCTGGCCGGTCATCGCCGACGAACGGGTCCGCGGCCGGGAGATCACGCTCGGCGCGGGCGAGCACGGGGTGGCGCTGGCCGTCGACGCCGACGAGGCGCTGCGCACGCTGGGTGCCACCGTGGCCGACATCTCCGATCCCGAGGCGGCCCGCTAGACCCGCCCGCTGGACCCGACCGTGCTCCGGTCAGAGGATGAGCCTGGCGCCAACCACCGTGGTGGCGACCGGGAAGGAACTGTCATGAACGATCAGCGCACCACCATCCGCGATCTGCAGGCCGCCACCGACCGGGGCGAACGGTGGGCCATGCTGACCAGCTACGACACGCTGACGGCGGGGATCTTCGAGGAAGCCGGGGTCCGTGCGCTGCTGGTCGGCGACACCAGCGCCGAGATGGTGCTCGGCCACCCCGACACCCTGCCGATCACGCTGGACCAGCTGATCCCGATGGTGCAGGCGGTGGTACGCGGCACCCGCCGGGCGCTGGTGGTGGCCGACCTGCCGTTCGGCAGCTACCAGTCCGGTCCCCGGCAAGCGCTGGCCAGCGCGGTCCGCCACCTCAAGGAGGGCGGCGCCCAGGCGGTCAAGCTGGAAGGCGGTCACCGGGTGCTGCCTCAGGTCGAGGCGCTGACCGGGGCCGGCATCCCGGTCATGGGCCACCTCGGGCTGACCCCGCAGAGCGTCAACACGCTGGGCGGGATGCGCCGGGTGCAGGGCCGCGGCGACGCCGGCCAGACCCTGCTGGCCGACGCCCGGGCGCTGGAGCGGGCGGGCGCGTTCGCGGTGGTGCTCGAATCGGTGCCGGCCGACCTCGGCCGCCGGGTCGCGGACGCGCTGCGGGTCCCGGCCGTCGGCATCGGGGCCGGGCCGTACTGCGACGCTCAGATCATGGTGTGGCCCGACCTGGCCGGCCTGACTCCGGGCCGGCTGCCCCGGTTCGTCAAGCGCTACGCCGACACCCGCGCCACCCTCACCGACGCCGTCCGCCGGTACGTCGAAGACGTGGCCGCCCAGCGCTACCCCGACGCGGCCCACAGCTACGCCTGAACGTCACCCGGGACCCGCATCCGCCAGGCATCGGTGATCAGCTCGGCCAGACGGTCAGTGCCGACCTTGGCCAGCCGGACCAGCACCAGCGGGAGGTCGTGGTACTCGGGCGCGGTGCAGAACAGGCCGGGCTCGCCCAGCAGCAGCGCCTGCTTCTCGGCTTCGTCGCCGACGTAGAGCACGGCGATGTCGGTGCGGATCTGCCGGGGCTGGCCCGGCCTGCGCTCGGGGTAGGACCAGATGAAGCCCCGCCCGGCCGCCCGGAAGTCGAAGCCGTCGCTGTCGATCTCCTCGACCTGCGGCAGGGCCAGGGCCAGCCGGCGCACATCGTCCGCGTCCGCCATAGGGACAGGCTAGACGCCGCCGCCAGGCCCCGCCGACGGGCCCGACGACACCCCGGGTGATCCGGACGGGCAGAACCAGCAGCACGCGGACCCCCCGTCCTACGAGGCGGTCCGCACCGCCACCGCCCTTTACGTCCGATATGGAAACGGCCAGCAGGAGTACTGCGACACGGCGACCGACCCCTACGAGCTGGACAATCTGGCCGCCAAGGGCATCCCCGCCAGCCTGCCGCGGGCGTTGACGGCCACGGAGAACTGCCACAACGCGGCCGCCTGCTGGACCGCCGCCCACCTCACCGGCTAGCCGCCTGTGAGCGAGTGCAGGTAACCCGGCAGCGGCGCCCCCGGGGCCATGCCCTGGTCCGCGAGCGGGCGGCCGTAGTCGAGCCGGACCGGTACCTCCCCGGCCCACACCGGCAGCCCCCACTCGGCCTCGTCGTCCAGCGGCGGCCCGCTGCGGGTCTTGACCGACGCCTCGGCGATCGCGACCTCCCAGATCGCGGTGGTGCGGATGTCCTCGTCGTCGGGGTCGGGCAGTTCGGAGTAGCGGCCGGGGGTGAGGTGGTCGATCAGCGCCGCGAACGCCGCCCGGATCTGGTCCGGATCGAGGACCGGGACGGCGTCGCCGTGCACGGCCGCCGACCGGAAGTTCACCGAGTGGTGCTTGGCCGCCCGGCTCAGCACCAGGCCGTCCAGCAGGGTGGCGGTGACGCAGACCGGGCTGCCGCGCCGGGTGTCCCGGAACAGCCCGGCGGCCGGTGACCCGTGCAGGTACAGCCGGTCGCCGACCCGGGCGTGCACCATCGGCAGCACCACCGGCCGCCCGGCCCGGACGGTTCCGACGTGGCAGAACGGGGCCGCGTCGAGGACCGCGTAGACCGCGGCGGCGTCGTAGCGGGCCCGCTCGGGCTTGCGGCGCACCCGGGCCAGCTCGGCCGGGATCACGTGATCAGTGGTCATGCCCATCACGCTAGGTACGAACTGGCTTTGGCATATGCTCCAGTTCTGTGTCAGTTGACTGGTCCAGTTCTCTCGATCTGCTGCTCGACGTCGACCGCCCATTCAAGGGGGCACCGCGGCGCCGGGCGCTGGAGTCCGCCCTGCGCACGGCGATCCGGGACGGGCGGCTGACGGTCGGGACGGCGGTGCCGTCGTCGCGGTCGCTGGCCCACGACCTGGGGATGGCCCGGGGGACGGTCACCGAGGCCTACCGGCAGCTGGCGGCCGAGGGCTACCTGACCAGCCGCCAGGGCGCGCCCACCCGGGTCAGCTGGACCCCGCCCCGGGCCGCCCCGCCGCCCGCCGTCCAGGCGGGCGGGGCCCCGCCGCGCTGGGACTTCCGGCCGGGACGGCCCGACCGCACCAGCTTTCCCCGCACGGCTTGGGGCCGGGCCTACCGCCAGGTATTGGCCCAGGCCCCCGACGAGGCGTTCGACTACGGGGCGGCGCCCGGCCGGGCCGAGCTGCGGCTGGCCCTGGCCGGCTACCTGGGCCGGGCCCGGGGCGTCGACACCAGCCCCGACCGGCTGCTGATCACCGGCGGCTTCACCGAGTCGCTGACCTTGATCTGCCACACCCTCAAGGCTCGCGGGGCCCGGCGGCTGGCGCTCGAAGATCCGTGCGGCCCGCGCTACCCGGTCCTGGTCCGCACCGTCGGCCTGGAGGTGGTGCCGGTCGCCTGTGACGAGGAGGGTCTCCGGGTCACCGACCTGGCCCGGACCGGGGCCGACGCGGTGCTGGTGACCCCGGCCCACCAGTACCCGCTGGGGGTCACGATGTCCGCCGCCCGCCGGACCGCGCTGGTCAGCTGGGCCCGGCGGGCGGGCGCGCTGATCATCGAGGACGACTACGACGGGGAGTTCCGCTACGACCGGCAGCCGGTCGGCGCCTTGCAGCAGCTCGACCCGGGCCGGGTCGTCTACCTGGGGACGGCCAGCAAGAGCCTCGCCCCGGCCGTCCGGCTGGGCTGGATCAGCCCGCCCCGGTCGTTCGCGGCCGACCTGGTCCCGGTCAAGGACCACCTCGAGCACGGCCCCTGCGTGCTGAACCAGCTGGCGCTGGCCCGGCTGATCACCGACGGCGGGTTCGACCAGCACATCCGGCGGATGCGGGCCCGCTACCGGCGCCGCCGCGACGAACTGGCCCAGGCCCTGGCCACCCGGCTGCCCGCCCTCGGCCTGGCCGGCACCGCGGCCGGCCTGCACGCGGTCATCTACCTGAACCGATCCGGGCCGGGCGACGGTCCGGGGGAGGAGGATCTGCTCCGCCGGGCCGCCCGCCGTTCGCTGGGCCTCTCCACCCTCAGCCAGTACTGGCACGGCCCCCCGGACCGGTCAGCGCCCCCGCGGCCGCAGGCGATGATCGCCGGCTACGCCACCCCGCCCGGCCACGCCTACCGCCCCGCCGTCCAGGCCCTGATCGACCTCCTGGCCAGCCGGCCCTGACGGCCGTCGCCAGGCCTCGGGCGCGGCGGCCACCCGGCTACTCGTAGTGGCTGGGCGGGAACTGCTTCCGCTCGCCCTCGATGAGGACCTCGTCCTTGTCCTCTTCGCGGCGGACCTCGGCCCGCTCCTCCTGGTACTGCTCGGTGTCCTGCACGTTGGTGTCCAGCGGCGGGGTGTCGGTCGCGGCCGGCACCTCGTCCGGGTCGTAGGCGGCGACGCCCGCTTCGACCCGCTCTTCTTCGGTCTCGCGGGCCAGGCGGTCGTCGTCAAGGTGCTGGGGGGCGCCGCCGTGCTCACGCCGGTCCCGGCGGAAGCCCTCGTCCGGGTCTGAGTCCTGGAATGTCATGGGCCCCACGATGCCACATCGCCGGCCGGGCCGCCGCCGGCCCCGGCCGCGCGGATCAGAAGTAAACAAACGTCCCAGAGGTAACAGACGTCCCGGCTTCCGATGGCCGTTGCCCGGCATAATGGCGAGGTGCAGCCGCCGGAGATCCGGGTCAGGGCCGTCGGCGAGGCCGACCGGCCGATGATCGCCTGGCTGATGACCGAGCTCTGGGGCTCGGCGCTGCAGGTCGTGCACCAGACCGTGTACCGGCCGGCCGAGCTGCCGGGCCTGATCGCCGAGCGCGGCACCCGGGTCGTCGGGCTGCTCACCTTCCACGTGGACGCCAGCGTGCTCGAGGTGGTCACGCTGAACGCGCTGGAACGCCGGGCCGGCGTGGGCACGCTGCTGATGGAGGCGGCCGCGGCCGAGGCCCGGCAGCGGCGGTGCCAGGAGATCAGGCTCACCACCACCAACGACAATCTCGACGCGCTCCGTTTCTATCAGCGGCGCGGACTGCGGCTGGTGGCGCTCCGCCCGGGCGCGGTCGACCGGGCCCGGGAGCAAAGGCCGGAAATTCCGCGGATTGGCGACTACGGAATTCCGCTGCGCGATGAAGTCGATCTCGCCCGGCGGGTCTGAACCGTTTCTGCCGTCTGTTCCGGAGCCCGGAAAGACCCGGAAAAAGCCGTTCCGCAAGATCTTTAATAACGCCACCGGAAGTCAGACTTGACGGGCCCGCCGCGCGATAGTCCATCATGGGTGTGCAGCTACGGCCCCGTCCCTTACTGACCGTGTAACTACAGAGGAAAAACCTCACCCGCCGTATCCGGCCGTGTGCTGACGAGATCGGCGGGTAATGCGCTATACAGGGGACTAGGTGCGAGGAAGCGAGATGCTGCCAAACGACAGGGCTCAGTCCGCGGCGCCGGCCGTCCCCAATCGGCTCGCCCGCGTATTTGGCGTCTTCCAGCGCGCACCGCTGCCGCTGAAAATCGGGCTTATCGTCCTCGCGGTAATTCTCTGTGGCCCCGAGATCGGGATCCTGCTGCTGGCCGCGATGGCCTACGCGGTCTACGCGGTGGTCAAGGGCCGCCGCTCCGTGCTCGCTTCGGTCTCGGTCGCGGTCTGGGGCCTGGTCGGCGCCGGGGTGGCGGGCACGTCCACCTCCTGGATCTATCTGTTGCTGATCCTGCCGTTCGTGGTCGCGGCGGCCGCCCACGCCGGCCCGCTGGCCCGCTGGCACGTGCCCTGCCGGACGGTGGCCTGGGCGCTGGTCTGGTCGATCCCGGTCGGGGTGGCGGCGCTGCGCGGCTGGCCCGCCCAGCCGTTCATCGGCATCGCCGCCGCCTGGGTGATCGCCTGCATCGTGCTGGTCTGGCGGCTGGCCAAGGGATCCCAGGAAGCGCACCTGTACGGGGCCGAGGCGGGCCGCTCCTACCCGGGGCCCGGCCCCGGGACCGGATCGCAGGCCCCTGGCCAGCCGCACGCCGGCTACGGGGTCCGGGCCCAGGCGGCCGCCGCCCACCCCGACCCCGGCGGCCGCGAGCAGGCGATGCCCGAGCCGCTGCCGGACATCTCGGTGGCCGAGGCCATGGCCGAGCTGGAGGACATGATCGGGCTGGCCCCGGTCAAGGAGCAGGTCCGCTCGATCGCGGCCTCGATCGAGGCGGCCCGGCGGCGCGCGATCGCGGGCGTGATGACCGAGAAGCCGATGCGCCACTTCGTGTTCCTCGGCCCGCCCGGCACCGGTAAGACCACCGTGGCCCGGGTGGTGGCCAAGATCTTCTACGCGTTCGGGCTGCTGGACAAGCCGGCCGTGATCGAGGCGCACCGGGCCGACCTGGTCGGGGAGTACCTGGGCGCGACCGCGATCAAGACCAACGAGCTGGTCGACTCGGCGCTGGGTGGCGTGCTGTTCATCGACGAGGCCTACAGCCTGGTCAACGAGGGCGACGGGCAGAGCGACCGGTTCGGCATCGAGGCCGTGCAGACGCTGCTCAAGCGGGCCGAGGATGACCGCGAGAACCTGATCATCATCCTGGCCGGCTACGAGCAGCAGATGGAAAAGTTCCTCGGCACCAACCCCGGCCTGGCGTCGAGGTTCGCGACCCGGATCAAGTTCTCCAGCTACGCCCCGTCCGAGCTGCTGTCGCTGGCCGAGTCGCGGCTCGGCCAGCGCAGTGAGCTGCTCGACGCCGACGCCGGTCCCGCGCTGTGGCGGATGCTGGAGGACGTCGGGCGGCGGCGCCTGACCGATGAGCTGGGTAATGGCCGGTTCATCCGATCACTTATTGAAAAGGCGGGCCAGGCGCGGGACGTCCGGGTGATGACCGGCGGTACCGAGCCGGGACCCGATGACCTGGTCACGATCGAGGCGGGCGACCTCCAGCAGGCGTTCGCCGAGCTGACCTCCCGGCTGCGCGGCTACACCGACACCCCGACGGTCGAGAGCGCGCTGGCCGAGCTGACCGAGCTGATCGGCCTGGAACCGGTCAAGGAGCAGGTGCGGGCGATCGCCGCCCAGCTCGAGGTGGCCCGCATGCGCGGCGGCCGCGGCCTGATCAGCCAGCCGCCGACCCGGCACTTCGTGTTCCTGGGGCCGCCCGGTACCGGCAAGACCACGGTGGCCCGCATCCTCGGGCGCATCTTCGCCGCCCAGGGGCTGCTGGTCCGGCCCGAGGTGATCGAGGCCCAGCGCGGTGATCTGGTCGGCGAGCACCTGGGCGCGACCGCGATCAAGACCAGCAAGCTGGTCGACTCGGCGCTGGGCGGCGTGCTGTTCATCGACGAGGCCTACTCGCTGCACAACGAGGGCTACTCGGGCGGCGACGCGTTCGGCGCCGAGGCCGTCCAGACGCTGCTCAAGCGGGCCGAGGACGACCGCGACCGGCTGGTCATCGTGCTGGCCGGCTACCCGGCCGACATGGACCGGTTCCTGCGCAGCAACCCCGGCCTGTCGTCCCGGTTCAGCACCCGGATCGAGTTCCCCAGCTACTCGCCCAGCGACCTGGTCGAGATCACCGGCCTGCTCAGCCGCCAGGCCGGGGACAGCTTCGACTACGACGCGATCCAGATGCTCGACCGGATCTTCCGGCACGCGGACCGCGGCGGCCGGATCGACGAGCTCGGCAACGGCCGGTTCGCCCGGTCGCTGTTCGAACGGGCCTGCGCCCACCGGGACGTCCGGGTGGTGCGCCTGGGCGAGGGCGCCACCGCCGAGGACCTGACCACGGTCACCGCCGCCGATCTGGGCGCCGCCTACCGTGAGCTGGCCGGGGACCAGGCCGCGGGGTTCTTCGAGACCGGCCCGGAGTCCTCCGCGGATTGACAATCGGTAGATCGGTGCATAACCGGGCGTCACGGTGGTAGCAGCATCCTCCTGAGCGCAGCTGAGGAGGAGACGCATGCCCCCCCGAGGACGCGGGTGGTGGCACGGTGCCAGTGACACGGGCCGAGCTGACCCGGCTGGCCGCCGCGACCATGCTGGAGACGTTCCCCAACACCACCATGACCCTCTCCCACATGCCCGGGCCAGGCTGGGTGGCCCACCGCTGGGGCTGGACCACCGCCAGCCAGTTCGCGCTGGTCTACCGGCGCCGGTTCGGGGAACTGCCCAGCCAGACGCTGCGCACCTGAACCCTGGGCACCTGAACCCTGGGCGCCTGAACCGTAGGCGCCCGCTCAGGCCAGCGGGGAGGGCGCCAGCCGGAACCGGACCTGGTCGCCCGGCCGCAGCTGCGCCGCCCGCCCGATGTCGGCCGCCACGACCACCGCGATGACCGGGTAGCCGCCGGTGACCGGGTGGTCGGCCAGGAACAGGATCGGCTGCCCGCTCGGCGGCACCTGCAGCGCCCCCAGCGGCATGCCCTCGCTAGGCAGCTCGCCCGGCCGGGACCGGGTCAGCTCGGGGCCGGCCAGCCGCAGCCCGGACCGGTTGCTGTCGCTGGTCACCTCGTACTCGCCGGTCCGCAACCGGTCCAGCGCCCCGGGGGTGAACCAGTCGTCGCGCGGGCCCGCCACCACCCGCAGCTCGACCGGCGCCTGGTCCCCGGTGCCCGCGGGGCCGCCCGCCCGCGGCGCGACGTCGGCCACGATCGCCGCGAGCCCGGCCGCCGGACCGACCGGCAGCCGGTCCCCAGCCTGTAGCGGAGCCGGCCCGAGCCCGGACAAGGTGTCGCACGACCGGCTCCCGAGCACCGGCGCGACCGCCAGCCCCCCGCGGACCGCCAGGTAGCCGCGCACCCCGGTGGCGGGCGGGCCCACGGTCAGCGTCGCCCCGGCGGGGACCGCGAACGGCACCCCGAGCCCGCTGTCGTCCCCGCCGGCAGGCCCGGCGCTCTCGTCCGGCCCCGCCCCCCGGTCCAGCCGGATCGGCCCGGCCGCCCCGGTCAGCGCCACCCAGAACGGCCCGCTCCCGCCCGGCCCGGCAAACCGGAACGTGGCCCCGCCCAGGGTCAGCTCCACCGCGGCCGCGTCCTCAGGGTTGCCGACCAGCCGGTTGGCCAGCCGCAGCCGCTCCGGATCGGCCGCCCCCGACCGCGGTACCCCCAGGTGCCCGTAGCCCGGCCGCCCGAGGTCGGCCACGATCGCGAACGCCCCCGGCCGCACCACCTCGACGGCCCGGCCGGTATCCGGCTCGGCCTCGCCCCGGGTACCGGTGCCCGCCGGGAACAGGTCGCCCGGGTCCTCCAGCGTGCCCGCCGCCCGGAACCGCACCCGGCGGCCGGGCGCCAGCACCGCGGGCGGCTCCCGCCCGGCGTCCCACAGCCGGGCCGCCGTCCGCCCCAGCAGCCGCCACCCACCCGGCGAGGCCGATGGGTAGACGGCCGCCAGCGTCCCCGCGATCGCGACCGACCCGGCCGGCACCGAGGTGCGCGGCGAGTCCCGGCGCGGTACCTCCAGGACCGGGTCCAGCCCGGTCAGATAGCCGAACCCGGGGGAGAACCCCAGCCACCCGACCAGGTATTCGGCCGCCGCGTGCCGTTCGATGACCTGCTCCCGGCTCAGCCCGGTGTGCTCGGCCACCTCATCCAGATCCGGCCCGTCGTACACCACCGGGATCTCAACCACCCCAGCCTCGTCCTCGAGGTCAGCCCCCGTCCCGAGCTCACCCCCCGCCCCGAGCTCACCCTCATCAGGCACCAGCGCCCGCAACCGCCCCGCCAGTTCCCTGAGCCCCACCCGCCCCGGCTCGATCACGACCAGCACGGTTTTCGCGCCCGGAATGATGTCCGCAACCCCCGAGAAATTCTCCCTTTTAATCAGAAAACGGAACTCCGCCGCCGCCCCCGGCTCCGCTCCCGTCTCGATCAGCAGCGCCCCGTCCCCCGCCGCCCGCACCCGCAGTGTTCCCCGCTCGCTCATACGAACGAGGCGACCCGCACGCCAGCGCCCTCCAGCCCGCGCCGGACCGACTTCGCCAGCTCGACCGCCCCCGGGGTGTCGCCGTGCACGCAGATCGACTCGGCCCGGACCGCGACCTGGTGGCCATCGGCCGACCGGACCTGGCCGCGGGTGGCGATGGTGACCGCCCGCTCGGTGACCGCGGCCGGGTCGCTGAGCACCGACCCCGGTTCCCGCCGGGACACCAGCGTGCCCTCGGCGGTGTAGGCGCGGTCGGCGAACGCCTCGGCCACCGCCCGCAGCCCGGCCTCGGCGGCGGCCTCGGCGGCGACACTGCCGGGCAGCGTCAGCAGCGGCAGCGTCCGGTCGTAGACGGCCACCGCGGCCGTCACCGCCCGGGCCTGTACCGGGTCGCGGGCGATCCGGTGGTAGAGCGCGCCGTGCGGCTTGACGTAGCGCACCCGGCCGCCTTCGGCCCGGGCGATGCCGTCGAGCGCGGCGATCTGGTACAGCACCTCGGCCGTCAGCTCGTCCGGCGGCACGTCCATCTCCCGCCGCCCGAACCCGGCCAGGTCGCGATAGGACACCTGGGCGCCGATCGCGACCCCGTCCGCGACCGCCGCCGCGCAGCAGCGGCGCAGGATCAGCGGATCGCCCGCGTGGAACCCGCAGGCGACGTTGGCGCTGGTCACGACCGAGAGCAGGGCGTCGTCGTCGCCCAGCCGCCAGGCCCCGAACCCCTCGCCGAGGTCGGCGTTGAGGTCCACGGCCGGCGGCCCCGCCATCAGCTACGCTCCGGGCCCAGGCCCCGCCGCCCGCTCACTCGTCCGGGTCCGGGCCCAGGTCCCGCAGGGCGGCGTCGAGCGCGCTGGGCTTGTCGCCGGTCGCCTGGATCACCTCGATCAGCAGGTGCAGCACCTCGTGCCGGTCCTGGTCGGCGTCCAGGAACCGCTGGGCGGCCGCCCACAAGCTGGCCGGCTCGCCCCGCCACAGCCGGTCGGCCAGGTCCAGGTGCTGCTCCAGGTGCCGGCCGGTGGCCGGTTCGGCGCCGTCGTCGGCCTCGGCCTGGTGCGCGGCGGCCAGCAGTTCCCGCCGTTCGCCGTCGTCGGCCGGGTCGAGGGCGGACAGGTCGACTCCGTCCACCCGGCCGTGCAGCAGCGGGAACGCGAACGCCCGCCGGGGCAGCGCCTCCAGGTCGCCGTCCGGCAGCAGCCGGGCCACCAGCGCCGAGTCCAGGCCGAACTCGGCCGGGTCCCGGTAGGCGAGGTTGAACGAGCTCATCGCGTTGAACACCGCGTCCAGGGTGTCGGCCACTTCCCGCTCGCCCTGCCCGCGGCGGCGGCCGGCCCAGCGCACCCAGGCCAGCAGCACGTGCGGCATCGCCTCCTGCTCGGCGGCCGACAGCATGACCTTGCGCGGCAGCCAGGTCAGCAGGAACGTCTCCACCTTGACCGGGCTCATCCGCAGCGGCCGCCCGAAGTCCTGGTCGCAGCCGTAGTCGATGATCCGGTCGGCGCAGTGGCTGGCCGAACTGCGGTCGGACAGGTCCTCGGCCTCGTCCGAGGCGAGGAACTCGGCCGCCAGCATCGCCCGCCGGTCCTTGCCCCACGGCCGCCGCTTGCTGCTGCTGCCACCCGGCCCGACCGGCCCGGCCGGGCCCCGGGACGGCGGCAGCGCCCGGATCCGGGCCCGGATGAACGCGTGGTAGGAGGGGAACGACTCGCTGACCGGCGGGTCCTCGGCGGCGTCGGTCTCGGCCAGGGCCGTCTCCAGCATCCGCCGCGCCACCGGCGGGTCGACCTGCTTGAAACCGCCCCGGTCGTCGTCGGCCGGCTGCTTACGGCACAGCTCCTGCAGCTTGGTCACCTGCGACGTGACCCAGCCGTCCCTGATCATCCCGCCGGCGTTGTAGTCCACCACCATGACCAGCGCGTGCGGCTCGGTGCCGTCGTAGCTGAAGAAGCAGACCACCTCGTCGGTGTCGCCGTAGGCGTCGCTGTTGACGTAGCAGTCCGAGCCGGTCACCGCGCCCAGGTGCTGGGCCCAGTTGGGGCTGCGCACGCCCCGCTCCATCAGCTCGAGCGCCGCTTCCTCGGCCTTCGACGCCTGCCGGGGGGTGCCCAGGCAGGCGATACCGGACAGCAGGGCCAGCGCGGCCGGGCTGCTCCGGCGGGCGGCGAACTCGACCAGACCCTCGCCGACCAGCCGCTCCACGTCCGACCCGCGGGCGTTGTCGCGGCGCTGCCCCCACCAGGTACCGAGCAACTCGCTGACCATCAGCTCAGCGTCGAGCGGGCTGCGCACGGCCAGTAGCTCACGGGCGGCCCGCAGCAGCTCCTCGAAGAGGGCGTTCGGGGGCGGAGCGGCCGCCGTACCACGTTGCGGGCCGCCGCTGCCTCCGCGGGGATCTTGTCTGCGTCGGCTCTGGGGACTCACCTAGATAGCCTCTCAGATCTGTTCACATGGACGCTACGCTACGGTGCAATGCCCGCTGAGGTTTCGGGCAGAATCGGCGTGTTGCGCCGTAAGCCCGGAACGGGGACGTACTTTTGGTTGAATCTTTTACCGTGCGTTTAGTTGTTTCCGGCCCTGCCCAGCCGGCCAGGCCCGTCCTGGCCCCCCGCGGGAGTCCTACGGGAAAGGCACCTCGCCGTTGTGTCCTCTCCCGTCACCTAGCCTTCGTCGGCACCAGGTATCGCCACCTGGCCACAACCGTGCCGGGAATGTGGCACGCTTGTCTGAATAACTGCTGCGAAATGCCGCCACGCAGGCGGCCGTCAAGGGACGATAGAGGAAACGGCCGCGGCGCGGGCGCGTCTCGCGTTCGCCGGGACCGGGTCCGCATCGGTCCGGGACCGGGTCGGAGCGCAGGCCCGTCGCGGACCGCGCGGTAGGCGTTGAGGGAGCAGGAAGGAGCCGCCGATGGCAGGTCGGTGCATGAGGCACCGGTGCCCGCGGTGAGCCCAGAAACTATGAGCCCAGATACGGCCGGCCCCACCACAGCCAGCGCGGCTGCCGCCAGCCCGACGGCCGCTGGCACCGCCGCGGCCGGGGTGGCTGCCACGGGTACCGACGTGGCCAGCGCGGCCACCTCGGTGCCGTCGCCGCGCCTGTCCGAGCTGGACACCGCCGACGCCGCGCTGCTCGACACGCTGCTGCGCCAGGCGCCGGTCGGCTTCGCCCTGCTCGGACCCGACCTCTGCTTCCGCCGGGTCAACGACGCGCTGGCCAAGATCCACGGCTGCGGGCCGGAGGAGCACATCGGCCGGTCGCCGGCTCAGGTGTGGCCGCCCGCCCCCGCCGCCCAGGCCGAATCGGCCGCCCGCCGGGTGCTGGCCGACGGCCAGCCGGTGTTCGAGTCCGGGCCCGACGCCAGCCGGGCGCAGTCCTGGTTCCCCTGCCACGACCAGCAGGGCCGGGTCAGCGGCGTGGTGCTGATCGTGGCCGACGTGGCCGCCCCGCCCCCCGCCGCCCAGTCTCAAGCCGCCCAGTCCCCAGCCGACCAGCACCATGCCGAGGACACGATCCGCCGCAGCGAGGAGCGCTACCGCTCGCTGGTCCAGGGCGGCGCCCAGATGGTATGGGTGGCCGACGCCGCCGGCGGCCTCATCGAGGACTGCCCCGAGTGGCGCTGGGTGACCGGCCAGACGCTGGAGCAGTACCTCGGCCGCGGCTGGCTGGACGCCGTCCACCCCGAGGACCGGGACCGGGTCGAGCGCGACTGGCAGGGCTGCGTGACGTCCGGCAAGACGTTCGACGACCGGTACCGGGTCCGCACCCGGGCCGGCTCCTACCGGCACTACGACGTGCGCGCGGTCCCGATCGAGCGGGACGGGAAGATCGTCGAGTGGGTCGGGGCCAGCACCGACGTGACCGGCCAGCGCGAGGCCGAGGAGATGCGCGGCCGCCTGACCGAGCAGCTGTCGGCCGCCGCGCTGCGCACCGCCCGGCTCCAGCAGGCCACCTCGATGCTGGCCGAGGCGCTCACCGTCGAGCAGGTGGTCGAGGTGATCACCGAGGTCGGCCGGACCGCGATCGGCGCCCAGCGGTCGGCGGTGGCGCTGCTCGACGACGGCCGCCTGCGGGTGATCAACCCGGCCGGGATGCCGCCCGGCCAGTCGGCCGCCCGCCGCGACATCCTGCTCGACAGCCCGGGCGTGATGACCCGGGCCATCGCCACCCGGCGGCCGGTGCTGGCCGAAGACAGCGAAACCCTGCGCGCGCTGCTGGAGGACGCCCCGCTGGAGATCGTCGCGGGCGAGGACGAGCGCTCCTGGGTCGGGCTGCCGCTGCTGGCGGCCGGGGCCCCGCTGGGCGCGCTGCGGTTCTCGTTCAGCCGCCCCCGGAAGATCACCGAAGAGGAGCGGGTCTTCCTCGAGGCGCTGGCCGGGCAGTGCGCGCTGGCGGTCGAGCGGGCCGCGATGTACGAGCGGGAGCACACCACCGCCGAGACCCTGCAGCGCAGCCTGCTCCCGGACCAGCTGCCGATCGTGCCCGGGCTGGTCATGGAGGCCCGGTACCTGCCGGTGGCCCGCAACATGGAGATCGGCGGCGACTGGTACGACAGCTTCCGGCTGCCGGACGGGCGGCTGGCCATCACCGTCGGCGACGTCATGGGCAAGGGGCTGACCGCCGCGGCCGGGATGGGCCGGGTCCGCAACGCGCTGCGGGCGCTGGCGCTGACCGACCCGCGGCCCGCGGCCGTGCTGACCGGCCTTGACCGGCTGTTCAGCGCGACCGAGCTCGAGGAGCAGGTCACCACCGTCGCCTACCTGGTCATCGACCCGCAGACCGGGGACGGGCTGATGGGCAACGCCGGTCACCTGCCGGTGCTGCGGCTGGGCACCGACACCGAGCCGTACCTGGACGAGACCGAGGCCGGGACCCCGCTGGGCTGGCCCAGCCCCCGCCAGCAGCACCCGTTCCGGCTGCCGCCCGGCAGCACCGCGGTGCTGTACTCCGACGGCCTGGTCGAAAATCGCCTGCGCGGCCTCGACCGCGGTCTTAACGAACTGGTCACGGTGGCGACCCGGGCCCGCAGCAGCGTCGTCGGTCATCCCGAGCGGCTGCTGAGCTACCTGGTGGACGCGATGCTGGCCGGTCACGAGCAGGACGACGACGTGACTGTGCTGGTCCTGCACGTCCCCGAGCGCGGGCGGGGAGACAGCGAATGAGGCACACCGGGAATAGTGCGGGGGCGCTGTGCGTCGCATCTGTGCAGGCGCCCGCACGCGGGTTTGCGTGCGCCGTCATGTACAAGTCATGCTCAGCTGCCACCTATGGTGGTGGGAGTAGGGAGGCAGGTGGGCGGCATTCGCGCTTCGCACGCAAGCTGTCCCCAGCGCACGCTGGTGCTGTTTCCCGGCTCGGTGCACGTATCCGGACCCGCGCGGGAGGACCTGATTCTCGCAACAAGCACGCAGGAAAGGCGCCGGTACCGGTCGCCAGTCCGGCATGCGGGCCGCGTTTGGCGGTCGCGCATGCTGCTAGCCAGCGAAGGAAGGGGTGACCGTGGTGGTCCGCGCTGACTCTGCGGCGCGCAAGCGCACCCGGCCGTCGGCCGGTCAGACTCCCGCGAACGGAACCTCCGGCTCCGGACCGGCGGGCGTGGTCGGCGGTCACGTCAACGGCAACGGCGACGGCCCGGCCGAGGCTCTGGCCGGTGACGTCGCGGTCGCCGAGATCGACGACTCCGAGGATCTTGGCGACGACGTCGACTTCGACGAGCTGTCGGTCGACGACGTCGAGATCCACGAGTCGCTGTCGGTCGTCGAGCTGGACGAGGACGACGACTCCGACGCTCAGGACACCGACGACACCGACAGCGACGACGCCGATTCCGACGCCGACGGGCCCGAGGACTCCGACGGCCCGGACGCGCCCGAGGCGGCCCGCCGCGGCCCGGCTCCGGTGGCCGCTGCCCCGGCCGCCAACGGCACCGCCAAGGCGGCCGCCCCGGCCGACGCGGCCGCCAAGCCTGCGACCGAGGGCGAGGACGAGACGTTCGTCTTCGGCGACGACGATGACGACCTGCCCGCGGCCCAAGTCGCGGTCGCGGGCGCCACCGCCGACCCGGTCAAGGACTACCTCAAGCAGATCGGCAAGGTGCCGCTGCTCAACGCCGAGCAGGAAGTTGAGCTGGCCAAGCGGATCGAGGCGGGCCTGTTCGCCGAGGAGAAGCTGGCCGACGATCCCCGGCTCGCCTCCGATCAGCGCATCGACCTGGAGTGGATCGCCGACGACGGCCGCCGGGCCAAGAACCACCTGCTGGAGGCCAACCTCCGGCTCGTCGTCTCGCTGGCCAAGCGCTACACCGGCCGCGGCATGCTGTTCCTGGACCTGATCCAGGAGGGCAACCTGGGCCTGATCCGGGCGGTCGAGAAGTTCGACTACACCAAGGGCTACAAGTTCTCCACGTACGCCACCTGGTGGATCCGGCAGGCGATCACCCGGGCCATGGCCGACCAGGCCCGCACCATCCGCATCCCGGTGCACATGGTCGAGGTCATCAACAAGCTGGCTCGCGTCCAGCGGCAGATGCTCCAGGACCTGGGCCGGGAGCCGACGCCGGAGGAGCTGGCGGCCGAGCTGGACATGACCCCGGAAAAGGTCATCGAGGTCCAGAAGTACGGCCGCGAGCCGATCTCCCTGCACACCCCGCTGGGCGAGGACGGCGACAGCGAGTTCGGCGACCTGATCGAGGACTCCGAGGCCATCCAGCCGGGCGAGGCGGTCAGCTTCACGCTGCTGCAGGAGCAGCTGCACTCGGTGCTCGACACGCTGTCCGAGCGTGAGGCGGGCGTGGTCTCGATGCGCTTCGGGCTGACCGACGGCCAGCCCAAGACGCTGGACGAGATCGGCAAGGTCTACGGGGTGACCCGGGAGCGGATCCGCCAGATCGAGTCCAAGACCATGTCCAAGCTGCGGCACCCGTCGCGGTCCCAGGTGCTGCGCGACTACCTGGACTGACCGGGGCAGAGCCGCCACGAAACACGAAGCGGAAGGGGCCGGACCGAGCTACCGCTCGGACCGGCCCCTTTGCCTTGTGCCTATGTCCGCGCGCTCACCGACGCGCGGGTTGTATCAGCGACCCGTGAACCTCAGTTGGACGGCTCGGTCAGTCGCTGGGTCTCATCCTGAATCTCACTGGCCACCTTCGCGAGCGCTTCGGCGTGCTCGCGACTGTGGTGCGCGCAAAACAGTAGCTCGAGAGAGTTCGGGAGCATGACTCGGACGTACGCCTGGGCGCCGCAGCGATCGCACACGTCCGCAGCCGTGAGCGGCTGGGTGGGGGCTAGAGCTCCGGTCAACGTAACCTTCCTCGCCTCGGGCCTCCGGCTTCGGCATCCGGCTGGCTCGTGATCTGTGTTGTCGTTACAGCTCACCACAACACTTACCCAAGCGTCATCCTTCCCCTCCCGGCGTCGCGTACGCCGACAGCGAAAGGGCAGTTCCGCAGATCACACCGAACCTGACCGTCTGGGGCCGATGCGCCCTTTGCGGGCCTGGGTTCCGGCGTGCCTGGGGACAGCAGCGGCCGGCGCGGGCTAGTCTGCCATGTGGACCCGTAACTTTGTTCTAAGGAGATCCGCCGCCCGTGACCACGCTGGCCGCCGCCCCTGACCCGTCCGCGGCTCCCGCCCCGGAGGGACGCGCGGACGCCTACACCGCCCGCCACCTGTCCGTCCTGGAAGGCCTGGACGCGGTGCGCAAGCGTCCCGGCATGTACATCGGCTCCACCGACGGCCGCGGCCTGCAGCACTGCCTGTGGGAGATCTTCGACAACTCGGTGGACGAGGCGCTGGGCGGCTACTGCAACCGGATCGAGGTCATCCTCTACGCCGACGGGTCGGCCGAGGTCCGCGACAACGGCCGCGGCATCCCCGTCGACATCGAGCCGAAGAGCAAGCTCAGCGGGGTCGAGCTGGTCATGACCCGGCTGCACGCGGGCGGCAAGTTCGGCGGCGGCTCCTACACCGCCTCCGGCGGCCTGCACGGGGTGGGGGCGTCGGTCGTCAACGCGCTCGCCTCCCGGCTCGACGTCGAGGTCGACCGGGGCGGCCACACCTGGACGGCCAGTTTCCGCCGGGGCGTCACCGGCGAGTTCACCGACCACGGGGAGCCCACCCCCAGCGCCAGCTTCACCCGCAAGGCCGGCCTGCGCCAGCTGCGCCGGGTGGCCAGGAAGGTCACCGGCACCCGCACCCGGTTCTGGCCGGACAAGCAGGTCTTCGTGCGCGACGCCCGGTTCAGCTTCACCGCCATCACCGAGCGCGCCCGGCAGACCGCCTACCTGGTCCCGGGGCTGGCCATCTACGTCCGCGACGAGCGGCCGCCCGCCCAGTCCGACGCCCCGCTGACCACTCCCATCCAGGCCACCCCAGCCGCCACCACCGACCCCGGCGCCACCACCGAGCCCAGCGGCCCCGAAAGCCCCACGGCCACCCTCACGCTCACCGACCCCGCCACCCCGGCGGGCCCGCGCGAGGCCGAGTTCCGGTTCGACGGCGGCATCAGCGAGTTCTGCGAACACCTGTCGGCCGGCGAGGCGGTGACCGACGTGCTGCGGCTGGAGGGCTCGGGCCACTTCACCGAGACCGTGCCGGTGCTCGACGACCGCGGCCACATGACCCCGACCGAGGTCGAGCGCCAGCTCGACGTGGACGTGGCCGTGCAGTGGACCACCGGCTACGACACCACCACCCGGTCGTTCGTCAACGTCATCGCCACCCCCCACGGCGGCACCCACGTGTCCGGCTTCGACCGGGCCCTGCTGCGCACCCTGAACGACCAGCTCCGCGCGGCCCGCCTGCTCAAGACCGGCGACGAGGCGGTGACCAAGGAGGACGCGCTGGAGGGGATGACCGCGATCGTCACCGTCCGGCTGCCCGAGCCCCAGTTCGAGGGGCAGACCAAGGAGGTGCTCGGCACCCCGGCCGCCTCCCGCATCGTCGCCCAGGTCGTCTCGGCCGGGCTCAAGGAGTTCTTCGAGGCCAAGGGGCGGGGCGCCAAGCAGCAGTCCCGGTCGCTGCTGGAGAAGGTCATCTCGGCCGCCAAGGCCCGGATCGCCGCCCGCGAGCACCGGGACAACCAGCGCCGCAAGTCCGCGCTGGCCAGCTCCACGCTGCCGGCCAAGCTGGTCGACTGCCGGGTCGCCGACGACCGCAGCGAGCTGTTCATCGTCGAGGGTGACTCGGCCCTGGGCACCGCCAAGCTGGCCCGCAGCTCGGAGTTCCAGGCGCTGCTGCCGATCCGGGGCAAGATCCTCAACGTGCAGAAGGCCTCGCTGGCCGACATGCTCAAGAACGCCGAGTGCGCCTCGATCATCCAGGTCATCGGGGCCGGGTCGGGGTCGGCCTTCAACCTCGACGCCGCCCGCTACCAGCGGGTCATCTTCATGTCCGACGCCGACGTCGACGGCGCCCACATCCGCACCCTGCTGCTCACGCTGTTCTACCGCTACCTGCGCCCGATGCTGGACGCGGGCCGGGTGTTCGCGGCCGTGCCGCCGCTGCACCGGATCGAGCTGGCGAACGCCCGCAAGAACCAGGACAAGTACAAGTACACCTACTCCGACGCCGAGCTGCGCCGGGTGCTGCTGGACATGGAGCGCCGCGGCCAGCGCTGGAAGGAGCCGATCCAGCGCTACAAGGGCCTCGGGGAGATGGACGCCGGCCAGCTGGCCGAGACCACCATGGACCCGCGGCACCGGACCCTGCGCCGGATCCGGATCGAGGACGCGGCCTCCGCCGGGGATATCTTCAGCCTGCTGATGGGCTCGGAGGTGGCCCCGCGCCGCGACTTCATCGTGGGTGGTGCGTCCGAACTGGATCTGTCCCGTATCGACACCTGACCAGGGTCCCGACCGGCACAGCCCGGACCAGCGGGACCTGGACCGGCCGCCGGGTGCGAGCGCGGCGGCCGGCCAGGCTGCGGTGGCGAGCCAGCCGGGCTGGAGCGAGCCCGGCCAGCCCGCAGTGGGTCGGCATGCGCTGCCCGGCGGCGTGGCTGCGGCGAGCCCATCCGGGCAGCATGCATGTCTCCCTTCGCGGGGGCCGCAGGGGTTCGGACCCCCGCTGGCTTCAGCATCGGCGGCCGAGCTGACGGCGCCCCGATGTCTTCCTCTACAACGGCTCTGAGCGGAGGTCAGGCGTGCCCACCTCGCTGACCTCGCGGCTGGGGCTGGACGTCTCGCCGCTGGCCGGCCGCGACTTCCGGCTGCTGTTCAGCAGCGGGACGGTCACCCAGCTGGGCACCCAGGCCACCGACGTGGCCCTGGTCGTCCAGGTCAAACAGCTGACCGGCTCGACCCTGGCGGTCGGCCTGCTGGGCGCGGCCGAACTGGTCCCGCTGGTGGTGTTCGCCCTCTACGGCGGGGTGCTGGCCGACCGGCTCGACCGCCGCAAGGTCATCCGCTGGTGCGAGGCGGCGCTCGGCGGCTGCGCGCTGCTCCTGCTGGCCGACTCGCTGCTGGCCCGGCCGCTGCTGTGGCCGCTGTACCTGGTGGTGGCGGCGATGAACGCGCTCGCCTCGCTCCAGCGCCCCTCGGTCGAGGCCTCGATTCCCCGGGTGGTGCCGCCCGCCCAGCTGACCGCGGCCATCACCCTGTCGTCCGGGGCCCAGAACCTGTGCGTGATCGCCGGCACCTCGCTGGGCGGGGTGCTGGCGGCCGGGGCCGGCCCGGCCGTGGTGTACGGGCTCGACACGGTCACGTTCGCGGTCTCCTGCGCCCTGCTGTTCCGCCTCCGCCCGGTACCCGCCCCGGAGCCGGGGGAGCACGACGAACCCTCAGCGGGCCTGCGGGGCGTGCTGGCCGGGCTCCGCTACGCCCGCGGCCGTCCCGAGCTGCTCGGCTCCTACCTGGCCGACCTGGCCGCGATGACGATGTCCTACCCGGCCGCGCTGTTCCCGTTCCTGGCGGCCGAACTGCACGCCAGCTGGGCGGTCGGCCTGATGTTCGCCTGCCCGTCGATCGGCGCGTTCCTGGTCACGGTGCCGAGCGCCTGGATGACCCGGGTGCGCCGCCACGGCCTGGCCATCGCGCTGGCCGCCTGCGGCTGGGGCCTGGCCATCGTGGTGGTCGGCCTCGCCCCCGACGTCGCCGTCGCGCTGATCGCGCTGGTCCTGGCGGGCGCGGCCGACATGGTCAGCGGCATCTTCCGCGACCTGCTGTGGAAGCAGACGATCCCGGACGCGCTGCGCGGCCGCCTGGCCGGGGTCGAGCTGCTCAGCTACGCGGTCGGGCCGTCGGCGGGCCAGCTGCGGGCGGGCACGGTGGCCAGTCTGACCAGCCCGCGAATTTCTCTCACCTCCGGCGGCGTCCTCTGCGTAGCTGCCGTCGGCCTGGTCTGCCTGGCCTTTCCCGGGTTCATCGCCTACCGAGCCCCGCTCGCTACGGAGGGTGATAACCAAAGCACGCCTCAGTCACTCTAGGTATTGAGTACGATCACTCTTCGTGACGAAGAAGACGATGGTGACCCAGTACATCCGCGCGCAGGCCTGGTGGCGGCTGGACAGCCCGGGCCCCAGCGCGATCCGGGTGGCGCGCAGCGTGGTGGCCCTGCTGGACGCGGCCGCCTGCATCGACGAGCTGCCCGAAGACCACCCTGCCTTCGCCGAACTCGACCGCGCGGGCTGCTTCGCGAGCGGCGCGTTCGAACCGGGCGAGGCCGGCCTGGCCGTCGTCCGCGGCTGGGAGCTGGCCGACCAGCCGACCGGCACCGAGCAGAACCTGCTCGGCACCCTGGCCGTCACCGTCAGTGCCGACCGGGGCGTGCCCAGCCCGCGCGCCCGCCGCGCGGCCGAGGCCAGCGGCGCCGTCCCGGCCGCCCCGCTGCCCGGCGGCTACACGCTCCCCGGCGACCCGCGCCGGCCCGTGCCGCCGCCCCGGCCCCGGGCGCCCCGGCCCCAGGGCGCCTCCCGCTAGGGCGTCCCGCCGATCGCGGCCAGCGGCTGCAGCAGCGGTAGCCCCGAGCCGTCCCGGCGGCCGAGCTCGGCCGGCAGCTCGACCGGCACCCCGGCCTCGGTCGCGCCCCGCGCGGGCACCGCGCCCGCCCAGGCCAGCACCAGGGCGTCCTCGCCCTTGAGGAAGCGCTGGCAGCGCACCCCGCCGGTCGCCCGGCCCTTGGCCGGGAACTCGGAGTACTCGCTCACCTTGACCGAGACGGCCCCGGTGCCGGGCAGCGCGCCGTCGCTGCCGGCCACGGTCACCACCACCGCGCCGGACGGCGCCGCCGGGTCGACCGCCCCGAACCACACCACCGCGGCCCCGCTGGCCAGCCGGATCCCGGCCATCCCGCCCGCGCTGCGGCCCTGCGGGCGCACCGCCGACGCCGGGAACCGCAGCAGCTGGGCGTCGCTGCTGATGAACACCAGGTCGCGGTCCTCGCTGGCCAGCTGGACGGCGCCGACCACCCGGTCGGCGTCTTTCAGGGTGATGACCTCGAACTCGTCGCGGTTGGCCGGGTAGTCCGGCAGTACCCGCTTGACCACGCCGCTGGCGGTGCCCAGCGCCAGGCCGGCCTGCGGGTCGTCCAGCGAGGCGAGCGCGACCACGGTCTCGCCGTCTTCCAGGTCGGTGAACTCACTGACCGGGGTCCCGCCCGACAGCCCCGGGAACGTGGCACTGGGCGGCAACGCCGGGAACTCCAGCACGCTCAGCTTGATCAGCCGCCCGGCCGAGGTGACCACGCTGACCGTGCCGCGCACGGTGGCCGGGGCGACCGAGACGATCGCGTCGTGCGCGCTGCGCCCGTCGGCGTCCGCCTCGCCCTCGTCCGCCGCGGCCCCCTCGCCGCCGGCCGCGGCCGCGGGCGCGGTCCGGGCCAGCAGCCCGGTGGTGGACAGCAGCACCGTGCAGGGGTCGTCGGCCACCTCGAGCGGCACCGCCGCGGTCAGGGCGGCGCCGCTGCCCTCCAGCAGCACCGTCCGCCGCGGGGTGCCGAACCGCTTGGCGATGTCGGCCAGCTCGCTCGACACCACCTCGCGGAGCCGCTCGTCCGACGACAGGATCTCGGTCAGCGCCTCGATCTCGGACCGCAGCTCCTCCCGCTCGCGCTCCAGCTCCAGCCGGTCGTAGCGGGTCAGCCGCCGCAGCGGGGTGTCCAGGATGTACTGGGCCTGGATCTCGGACAGGTCGAACACGGCGATCAGCCGCTGCTTGGCCGCGGCCGAGTCGTCGCTGGACCGGATCACGCCGATGACCTCGTCGATGTCCAGCAGCGCGATCATCAGGCCGTCGACCAGGTGCAGCCGGTCCTCGCGCTTGCGCCGCCGGAACTCGCTGCGCCGCCGCACGACCTCGATGCGGTGGTCGAGGTAGATCGACAGCAGCTCGCGCAGGCCCAGCACCCGGGGCTGGCCGTCGACCAGCGCCACGTTGTTGATCCCGAACGTCTCCTCCATCGGGGTCAGCCGGTACAGCTCGGCCAGCACCGCCTCGGGATGGAAGCCGCTGCGGACCTCGATGACCAGCTGCAGGCCCCGGTGCCGGTCGGTCAGGTCCTTGACGTCGGTGATCCCGGTCAGCTTCTTGGCCTGGACCAGGTCCTTGATCCGGGCGATGACCTTCTCCGGCCCGACCCCGTAGGGCAGCTCGGTGACCACGATGCCGGACCGCCGCGCCGTGATTTGCTCGACCCGGCAGGTGGCGCGGGTGCGGAAGATGCCGCGCCCGGTCTCGTAGGCGTCCCTGATCCCGTCCAGCCCGACGATCTTGCCGCCGGTCGGCAGGTCGGGCCCCGGCACGTACCGCATCAGCGCGTCCAGGCTGGCGTCCGGGTGCTTGATCAGGTACCGGACCGCGGCGGTGACCTCGCCCAGGTTGTGCGGCGCCATGTTGGTGGCCATCCCCACGGCGATGCCCGACGCCCCGTTGACCAGCAGGTTCGGCAGCGCCGCGGGCAGCACCGAGGGTTCGGTCTCCTGCCCGTCGTAGTTCGGCTGGAAGTCGACGGTGTCCTCGTCGATCGAGCCGACCATCTCCATCGCCGCGGCCGTCATCCGGGCCTCGGTGTAGCGCATGGCCGCGGGCGGGTCGTCGCCGCCCTGGGACCCGAAGTTGCCGTGCCCGTCCACCATCGGCAGCCGCATCGCGAACGGCTGCGCCATCCGCACCAGCGCGTCGTAGATGGCGCTGTCCCCGTGCGGGTGCAGCCGCCCCATCACGTCGCCGACCACCCGCGCGCACTTGACGTGCCCGCGATCGGGCCGCAGCCCCATCTGGTTCATCTGGAAGAGAATGCGCCGCTGAACCGGCTTCAGCCCGTCCCGGGCGTCCGGCAGCGCGCGCTGGTAGATGACCGAGTAGGCGTACTCGAGGTAGCTCCCGCGCATCTCGTCAGCAACATCGATATCTACGATGTTCTCTTCGAAATCAGCCGGGGGAGGTGGGGTAGCGATGCGTCGGGCCATGCCGCCATTGTGCCGCCCGCCGCGACCAAATAAGCCCTCCGCCACGGCTTTGCCCCCCTCGAACCCCAGTTCGACTGCCACCGGTGGTTTCATTTACCCATCCGGGACACTTGCCGCCGTACCCGCGGGCGCGAAGAGCAGCGCCCCGCGCCCGCCCCCGCCGTTCAACGCGATCTCAGATCAAGACCAACCCCCGCCGTCCCCACCCACACCGTCCCCCGGAGTCCCACCAGCTCCCGGCCACAGGGCCGCTCCTGAGTCCCCCCCCCCCCCCCCCCCCCCCCCCCCCCCCCCCCCCGGGCCCCCCCCCCCCCCCCCCCCGGCGCCCCCCCCGCCCCCCCCCCC
>Ga0213875_10000340_pt1 | contig 44044 bp, 37 predicted proteins | sample BarmaccomBMRX_R8_FD_160105 | JGI IMG/M metagenome (GOLD analysis project Ga0213875, IMG submission 160105) | Root-associated microbial communities from Barbacenia macrantha in rupestrian grasslands, the National Park of Serra do Cipo, Brazil - RX_R8 | ecosystem: Host-associated > Plants > Roots...
CCGCCGCGCCCGTAATGCTCAGCCGCGCACCGCCCTGTTGGCCATGCTCGCCGCGCGCCGATCCTGCGCCCGTCCATCCGCCGCGCCCGTAATGCTCAGCCGCGCACCGCCCCGTCGGCCATGCTCGCCGCGCGCCGATTGCGCGCCCGCCCGCCCACCGCGCCACGCGCGCCACGCGCGCCACACTGCATCCCATCGCACGGCCCTGCGTTTCCACCATGCGGTGGGGCCGAACACTGTTGTGGAACCTAGGGGGTCACATACGACCCCGCGTTTCCGCGACGCCGCAGAGGCGGGGAGTTTTCTGGAAACTAGGGGCCAGCAACCGTCACTTCTTCTTCTCCGGTAACAGGCCTGCACCCTGGACCGGGACCGGTGCCGGTCTCCGGGCGGTCACAACGCCGACCAGTGACTGCCGTGACAGATGTGACTCTTTGCCCCCGGTGGCCCCCCGAAAGCGCGCGGCGGTCGGCTCGGGGTGACCGACAGCGTGAATGTGGCGGAGAGTCCGATCAGAGCCGGACTCTCCGCCACATTCAGGGGTTCGCGGCCGCGGCTAGCCGCCGACGGTGTTGTTGAAGGCGGTTGTGATGTAGCCGGACATGGCGACCTTGGCGGGGATCAGGCCCGCCGCGTAGAACTGGTTGACCAGGTTCTGCTCGGACGAGACGATCGCGCTCGTGATGGGGACGGGGGTCGTGGCGGACACCTTCGCCGCCGTGTCCATGATGCTGGCCGGAAGCCCGGCGGCCTTGCCCCAGGCGACGGCCCACTCGGCAGGGTGCGTCGCGGTCCAGACGTAGGCCTTGTCCAGCGTCGCCAGGTAGACCTTGATCGCCGCGGCCTTGGCCGGGTCGGCCGCCGCGGCCTTCGACGCCACCTCGAAGGAGTAGGGGTTACCGTAGGCGGGCCCGACGGACAGCACGCGGGCGTTGTCCTGCGCGACGACCTGCTGGACGTACGGCGGCCAGACGTCCCAGGCGTCGACCGAACCGGACGTGAACGCGGCGAGCGCCAAGGCGGGCTGCAGGTTCGCGATCGTGACGTCCTTTGCGGTCAGCCCCCCCTTGGTCAGCACGGTCAGCAGGTTGTAGTCGGCCGAGCTGCCGTTGCCGACGGCGATCCTCTTGCCCCGAAGCTGCGAGATCGATGTGATCGTGGAGTTCTTCGGCACGATCACCGCGTCCTGGTCGCCGGCGTCTGTCTTGCGGGCGCCGACGATCTCCACCGCCTCGCCGCCCGCGGCGGCGAAGACCGGGGGCGCGTCGCCGACGCCGCCGATGTCGACCGAGCCCGACGCCATCGCCTGGAGCATCGGCGGCCCGGAGGTGAAATCGGACCAGCTGACCTTGAACGGCAGCGTGCCGAGCAGTCCGGCGGCCTTCAGGACGGCCTCGGCCCCGGTTCCCTTCTGGTCGCCGACGTTCAGCGTCACCGACGACAGGTTAACTCCGGAGCCCGAGCCGGCCGCCGCGGCCGAGGCCGTCGGCGTGCCGCCCGAACCTCCGCCGGCCGAACCTGCGCCGGCCGGGCCCGGCGACGACGAGCAGCCGGCCGCGACCAGCCCGGCGATGACGAGCACGGCGGCGCCAAAGGGTCTATTGATCATGCGAATCAGGTTCCTTGTCGGTCAGGTCAGTCGGTTGGCCCGCGGAGCTCGCTCCGCGGCGGAGCCCAGGGGATCCGGGATGGCATCCCCGAGCGGAAAGTCACCGGGGTTAATTGAGTTGAGTCGGCGGGAACGCCGAGTTCGGTGAGCAGCCGCAGGCGCAGCGCGCTGAGCGCCGGATGATCACGGTCGCGTGGCCTCGGCAGCGTGATGGGCGCCTGATGGGCGATGCGCCCGTCGCCGAGGACGAGAACCCGGTCGGCGAGCGCGAGCGCCTCGTCCACGTCGTGGGTGACCAGCAGCACGGCGGGCCGGTGCCGTTCCCACAGGCTGAGCACGAGCCGGTGGATGGTGATTCTGGTCAGCGCGTCGAGCGCGCTGAAGGGCTCGTCGAGCAGCAGCAGCCGCGGCTCCCGGACCAGAGCCCGCGCCAGCGACGCCCGCTGCGCCTCGCCGCCGGACAGCGTCAGCGGCCACGCCGACTCGCGTTCGGCCAGGCCGACCTCGCGCAGCGCGGTGCGGGCGACGGACACCGGGTCGGCCGCGCGCAGGCCGAGCGCGACGTTGGCGAGCACGCGCTTCCACGGCACGAGGCGCGGCTCCTGGAACGCGACCGACACCGGGCCCGGCGCCGCGATCGAGCCGGTGACCTCCTGGTCCAGCCCGGCGAGCGCGCGCAGCAGCGTGGACTTGCCCGATCCGCTGCGGCCTATCAGCGCCACGAACTCGCCGGCCGCGATGTCCAGGTCCAGGCCGCCGAGGACCTTGCGGAACCCGAACGAACGGGTCACCCCGCGCAGCGACGCGGCCACACCGGAAGGAACGGCGTGGGCCTGGGGCGGCGCCGGCGCTCGTTCGGAAGAAATTTCCTTTATTCCACGAAGCCGCGGCGCCACACCAGTGCCTTCCTTTCGAGGAGCCGCACCAGGGCGTCGGCGAGCAGGCCCAGGATCGCGTAGACGATCAGCGCCACCATGATCACGCTGGTCTGCAGGAACTGCTCGGCCTGCGTGATCATGAAGCCGAGCCCCGCGCTGGCGTTGATCTGCTCGCCGACCACGAGCGCGAGCAGCGATGCCACCAGGGACAGCCGCAGGCCGGTCAGCACCTGGGGGAGCGCTCCGGGCAGCACGATGTGCCGGAGCATCTCGCTCCTGCGCAGCCCCAGGACGTGGCCGACCTCGGCGAGCTTGCGGTCGACGTTGCGGATTCCCGCGAACGTCTCGATGTACATGAGGAACGTGGCGGCCAGCGTGACGAAGAGCACCTTCGGCAGCTCGCCGATGCCGAACCAGACGATGAACAGCGGGATCAGGCCGAGCAGCGGCACGCTGCGCAGCGCCTGCATGATCGGGTCGAGGATCGTCTCGCCGGCCCGGCTCAGCCCGGAGATCACGCCGAGGAACACGCCGGCGACGACGCCGGCGGCGAAGCCCATCGCCCAGCGCTCGCAGGAGACGAGCAGCGAAGACTGCAGCGTGCCGTAGGTCGGCGAGTCCGCCACGATCAGGTTGTACGCGGTGTGCACGATCGAGGCCGGCGAGCCCAGTTTGCTCGCCGGAAGCAGGCCGGTGCTGCTCGCCGCCTGCCAGAGCCCGACGGCGACCACCGGGCTGATCAGCCGCAGCCAGCCCTGACCGGTGAACCGGCGGCCTGCTGGCTGACGGCCACCGGCCGCGGCGGCGTCATCGGCGACGACAAGACCGGGGCCGCCAAACGCGGCCGCGAAACCGTGCGAGCCGGTGCCGGCCGGTGCGGTCCGTGCGGGTGTGGGCACGAGCATCCTCTTCCGTGGTGAACCGGTTCACTCATGGTGCCGCGACTCGCCGATATTGTCAACTAAATCAATAGGAAATATCGAAATACGGGCTTTACCGGGATGTCGCAGCCGTCGAAGAGGTCCGCGGAGGCGGCTGGTGTGTTCGGCGGCCCGCTTGCGATGGCGGCATGAACGCAGGGCCTGGTCCGCGCCAACCCGGGTGCGGGATGACAGGGGTGCATCACACCGATACCGATTTGACGGCCGAGCGGCCGCCGGTGTTGTTTCCAGGCCTGCTCTGACCGCGATTGGTCTAGTGTTAGCGACCATGGCGGACCATCGGGCGGACTATCCGCAGCCGTCCAGTCCCGGTCGTTCGGCCAACATGCGCGCGATCCGCCGCACCGACACCAAGCCCGAGGTGGCGCTGCGCCACGCGCTGCACCAGATGGGGTACCGCTATCGCAAGGACTACCGGCTCGACCTCGACGGCGGGAAGCGGGTACGGCCGGACATCGCGTTCACCTCGCGCAAGGTGGCGGTGTTCATCGACGGGTGCTTCTGGCATTCCTGTCCCGACCACGGATCCAAGCCGCGGGTGAACGAGTTCTACTGGGCGCCCAAGCTGCTGCGTACCGTCGAGCGGGACCGGGCCGCCGACGCCGCCCTGATCATCGCCGGGTGGAAGGTCGTGCGGCTGTGGGAGCACGTTCCGCTGGACGACGCCGTCGCCGCGGTGCTGGCCGCGCTGGGCGGCGGCGCGGCGACGGCGTCCGGGCAGCAGGGCACGCCCGGCACGCCGCCCGGCACGCCCGGGGCATGAGGCGCCATGCGTGTATACCTGCCGTCGACCGTGCCCGCGCTCGCCGGCCTGCTCCGGGCCGGCGAGGCCGGGCCGCCGCCGCTGGGCGGCTTCGCCGTGACGCCCGCCCTGCGCGAGGCCTACAGCAGCGGTGACGAGGAGGAACTCGAGTACGTCGCCATGATGGCGGCGGCGCGTGCGTCGCTGCGGCTGCTCAGCGCCGACCCGGAGGCGCCGCGCCGCAGGGTCGTGCTCGCCGCCGAGGTGGCGCCCGGCTCGGTCAGCTGGACCGCGTACCCGGACGAGCCCGCCACGGTGGTGATCACGGCGGTGGTTCCGCTGGCGGCGCTGGCGGCGGGCCACGCCGATGCGGCGGATGCCGAGCACGACGTGCGCGCGGCGGCCGAGGCCATCGCGGCGGCCGACGCCGGCGACGATGACGCGAGCTTCACCGTGGACGGCGCGGAAGGGCACGAGCTGCTCTGGTACGCGACCCAGGAACTCTTCGACCTGGCCGCCGCCGACTCCGCAGGCCCCGCCGCCGACTCCGCAGGCCCCACGGACCCCGCAGGCCCCTCGCCGGAATGATCCCGCGTGCCACTGGGCATGATTCTGCGGCGATAATGAGGCCGTCAGATAGACAAACGTGATCATAAGGGGCAGTCGCCATGGACGCCGTCGCCAGGGTTCCCGTGCCGTTCAACGAGCCGGTCAGGCAGTACCAGCCCGGCAGTCCGGAACGGGCGGCGCTGGAAGCCAAGATCAAGGAGCTCGCCGGGCAGCGGGCGGACCTCACGATGACCATCGCCGGCCGGCCGGTGATGGGCGGCGGCGACCGCGTCGACGTGGTACAGCCGCACAACTACCGGCACGTGCTCGGCCAGCTCGGCAACGCCACCGATGAGGACGTGGCCGCGGCCATCGGCGCCGCCCAGGCCGCGGCGCCCGGCTGGCGGGCGCTGTCCTTCGAGGACCGGGCCGCGGTCTTCCTCAAGGCAGCCGACCTGCTCGCCGGGCCGTGGCGGGCCACGCTCAACGCGGCGACCATCCTCGGGCAGTCCAAGTCGCCGTTGCAGGCGGAGATCGACGCCGCGTGCGAGCTGATCGACTTCTGGCGCTACAACGTGGCGTACGCGCGGCAGTTGCTCAGCGAGCAGCCGGAGTCCGGCCCCGGTTCCTGGAACCGGATGGAGTACCGGCCGCTCGAGGGCTTCGTCCTCGCCATCACGCCGTTCAACTTCACCTCGATAGCCGGCAACCTGCCGACCGCCCCGGCGCTGCTCGGCAACGTCGTGGTCTGGAAGCCGTCGCCCACCCAGCAGCTCGCGGCGCACTACACGATGCTGCTGCTCGAGGCCGCCGGCCTGCCGCCCGGCGTGATCAACATGGTGACCGGCGACGGCCAGGCCGTGTCGCGGGTGGCGCTGAGCCACCCGGCGCTGGCCGGAATCCACTTCACCGGCTCGACGGCGACGTTCCAGCACCTGTGGCGAACCGTCGGCGAGAACATCGCGACGTTCCGCGACTACCCGCGGCTCGTCGGCGAGACCGGCGGCAAGGACTTCGTGATCGTCCACCCGTCCGCCGAACGCGACTCGGTGGTCCCCACGCTGATCCGCGGTGCCTTCGAGTACCAGGGCCAGAAGTGCTCCGCCGCCTCCCGCGCCTACCTGCCCCGCTCGCTGTGGGACGCCGGGATCCGCGACCAGCTCGCCGCGCAGACCGAGTCGCTGACCATGGGCGACGTCTCCGGCGACCTGTCGCTGTTCATGGGCGCCGTCATCGACGCGCGCGCGCTGGCCAAGCACGCGGGCGCGTTCGAGCGCGCCCGCGGCCGGCCGGCGGTCGAGTTCCTGGCCGGCGGCACGATCGACGACTCCGCCGGGTACTTCGTCCGGCCGACCGTGCTGGAATGCGCCGACCCCGCCGACGAGGTGTTCACCACCGAGTACTTCGGGCCGATCCTCGCGGTCCACGTCTACCCCGATGAGGACTGGTCCGGGGTCGTCGCCCAGGCCGCGGACGCCGCCTCGTACGCCCTCACCGGCTCCGTCCTCGCCACCGACCGCGCGGCGATCGCCGAGGCGGCGAGCAGGCTCCGGTACTCGGCGGGCAACTTCTACATCAACGACAAGCCGACCGGCGCCGTGGTCGGCCAGCAGCCGTTCGGCGGGGCCAGGGCGAGCGGCACCAACGACAAGGCGGGCTCGGTGTTCAACCTGATCAGGTGGGTATCCGCGCGCACCGTCAAGGAGCTGTTCGTGCCGCCGGCCGACTACCGCTACCCGCACATGGGCTGACCGGCTCGCGCCAGGGCGCAGGTCGTCCAGGCCGAAGCCGGAGGTCAGGCGCTGGCGCCGGCGCCGGGCAGGCCGGTGGCGTGTTGCGCCGCGCGCGTCCGTACGGCAGAGTCGTTGCGCACGTGAGTTCCCGCGGCCGGGTGGTACCCGCCGCGGCGGAGCGGCACCGGAGGCACGCCATTCACCGCCTGGTCCTGTGGAACATCGACCTGACCCTGGTTGACGTGGGAAAGGTGGCGCGAGCGGCGTACGCGGAGGCGTTCCGCAAGGTGACCGGGCGGCCGCTGGTGCAGCTGCCGCAGATGGCCGGGCGCACCGAGCCGGAGATCTTCTTCGACGCGCTCGCGCTGAACGGCGGCGACCTGCGCGACGCCGGGGAGTCCGAACGGCTGCTGGCGCCGTTCACCGCGGAGCTGGCCACCTCGCTCGCGGCACGCCGCGACCTGCTGCGCACCGAGAGTCGGCTGCTGCCCGGCGCGGCCGCGTGCCTGGCGGCCGTGGCGCGGCTCGACGGCGTGACCCAGTCGGTGCTCACCGGATCGAGCAGGCCGAACGCGATCCTGAAACTCCGCACGTTCGGCCTGGACCGCTTCGTCGACTTCACCGTCGGCGGATACGGCTCGGAGGCCTACCCGAAGGGCACCCTGGTCCGCGTGGCCCGCCAGCGCGCCGAGGAGAAGTACGGCGTGAGCTACGCCGACACCGCCACCCTCTACGTCGCGGACTCGCCGCGGGATGTCGTCGCGGCCAGGTACGGCGGCGCCAGGTCGGTCGCCGTGGCCAGCGGCCGCGCGAGCGGTGCCGAGCTGCGCGAGGCGGGCGCCGACGCGGTCCTCCCCGACCTCACCGACACCCCCCGCCTCATCACCCTCATCACCACCTGACCCCGCTTCCGGCGCGGTGATCCTGGGAACAGGGGAGATGATCGCGTTGCGCGAGGTCCCGGGATGGGCCGATGCTGTGTGCATGACAGCGAACGACGCCAGCAAGATGACCGGTGCGGGCGACGCGGCGGCGTCCGGAGGTGCCGGGGCGCCGCTGGGGGAGCGGGGCTACGGCGCGACGCTGTGGGAACCGGACGGCAAGACGGTCAAGAACGCCCGGATCACCCGGTACATGCGCTGGCTGGCCGCGGGCCGCGGCCTGCAGCTCGACGGCTACCAGGAGCTGTGGGACTGGTCGGTGTCGGCGCCCGGCGAGTTCTGGGAAACGATGTGGGAGTACTTCGAGGTGCTGGGCGACCGCGGCGACGGCCCGGCGCTGGCCGGCGACACGATGCCCGGCGTGCGCTGGTTCCCGGGCGCGACGCTCAATTACGCTCGCAACGCGCTGAGGACCGCGTGGACCGATCCCGGCCGCACCGCCGTTGTTTATGTTTCTGAACGTGGCGGCGAACACCCTCCGGACGCCGAGGACGGAAGCCGGGGGAAGGCCGCCGGGCGTGGTGGCTCCCTCAGCTACGCCGAGCTCGCCGCGGAGGTGGCCCGCGTGGCCGCCGGGCTGCGCGCGCTCGGCGTCCGGCGCGGAGACCGTGTGGCGGCGCTGCTGCCGAACGTGCCCGAGACCGTGGTCGCGCTGCTCGCGACCGCGAGCATCGGCGCGATCTGGTCGTCGTGCTCGCCGGATTTCGGCGCCCGGAGCGTGCTCGACAGGTTCGCGCAGATCGAGCCGTCGGTGCTCATCGCCGCCGACGGCTACCGCTACGCGGGAAAGGAATACCCGCGCGGCGACGTGGTGCGCGACATCACGGCGGCGCTGCCCAGCCTGTCCGCCGTGGTCACGGTGAGCCTGCTCGGCCGCGATCGGGCGCCGGACGGCCTGCGCGGGCGGGTCACGGCGGTTGGCTGGGCCGAGCTCGGCGGCGGATCCCTGGCCGGCGCCACGGGCCGGGGCTCGCCGGGCGGCGAGGCGGGGACGGGCCGCGACTGGCCGGAGTTCGAGGAGGTGCCGTTCGAGCATCCGCTGTGGGTCGTCTACTCGTCGGGGACCACGGGCCTGCCCAAGCCGATCGTGCACGGCCACGGCGGCATCGTGCTGGAGCACCTGAAGGCGCTGTCGCTCCACCTGGACCTGCGCCCCGGCGACATCTTCACCTGGTACACGACGACCGGCTGGATGATGTGGAACTTCCTCGCCGGCGGCCTGCTCGCGGGCTCGACGATCGTGCTCTACGACGGAAGCGCCACCTACCCGGACACCGGCGCGCTGTGGGAGCTGGCGGCGGACACCCACATCAGCTACCTCGGCGTCGGCGCGCCGTACCTGCTCGCCTGCATGAAGGCCGGTGTCCGGCCACGCGCCGGCCTGCCCGCGCTGCGCGGCATCGGGTCCACCGGTTCGCCGCTGCCCCCCGAGGCGTTCGGCTGGGTGTACGAGAACGTCAAGAGCGACCTGCTGCTCGGGTCGTTCTCCGGTGGCACGGACCTGTGCACCGGGTTCGTCGGCCCCACCCCGTTGCTGCCCGTGCGGGCCGGGGTGATCTCCGGCCGCTGCCTCGGCGCCAGGGTGGAGGCCTACGACGCCGACGGCAAGCCCGTCACCGGGCAGGTCGGCGAGCTGGTGATCACCGAGCCGATGCCCTCGATGCCGGTCGGTTTCTGGAACGACCCGGACGGCGAGCGGTACCGGGAGAGCTACTTCTCCGAGTTCCCGCGCGTGTGGCGGCACGGTGACTGGATCGAGTTCCTTCCGGACGGCGGCTGCGTCATCTTCGGCCGTTCCGACGCCACGCTCAACCGCGGCGGCGTGCGGATGGGGACCAGCGAGTTCTACCGCGTGGTCGAGGCGTTTCCCGAGATCAGCGACAGCCTGGTGGTGGACACCGGCCGCCTGGGCGCGGAGGGGCGGCTGATCCTGTACGTGGTGCCCGCCGCGGGCCGTGCCCTGGACGACGACCTCGCGAACCGGATCCGCGCCGCGCTCAGGAAGCAGCTGTCGCCCCGGCACGTACCCAACGAGATCCATCAGGTGCCCGGGGTTCCCCGGACCCTGTCTGGCAAGAAACTGGAGATCCCGGTGCGGAAGATTCTGCTCGGCACCCCCGTGGCGCAGGCCGCCGATCCCAGCGCGCTTGCCAACCCGGAGGTGCTCGGCCATTTCACCCCCGGTTCCGGCCCGTGAAAGTCCCTCCGCGGGAGTCCTAGGCTGTAATCGGGGCAGGGAATCACCCGTGAAAGAGCAGTGGCCAGGGTTCGTGACAGGACGTAATCAGAAGGTCACTTCACTGCGGCGCGGCCGCCGCGATGACGCAGGCTGCCGCGGGAATCACGGTCGGCAGGCACTGCTGACGGCAGGCAATCGCCGGTGTGGACACGAAGGGGTGGACAGCGATGCCGGAGAACGCGGACGAGGCCAGGGGAACGCTGCTGGCCAGGGCGGCGACGGCCTGGGCCGGCGGGCGTGGCGCGGACGGGGCGGACGGGGCGGACGCGCACGGCGGGCCGCCCGGTGACGCCGCCAGGGCGGTCGGTGACATCCCGGGCTTTCTCGGCGCCTACTACCGGCACGTAGCCGTGGAGGACCTGGTCCCGGCGGGGCCGGGCAAGGTGGCCGCGGTGGCGGCGTGGCACGCGGCTCTCGGCGCGCGCCGGCCTCAGGGCCGTGCCCTGGTGCAGGTGCGGGACGCGCATGGCGCGGCGCTGAGCGGCGCCGGGATCGTCGTGGACATCGTCACCGACGACATGCCCTACCTGGTCGACTCGGTGACCATGGAACTCAACAGGCACGTCGCCGACATCGAGCTGATCGTGCACCCGCTGCTGCGCGCGCGGCGCGACGTTACCGGCGTGCTGTACGGCACCGGCGCGGCAGGTGGCGAGCTCGGATCCGACGCGCTGACCGAGTCCTGGATCCACGTGGAGCTCGCCCGGCTCGGCAACCGGGTGAGCCAGCAGCAGCTCGCGGCGGACCTGCGGCGCATACTCGACGACGTGCGGGTCGCGATGGAGGACCAGCTGCGCATGCGGTCGGCGGCCCTCGATCTCGTGGGCGTGCTGCATGGCGACGCCACGCACGGGGGTTCCGGGCCCGCCGCGGCCGAGGCCGGTGAGCTGCTCGCGTGGGTGGCGGCCGGGCACTTCACGTTCCTCGGTTACCGGGAGTACAGCGCGACACGCGACGGAACGGGTGTGGCGCTGCGCCCGATCGCCGGGACCGGCCTCGGGATCCTGCGCCATGACCGGGACACCACCACCGACTCGTTCGCGGCGCTTCCGCCCAGCGCCCAGGAGGCCAGCACCGAGCAGCTCAGTCCGCTGGCCGGCTTGCGCCAATCGCGCGATCCGACACGGCTGGTGCTCGCCAAGGCCAACACGCGGTCCACCGTGTACCGGCCCAACTACCTGGACTACGTCGCGGTCGAGAGGGTCGGCGCCGACGGCGGTGTCACCGGGGAGTACCGGTTCCTCGGCCTGTACACGCAGGCGGCGTACACCGAGAGCATCACCCGGATTCCGGTGCTGCGGCACAAGCTCGCCCAGGTGCTCGCCGCGGCGGCGCTGCCCGCGGACAGCCACGACGGCAAGGACCTCCTGGAGATCCTGGAGGGCTACCCCCGCGAGGAGCTGTTCGAGATCTCCCCGGAGCAGCTGACCCCGATCGCGCTGGGTGTCCTGCGGCTTCGGGAGCGCAAGCAGGTCCGGCTGTTCCTGCGGCCCGACGCGTACGGCCGGTACATGTCGTGCCTGGTCTACCTGCCCCGCGACCGGTACACGACCCAGATCAGGCTGCGCGCCCAGGAGATCCTGCGGGAGGCGCTGCACGGCGTGTCGGTGGACTACAGCGCGATGGTGAGCAACTCGGCGCTGGCCCGGCTGCACGTCGTGGTGCGCGGCGAGCGCGGGCGCCCGCTTCCCGAGGTGGACGCCGCCGCGCTGGAGCGGGAGATCGCCGCCGCGGTCCGCTCCTGGGACGAGGACCTCGCCGCGGAGGCCGCCCGCCGCCTCGGCGACGAGCGGGCCGCGAAGCTGCTGGATGTCTGCTGCACCGGGATCCCGGAGACGTACAAGGCGGACGTGCCGGCGCCGGCCGCGGTCGATGACCTCGGCCGGATCCTCGGCCTCCGCGAGTCCGGAGAGCCGTTCGCGGTGCGCCTGAACCAAGGGCCGGACGAGCAGTGGCGCCTGCGCGTCTACCGCGCGTCGTCCCCGATCACACTGTCCGACGTGCTGCCGCAGCTACAGCACATGGGCCTTGAAGTGGTGGACGAGCATCCCTACGAGTTCACCGGGACGCTGGCCGGAGGGCCGTTCTGGATCTACGACTTCGGCCTGCGCCGCGGGCAGGACTCCGCCGCGCGGCGCCAGGCGGCGGAGCGCGGTGGCCGCGGCGACGCTCCCCGGCACGCCCTGTTCGAGGAGGCGCTGGGCGCCCTCTGGCAGGAGCGGACCGAGGATGACGGGTTCAGCGCGCTGGTTCTGGACGCCGGGCTGACCTGGCGCGAAGTCGTGCTGCTCCGCGCGTACGCCCGGTACCTGCGCCAGGCCGGGGTCCGGTTCAGCCAGGACTACCTGCAGCGTGTGCTGCGCTCGAACGCGTCGATCACCCGCCTGCTGGTCCGGCTGTTCGAGTCGCGGTTCGACCCGGCCAGGCAGGCGGCGGAGACCGAGCGCAGCGACGCGATAGCCGAGGAGATCCGCGGCGCGCTCGACGAGGTGGTCAGCCTGGACCACGACCGCATCCTGCGGGCGTACCTGGCGCTGATCGAGGCGACGCTGCGCACGAACTACTTCCAGCACGCCTCGCGTGGTGGCGGTGACGGCCCGGCGCCGTACCTCGTGCTCAAGCTCGACCCCGGGAAGGTGCCCAGCCTGCCCGCGCCGCGGCCGCTCTTCGAGATCTTCGTGTACTCGCCCCGGCTGGAGGCGGTGCACCTGCGGTTCGGCCGGGTGGCCCGCGGCGGCCTGCGGTGGTCGGACCGGCTGGAGGACTTCCGCACCGAGGTGCTCGGCCTGGTGAAGGCGCAGGAGGTGAAGAACTCGGTCATCGTGCCGTCCGGCGCCAAGGGCGGCTTCGTCTGCAAGCAGCTCCCCGACCCGGCGTCGCCGTCCGGCCGGGAGGCCTACCAGGCCGAGGTGCTGGCCTGCTACCGGATGTTCATCAGCGCCATGCTGGACATCACCGACAACATCGCCGGGGACCGCGTGGTGCCGCCGCCGGACGTGGTCAGGCGCGACGACGACGACCCTTACCTTGTGGTGGCCGCCGACAAGGGCACGGCGACGTTCTCCGACGCCGCCAACGAGATCGCGGCGCGCTACGGCTTCTGGCTGGGCGACGCCTTCGCCTCGGGCGGCTCCGAGGGCTACGACCACAAGAGGATGGGCATCACCGCGCGCGGCGGATGGGAGTCGGTCAGGTGGCACTTCGCCACGCTGGGGCGGAACGTGGACACCGACGACTTCACGGTCGCGGGCATCGGCGACATGTCCGGCGACGTGTTCGGCAACGGGATGCTGCTGTCCAGGCACATCAAGCTGGTCGCGGCCTTCGACCACCGGCACGTGTTCGTCGACCCGGACCCGGACCCCGCGGCCAGCTTCGCCGAGCGGGAGCGGCTGTTCGCGATGGCCCGGTCGTCGTGGGCGGACTACGACCCCAAGCTGATCTCGCCGGGCGGCGGGGTGTGGCCGCGGAGCGTGAAGTCCGTCCCGGTGTCGCCACAGGCCCGGGCGGTGCTCGGCATCGACGCGGGTGTGCTGGCGCTGTCACCCGACGAGCTCATCTCCGCCATCCTGGCGGCGCCGGCCGACCTGCTGTGGAACGGCGGGATCGGCACATACGTCAAGGCCAGCGGCCAGACGCACGCCGACGCCGGCGACAGGTCCAACGACGCGGTGCGGATCGACGCGCCGAGGCTGCGGGCGAAGGTGGTCGCCGAGGGCGGAAACCTGGGGCTGACGCAGGCGGCGCGCGTCGAGTACGCGCTCGGCGGCGGCCTGGTCAACACCGACTTCATCGACAACTCCGCGGGCGTGGACACCTCCGACCACGAGGTCAACATCAAGATCCTGCTCGAGGACGCGATAGCGGCGGGCGAGATCCGCCGCGCCGACCGGGCCGGCCTGCTGCAGGAGATGACCGACGAGGTGGCCTCCCTGGTGCTCAGGCACAACTACGGCCAGAACCTCGCGCTGGCCACCGGCCGCGCCCAGGTGCCGCAGATGCTTCAGGTGCATGCGCGATACCTGCGGAAGCTGGTGCGGGACAAGCGCCTGTCCCGTGAGCAGGACGTGCTCCCCGGGGAGAAGGAGATCGCGGAACGGCGGTCGTCGGGCACCGGCCTGACCACACCCGAGCTCGCGCTGCTGCTCGCGCACACCAAGATCGCGGCGGGGCAGGACGTGCTGGCATCCGGGCTGCCGGACGACCCGTACCTGCAGCGGGCGCTGACCGAGTACTTCCCGGCCCCGCTGCGCGCGCGGCTGCCCGGCCGGATGAGCGCGCACCCGCTGCGCCGGGAGATCATCAGCACCACGGTGGTCAACGAGATGGTGGACACGGGCGGCACCACGTTCCTGTTCCGGCTCAACGAGGAGACCGGCGCCTCCGTGCCGGACATCACCCGCGCCTGGCTGGTCGCCCGCGAGGTGTTCGGCATGAACGACTTCTGGCGGGAGGCCGAGAACCTCGCCGGGCTGGTGGATGTCGGCACCCAGATATCCCTGGTGCTGGAGGGGCGCAAACTGATGGAGCGGGCATGCCGGTGGCTGCTGCTGAACCGCCGGCCGCCCTTCGACATCCGCGCCACCGTGAGCTTCCTCGACGAGGGCGTACGCACCGTTCGTACGGCTATCCCCAAACTCCTCACCGGCCGCGACCTCGCCGGCTTCGAGGAGCGGCGGGACGCGTTCGCGGGGCGCGGGGTGCCGGCGGACCTCGCGGATCAGGTGGCCGCGATGGTGCCGAGCTACTCGGCGTTCGACATCGTGCAGAGCGCGGCCGGTGCCCGGCGCGGCGTCGAGGAGACCGCCGGGGTGTACTTCGCGCTGGCGGACCGGCTGCAGATCTCCCGGCTCCGCGACCGGATCGTCGCGCTGCCCCGCGAAGACCGGTGGTCTTCCATGGCCCGCTCGGCGCTGCGCGACGACCTGTACGCCGCGCACGCCGCGCTCACCCGTGACGTCCTCGGCGTGAGCGTCCCCGGCGACCCCGCCGGGTCCGCCGGATCCGCCGGGGACGCCCCGGGCGGCGGCGGAGAGCGGCCCGCGCCCGAGGACCGGCTGGCCCTGTGGGCGGACCGGAACGCGGCCGCCGTCAGCCGCGCGACCCAGACCCTCGGGGAGATCTGGGAGAGCGAGCGGTTCACGTTCACCACGATGTCCGTGGCATCCCGCGCCATCCGCTCCCTGGCCGAAGCGAGCTCCCTCCCCCAGGAGGCCCAGGCCCAGCCTCCCGGGTAACCCGCCGCCGAAGCCGAGGCCTGGCCCCCCGGGTAACCCGCCGCCGAAGCCGGGGCCTGGCCTCCCGGGTAACCCGCCGCCGAAGCCGAGGCCTGGCCTCCCGGGTAACCCGCCGCCGAAGCCGATCACCTGGATGCGCTGGTTCCGGGCGGCGGCCGGGGGGTCGGTCGCGGCGAACTGGAGGGTCAGCCGGGCGGTGGTGGTTTTCAGGTACATCGCGTAGAGCACCAGCGCGCCGCCGCCGGAGGTGCGCAGCGCGAGCTGGGCGAACCCGGCGCCCTGCAGCTGCCACTGGTAGCCGCCGCGCGCCGTGGCCTGCCCGGCCTGCGCGGCGTTTGCCGCGTGCATGCCGGTGGTCAGCGGCCCGGCCGCGACGACCCGTGCGGCCGGGCTGGCCGGCCCGTCGTCCACCACCGCGGCCTGCAGCGGGCCGACCACGTCCGGCGGGGTGAGCAGGGTGCCGTCGTCGGCGGGGAGCGCCGTCGCGTAACCGGCGCCGTCGCGCTCGATCGCCGGCGGCGGCGCTCCCGGCTGGAGCTGGGCGGTGCCGGCCAGCCGCCAGGGCCCGGCCGCGGCCGGGCGCTCGAAGGCCAGAAGTGCCCGGCCGCTCGCGGCCACCGGCAGGCCCGCCAGCGTTCGCGGGCTCGTGCCGGGCTGTGCCATGCTCTGCGGGACCGCCACCGCGAACCACTCCGGGAACCCGGTCAGGCGCGGCACGTACAAGACCGGGGTGCCGTACCGGTAGCGGGCCGGGCGGCCGCCGCCGCGGCGCGCGATCGCGTACTGGGCCTTCACCTGTGCCCACTGCGGGCCCGCGGCGACCGACAGTGCCAGCGCCTCGTCGCCGGCGGCGGCCGCCCCGTCGCTGACGCGGACGTAGGAGGCGAAGACCTGCCTGGCGGCGGCGACCGTCACGGCGGGGCTCGCCGTGGCAGGCGGTGCGGCCGGCGGGGCGCACCCCTGAACCAGGGCCGCGGCCGCGATGGCGAGCGCCGGGCCGGTGATCATCGCGGCCCGGGCCCCGCGGGTAGCGCCGCGCGCCTTCTCCGCTCCCGGGGGGCGCCCGCTCCCGGTCCCCTCTGGCCCATCCCCCTTGGCTGCGCCGTGCGTACCATCTGCCACAGATTGGCAGGATACCGCCGGGGGCTGCGGTGTCCTCCGCCCCCCAGTCCTCGCGTAGGCTTTTCGGCATGGCAGCTACCGATCCCGCCGATGAGATATCGGAACTGTCGTCGAAGCTCGACACGATCGCGGCGGTGCTCGACCCGGACGCGATGCGGACCGAGGTGGCCGACCTGCGTGAGCAGGCCGCCGATCCCAGCCTGTGGGAGGACCAGGCGCGCGCACAGCAGGTGGGCCGCCGGCTGTCCTACCTGGAAAACGAGCTGGCCAGGCTGGACGACCTCCGGCAGCGGCTCGACGACACCAAGGTCCTGTTCGAGCTGGCCGAAAGCGAGAGCGACGAGGCGACCCGGGCCGAGGCCGAACGGGATCTCGCCATGCTGCGCAAGGAGATCGACCAGCTCGAGGTCAGGACCCTGCTCTCCGGCGAATACGACTCGCGCGAGGCGCTCATCACGATCAACGCGCAGGCGGGCGGCGCGGACGCCGCGGACTTCGCGCAGAACCTGCTGCGCATGTACACCCGGTGGGCCGAGCGGCACCATTACCCGACCGAGGTCTACGACATCTCCTACGCGGAGGAGGCCGGGATCAAGTCCACCACGTTCGGCGTGAAGGCGCCGTACGCCTACGGCACGCTGCGCGGCGAGCACGGTACGCACCGCATGGTCCGCATCTCCAAGTACGACAACCAGGGCCGCAGGCAGACCTCGTTCGCCGGCGTCGACGTGATGCCCGTGGTGGAGCAGACCGACCACATCGAGATCAACGAGGACGAGATCCGGGTGGATGTCTTCCGGTCCAGCGGACCCGGGGGCCAGGGGGTCAACACGACCGACTCGGCCGTGCGGATCACGCACCTTCCCACCGGGATCGTGGTGTCCTGCCAGAACGAGCGGAGCCAGATCCAGAACCGCGCCTCGGCGATGGCGGTGCTGCAGGCCAAGCTGCTGGAGCGGCGGCGCCAGGAGGAGGCCGAGGAGATGGCCGCGCTGCGCGGCGACGGGGGACGGGCGTGGGGCACTCAGATCCGCAATTACGTGCTCTACCCGTACCAGAACGTGAAGGACGTGCGGACCGGGATGGAGACCGGTAACGCGCTCGCGGTGCTCGACGGCGAGATCGATGACTTCATCGACGCCGAGATACGGTGGCTGCGCCGCAACGAAAGGTGACCCGAAGCCCGCCGCTACGCCACGTGGGTCGCGATGAGCAGCGCCAGCGTCAGGATTATCAGTACCGCGATGATCAGTTGCGGCGTGATGCCGGGCGAGGAGTGATGCACGTGCGCGCGGGCCGCGCGGCACGCGGGGCACCGTCCTTCCACCACCGGGCTGGCGCAATGCGCGCAGATCAGGTGCTCGCAGCTCATTTCGGCCCCCTTCCGGCCATCGCGCCCCGGTGCACTTCCGTGATCTGGGACCTTAGCTGTCGGTTTCCCCCTAGACTGTTCCCTGGCCAAACCAGGTTACCCGTAAGTGCCCGGGGCTGGCCGCGATACCGCCGAGCGGTCGCACGGCTATGAATTGCGCCGGCGGCCCCGTTGTCCGCCCACCCGCCGAGATCGCTGTGATGGCCCTGTGATCAACTTCGATAGCGTCACCAAGGTCTACCCGAACCAGAGCCGCGCCGCTCTGGAGAGCGTCAACCTGGCCGTGAACAAGGGAGAGTTCGTCTTCCTCGTCGGGCCGTCCGGATCGGGTAAGTCGACGTTCCTCCGGCTGATCCTGAAGGAGGAGCGGCCGACCGACGGCAGGATTCACGTGGCCGGCAAGGACCTCGCCCGGCTCACCAACTGGAAGGTGCCGCATCTGCGCCGCCGGATAGGCTGCGTTTTCCAGGATTTCCGGCTGCTGCCCAGCAAGAACGTCTACCAGAACGTGGCATTCGCCCTCGAGGTCATCGGCAAGCCGCGGCGCTTCATCCGCCGGGTGGTGCCCGAGGTGATCGACCTGGTCGGACTGGAGGGCAAGCACGACCGGATGCCCGACGAGCTGTCCGGTGGCGAGCAGCAGCGGGTCGCGATGGCGCGCGCGTTCGTCAACCGGCCGATGATCCTGCTCGCGGACGAGCCCACGGGGAACATCGACCCGGCGACTTCGATCGGCATCATGAAGGTACTCGACCGGATCAACCGGACAGGGACGACGGTCGTCATGGCCACCCATGACGCCGCGATTGTGGACTCGATGCGCAAGCGCGTTATCGAGCTTGAATACGGCAAGGTGGTTCGAGACCAGTCACGCGGGGTCTACGGTCAGGCATACTGACCGCCGGGACGTGTGCCGGTTCCGGCACACCTGGGGACGCACAAGACCAGATGTGGCGTGCGAGGCCACACAGGACGACCGAGGGATTCAGTCAGTATGCGTTCACAGTTCGTGCTCCAGGAGATCTGGATCGGGCTGCGCCGTAACCTCACCATGACGATCGCGCTCATCGTCGTGGTGGCGATCAGCCTCTCCCTGCTCGGCACCGGGCTGCTGTTCATCAAGCAGGTGAACAGCACGCGGACGTACTGGCAGAGCAAAGTCCAGATATCCGTCTACCTGTGCACCTCGAACAGCCCGAACCCGAACTGCCACGGGCCGGCCACAGACGCGGAACAGGCTCAGATCCGCCAGACGCTGTCCTCCATGCCCCAGGTGTCGGCGGTCTACTACCAGTCACAGCAGCAGGCGTATCTGCAGTTCCGGCAGTACTTCGCGAACGATCAGTCCTACGTCTCCACGGTGCAGCAAGGCGACATACCCGCCTCGTTCGAGGTAAGGCTGAAGAACCCGGGAGCCGACTACAACATCGTCGCGAGCGCGGTAACCGGCGCGGCGGGCGTCGAATCGGTGGTCGACGAGATGACCATCCTGGACAAGTTCTACAAGCTGCTCGACGCCGCCAGGAACGCGGTGGTGATCGTCGCGCTGATCCTCGTCATCGCGGCTGTCCTGCTGGTGGCCAACACGATCCGGCTGTCCGCGTTCAACCGGCGCCGGGAGACGGGCATCATGCGCCTGGTCGGCGCGTCCAATTTCTACATCCAGCTGCCGTTCCTGCTCGAGGGCGTGATAGCCGGGCTGTTCGGCTGGATCATCGCGGCCGCCCTGCTGATTGGGGTGAAATCGTTCCTGCTGGATAACCTGCAGCAGTACTTCAGCTACAACGTGGGCCTGTCGCTCGCCGACCTGATCCAGGTCATCGTGCTCGCGATGTGCGTCGGGGTGCTGCTGTGCGGCGCGACGTCGTTCCTGACGCTCCGCCGCTACCTGCGCATCTAGGATTCCTGCGGGAGGGAAACCTCGGGCTTTACCCGCGGCTCGCCGGCGGACGCAGGCTGGCTGACAGGAGAGACGTGGCTCGCGAGCAGGGAAACAAGGTCATCGCACGGAACCGGCGCGCCCGGCACGATTATCACATCGAGGATGTCTATGAGGCGGGCGTGGCACTGACCGGCACCGAGGTGAAATCGCTGCGGGCCGGCCGCGCGTCTCTGGCCGACGGGTTCGCGCAGGTGTCGGACGGGGAAGTGTGGCTGCATAACGTTCATATTCCGGAGTACACGCAGGGCACGTGGACAAACCATGAGCCAAGGCGGACCAGGAAGCTTCTGCTGCACCGGGGAGAGATCGATCGCCTGGTCAGCAAGACCGCCGAGCAGGGGCTGACGCTCATTCCGCTGTCGCTGTATTTCAAGGACGGAAGAGTCAAGGTGGAGCTTGCACTCGCCCGGGGTAAACGGACATACGATAAACGACATGACCTGGCACGGCGGGACGCGGCCAGGGAGGTGGACCGTGCACTGCGGCGTCGAAGGTGACGGAGAGATGGACGGTGACCGCTCGCTCGCATGAGCGTGGCAGCCACGCTGGCCCTCCCCGGCCGCCTGGCTCGCCGCCGCCGCCCGGACCGCCCCGGCTGCCGGGTACACCCCGGCCGCCCGGTTCAGCGCGCCCGGCGACGGCGCCGCGGCCGGCGAGCCAGCCGCGCCCGGCCGCGAGCAGGCACCGGAAGCCCGTATCCAGGGCGCGCCTGTCACGGCGGCAGCGCCTCGCAGCCGTCATGATCGTCGTCGTGGGCGTGATCACGATCGGCCTGGCGACGGACTTCGGCTCGGAACCATCGGCCGAGCCCACCGTCCAGGCGTTCCTGCTCGACTGGCAGCAGCAGCAGTTCCAGGCCGCCGCGCAGCTCACGACCGGGTCTCCGGGAACCGTCGGCGCGCAGCTGGCGGCGGCGTTCCAGGACCTGGACGCCACCGAGATGTTTCTGGGCATGAGAGGTGTCGTCCAGCACGGCGACACGGCGGTGGCCACCTTCACCGCCTCGGTGGAGCTGGCCCAGGGCCGTCATCAGTGGACCTATCAGGGCAGGTTCGGGCTCAGCCGGTCGGGTGGCAGCTGGAAGGTCATCTGGGCGCCCAGCGTGATCGAGCCGAGCATGGCGCCGGGAGACAGGCTCGCTGTGCAGACCACGTTCGCGCCGCGCGCCCAGATCCTCGACGCCGGGGGACGGCCGCTGCTGGCCCCGTCGAGCGCGTACGTGGTCGGCGTGTACCCGGCGGCCCTGGCCAGCCCGCCGCGCACCGCCGCGGCGTTCAGCCGGGTCACGGGGCTGGACCAGGTGCAGGTGCTCGGCCAGCTCCGGTCGGCCCCGCCGCGCGCGTTCCTGCCGCTGCTGACCCTGAACCCAGCCTCGTACAGCAAACTGCAGGCGCCCCTGGCGGCCGTTCCCGGCCTGCACGCCAAGCGCGTCCAGATGCGGCTGTTCGGCGGCGGCCGCGACGGAGTGATCGGCCAGGTCGGGACCGAGGACTCCGACGCGCTGCGCGCCGAGGGAGCCGCCTTCCAGCCCGGTGACACGGTCGGCCTTTCCGGGCTGGAGGAGACGTATCAGGACTCGCTGACGGGGACCCCCACCACCAAGGTGGTGGTCGTGAACTCCGCCGGCGCGGTGGCCGGCACGCTGTGGACCTCGCCCGGCAGCGCGGGCACGCCGGTGCGGACCACCATCGACGCCCACGACCAGGCGGCCGCCTCGGCGGCGCTGGCGGGGCTGCGGGCCTCCGGGGAGATCGTCGCCGTCCAGCCGTCGACCGGCGACGTCCTCGCGGTCGCGCGGCACGAGGCCGGCGCGCTGCCGCTGCCCGAGGGCGGCGCGCTGAACGCGCGCCTGGCGCCGGGCATGACGTTCACGATCGTCTCGGCGGCCGCCCTGCTCGGTACCGGCATCGCGGCGAACACGCCGGTCCCGTGCACGGACGTCACCAACGTGGGCGGCCAGACGTTCACCAGCGACTCCTCATCCGCGTCCACCGGGCAGCCGTTCTCCGCCGACTTCGCGTCCGGCTGCGGGACGGCGTTCGCGACCCTGTCGATGCGCCTGAGCCCAGGCCAGCTGGCCGCGGCGGAGAAAGACTTCGGCATCGGGTACCCGTGGGACCTCCCGGTGCAGGCCTTCTCCGGCTCGGCCGCCGCGGCCGGTTCCGGTGCGCCCGCCGGCCTGGCGGCCGAGACGATCGGCCAGGGCGGCATCCGGATGAGCCCGCTGGGGATGGCCATGGTGGCAGCGGAGGTTGAGTCGGGCACCGGCCACGTGCCGGTGCTCGTCGCGCCGGACCCCGCCGCGAGCTGGAGGTCGGCGCTGTCTCCCGGCGCCCTTGCCGAGCTGCGCGGCCTCATGCGGCAGACGGTCCGGTCGGGCACCGGCCGCGCGGCGAACCTGGCCGGAGCCCAGGTGTTCGGGCAGTCCGGCGTGGTCAGGACCGGCGCGCGGAGCTGGCTGAGCTGGTTCGTCGGCTACCGCGGCGACCTGGCCTTCGCGGTGCTCGAGACGGGCAGGAGCCAGCAGCAGGCGGCGGCGCTCGCCGCGTCGTTCCTGGGCTCTGCTGGCCCGGGGGAAAAGCGCTGATCCGGGGGGACGCCCCTAACCCCGCTGTCAGGTGCCGTTATCCAAGCGTTCGTGTGGCGTGCGCGTGGACGGCGCGCGGCCTGTATGGCCATCGCCGCTGGAATCTCCGATGGTCGTCCCGCGTTGGAACCGGTAGCATCAGACGCTAGGCGGTGCCCAGCGGTGGCCGAGCTGCCGTTCACGCCGCCAGTGACAACTAAAGAGGGGGTGAACGGTTTCGACTTCGGTAGTTGATCCAGGGGAAGCGAGCCGAGGGTTGCGGTTGTGACCTCGATAATCACGCGACCGTAAACCAATAAGTGCCAACGTTAAGAGCACTAAGAGCCTCGCTCTCGCCGCCTGAGGCGAGTTAGAGGTTGTCAGCCCGGGAGTGCCTCCGGCCCGGACCTGGCATCAGCGAGGAGGCTCCACTAGCCGGCCCGGCCACGGGGCAGGCTAGGACACCTGACAGTGGCTGAGCCCGCCGGCGTCTTGCCTGCGTGATCGCCGGGGCTGAGAAAAGCACAGCAGGCTGCGCTCGGAGAAGCCCTGGTGAGCTACTGAAGGACGCGGGTTCGATTCCCGCCACCTCCACGAGTCCCGGTATGTGCCGCACAGAGATTTGATGGCGTCGTCCAGCACGTAAGACCGTGCCCGGCGGCGCCATCACGCATGTCAGGAACACCTCTGAGGCCGCTGGTGCCGCCGAGACCGCCGATGTGGTCGACCGCTCCCCTGCAAACTCCTGCGCCTGCCTCACCGGCACCAGCAGGCACAGCCCCTCCATGATCACGGAGATTTGGGTGCCGTATGCGACCCGTAACTTCCACGACGCCTCAGCAGCGAACGTGATGGCGGAAACTAGCGGCTGCCCGCGTCTGTACTCTGGCCGCCGGGTGCCGCATCGGGCCCGCCGTTTCCACGATCCTGGGACGGAATCCGGTGCGGGTGCGGCGGTTTGCCGCGCCGCGACTTCAGCCGCGCGGCGACTCAGGCGCGCCGGGCGATGTAACGCGAACCGCTAATTCGAGGCTCTTGAATAGCGCTGCCTAATGGGATGCGCCGCTCAAAGCGGGAGAAAACTACCTTAATTGGCATACGCATTGGCCGCTTTTAGCCGACCGCTCCTGCCGTCGCTGGCCGCTGCAAGTTGCAGCGGATCTGCGCGTCCCGTGGCCGCCCCGGCAGAGGCGGCAGCCGGCACCTCGGAGGGATCTTCCGGGGACCGGGATAGTTCAACTATCGGCGGCGCGCGACGCTGATCATTACCATTCTGCCTCCGAACACGGGATAATAGGGCGACGGATCGACACGGTTGAGGCTGACCGGTTCCGCCGCAGGCACCGGGACCATGCCAGGTGCGGTTCTGGGAGGGCCGCGCGGGCGCGGGAGGAAGGGGATGCAGCATGGCGGCGATGAAGCCGCGGACGGGCGATGGCCCGCTCGAGGTCACCAAGGAGGGCCGCGGCATCGTGATGCGCGTTCCTCTGGAGGGGGGCGGCAGGCTCGTAGTGGAGCTGTCGGCGGACGAAGCCGCGAAGCTGGGGGATGCGCTCAAGTCGGCGGTCGGCTTAGCGAAAAGCTGACCGCCGCGCGGCGCGGTGCCGGACAGGGGAACCACCGTCCGTTTGGCACAATTTCTGTCTTATCGCTTGACGGCGGCGAGCACTCCATCCGCGACGGGGACCAGCAGCGGGACAAGCCGTTCGTCGATCCTGATCATGTCGGTGAGTTCACGCGCCCCGGCCTGCGCCGGGCTGTCCGCGTCCCCGGCGGTGTCCCCGGCGGTCGCGACGTCGTCGAACACGATGATGCCGCCGGGCCGGAGCAGCCGCAGCCCGGCGGTCAGGTATTCCGGGTACTCAGCCGGGTCGGTGTCACAGAACACCAGGTCGTAGGCGCCGTCGGAGAGGCGGGGGAGCACGTCGAGGGCGCGGCCGAGGATCAGCCGGGCCTGGTTCGGCGGGAACCCGGCCTGCTGGTACGCCTTGCGCGCGAGCCGCTGACACTCCGGCTCGGTGTCGACGCTGGTGAGCACGCCGCCCGGGCGCATCCCGCGCAGCAGCCAGATACCCGAGGTGCCGCAGCCGGTGCCTATCTCGACGACGGCGCGGGCGGCGATCGCCGTGGCGAGGAAGCGCAGCACGGCACCGGCGGACGGCTGGACCGGCTCCGCGCCGCCGAGATCCTCGGCGTTGGCACGGGCGGTGAGCAGCGGTTCGTCCTCCACCGCGAAGTCCTCGTCGTCGGGCGAGATGACTGCCCCCTCCTTCTGGTCTCGCTTCTCTTGCGTGAGCCTAGCCAACGGGGAGGGTTCCTGGAACACCAGGGCACCGGTGACCGTTAGCTAGGCGGGAGGGGAACAGCTCCCGCCTGGCGGAGTGAGCGAATACAGGGCACGATGGTGATGAGCGCCGCAGCGCTTGAGGCGGCTGGCGAACCGGTGGAGGAGGCCGTGGCGTCTGACCCGGCGGAAACACCGCTGTCCGAGTGGGATCTCCCGACCTGGGAGGACATCGTTCGGGTACATTCCGCGCGCGTATATCGCCTTGCCTACCGGCTTACCGGAAACCAGCACGACGCGGAGGATCTCACCCAGGAGGTATTCGTCCGCGTGTTCCGGTCGCTGTCCAGCTATACGCCGGGCACGTTCGAGGGCTGGCTGCACCGGATCACCACCAATCTCTTCCTTGACACGGCGCGGCGCAAGCAGCGGATCCGCTTCGAGGGGCTGGGCGACGACGTCGCGCAGCGGCTGGCGGGCAGCGAGCTGACCCCGGCGCAGGTGTTCGACGAGCGCCATCTCGACAGCGACGTGCAGGCCGCGCTGAAGGCGCTCCCGCCGGACTACCGCGCGGCCGTCGTACTATGTGATATCGAGGGGTTCTCCTACGAGGAGATCGCCGCGACGCTCGGCGTAAAGCTGGGCACGGTGCGAAGCCGGATCCACCGCGGTCGCGCTCAGCTGCGTACCGCCCTCGAGCATCGCCGCAGACCGGCGGCGAGGCGGACGCGGCGGCCGGTGCGACGGACGGGTGAGTCGTGAGCCACCTTGGAGAGTACCTTTCCGCCCTGATCGACGGTGAGCTGACCGGCGCGGAGCTGGACCGCGCCAGCGCGCACCTGGCCGGCTGCGCGGAGTGCCGTGCCGAGGCCGCCGGGCTTCGTGAGCTGAAGCGCGAGCTGCGCGGGCTCGCGGCGACGCCCGCCGATGCGGAACTCACCCGGCGGCTGCTCTCGATGGCCGGGCCTGGCGGCCCGGTGCCGTCCCGGCAGAGGCTGATCCGCGGCATGGCGCGGCCGCGCGCGATGTTCCGCGCCTACCCCGACCGCTCCTTCCATGACCACGCACGCTCGCGGTCAGGACGGCCGGGCCGGTTGGGTGCCGAACGCCCAGGTTCCGCGCGCCCCGCCGCTTACCCGGGACCGGCGCGGCGGCGTGGCCGGTATGTGGTGTGGGGCGCGGTGTCTTTGGTGGTCGTGGGCATCGGTGCGGCGGCGTTCAGCGTGGGCGGCTCGGCCGGCGTGCCCGGGCCGAGGATCACGCCGCCGGTGGAGATGTACAGCGTCGAGCACGCCATCGAGACCGGCCAGGTTCCCTATCCAGCTCCGTCCGCCACGGATGAACTGAGTTCGCCGTGAGGTTTGACGTGCCCGCAGCCCGCAGGCCGATGCTGCTGCTGAGCGCGCTCGTCACGATCACCGTGCCGAGTCTGCTCGCCGCGTACGCGGTGCTCGGGCACCGTGCGCCCGCGCGCGCCGGCGACAGCGCGGTGCGCAGCGCGCCGGCGGCGGCCGAGGGTGTGCGCGCGACCGCCGCCGGGGCCTCCGGGGTGACGGCGGCGTCGGCTACCTGGGCTCCGCGGCAGATCAGCCACGGCCTGGGCACGCGGCTGCTCGCCCAGGCCGCGACCGCCGGGCTGGCCACGTCTTACCAGGGTGTCGAGCTGATCACGCACTGGAGCATCCTCGGCACGAGCACCGTGGTGTCCAGCGTCTGGCACCGCGCGGGCGGCCGGACGGTGACCCAGACCTCCAGCGCGGCGACCGCCGCCGGAGGCCAGCCGCAGGTGTCCTTCGACGCCGACAACCGGGACCCGGAGGGTGTCTTCGGGGTCACCAAGACGCTGTGACCCTGCTGGGCGCGCATTACGACGTGGCGTACGCGGGCCAGGGATCGGTAGTCGGCAGGACCGCGCTGATCGTCGAGGCCCGCGGGGACCACGGCAGCGTCGCCGCCCGCTTCTGGGTTGACAAGCAGACCAGGCTGCCGCTGCGGCGCGAGGTCTACAGCGGCAACGCGCATGTGATCAGCGAGGACCTGTTCATCCAGGTGCAGTTCGGGCAGCTGGCGCGGGAACCGCAGGCGGCGCCGGCCCCCGCCGCCGTGCCCGCCGAGGCGGTCCTGGCCCCGCGGCAGGTCAAGGCCGCGGCGGCCGCCGCGCAGGCCGCGAACGCCGTGGCTTCCGTGCCGCCCTCGTGGTCGGAGGCCCCCGTGCCCGCCGAGCTGCTCAGGGAACTGCACGCCCAGGGGTGCCGGCTGCCCGCGGTGCTACCGGGCGGCCTGTCGCTCTACAGCGCCGCGCAGAGCCAGACGGCCGCCGGGCGAGTGGTGGATCTGGGCTACTCCGACGGGCTCTTCGTGGTGTCGGTGTTCGTTCAGCGCGGCACGCTCCCGCCGAAGATGGCCGGCTGGCAGCAGCTCGAGCTGGGCGGTCACGAGGTTTTCGCGCTGCAGCACGACATCACCTGGTCCGGCCGTGGCTTCGTTTACACGGTGCTGGCAGACGCCCCGCCGCAGACGGTCGACGCGGTGGTCGCGGCGCTGCCGCAGAACGCGCCCCCGGGGTTCTGGATGCGGATGGGCCGCGGGCTCGGCCGCCTGGTGTCCTTGGTCAACCCGTTCCACTAGGGCCTGTCCGGCGGGCAGGGCCCGTCCCGGCAGGGCGCTGGCGGCCCGCGGACCCCGTCGCAGGGCCGGGAACCCCGTCGCAGGGCCGGGAACCCCGTCGCAGGGCCGGGACCTCGCCGCAAGGCCGGGAACCGATTAGAGTGGACATACGTGCCGATTGTTTCGCGCGTGTGAGCATCTGCCGACGGAGAGCTGAGCGTGTTCGACCTGTCCATCACCAAACTGCTGGTCCTCGGCGTCATCGCGCTCGTGATCTTCGGGCCGCACGAGCTGCCGAAGCTCGCCGCTCAGGCCGGGCGCGCGCTGCGTGACCTGCGGCGCATTGCCGAGGGCGCCAAGGCGGACCTGAAGGAGGGCCTGGGGCCCGAGTTCGCGGATTTCGACCTGGAGGACCTGAACCCGCGCAGGTTCGTGCAGAAGCACCTCTTCGACGAGTTCGACACCGAGAACGGGACGACGGTCGCGACCGCGTCGGCCGCCACCGTGAACGGCACCTCAGCGGCCAACGGAACGGCGGCCGGCAACGGCGCGGCTCCCGCCGCCGTGCTGTCCCAGGACGAAACCCCGCCCTACGACCCCGAGTCCACCTGACGTCAGCAAGGACGTCAGCAAGGACGTCAGCGAAGACGTCGGCCAGGCCGTGTCAGCGGGGCGAGAGCGGCAGGTGCCGCCCCGCCAGGCCGCGACCGCGGCCCGCGAGCGCATCGGATATCTTCCTGAGCTGGAGCGCGGCGGGGGAGTCCGGGTCGCCGAGCACGAGCGGGTGCCCGCTGTCGCCCCCCTCGCGCAGCCGCGTGTCGATGGGCACCTGGCCGAGCAGCGGCACCGGCGCGCCGGTGATCCGGGTGAGCGCGGCGGCGACCGCCTCGCCGCCACCGGAGCCGAACACGTCCGTCTGCTCGCCGCAGTGCGGGCAGACAAGATATGACATGTTCTCGACCACGCCCGCGATGCGCTGCCGGGTCTGCGTGACGATCGCTCCCGCCCGCTCGGCCACTTCGGCGGCCGCGAGCTGCGGCGTCGTCACCACGAGCAGTTCCGCGTTCGGCAGCAGCTGTGCCAGCGAGATCGCCACGTCGCCGGTGCCCGGCGGCAGGTCCAGCAGCAGCGTGTCCAGATCGCCCCAGTAGACGTCGGCGAGGAACTGCTGCATGGCCCGGTGCAGCATCGGCCCGCGCCAGACGACGGGCGTGTTGCCCTTGGTGAACATGCCGATCGAGATCACCTTCACGTCGTGCGCCGACGGAGGCATGATCATGTTCTCGACCGGGGTGGGCCGTCCGGTCACGCCGAGCATGCGCGGCACCGAGTGCCCGTAGATGTCGGCGTCGACGACGCCGACCTTCTGGCCGCCGGCCGCGAGGGCGGCCGCGATGTTGACGGTGACCGACGACTTGCCCACGCCGCCCTTGCCGCTGGCCACCGCGTACACGCGGGTCAGCGACGAGGGCTGGGCGAACGGGATCTCGGGCTCGGCGCGTCCGCCGCGCAGCTGGCCCTGCAGCGCGCGGCGCTGCTCGTCGCTCATCACGTCCATCTCGACGCGCACCCGCGAGACCCCGGGCAGCTTGCTCACCGCCGCGGTGACGTCCCTGGTGATGGTGTCCCGCAACGGGCACCCGGCGACCGTGAGAAAGACGTCCACGCGCACGGTGCCATCCGGTGCCACGTCAACGTTCTTCACCATGCCGAGCTCGGTGATCGGGCGGCCGATCTCGGGGTCCTTGACCCCGGTGAGCGCCTGAATCACCTGCTCGGCGGTGGGAAGCGGGGAGTTCATACTCCTCATGCTACGTGCCGGGGACGTGAGCGCCGCTCGCGTCCCCGGCACGTGCGAACGACCGGGTAACCGCTCAGTGACGGATAGGTTCCCCGGTGACCGGGTCGAGGTACAGACGGCCGGCCTCGTGGTGGCGGAAGCTGAACATGTTGTCCAGGGTTCCGGCGAGGGCGTCGAACGAGCCGCCGCCGATGCGCTCACCGCCGAGCCAGTTGTCCTCGACGAACCGCAGGACCGAGGACTGGTCGGTGATGCTGTGGCCGACGAAGTTGACCCTGGCGTAGGGAGAGATGACCAGCAGCGGCTGCCGGGGGCCGTAACCGCAGCGGCCCTGGAGACCGGCGAGCGGCGTGTTGGTGCCGCACGTTCCGGTGCCGGACAGCGCGTCCGCGGCGGTCTGCGAGTGGTTGACGATGGGGCTCATCTGGTGGTCGTACCAGCCGTCGGAGTCGTCGTAGAGGATCACCACGGCGGTGCTTTCCCAGTATCTGGAGGACTGCAGCTTGTTGATCAGGCTGACCAGGAAGTGCTGCTCGTCCAGCGGGTCGGAGTACCCGGCGTGCCCGTCCTGGTACCGGGAGGCCTTGAGGAAGCTGACCGAGGGCAGGCTGCCGTAGTTCAGGGCGGTGTAGAAGTCGGTCAGGTCGTACTGGTGGTTGGCCTGGTCCGTGCGGCCGATCATGCCGGGCGAGCTCGGCGGCAGGTGGTGCGGGTTGGCGGTCGACGCGTAGTACTGGAACGGCTCGTGGTGCGCGCTGTAATTGGTGAGGGTGCCGCCGCCGACGTTGGTGCCCGTGGCACCGCAGACGGCCTTCGCGCCGGTGGCCGGGTTGTACGGCGTGGTGGGCCGGAACCCGCCCTGGAACCAGCCCCACGTGATGTGCCGGGCGTTGAGCAGGTCCCCGGCGTTCTTGCTGGAGCTGGTCATCGAGAACGTCGTGCCCGCCGAGCAGTCGTCGAACGTCGGGTCGGCGTCGCTGATGGCGGTGCCGTTCTGGATGACGCCGGGCAGCGGCCCGGTGCCGACCGCCCCGGCGGTCTGCCCGGAGATCAGGTTGAGCGCGCCCGGAGTGGACGGGCCGAAGGTGGAGCTGTAGGAGTTGTCGCTCATCGCGAAGTGCTGAGCGTAGTTCCACAGCCCGGTGACGGTGTTGCCGTCGTAGTAGTCCATCACGAGGCCGGGCTTGCTGATGTCCGGCGGCGAGCACGACGTCACCTGGGTGAACTGCACGAACTTGTCCATCAGCCCGGCGTCGAAGGCCCGCTGCTCCGCGGTGTAACCGTGGTCCTGGTCGCAGGTCAGCGGCTCGGACCGGTCCAGGCGCTGCGGGTTGGCGGAGTTGGGGTTGTTCGTCAGCAGCTCTGACGTCAGGCCGTTGACGCTCGGGGTGTTCCTGGCGGCGTGGAACGCGGGCTCTCCGGCCGGGTTGGCCGCGTTCGGGTAGGTGCCAAAGTAGTGGTCGAAGGAGATGTTCTCCTGGAACACCACCACCAGGTGCTTGATGGGGGTGGCCGTCTCCGGGCCGCCGTCGCGGGCCGGGCCGCCGTCGCGGGCGGGAACGGCGCCGCGGGCGGGAACGGCGCCGTGCGCCGGCGTAAAAGCCGTGGCGGATGCCGCGGCCGCGCCGCCGATCGCCAGGGCGCCGGCCACGGCGATCGCGGACGCGCCGCGCAGGGGTATACGCATGTGGTTCCTCCACGCATCGTGCGTGCTGGTGAGACTGTGTATGCGGGGTGACGAAGCCGACGATCTCTGGATGAGGAGCACATTCGGTAAACGAATAATGTCAGACGCGCAAATTCGGCTGAAACAGCGGGCTTTCACGAGCGTCGCGTGCGTCCTTGCTACTCTCCGTACGGAGGCGATGCGCTATGGACCGCGGGTACCGGCCGCGCAGGTCGTGCCTGGCCGTGCCGGCGAGCAGCAGCCGGTTCCTGGCCAAGGCGCGGGACCTGCCGGCCGATGAGGTGTTCCTCGACCTGGAGGACGCGGTCGCGCCCGCCGCCAAGGACGAGGCGCGGGAGAACGCCGTCGCCGCGCTGCGGGCCGGCGGCTGGGGCGCGAAGGCCGTCGCCGTGCGCGTCAACGACGCGACGACGCCGTGGGCATACCAGGACGTGATCTCGGTCGTCTCCGGCGCAGGCGGCGCGCTCGACGTCCTCGTGCTGCCGAAGGTGACGAGCGCGGCGCACGTGTCCTGGCTCGACCTGCTGCTTGGCCAGGTCGAGCAGGCCGCGGGCCTCGCTGCCGGGCGAATCGGCATCGAAGCGCAGATCGAGGACGCGGCCGGGCTGGCCGCCGTGGAGGCGATCGCGGCGGCGTCACCTCGGCTCGAGGCGCTCGTCTTCGGCCCCGCCGACTTCATGGCGAGCATCGGGATGCGGTCCCTCACGGTGGGCGCCCAGCCGCCCGGTTACGCCGGCGGCGACGCGTATCACTACGCGCTGATGCGGATTCTCGTCGCCGCGCGCGCGGCGGGACTGCAGGCGATCGACGGCCCGTACCTCCGCGTCCACGACGCCGAGGGCCTCCGGGCGGCTGCGGCCAGCGCCGCGGCGCTCGGGTTCGACGGGAAATGGGTGGTCCACCCCGCGCAGATTCCCGAGGTGAACTCCGCGTTCAGCCCGTCCCCCGGCGACTACGCGCGCGCGGTCCGCATCCTCGACGCGTACGAGCGGGCCACCACGGCCGACCGCCGTGGCGCGGTCATGCTGGGCGACGAGATGATCGACGAGGCGTCCCGCAAGATGGCTCAGGTGGTCGCCGCCAAGGGCCGCGCGGCGGGCCTCGACGCCGGCTAGATCTCGCCGGGCGCCTCGAGACGCGATCACCCTAGACGACACCCCAGGACGCCAGCGCCTCCAGCAGCCCGCCGGGCAGCGGAAGCCCGGCCAGCTCGCCGGGGCTGACCCAGCGTGCCTCGGCGGCGTCGTCCCCCGCGGCCAGCGTGCCGCCGGTGACGGCCGCCGTGTAGTCGCGGATGTCCAGCACCCTGCCGTCGCCGCCCGGCCGGCGCACGCTCCCCAGCAGGCGCCCCGGCGTCACGGCGAGCCCCGTCTCCTCGCGGACCTCCCTGACGAGAGCCTGCTCGTCTGTTTCGCCGGCCTCGATCCGGCCGCCGGGTACCGACCAGAGCCCGGCGCCGGGATCGTGCCCGCGCTTGATCAGCAGGAGCCGGCCGGAGCCGTCCTTGATCACCGCGCCCACGCAGGGAATCACGTCGCGCATGGCGTCCAGCATCCCCGCCCGCCGCGCCGTGAGCAATCCCGGCTGCCCGCCGCCCCGGTCCCGTGCCCCCGGCGCCGCCGTGGTTTGCCCGTGCCGTCGCGGGGGGTAGGTACCGCGGTGACTCCAGGGCCCGCGACCGCCAGTCAAGGCGGGCCCGTTATGGCAGCGTGGTTATGAGAGCAGCGTGCCCGCGATGCGGCAGGCAGACGCGCGCGCCGACCCCCTGGTCGAGCGCCTGGCGGTGTGACCTGCATGGGGAGGTGCTTCCCCTGCTGCCGGCGCGCAGCCCGTCCCGCGACGGCCTGGACGGCATGCTCCGCACGGCGAAGGTCCCGGTCTGGCTTCCCTGGCCGCTGCCCGCCGGGTGGCTGGTCAGCGGCTTCGCGGGCGCGGGCGATGACCGCACGGGCACCCGCGGCTGCGCCGTCGCGCTCTGCGGGCCGAACCCGCTCGGCGGCCCCGGAGACCTCCTGGTCGTCTCGGAGGAACCCGGCATGGGCCTCGGCGCGGGCCTGGCGGGTCTGCGTGGCCCCGATCCGGGCGACGGCTTCACCCTGGGGCAGCCGGACGCCTTCGCCCAGGTAGGAAGCCACGACGTGCCGCTGTGGCACGTGGACGCCGACGGCTGCGCGGTCTTCGCCGGCGAGGTGGAGGCCAACTGGCTGTGGGTGCTGCTGTGGCCGGACACCGCCGGCGCGCTGCTCATCGAGCCGCTGCCGCTGCGCGACCTGCGCGACCCGGACCAGGATCTCGACGTGCCCTTCGGCGCCCCGTCCCCCCGCCTGCCCGCGTAGGGCCGCGCCTTCTACGGCTCGCGGGCATACCATAGCGCGGGTGCGTATCGACCTGCACGTGCACAGCGATGCCTCGGATGGCACGGACCCCCCGGCCGAGGTGATGCTCCGCGCCCGGGCGGCGGGCGCCGACGTGGTGGCGCTGACCGATCACGACACGGTGGCCGGCCACGCCGAAGGCCGCCGGGCGCTGCCGCCCGGGCTGACGCTGGTACCCGGCATGGAGCTGTCCTGCCTGCTCGAGGGCCGCAGCATGCACCTGCTCGGGTACCTGTTCGACCCGGGCGAACCGGCGCTGGCGGCGGAGCTCGAGCGGATCCGTGACGACCGGGCGCGCCGGGCGCGCGCGATGGTGGACCGGCTGGCTGAGCTGGGCGCCGGCGTGACCTGGGACCAGGTGGCGGCGATCGCGGGCGGCGCCGTGGTCGGCCGGCCGCACATCGCACGCGCCCTCGCGGCGGCCGGCGCGGTCGGCGACCCGGCGGACGCGTTCACCCCCGACTGGATCGGCGACGGCGGCCGTGCCTACGCCGGCAGGTACGGACCCAACCCGGCGCGCGCCATCGCGCTGGTCCGCGGGGCCGGCGGCGTGGCGGTTCTCGCCCACCCGCGCTCACCCGGCTACGAGGTTCCCGACGAGGTCATCGCCGGGCTGGCCGCCGTAGGGCTGGCTGGCGTGGAGGTCGCGCATCCCGACCATGATTTTTCAGAACGGGACCGGCTCCGCGCCCTGGCCGGCGATCTCGGTCTGGTGGCATCGGGCGGAAGCGACGATCACGGCAGCCTCACCGGTCACCGGATCGGCTGCGATACGATGCCCGCCGACGCGTATCAGCGGCTGATCAGCCAGGCCACGGGGACGGTTCCGCTGCGGTGAAGTTCTTCTGGGAAGCCTTCGTCACGCTCGTCGTGATCACCGATCCGCCGGGCATCGTCCCGGTGTTCCTCGGCCTGACCAGGGGACAGCCGGCCGCCGCGCGGGCCCGGCTCGCCTGGCAGGCGGCGGTCGTCGCGTTCGGGGTGATCGTGGCCTTCGCCCTGTTCGGCCGGCAGATCCTGGTGTACCTGCAGGTCGGGCTGCCCGCGCTGCAGGGGGCAGGCGGCCTGCTCCTGCTGCTGGTTTCGCTGCAGCTGCTGACCGGCACCTCGGAGGAGCCGACCTCGCAGCAGCGCGCCAGGGCCAACGTCGCGTTCGTGCCGCTGGGCACGCCGCTGCTGGCCGGGCCGGGCGCTATCGTGGCGACGATGCTGTTCGTGCAGCGGGTGCACGGTGTCGCCAACGCGCTGGCGCTCGCGGCGGCGCTGGCCGGTGTCGCCATCGCCTCCTGGCTGGCCATGAGGTTCGCCGGCGCCATCCACCGGGTGCTCACCGACAACGGCGTGGAGCTGCTGACCAGGATCGCCGGCCTGTTCCTTTCCGCGATCGCCATCCAGCTCGTCGCCGAGGCCGCCAAGGCCTTCGCGCAGGCTTTACGGGGCCCGTGTCGCCCCGCCCGCCTCCTTCAGCTTCCGGCGAGAAGCTGAAGGAGGCGCCTCCGGCCCGGGCCCGGGAACGGCGGCGGAGTCTTGTCGCCGATCCGCTCGACCGTGTCTTTGATGTCCGGGCGGGTCAGGACGTCCTGCGGCAGCGCGAGGCACATGACGGTGGCCAGGAAGGCGCGGAAGGCATCGGGGTCGTAGGCGGCGGCGCCGGCCAGGCGGCTCATCGGTGAGTCCGGCGGTGACCAGGAACGCCCCTCCCGCAGGGCGGTCATCTCCGCGAGGCGGACACGATCGGCGCTGATCTGGTTGCGGTGGAACGGGGCCACATGCCGTTCGGTGCCCTCATCCCATGCCCGCACGAAGCCTGCCGGGTCACCCAGATGGCTGCGGACGGTCCGCCGGAGCAGCTGCGCGTGGATGATCCCTATGCTGACCCCGCGCCCGCCAGACGGGTTGGTGCAGGCCCAGGCGTCGCCGACGGCGGCGAATCCCGTGGCGACCGGGGTGCCGCCGGCCACGTACCGGTGATAACGGTCCGTGACGCCCGCCATCGGCAGCACGCCGGTGACCGGCTGGCCATCCAGCCAGTGCGCCTGCAACGGGCACGCCCCCACCACGCGGGCGAAGCAGCCGGCGTCGCGCAGCGCCTTCAGCGGCGTGTCCTTGCTGGACGCGTAGACGGTCACCGACCAGGTGCCGTTGTCGCCGTAGAGCGTGAGGACCGAGATCGTGCCGAGGGGCGTCAGCACCGGACCGTGCAGGGGAGGCTGGGATGGCCCCGTGAAGTACCGCGTGTAGTAGGCGAAACCGCTGGTTTCGGCGTGTGTGTGCGGCGGTCGCGCGCCCAGTGCGGTCAGCAGCCCGGCGCCTGGGGACCGCCTGCCCATGGCATCGACCACCAGGTCGCCGCGCAGCTCCTCGCCGGCCGAGGTGCGTACCCCCGCGACATGCGGGACGCCGGGAATCGAGGGCGGTCCGCCGATCAGCTCGGTCGCGCGAACGCCGCGGCGGATGGCCACCCCCGGCTGTTCCGCGGCCACCGCGGCGATCGCCGACTCCACCACCGGGCGGCGGCCGGTGACGAACCGGAAGGCCTCATCCCCGTCGCGCGGCTCGCGGTCGGACAGGCTCGGCGGCAACAGTCCGCTGATCGAGGGTTCTCCCAGCGGATCCACCCACCTGCAGCCCGCCGCGGCCAGCCGCCCGGGCAGCTCGGGCAGTTCCTCCTCACAGACCTGCCGGAACCGGGGGAACAGGTTGTGCGGCTGGCGGAACTGGGCGACGCCCCTGCGCTGCCAGCGCTCCCATGCCGCGGCCGGCGCCGCCGGCGGGCTTTCCCCGTCCGCCTCCAGCACCGTGACCCGGTGTCCGTCCCGCGCGAGCATGGTCGCCGCGGACAGCCCGATCACACCGCCCCCGCACACGACAATAGATCCCATGACAGCTACCTCCCCGTAGTTGTTACTCCCGAGTAGCCTGCGCTGTTTCCAGCGCCGCCCGCCATACGCAGCTCCGCGTATGGCCATCCCGCGGGGACGGAGGGTAACGTCAAGGGAGGGGAGCCATGACAGGACCGATGACAGTCAGCGAACGGGATCTGCGCGCCCTGGCCGGAATCGTCACCGCCGACCGCGCCGACCTTCCCGCGCAGGGCCTGCCGATATCCCTGCTCGGTGACCTGATGAGCCAGATCCGCTGCGACATCATCTCGTTCGAGGGGTTCGATAGCGAGCACGAGACGACGTGGTTCGGGCAGGCGGTCCCCACCGACGTCAACACCGTTGATGAGGCGTTCGAGCCGGTGCACTGGCGGCATTACTGGGACTGCCAGCCATGCAGCTATCCCGACCGCACCGGCGATCTGCGGTCCGTCATCAAGATCACGGACTTCTATTCCACCCGGCAGTGGCACAGCACCGGCATGTACTGCGACCTGTACCGGCCGAAGGGGGTCGAGCACGAGCTGATGCTGTCCCTGCCCGCGGGGCCGGTCCGGCCTCCCGGCCCCGGCAGGACCCTGCGGATGTTCCTGTTCCGTGAATCAGGCAGCGACTTCAGCGAGGCGGACCGCGCGCTGCTCACCTTGCTACGCCCCCACCTGTACCAGGCCTGCCTCGACGCCGAACGCCGCCGGCACCCCAGCGCCGATCTCACGTTCCGGCAGCGGCAGCTACTGGACCTCGTCGCCGCCGGGTACACCAACGCGCAGATCGCCCGGCGGCTCGGCATCGCCGAAGGCACCGTCCGCAAGCACATGGAGAACATCCACCGCAGGCTGCAGGTGCCCAGCCGCACGGCCGCGGTCACCCGCGCCCTGCCACACCCGGGCCTTGCCGCGGGCCGGTGACCGGACACGTGGAAGCGAATGATGCGCACCCAGCTTTACCTGCCCGTTCCGGTGCCGCCGCGCACGGCACCGTTGGCGGTGTGATCGAAGTCAGCCACCTCACGAGGTGCTACGGCCGCGCGGGCCGAGCGTCATGACGGCCAGGGCCGGCCAGGCGTCACACCGGCCAGGTCGGGGAAAGCTGGCGATGGCGGTGCCGATGAGGGTTACCTCCACGACGTGGTCGCGCCGGCCCACGGTTTCCGGGCAGTCCCGCTCGCGAACCTCCAGCTGCATCGTGGCGATCACTACGCCCTCGGCGCCGAGCCGCTCGACGTCGGTTTCCAGCTGGCGCCGGGCGTCGTGCCGTGACTGGTTCACGAGCTCGGTCCATCCGGCCACCTCGGCGTTGCCAGAGCCCCAGCGAGTCTGCCGGGTGGTCGTCCGGTCATCGTGCCGGGACCCGATCGAGATGCCCAGGACCAGCCCCACGGGTACCCATCCCGCCGTGATCAGCTTGGCGAAATCCTGCCCGGACACATCAGAGGTGAAGGGCACCCGTGGCCCGTGTACGACGTCCGGTGCGCGTACCGCGGTGCCGATGGCGGTGAACTGCAGCCCCCCGAGGGGAAATGGATCCCGGGACAGCCGGACGCCCACCACCCCGTGCCCGCCGAGCTGGGCGCACTCGGCGGTCATCCGGCCGATGGCTGTATGCCGCGCCTGATACATGGCCTGCACCAGCGGACCGAACGACCCCGGGCCATCCCGTCCAGGCGCCCGCGCCGCCGGCCGGTCCCGCGTCCCCCCGGCGGAGGATCCGGACGCCCCTGGGCAGCTGTACCCGCTGGCGGACCCGGCACTGTAGACGGCGGCGCCGAACACCTGGCCGACCGGCTCGAAGGCCGCGCTGCCGATGGCGGCGAACTCCTCCGAGGTCAGCGCGGACCCCCACGTGCCGCTGGACCGGATCCGCGTCATCCGGCCCCCGGCTACGGCGGGCGTTTCCTCCCTCACGACGCCAGCCTAGGGCTGGTCCCTCTCGGACACTGGCCGTACGTCCGCGCCAAACGGCAATGACAGCTTTCGGGTAGCTCGCCGAGATGCCGGGGGTTGCATTGCCACGCGATGAGCGTGGATGGTGGACCTGTGACGCATGCACCGAACCGGACAACGGCCGACTTGTCGTCCTACCCCGACCTCGTGGTGATCTACCTGGGGATGAGAGTCAGCACACTGAGGGGCTTGATGACCCTTATCTCTTTTGGCCCGAAGATTCGCAAGTCGGTCCAAGCGCAGCCTGACGGTCTGCTGCTGCACGAGAACCTGCTGTTCTCGCTGGTTCCGCCCCATGCGGGTATGCGTCAGTACTGGCGCGACTTTGACTCCCTCGAACGCTGGGCCAGGTCCTTGCCGCACCGGCAGTGGTGGCAGCGGTTCCTGCGAGACAGGGGCGGCACCGGCTTTTGGCACGAGACCTACTTCCGCGGCGGCCAGGTCGAGTCGGTCTTCATCGACATGCCGAGGATCGGCCTGGCCAAGTTCGCCCCCGTCAAGCCCGCCCGCGGCTCGCTGTTTTCAGCCCGCCGCCGCCTGGGCATGCGGGAGGGAAGCCAACCGCCGCCGGGCATCCCAGAAGAAGAGCTGTATCAGCGCTGAGGCCACGGCGCGCCGGATCGCCTAGGGTCAGGTGATACCACCGACGTCGCGGCTGCTGCCCTGCGAGACCGCCTGCGCCACCGGGCGCGTATCTGACTGATCTGCGCGGGCGAGTAGCCTTTGCCGCGGTGCGGCGGGAGGTACCTGACGAGGCATGGCTATCATCCACAACACCACGATGAGCCCAGGCAAGCTTGAGCTCCTCACGGCCTGGCTGCCCGCCCAGCCCTGGTACCGCGGCAGCGGGCGCCAACCGCGGCTGACCAGGGCGGGCGGGTTCCGGCTGGACGATCCGCAGGGAGAGGTGGGAATCGAGTTCATGGCGGTGACCGACGTCTCCGGAGACCGGGCCACCACGTACCAGGTGCCGCTGACCTACCGCGGCCGCGCCCTCGCCGGCGCCAGCGGCGCACTGATCGGAACCGCTGAGCACGGAGTGCTCAGACGCCGCTGGATCTACGACGGAACCCACGATCCGGTTCTGGTGGCGCAACTGGTGGCCCTGATGCGGGGTGAGGCCGAGCCGCAGGCGCAGAGGGTCAGCAACACGGCCGATCCCAGCGTGACCTCTCAGCCCGTACTGAGCAGCTCATTGACGGTGACCAAGTCCGCGGCCACGCTCAGCGGGCCGTTCGGCACCGACCTGCAGGTCGAAACCGCCGACGCGGACGGCTCGCGGTCCGGTCAGCTCACCGTCCGGGTCAAGAGGATCCTTCAGCCGGCCGGCGACCGCGCCCAAGCCAGCGAAGCCGGGCAGCCGTGCCTTTCCGGCACCTGGCGGCTGCCGAACGGTGCGCAGACCCGCGGCGTCTTCGTCACCGCGTGGTACGCCCAGCCGCCTGCCGTGGAACCCTAAGACCTGCGGGGGCGGTGCTCGCCGAGGAGCCGGCCTGCGACCACGGGCCGGCGGCGTCGGGGGTGGGCGTATCGCGGAGCTGTGCGCGCAGTTCCCCGAGCCGGCCGTGGTCACGGGCGGCCCCGGCGATGGCTGACTTAAACGTCGGCAGGTGCTGGCCGGGGCTTCTGGGATGTGCGGGCAACCGCCGTGGCCAGCTCGTTGCGGCGGACCAGGAGGTAGGTCACCGGGACCGCGGCCAGGCCGATTGCGCCGCAGGCCCAGAACGCCCATTGGAAGCCGCTGGTGAGCGCCGCGGCTGGTGCGGTGCCCTGGCGCAGCAGGGTGCTGGCGTGGGTGGCGGCGATGGTGGACGCTATCGCGACGCCGACCGCCCCGCCGAGCTGCTGGGAGGTGTTGATGAGCCCGGAGGCCAGGCCGGCCTCGTGCTCGCCGACCCCGGCCAGCCCGGTGATCGAGACCGGGATGAAGGCAAACGCGGTGCCGGTCCCGACGATGATGAACGGCCCGGCCAGGCTGGCCCAGAAGTGCCCGTGCACCGGCACCTGGGTTGACCACAAGATGCCGCCGCCGATCATCGCCATGCCAGCCGCCATCACGAGCCTGGCCGAACCGCGGGTGACCAGCGCCTGGGACAGGCCGGCGAAGGCGATCGAGCTGAGTGCCATCACCAGCCAGGCGAGGCCGGCCTTCAGCGGGGAGTACCCGAGCACTTGCTGCATGTACAGGGTGCCGATGAAGATGTACGCGAAGAAGCCGCCGCCGAGAAGCACGCCGACCGCGTTCGCGCCCGCCAGCGTCTTCAGCCGGAAGATCCGCAGCGGCATCAGCGGCGCCTCCACCCGCGTCTCGATGACCACGAAGGCGGCGAGCAGTGCGGCGGAGGTCGCGAGCAGCGACACCGTCCTGGCCGTACCCCAGCCGACGCGCGGGGCGGTGGAGACCGCGTAGACCAGCAACGACAGGCCGCCGGTCACCGTAACCGCGCCGAACAGGTCATAGCGCCGCCGCTCGGTGGCGAGCCGGCTCTCCGGCACGACGCGTGGGGCCAGCGCCAGCGCCGCCGCACCGACCGGGACGTTGAGGAAGAAGATGTACTGCCAGCCGGCGTAGCGGGTGAGCAGCCCGCCGGCCAGCACCCCGACGGCCGCGCCGCTCGCCCCGATGGCCCCCCACACGCCCAGTGCCTTGTTGCGCTCGGCGCCTTCGGGGAACATGTTCATCACGATCGACAGCGCCGCTGGCAGCACGATCGCCGCGCCGAGTCCCTGCAGGAAGCGCATCGCGATCAGGAAACCCTCCGCGGTCGCCAGCCCGCAGCCCAGCGACGCCGCGGTGAACACCGCCAGGCCGCCCATCAGGATGCGGCGGCGCCCCAGCAGGTCCGCGGCGCGGCCGCCGAGCAGCAGGAAACCGCCGAAGGTGAGCGCGTAGCCGGTGACGACCCACTGCAGGGCCGATTCCGGCATGTGCAGCTTGCGGCCGATGGTCGGCAACGCGACGTTGACGATCGCGAGGTCCGCGACCGTCATGAAGAACGAAACGGCCAGCACCGCGAACGCCCGCCAGCGATGAACCTGATCCAAACCTTGACCCTCCGGGCGGCGGTAGCCGATCGAGCCGGATAGCTGCTGCCTTGACATGCGCGCTCCCTGATGTGTGTGAGGCGGCCTAAGCCGCGTTCACCTCTACAGATCCGGGACGCACGGAAAACTGACCGGGAACCCCCGGAGCAGAAAGCTCGCTGCCGGCCGGTTAGTTTCACGGCCGGGCTGGGTCTGTACCAGTGATGACGCGGCACGCAGTGCCCGGAGGGAGCAGCCATGGCGGTCAGCGAGGATTTCGCGCGTCTCACCGACCCGTTCCGGCCCGAGCTGCTGGCGCACTGTTACCGCATGCTTGGCTCGGTCCACGACGCCGAAGACCAGGTGCAGGAGACCATGATCCGTGCCTGGCGGTCCTACGGCGAATTCGAGGGGCGGGCGTCGCTGCGAACCTGGCTGTACCGAATCGCGACCAACGCCTGCCTGCGCGCGCTGGAGAACAGCGGCCGGCGGCCGTTGCCGTCCGGCCTTGGCGCCCCGGGCGAGTACCCCGAAGCCCCGCTGGCCGCGGCGCGGCCGGAGGTTCCGTGGCTGCAGCCCATTCCCGACGCGCTGGTGAGCGCCGGGTCCGCCGATCCAGCCGAGATCGTCGCGTCGCGGCAGAGCATGCGGCTGGCCCTGATCGCCGCCTTGCAGTACCTGCCCGCCCGGCAGCGCGCCGTGCTGATCCTGCACGACGTGCTGCGCTGGCGGGCCGCGGAGGTCGCCGATCTGCTCGGCACGACAACGATCGCGGTGAACGGCATGCTGCGGCGTGCCCGGGCCCGGCTGCAGCAGGTGGCCCCCGACGAGGACCAGATTCACGAGCCCGCCGACCCGGCCGGCCGTGCCCTGCTCGGCCGGTACGCCACGGCGTTCCAGAACGCCGACGTCACCGCGGTCATGCAACTGCTGCGCGAGGACGCCGTGTTCGAGATGCCGCCGGAGGTGACCTGGTTCGTCGGCCGGGAGCTGGTCGGGCGCTTCCTGCGGGCCAGGGTCCTCACCGAACCCGGCCGCTTCCAGATGTTCCCGGTGGCCGCCAACGGCCAGCCCGCGCTGGCCGCCTACGTACGCGGCCACGACGGCGGGTACAGCGCACACTCGATATGCGTGCTCACCCTCGCCACATCGCGCGTCGCACGGGTCACCGCGTTCAACGACCCGGGCCTGTTCGCGGCCTTCGGCCTGCCGCGGACCGTTCCGGCCGCCGCGGTGCCGGTGCCGGGCCGATGAACCCCGGCGGCCCGGCGGTCCCGACGGCATGGCCGGCCGAAGGTGCCGGGCCGTCCGAACCGTCGACCGGCTACGCGCCCGGCGTGGCCATGGCGTCACGCCGGAGCGGCCTCCTTCACTGCGGCTCGCGAGCGCTGTCTCCCCGCTAGAGTGGCCAGCGCGGAGTGACGTATGGCATGGCGTGAGAAGAGGCGCTGACGATGGAAGCTCGGATCGACCGGGTGTGGACACCGCGGGTGGCGGAGCGGGGCGATGACGCGGAGGCGGGCGAGGGGAATGCCTGGATCGTCGGTGACGACGAGGAGGTCATCGTCATCGACCCGGGTGAGGACGCCGTCGGGGTGCTCGACCTCGTCGGGGACCGCGAGATCCTCGCCGTGATATGCACCCACGGGCACGCGAGCCATGTCACCGCCGCGGTGGAGGTGGCGGAGCGGGACGAGGCGCCGGTGGCGCTGCACCCGGCGGACCTGCTGCACTGGCGCACCGCGTACCCGGATACGGATCCGGAGATCGAGATGGCGGAGGCCGGTGTCTTCGAGGTCGCGGACATCCGGCTCGAGGTCATCCACACGCCCGGCCATACCCGCGGATCGGTCAGCCTCTACTGCGAGGATCTGGGCGTAGTGTTCACCGGGGACGCGCTGCTGGCCAGCGGCCCGGCGGCGCATCAGGGTGAGTTCCCCGACTTCCCCGGGCAGCTCACCGCGATCGGCGAGCACCTGCTCGCGCTCCCCGCTGACACCCGCATACTTCCCGGCCATGGCGAGGAAACGACGGTGGCGGCCGCGCAGAAGCGGTTCGACAGCTGGGTGACCGCAGGGCCGTCGCTGCCCGGTGACGGCTGAGCCGGACAGGGCGTCCTGGACAGATAAGGCAAACGGAGCCGAATGGCAATGGAGAGGGAGAGGGTGGGGGAGGAGGTGGGGCGTTCGGGGGAGCAGCTCGGGTTCGAGGGGATGCCGAAGCGGCTCTATGCGTGCACGCCCACGCGGCTGGCCGCCTGGCTTGACTGCCCGCGGCGGTACCGGATGAGCTACCTGGACCGCCCGGCCCCGCCCAAGGGACCGCCGTGGGCGCACAACAGCCTCGGCGCAAGCGTGCACAACGCGCTCGCGGGCTGGTGGCGGCTGCCGCTGCGGGAGCGCACGGTGCAGGCGGCCGGCGCCCTGCTCGACCGGGGCTGGATCAACGAGGGCTTCGCCGATGACCGGCAGTCGGCGCGCTACCGCGACCGGGCCAGGCGCATGGTGGAGGCGTACGTGGCGGCCCTCGATCCCGCGGACGAGCCCGTCGGGGTGGAACGCACCGTGGCGACCCGTACCGACCGGATAGCCGTGTCCGGCCGGATCGACCGGCTCGACGAGCGTCCAGCGGAACCCGACGGCACCGAGCTGGTCGTGGTCGACTACAAGACCGGCCGCCACCTGCTGACCGTGGACGACGCGCGAAGCTCGATGGCGCTCGCCGTGTACGCGGCCGCCGCCCAGCGGGTGCTCCACCGCCCGTGCCGGCGGGTGGAACTGCATCACCTGCCAACCGGCGAGGTGCTCGCCTGGGACCACACCGGCGAATCGCTCGCCCGCCACCTGCGCCGCGCCGAGGAGGTCGCCGCCGAGTGCGCGGAAGCCGACGAGCGGATGCGCGCCCCGCTGCCACCGGACCGCTACGACGAGGTGTTCCCGCCCCGCCCGGGAAGCTGGTGCGGATGGTGTGATTACGTCAGGCACTGCCCAGAGGGCGCGTCCGCCGCTGTGCCGCGCCGTCCCTGGGATGGCCTGGCTGACGAAGCCGCGAACTGAACTGACACGGCAGCGGCGGCGCCGGTGCCAGCGGGCCGAACCGGCGGGTCTGGCGCATATATCTCGGGACGGTAACGGGGCCTGCGGCGCCGCCGGCTGCCGTTCGCCCACCGGGGTGGCCGCCCGGCCGCCGGCCCGCCTCGCCGCCTGGTTGCCTTCACGCCTGGCTGCCTCGCCGTCGGCCCGCGTGGCCGCCTCGCCGCCTGGCCGCCTTCACGCCGGCCCGCCTCGCCGCCTGGTTGCCTTCACGCCGACCTGCCTTGCCGTCGGCCCGCGTGGCCGCCTCGCCGCCTGGCCGCCTTCACGCCGGCCCGCCTCGCCGCCTGGGCCGCTTTCACTACAGCAACGTCAGCCGCAACAGCAACGCCAGCCCGCGAGAGGGCACGTGCACCAACCTCATGCGCTCCATCAGTACCACGTTCCATGATCGCGGAATCGTAGGTGCCGTATGGACGCGTCGGGTTTTTACTTGACGTGAGGGGGGCCCAGGATTGTGTTATGAGTGCGGATCCGG
>Ga0213875_10000341_pt1 | contig 44027 bp, 40 predicted proteins | sample BarmaccomBMRX_R8_FD_160105 | JGI IMG/M metagenome (GOLD analysis project Ga0213875, IMG submission 160105) | Root-associated microbial communities from Barbacenia macrantha in rupestrian grasslands, the National Park of Serra do Cipo, Brazil - RX_R8 | ecosystem: Host-associated > Plants > Roots...
GTCCCGGTAGAACACGAACCGGCCCAGCTTGGTCAGCAGCCGGGCGTCGGCCGCGTCCCGCCCGTAGACCGCGATGTCGAGACGGCCGGCCGCGGCCCCGCCGTTGGCCCCGGCCACCCCCGGCGGGTGGAGCTCCTCGGCCTGGAACTTGGCCACCCCCCAGACCTGCCGCGGGGCCGGAGTCAGGTGGCCGGCCCGGATTCCGAGCTCCGCCAGCAGCAGCCGGACGTCATCGGCCGAGGGCAGGCCCAGCGGCGAGCCGAACCCGAGCCGGACGGCCGCCGCCACCCCCCAGCCGATGGCCAGGCTGCCGGCGACGTTGAGCGGCAGCCCGTGCCCGCCGACCGCGGTGGCCAGCGCGACCAGGGCGATGAAAATCTCGATCAGCCGCTGGGCACTGCGGGCCAGGTAAGGCAGCGCCACCACCGCGACCGCCGCGAACAGCGCTATGCGCAGCACCGGGAAACTCAGCTGGTAACCGCCGATCGCGACGCCGGCCGGGCGGCCGCCGTGGCCGCCGAGCAGGACGACCAGAATCACGCTGACCACGGCGGCGCCGACCGCGCTCAGCGCGAGGTCGCGGGCCGCCACCCAGCGGCGAGCCAGCAGGACCAGCCCGATCAGGACGACCACGACACCAGCCGACCCGGCCTGGTAGACCACCGTCACCAGCCAGGTGATGCTCCGGGGCGGCGGGTGCAGGACCTGGACGATGGCCCGGTCGATGCGGGAGTCGTAGCGGATGATCAGCACGCAGACGACGAGTACGAGCACCGCGGCGGCCAGGCGTACCCCGTCGCTCCCGCGCCGCCGGCGCTGCCCGTCACCGGCCGGGGCGAACGCGATCGATCGCCAGGTCCGCCAGAAACCCGTCCCGGCCACGGGGTCCGCCTTCTCGATCAGGTCGTGCGCCTGTGAGCCACTGTGCACCAGTCACCAGCCGGACAGCCGGAATCCGCGGACGTTGACCCCTTCATGGTGACCGCTGGCGGGCGCGGGGTCATCATCCTTTCCAGGTGATCGCGGCCAGGTTTTTCGCGGTTCGCCCGCGACGGGTGAGGCGCAGCGGGCGGCGGGGGCCCGATCGTGGGCTGATATGACGCGAGTTACCTCCGGCCGGCTGGCCGTCGCCGCGGCGATGCTGTCTGCGGTGACGGTGCTGGCCGCCGCCTGCGGTTCTGGTGGCAGTTCGCCCGCTGGCGGGTCCGGCAGCGTCTCCGCCAGCGCGACCGCCGCACCCTCAGCCGCGCCCACGCCCGTCCTGACCGTCTGCCAGGAGGTGAACTCGGTGCGGGCCGCCCTGCGCAGCCTGATCTCGGTCAGCATCACCCAGGCCAACGTCAGCGAAATCCAGGCGGTGACGCGAGGGATGCAGGCGAGTGTGGACGACCTCGCCCGCACCGTCTCCGGCCAGCATGAATGGCAGAGCCAGATCGACGCGCTGAAATCGCAGCTGACGCGGTTGCAATCGGCCGCGAGCAGCTACGCCGCCGCGCCCAGCCGGGAGGCGGGCGTCAGCAGCGCCAAGGCCAGCGTGGCGGCGGCGGCCCAGCGGCTGCTGGCCGCGGTCGGGAACCGCTGCCCCGCCCCGTCACCGGCCACCGTTCCCAGTTCCTGACCGGAAGGACCTGACGCCATGGCCGACGCCACCGTACTCGCAGGCGCAGCCGAGGTGAGCGCCCAGCTGGCGGACTTCTACCAGGACCTGCACCGCCATCCCGAGCTTTCGCTGCACGAGCACCGCACCGGGCAGCGGGTGGCGCAGGCGTTGCGGCCGCTCGGCTTCGACGTTACCGAGAAGGTCGGCGGCACCGGGGTGGTCGGCGTCCTCACCCGCGGAGCCGGCCCGGTGGTGATGCTGCGGGCCGACTTCGACGCGTTGCCCGTCCAGGAGCAGACCGGCCTGTCCTACGCGAGCACGGTTCGGGCCGCGGGCGAGGATGGGGTTGAGGTCCCGGTCATGCACGCCTGCGGGCACGACATGCACGCCGCCTGCCTGGTGGGCGCCGCGACCCTGCTCGCCCGCGCGGACGGCGCCTGGTCCGGCACCGTGCTCGTCGTTTTCCAGCCCGCCGAGGAACTGGCCCGGGGGGCCCGGGACATGGTCGCCGACGGGTTGCTCCAGCGCTTTCCCAAACCGGGCATCGTGCTGGGCCAGCACGTGGGCCCGCTCCCGGCCGGCCTGATCGGGCACGCCAGCGGGCCGGTGATGGCCGCGGCCGACTCGGCCGAGATCGTCCTGCACGGCCGGGGTGGGCACGGGTCACGCCCCGAGGCCACCGTGGACCCGGTCCTGATGGCCGCGCACGTGATCACCCGGCTGCAGGGCATCGTCGCCCGGGAGGTGCCGCCCGCCGAGGCCGCCGTGGTCACGGTCGGGCGGGTGCAGGCCGGGACCAAGGACAACATCATCCCCAGCGCCGCCGAGCTGGGGATCAACATCCGGACCTACTCCCCGCAGACCCGTGAGCTGGTCCGCGCCGCGATCGAGCGCATCGTCAGCAGTGAGGCCGCCAGCAGTGGCGCACCGCGGCCGCCCGAGCTGACCTGGACCCTCAGCGCGCCCCTGCTGGTCAGCGATCCGTCCGCGACCCAGGCCACGGTCGCCGCCTTCACCGGGTATTTCGGTGCGGACCGCCTGCTGCCGATGCCGGTGGTCAACGCCAGCGAGGACGTCGGTGTGTTCGGCGAGGCCGCCGGCGTGCCCACGGTTTTCTGGTTCTGGGGAGGCCTGGAGTACGAGACAGCCCTGGCTGCCGTGCGCGACGGGCGCATCGACTCGCTGCCGGGCAACCATTCGCCGCACTTCGCGCCGGTCATCGAGCCCACCTTGAGCACCGGCATCGAGGCGCTGACGGTCGCCGCGCTGACCTGGCTGGGGAGACCGCCGGCGACGTCGTGAAATCATTGACGCCGTGCCCGATGAGGAGAAAACGGAAGCCGCGGAGCGGACCAGCCGGCGGCCGCGCCGGCGGCTGACCGAGGGGGTGGAGCGGACGCTGGCTGTATCGCTGTGGCTGGCGATCCTGCCGGTAGCGTTCCTGCTGGTCTCAGCGCTGGGCTCGTTCGTCTACGCGGTGGCGGTCCTGTTCGACACGGTGCGGGAGGTCAGCGGGCACCCCTTCCCGGTCGGGCACCACATCGGCTCGGTCCTGCTGGAGTTCGACCTGTTCCTGATCGGCGCGACCGCGCTGATCTCGGCGATCGGCTTCTACGAGCTGTTCATCGGGAACATCCGGGTCGGCGGCCGGGACGTGCTGCCCGGCTGGCTGGCCATGCGCGACCTTAACGACCTCAAGAGCCGGGTCATCTCGATGATCGTGCTGGTGCTCGCGGTCACCTTCGCCGAGGAAGCGGTGGCCGAGCCGGACGCGCTGCACCTGCTGGAATTCGGCGGCGGCATCACCGCGGTGATCATCGCGCTGACCATCTTCGTGCGCTGGGGTAACCACACCTCGGGCGGCTGAGGCAACCAGGTGCAGAACGAGGCCGCACGAGGCCCGGTCCTGCGGTCAGGCCAGCTTGGTGTAGAGCCAGAACACCGTGCCGGTGGTGAGGCCGAAGCACAGGTGGCCGCCGAGGTCCTCGGCCAGCGTCTTGATGTCGTACTTCCAGATCGGCTGGTACAGGCCGCCCAGCGGGAGGACGACGTAGCCGGTCAGCCAGACCACGACCCCGAACGGCAGCCCGGTCTCCGGGGTCGGCCGCCGCAGCGAGCCGGCCACGATGCCGTAGGCGGCGCCGTTGACCGAGCCGTAGCCCCAGTGCATGACGTTGCTGAACAAGTTGGCGTAGCGGTCGGGCAGCTCGTGCTGGGTGAAGCCCTCGACCACCCGCTTGGCCACCTGGCCGGGCGCGGGCGCCTGGTCCCAGGTCTCGACCTTGGGGAACTCCCAGGCCAGGGGGGCCTCGGTGCCCCCGCCGCGCTTGTACTTCAGGTAGCCGTAGACGTCCAGGGCCACGGTGCCCGCGGCCCCGGCCAGGAAGCCTCCGATGACGGCCCCGAGCGGGGTGAGCGCGCGCTTCTTTGCCATGCGCAGCAGGTTATCGGGCAGGATGGAGCGGGTGAACAGCGCCCGCGACACCGCCCTTGACCTGATCGAGTTCCTCAACTCCGCGCCGTCGCCGTACCACGCGGCCGCCCAGGCCCGCGAGCGGCTGACCGCGGCCGGCTTCACCGAGGTCGGCCCGGCCGAGGCCTGGCCGTCCGGGCCCGGCCGCTACGTGCTGACCGACGGCGGGTCGCTGTTCGCCTGGGTGGTGCCGGACGGAGCCGCCCCCGACGCCAGCTTCCGGCTGCTGGGCGCGCACACCGACAGCCCCACGCTCAAGGTCAAGCCGCAGCCGGACACCGGCAGCGCGGGCTTCCGGCAGCTGGGGGTCGAGGTCTACGGCGGGCCGCTGCTGAACTCATGGCTGGACCGGGACCTGGGGCTGGCGGGCCGGGTGGTGGTCGCCACCGCCGACGGGCCGCAGGTCCGGCTGGTGCGGGTCGACCGCCCGATCCTGCGGGTCCCCCAGCTCGCCATCCACCTGGACCCGACCGTGCGCGAGGGGCTCAAGCTGGACGCCCAGCGCCACCTGGTGCCGATCTGGTCGCTGGGGGCACCCGACCCGGGCGGGTTCGCGCGGTTCCTCGCGGGCGAGCTCGAGGTCGACCCAGCGGCCGTGCTGAGCTGGGAGGTCGTGGTCTACGACGTGGCCGGCGCCAACCTGGCGGGGGTGGACGAGGAGTTCGTCAGCTCGGGCCGCCAGGACAACCTGAACTGCTCGTTCGCCAGCGTCTCGGCGCTGGCCGAGGTGGCCGCGGCCCCGGACGCCGGGCACGTGAGCGCGATCGTGCTGTTCGACCACGAGGAGATCGGCAGCCGGTCCCCGACCGGGGCAGACGGGGCCTGGCTGGGCCGCCAGCTGGAACGGTCGGTGCTGGCCCGCGGCGGCACCCGGGACGACTTCCTGCGGGCGGTGGCGAACTCGCTGCACGTGTCGGCCGACATGACCCACGCGACCCACCCGAACTATTCCGACCGGCACGAGCCCGGGCACTGGATCGAGCTCGGCGGCGGGCCGGTGATCAAGGTGAGCGCGAACGTCAACTACGGCACCAACGCGATGACCCAGGCCGCCTTCCTGGCCGCCACCGAGCAGGCCGGGGTGCCGGTGCAGTACTTCGTCAACCGCAGCGGCGTGCGCAGCGGTTCCACCATCGGCCCGATCGTGGCGGCCGGGCTGGCGGTGCCGACGGTGGACGTCGGCAACGCCTCGCTGGGCATGCACTCGGCCCGCGAACTGTCCGGCACCGCCGACATTTCCATGATGATCGCGGCCATGAAAGCATTTTTGCGGCCGGCGTGACCCGGTTCACCGTTTGAGGGCCGCTCAGGGGGAAGGGTCCATAGTGAAACGGGAAGGAGCGTGCTGACGATGGCAACCGAGGACAAGGCAGCTCACAAGGCCACCGAGCTCAAGGGCAAGGTAAAGGAAGGCGTGGGCGACGCCACCGACGACGACCAGCTGAAGGCCGAAGGCGAAACCGACCAGGCCAAGGGGAATCTCAAGCAGGCCGGCGACAAGGTCAAGGACGCCTTCAAGAAGTAAGACCGAGCTAAGCGCCCGCCCCTGATCAGGGGCGGGCGTTGTGCTGCCCGGGTTGTTTAGCGGGCGGGTGGCTGGTCAGTTAGACGGGGCCACACGACTCGCAACGAGGGGACGGACGTCATGGCCACCGTGGGCTACACACTGATGACCGAACAGGCGGGACCGGCCGACCTGGTGCGGTGGGCGAAGCGGGCGGAGCAGAGCGGCTTCGAGCTGCTGGTCTCCAGCGACCACTACTTCCCCTGGCTGGACGAGATGGGCCACGCCCCGAACGCCTGGGTCACCCTGGGCGCGGTCGCCCAGGCGACCGAGCGGGCCGAGTTGATGACCTACGTGACCTGCCCGACCATGCGGTACCACCCAACCGTGGTAGCTCAGCAGGCCGCGACCCTGGGGCTGCTGAGCGGCGGCCGCTTCACCCTCGGCCTGGGCGCCGGAGAGTCGCTCAACGAGCACGTCGTCGGAGCTGGCTGGCCGCCTGCCAACCAGCGGCAGGAGATGCTGGCCGAGGCGGTGACGATCATCCGCGAGCTGTTCGGCGGCGGCTACGTCAGCATCGAGGGCGACTACTTCACGGTCGACTCGGCCAAGCTCTGGGACCTGCCCGCCCAGCCGGTCCCGATCGGGGTGGCGGTGTCCGGGCGGCAGTCCTGCGAGCTGTTCGCGCCGCTGGCCGACGTGATGATCGCGGTCGAGCCGGAAGCCTCGCTCGGGCGGTGGTGGGACGGGGCGTCCGGTAAGGCGCCCGGCCGCAAGGTCGGGCAGCTGCCGATCTGCTGGGGCCCGGACAAAGACGAGTGCGTCAAGCGGGCGCACGAGCTGTTCCGCTGGTTCGGCGGCGGCTGGAAGGTCAACGCCGAACTGCCGGGCACGACCGGGTTCGACGCCGCCAGCCAGTTCGTGCGGCCCGAGGACGTGGCCCAGTCGATCCCGTGCGGCCAATCGGTCGAGGCGGTGACCGAGGCGGCGTCGGCGTTCTGGCAGGCGGGCTTCACCGACCTGGCCCTGGTCCAGATCGGCGGCACCGAGCCCGAGCAGGACCGGTTCTTCCAGGCGGCGCCGGAACTGATCGCGGCCCTGCAAGAATCTGCGGGCTGATCTTCGCTCTTGATAACGCGGTCGGCGACGGCCAGTATGGACGCGACATATTCGCACATAAAAGGTTGTGTACATGCGTCTGCGCCGTCGCCGCTGGGCTGTCACCACGTCGTTGTCCGCTCTGGCTGCTCTGCTGGTAGCCGTGCCCGCGCAGTTGAGCGCGGCCGGGGAAGGGGCGTCGGCCCCCACCAAGCAGCCGGTGGCGGTCGGGACCGGCGGCGGGGTGGCGTCGATGGACCTCGGCGCCAGCCAGGCCGGGATCGACGTGCTCAAGCGCGGCGGCAACGCGGTCGACGCGGCGGTCGCGACCGCCAGCGCGCTGGGGGTGACGATCCCGTTCGTGGCCGGGCCCGGCGGCGGCGGGTTCATGGTCATCTACCTGGCCCGGCAGCACGAGGTGGTCACGATCGACGGGCGCGAGAACTGCCCGGCCGCCTGCACCAAGACGATGTTCATCGACCCGAAGACTGGCCAGCCCTACAACTACGACTACGCCTCGGACCAGCCGCTGTCGACCGGGGTGCCGTCGATGGTGGCGACCTGGGCCACCGCGCTGCAGAAGTACGGCCGGCTGGGCCTGGCCGACGACCTGCAGCCCGCGATCAGCCTGGCCAGGAACGGGTTCCGCACCGACGCCGACTTCCAGCAGCTCACCCAGTCCGAGCTGCCCGAGCTGCAGGCCTACCCGGCCAGCCACTGGCTGCTGACCAGCGCGGGCCAGCCGCTGCCGGTCGGCACCCTGCTCAAGAACCCGGACCTGGCCCGGACCTACGGTCTGCTGGCCAGGTACGGCCCGTCCTACCTGTACGACGGGCCGCTCGGGCAGGCCATCGTGCAGGCCGACGACCATCCGGTCACCACCCCCGGCCAGACCGTGGTCCAGCTGCCGGGCATCATGACCACCAGTGACCTGCGCAACTACCGGGCCCACATCCAGGCGCCGACCCACGTGAACTACCGCGGCCTGGACATCTACAGCATGGCGCCGCCGTCCAGCAGCGGCACCACCGTCGGCGAGGCGCTGAACATCCTGTCCCACTACAACCTGTCGACCGAGTCGCGGGCCGAGGCGCTGTTCCACTACATCGAGGCGTCCAAGCTGTCCTACGCCGACCGCAACGCCTACGTCGGCGATCCCCGGCAGGTCAGCGTGCCCACCCAGGAACTGCTGAACCCGAAGTACGCGGCGACCCGCCAGTGCCTGATCGGCAGCACCGCGGCGACCGCGCCGGTGGCCGCGGGTAACCCGTACGGACCGTACAAGTCCTGCCCGAGCTCGTCGGCGGCGGCCCAGACCACCAACGAGGGCCTGCACACCAACAACATCGTGACCGCCGACAAGTGGGGCGACATCGTCGCCTACACCAACACGATCAACTTCTTCGGCGGCAGCGGCCAGACCGTGCCCGGTTACGGCTTCCTGCTCAACGACGAGATGACCGACTTCGACTTCGCGCCGCCGGCGACCGGGGCCACCGACCCGAACCTGCCCGCCAGCGGCAAGCAGCCGCGCTCGAGCATGGGCCCGGTCATCGCGCTGCAGCACGGCCGGCCGGTGTTCAGCATCGGCGCGGCGGGCGGTTCGACGATCATCACCACGATCCTGCAGACGCTGATCAACCACGTCGACTTCGGTATGTCGCTGCCGGACGCGCTGGCCGCGCCGCGGGTCAGCAACACCAACTCGGCGACCTCCAGTGCTGAGCCCCTTTTCTACAACAGTGCGGTGGCCAAGCAGCTGACCAGCCAGTACGGCGAGAAGTTCACCGAGACGGGCGGCTCGATCCTGCCGCTGGACTACTACCCGGGTGACGCGACGGCGCTGCAGGTGCTGGGCGGCGGCAAGGTCGAGCCGATCGCCGAGCCGGTCCGGCTGGGCGGCGGCAGCGCGCTGGTGGTCCACCCGTCGAAGTAGCCGCTGGGGGCTGGGCGGGCCACAATCGGGAGCATGGTCAAGTACGCCGACAACCCGACCGCGCGGGCGGAGATCCACGTCGCGGCTCCGCCCAGCACGGTGTGGCCGCTGGTCTGCGACATCACCGTGCCGTCGCGGTTCTCCACCGAGCTGACCATGGCGGAGTGGGCCGAGGGGACGACCGGGCCGTGCGCCGGGGCCCGGTTCACCGGGCACAGCCAGCACCCGGCGGCCGGCACCTGGCAGACCACCTGCACGGTCGTCGTCTGCGAGGAGCCACGGGCGTTCAGCTGGGTGGTGGAGGACCCCGACGACCCGGCCGCCCGCTGGGGGTTCGAGCTGGAACCGGACGGGGCCGGGACATTGCTGCGGCAGTGGGCGGTGCTCGGGCCCGGCCGGTCCGGCCTGACCCCCGCCATCGAGGCGAGGCCGGACAAGGAGGAACGGATCGTGGCCCGGCGGCTGGCCGAGCACGAGGCCAACATGAACCGGTGCCTGGCCGGGATCAAGGAGCTGGCCGAGCGGGCCCCGGCCGGTGCCTGAGCAGCCCGGGGAAGCAGCCCGGCTGCGGGTCGCGGTCGAGGGCGGGGCGGGGTCGGCCGACGCGGCCGAGTTCGTGCGGGAGGCCGAACGGCTGGGAGCGGACGCGGCCTGGGTGCCGGAGTTCTGGGGCCACGACGCGCTGACCCAGGTCGGTTACCTGGCCGCCCGCACCGAGCGGATCGCGCTCGGTACCTCGATCGTGCAGGTCGGTTCCCGCTCCCCCGCGCTGCTGGCGATGTCGGCGCTGTCGCTGCAGCAGCTGTCGGACGGCCGGTTCCGGCTCGGGATCGGCGTCAGCGGCCCGCAGGTGATGGAGGGCTGGCACGGCGTCCGGTTCCGGCGGCCGATCCAGACCACCCGCGAGACGATCGAGATCATCCGGATCATCAGCCGCGGCGACCGGCTCGACTACCAAGGCGAGGTGTATCAGCTGCCGCTGCCCGGCGGCGACGGCCGGGCGCTGCGGGCGGCCGCTCCCCCGGCCCCGGTGCCGATCTACGTGGCCGCCATCGGCCCGGCCAACCTGCGGCTGTGCGGTGAGCTGGCCGACGGCTGGCTCGGCAACGCCTTCATCCCCGAATCGGCCGAGGTGTTCCTGGACCCGCTGCGGGCCGGCGCCGCCGCGGCCGGCCGCACCCTGGCCGACCTGGACCTGCAGGTGCCGGTGGCGGTGGAGTTCACCGACGACGTGGCCGAGGCCGAGGCCCGGCACGCGGCCGGTTACGCGTTCACGATCGGCGCGATGGGCTCGGCGACAACCAACTTCTACAACCAGGCGTTCGCCCGCCAGGGGTTCGGCGAGGAGGTGGCGGCCGTGCAGCAGCTGTGGCGGGAAGGCCGCCGGGACGAGGCCGCCCGCCGGGTGCCGCGGGCGCTGGGGGCCAGGACCAACCTGCTCGGCCCGCCGGCGATGATCCGCGACCGGCTGCGCTGGTACCGCGAGGCCGGCGTGAAAACCCTGTCGGTCAAGCTGCGCGGCGAGCTGCCCGAGCGGCTGGCCACGCTCGGCCGGTTCCTCGAGCTGGTCGCCGAATTCAACGATCAGAATCGGAACTAAAGGGGTCCGGACCCTGGTTGTCACCGGTAGCGGCGGGCCCTGGCCAATGGGCGTCCGGGGCCACCTTCCGTAGCGAGGAGGTCCCGATGGACCTTTCGAAGCAGCAATTCGTCAAGAGCTTGCGCCGGGCGGGCATGCCGGAGGCGGCCGAGGCCGCCGCCCGGACCCTCCACGATCCGGTCACCGTCCAGGACCTGGACCGGTTCTGCGCCCAGTTCGGGCTGAGCCGCGGTTCGCTGATGGAGCGGATGGGCGGCAGTCCCTGAGGTCTCAGCGCGAGGGGATTCCGGCGCGGGCGAGGAGGCCGGAGATCAGGACTTCGGTGAACTCGCGGAGGGTGGGAGTGAAGTCCAGCCGGAGGGCGGCCAGGTCGGGGTCGGCCTCGTAGGCGGCCAGCATCGCGGCCGACGGCTGGCACTGCTGCCACAGGGCGCCGGCGGTGATGACGGTGGCGCCGGCCAGCCGCCAGGTGTCCTGGTCGCCGAGCTCGGGCAGGTGGCGGCCGAGCAGGGTCCCGAGGTCGCCGAAGCCGGCCAGGGTGGACCGCTTGTAGGTGGCGGCGATCTGCGGCGAGACGTTGCGCTCGAGCACGGCGGCCTGGGCGCTGATCAGGTCGCAGAGGACCGGGCGGGCGGCCAGCGAGATGGCCAGCACCGCCGCCACTGCGTCGCCGCGGTTGGCGACCGGGGCCCCGGCCGTCACTCCTTCGCCGAGGTCGGCGGCCAGCGCGGTCAGCCACTCCTGCCACTGGGCGGCCAGCAGTTCCAGCAGCACCGCCTCGCGCGACTCGAAGTACCGGAGCACGTTGGACTTGGCCAGGCCGACCCGGCGGCTCAGCTCGTTCAGGGTGATGTCGGCGGCCGGCATCTCCGACAGCATCGCGGCGGCCGTGTCGAGGATGGCGTGGCGCCGCACCTCACGCTGCTCGGCGCTGCGGGCCCGCTGGAACACCGTCATGCTCAGCAATATTACAGACCGCCGGTCCCTTGTATAGAGACCGGCGGTCTGCTAATTTCGGAATCGTAACAGACCGACGGTCTTATAGGAGACGCCATGTACACGGTTCCCGATCAGTCCGGCCGCCGGGTGGTCATCACCGGGGCGAACAGCGGCACCGGCCAGGAGGCGGCCCGGCGGCTGGCCGCGGCCGGGGCCCAGGTGATCATGGCGGTCCGCACGCCGGCCAAGGGCGAGCAGGCCCGGGACGGCATCCTCGCCCAGCAGCCTGATGCCGAGGTGGAGGTGCGCCGGTGCGACCTGGCCGACCTGGCCTCGGTGACCGAGTTCGCGGACGGGCTGATCGCCGACGGCACCCCACTGGACCTGCTGCTCAACAACGCCGGGGTGATGGCGGTGCCGACCCGGATGACGACCGCCGACGGGTTCGAGCTGCAGTTCGGCAGCAACTTCCTCGGGCCGTTCGCGCTCACCGTGCGGCTGCTGCCGCTGCTGCTGAAAGCACCCGCGCCCCGGGTGGTCACGATGAGCAGCGGCATGGCCAACGTGGGCCGGATCCACTTCGGCGACCTGCAGTACAGCCGCCGGTACCGGGCCTGGCCCGCCTACTGCCAGTCCAAGCTGGCCGACCTGATGCTGACCGAGCACCTGGCGGCGCTGGCGGCCGAGCGGGGCTGGGACCTGCTCAGCACCGCCGCCCACCCCGGCTTCACCCGCACCAACCTGCAGACCAGCGGCCCCAACCTGGGCCGGGCGGAGGCCCGCTGGTCGCCGCTGCAGCTCGGCACCCGGCTGCTGTCGCAGGAGGTCGGGACCGGCTGCGAGCCGCTGCTGTACGCGGCGACCAGCCCGGACGCCGGTAACGGGGGCTACTACGGGCCGAGCCAGCGGTTCGGGCTGGTCGGGCCGACCGTCCTCACCCGGCCGCCCCGCCGGGCCCGCGATGCGGCCACCGCCGCCCGGCTGTGGGCCGAGGCGGAACGGCTGACCGGGGTCAGCCTGAGCGCCACGGCCGCCTGACGGTCCCCGCCCCGGCCAACCTCAGGCCAGCTCCAGGCCGCACCAGCGCTATGCGAGCAGCCAGAAAACCAGGATCCGGGCGGCACCAGGGGTCTGCAGGTCCCCGCCTCGGGGCCCTGACGAGGCGAGAGAAGGCGTGGGCGTATCAACGGTCAGTATGCGGCTTACCGGCTGGCTCATAATTCACCTCCTCAGTAACTGAGGATCTGGTTTTTCCGCATGCTGGATCGATTGCGGTGATCCCGTTGGAACATTTTAAAAATATATTTCGGTTTGGGGGTCAGCCGAGCAGGGCGGTGACGCGGTCGCGGGGCAGGGCGGGCATCCGGTGGCCGTCGCGGCCGGTCATCTCGGAGTTGGCCACCAGCGCGTTGAGGACCGCTTCCTCGACCGCCTGGACGGTCGCCTCGAACAGGCCGTCGATGTCGTCCCAGCCCAGGAACTCCAGCCGCCGGAGCTGGCCCGGCTGGGGTGAGTCGGGGCCCTCCTCGCTGCCGAGCTGGCCGGGATTGGCGGTCGAGAAGGCCAGGAAGATGTCGCCGGAGCTGTGCGAGCCAGTGGTTCCGGTCCGGCCGATGCCGAGGGTGGCCCGGCGGGCCAGCGCGCTGGCCTGGCCGGGCAGCAGCGGCGCGTCGGTGGCGACCACGGCGATGATCGAGCCGGCCCCGGCGGGCAGGAACCAGTTGGTCTCCTCCAGCGGGTTGTCGTCCAGCAGGTGCTGGCCGACCGGGCGCCCGGCGATCGTCAGGTGCCGCCGGCGGCCGAAGTTGGCCTGCACGAACACGCCGACCGTGCACGTCTGGGTGCCCAGCGCGACCAGCCGGGAGGCGGTGCCGCTGCCGCCCTTGTAGCCGTAGCCGCACATGCCGGTGCCGCCGCCGACCGAGCCCTCCTCGATCGGGCCGCCGTGGGCCTGATCGATCGCGGTCACCGCGTCGCCGGTGCGGACGTGGGCGCCGCTGACGTCGTTGAGGTAGCCGTCGTAGGTCTCGCCGACGACCGGGAACTCCCAGGGCAGCTGGCCGGGCCGGTTCTGGTTGATCCAGTCGACCACGCCGCGGTGCACGGTACCGACCGCGTAGGTGTTGGTCAGCAGCACGGCCGAGGACAAGATGCCGGTCTCGGCCAGCCAGTGCGAGGCGGTCAGCTCGCCGTTGCCGTTGAACGAGTGGAACCCGGCCGCGCAGCCGGTCCCCCAGCCGTCGCGGCCGCGAGCCAGGATCGCGGTGACCCCGGTCCGGACCGGGCCCTGGCCGGCCCGCAGGGGGCCGTCGCCCTCGATCAGGGTGACGTAGCCGACCTGCACGCCGGAAACGTCGGTGATCGCGTTGCTGGGGCCGGGGTCGCCGCCGAACGGGATCCCGATCGAGCGGGCCCGGGGCAGCCCCGTGGGCGTGGTCTGGTGGGCGTTCATGCTGCGATAGTAGAGAAATGGCCGAACGGGCGCGGGTGCAGGTGCCGGGCGGCGAGGGCCGCGCCGTGCTGGTCGCGGCCGGGCAGGTCGTGCGGGTCACGGACCTGGCCGGCGGGCAGGTGGGCGACCTGTTCGCGTTCAGCCGGGCCGACCCGGGCGAGTACGCCAGCGCCCAGCACACCCGGCCGGCCATCGCCAAGCTGTTCCCGCGGCCGGGCGACCCGGTGCTGACCAACCGGCGGCGGCCGATCCTGGCCGTGACCGAGGACACCTCGCCCGGGCGGCACGACATGCTGTACGCGGCCTGCGACCCGGCCCGCTACGCGTCGCTGGGGGCGGCCCCCGGGCACCGCTCGTGCGCGGCCAACCTGGCCGAGGCGCTGACCGGCCACGGCGTCACCGCCGGGACGGTGCCGCAGCCGCTGAACGTGTTCATGGACGTGCGCCCGGAGCCGGACGGGACCCTGGCCTCGCACCCGGCGTCGAGCGGGCCCGGTGACTTCATCGCGTTCCGGGCCGAGCTGGACTGCCTGGTGGTGCTGTCGAGCTGCCCGATGGACATCAGGCCGATCAGCGCGGGCGGCATCACCGCCCTCCAGCTGAGCGTGCAGGACGGGTAGCCGCGGGGTCAGGTGCGGGCGCTCAGCGGTCGCGCAGCCGGCGGCGGTAGATCAAGCTGGCCAGGCCGGCCAGGATGGCCAGGCCGCCGAGGCCGAACAGGGTCAGGTGCTGCAGGCCGGCGGTGCCGCCGCCGCCCGTGGAGGGAGCGCCGATGGGGGCGGCCGAGGTGGTGGCGGGCACCGGCAGGGTGGCCTCGGTCAGCGACGGAGACGGGGACGGGGACGGGGTCAGCGACGGGGACGGCGACGGGCTGGGCGTGATGACGGTGGCGGTACCGGACGGGGCCTTGGCGGTGAAGAAGCTGGACGACGCGGAGGCGCCCGCGCCCGGAGTCGAGCCCCCGGTGCAGGCGGAGACGGACAGCGCCGCGAACATGGCCACCGAGCTGCAGAGGACGGCTGCCATCCGCCTGCGTACTCTGGCCTGCCCGGCCATCCAGCGCACCCGCATGAACCCTCCTATGTCCCAGTCGCAGAACGGCTGTCCCCCAGATCCGGGGAATGCAAACCGGCATTTGAGCAAGAATCGGCTGGGCCAGCGTAACGGCGCCCCGGGCGGGCCGCGCGCGGCACGGCAAAAGCGCCCCCGGCAAAATAGGAAGCCGGACGGGCGACCCTGGCACGCAATGGCCTATTTTTCACTGGAATATTAGGCTACGCGAGTAACACCCATTGTGGAAGGAGGGGCATTGGCGGACCCCGAGTGGCGACGGATTGCCGGGTTCCGCGTCGTCTTTACCAGCGGCACCGGCATGAACCTGCCGCCGCGGCCGCCGGTCAACTGGCGGGCCCGGCTGGCCGGATTCGCGGCCGTGCTGCTCATCATCGGCGGGGCGGCCGCGATGGGGGTGGCCGCGCTGACCCAGCACCACGCGCCCCAGCCGGGCCAGGACGCGGCCGGCGTGACCGCGGCCAGCGGCCGGGGCCCGCGACTGCCCCATTCGGAGCCGACCACGGTCAGCATCCCCGCCATCGGGGTGCGGTCCAGCCTGCTGCGTCTGGGCCTCAACGCGGACGGCACCATTCAGGTCCCGTCGGTCTACAACCGGCCGATGGAAGCGGCCTGGTACAAGTACTCGGTCACCCCGGGCGAGATCGGCTCGTCGGTGATCGAGGGTCACGTGGACACGCTCAACGGGCCGGCCGTCTTCTACCGGCTGGGCGCGCTGCGGCCCGGGAACACCATTGACGTAACGCTGGCGGACGGGGTGACCGCGGTTTTCCGGGTCACCGGAGTGCGCGAGTACCCGAAAGACAATTTCCCGACCAAAATCATTTACGGCGCTTCTGACTACGCGGCCCTGCACCTTATTACCTGCGGCGGGGCGTTCGACTTCTCGACCGGTCATTACCTCAGCAGCACGGTGGTGTTCGCCACCCTGGTGACCTCCCGTCACGCCTAGCCAACGCCTCCTCAAGAGGGGTTCCGGGAGCGTCGGGACCGGGAACGAATAGGGCATCCGCGGTGTTATACGAGAGCCAATTTGGCACGTAACTCGTACAACGGAAAGCTGCTGTTGAACAACCGTCTGATCGTCCGTGGCGCCCGCGAGCACAATCTCAAGAATGTTGATCTTGAGCTGCCGCGCGATGCCATGATCGTTTTTACCGGGCTGTCCGGGTCGGGTAAGTCCAGCCTGGCGTTCGACACGATCTTCGCCGAGGGCCAGCGCCGGTACGTGGAGTCGCTGTCGGCCTACGCTCGTCAGTTCCTCGGCCAGCTGGACAAGCCCGACGTCGACGCGATCGAGGGGCTGACCCCGGCCGTCGCCATCGACCAGAGGTCCGGGTCGAAGAACCCGCGCTCGACCGTCGGCACGATCACCGAAATCTACGACCACCTGCGGCTGCTGTGGGCGCGGGTGGGCGAGCCGCACTGTCCGGTGTGCGGGGCGCTGATCCGCAGCTGGACGCCGCAGCAGATCACCGATGAGCTGCTGGATCAGCCTGAGGGCACCCGTTTCTACCTGCTGGCGCCGGTCGCCGCGGGCGAGGGCGCGACCGAGGACCTGTTCGAGGACCTGCGGAACAAGGGATACGCCCGGGTGCGGGTGGATGGCACCGTCTATCCGCTGGACCGCACGCCGGAGCGGGACCGGGCCGCCGGGCACACCGTTGAGGTGGTGGTGGACCGGCTGGTGGCGAAGGAGTCCAGCCGGGCGCGGATCACCGACTCGGTGGAGACCGCGCTCAAGCTGGCGGGCGGCCTGGCGATCGCCGAGCTGGTGGACCGGGCGGCCGGTGACCCCGGCCGCGAGCTGCGGTTCTCCGAACACCTGGCCTGCCCGAACGGGCATCCGCTGGCGCTCGAGGAGCTGACCCCACGGTCGTTCTCGTTCAACTCGCCGCTGGGCGCCTGCCCGGTCTGTGAGGGGCTCGGGACCCGGATGGAGGCCGACCCCGGGCTGGTCGTGCCGGACGGCGGTAAGACGCTGGCCGGGGGCGCGGTGGCGCCCTGGTCGAGCTGGCAGGACCGGGAGTACTTCGGCCGGCTGCTGCGGGCGGCGGCCGAGACCGGTGGCTTCAGCGTGGACGTGCCGTGGGACGAGTTGCCGGCCACGGCTCGCGCGGCGGTGCTGAACGGCACCGGAGAGCAGGTGCGGGTCAGCTACCGGACCCGGTCCGGCCGGGACCGCACCTACCTGGTCCGGTTCGAGGGCGTGCTGGCCTGGATCGAACGGCGCTACCAGGAGGCCGAGTCGGACTCGGCCCGGGAGAAGTTCGAAGGCTTCATGCGGGCGACCGCCTGCCCGGCTTGCGGCGGGGCCCGGCTGCGGCCGGAGATCCTGGCGGTCACGGTCGCGGGCCGTTCGATCGCCGAGGTGACGGCGCTGCCGATCCGGGCCGCGGCCGACTGGGTGGCGGAGCTGTCCGCGTCCGGGGTCCTGTCGGCCCGGGACGAGCAGATCAGCGCCCGGGTGCGGCAGGAGGCGAGCACCCGGCTGGGATTCCTGCTCGACGTCGGGCTCGGTTATCTGTCGCTCGACCGCCCGGCCGCGACGCTGGCGGGCGGCGAGGCGCAGCGGATCCGGCTGGCGACCCAGATCGGGTCGGGCCTGTCGGGGGTGCTGTACGTACTCGACGAGCCGTCGATCGGGCTCCACCAGCGCGACAACGAGCAGCTCATCGCGACGCTGACCCGGCTGCGCGACCTGGGCAACACGCTGATCGTGGTCGAGCACGACGAGGACACGATCCGGGCGGCCGACTGGGTGGTCGACATCGGCCCGCGGGCCGGCCGCGACGGTGGCCAGGTCGTGTTCAGCGGTCCGGTCGGCGAGCTGGAGCAGTCCGCGGAGTCGATCACCGGGGCGTACCTGTCCGGGCGGCGGCGGATCGAGGTGCCGGCCGAGCGGCGCCGGCAACGGGACGGCCAGGAGATCGTGGTCACCGGGGCGCGCGAGCACAACCTGCGCGACGTTGACGTGGCGTTCCCGCTGGGGAACTTCGTGGCGGTCACCGGCGTGTCCGGATCAGGCAAGTCGTCCCTGGTCAACGACATTTTGTATCCGGCCCTGGCCGGGTCGGTGAACGGCCTGCGGCGGGCGCCGGGGCGGCACACCCGGGTCACCGGGGCCGATCAGATCGACCAGGTGGTCGGGGTCGACCAGGCGCCGATCGGGCGCAGCCCGCGGTCGAACCCGGCCACCTACACCGGGGTGTTCGACAGCATCCGGGAGCTGTTCGCGGAGACCACGGCGGCCAAGGTGCGCGGGTACCAGCCAGGCCGGTTCTCGTTCAACGTCAAAGGCGGCCGGTGCGAGCACTGCGCGGGTGAGGGCGTCATCCGGATCGAGATGAACTTCCTGCCCGACGTGTACGTGCCGTGCGAGGTGTGCCACGGGACCCGCTACAACCGGGACACCCTCGAGGTCCAGTACAAGGGCAAGAACATCGCCGAGGTGCTGGACCTGACGATCGCCGAAGCACTGGAGTTCTTCGGCCCGATCCAGCGGATCGCGCGGCGGCTGCTGGCGCTGGTCCAGGTCGGCCTGGGTTACGTCACCCTCGGCCAGCCGGCCCCGACGCTGTCGGGCGGGGAGGCGCAGCGGATCAAGCTGGCGGCCGAGCTGCAGCGGCGGTCGACCGGCCGGACCTTGTACGTGCTGGACGAGCCGACCACCGGGCTGCACGCCGAGGACGTGCGGACGCTGCTGGAGGTGCTGCACAAGCTGGTCGACAAGGGCAACACGGTCGTCGTCATCGAGCACAATCTGGACGTGATCAAGACGGCCGACTGGGTCATCGACCTCGGCCCGGACGCCGGGCCGGACGGGGGCACGGTGGTCGCCGAAGGGACGCCGGAGCAGGTGGCGGCGGTGGCCGGTTCGCACACGGGACGGTTCCTGCGGGCCGTCCTGCCCCCGGAGACGGCGGAGACGGCGGGGCCTTACGGCGTCCGGGCGGCGTAGTAGGAGGTGCTGTCCTTGCGGAACAGCAGCACGATGGCGGCCAGCCCGATCAGCCAGATGACCACGGCGACGATCAGCGTCGGCACCCCGGCCGAGAGCGTGGTCCCGTGGCGGACCAGGGCCAGCGAACCGAGCGTGTCGATCGTGTTGATGCCGAACAGCACCGCGGCCAGGACCCGGGCCCAGCTCCGTCCGCGCCCGTTCGCCCGCGCCATCCAGACCCACAGCGCGATCGCGATCAGCGCGCCGATCGCCAGCGGGATGGTCAGGGCGAGCTCGGACCGGTGCACCTCGGCCGCCGTGTAGCCCGGGTGGGCCTTGACGATGGCGGCCCGGCGGCTGCCGCTGGCCACCAGCGTGACGATGAACGCGACGACTTCGACGGCGGCGCCGGCGTACATGAGCCGGACCGCGGTCTGGATCGACGGCGGCGGCGTGGGCGTCAGCGTGGCGTCGGCCGTCGGCTGCGGCTCGGCGCCGGTACCCGGATAAGGCTCGTACATGGCTGCTCCCCGTTGAGTCTGGCCCTACTAGAGCAGCGTAACGTCGGCGACCGGGCGCCAGGTGATGGCGCCGGACGCGTCGTGGGACTGAGCCACCAGCGACAGCTTCCCGGCGGTAAACGCCGCGGTCCGGGCGGGGTGGGTGGCCAGCCAGTCGCGCAGCGGCTCATCGCTGGTGCGGGCGACGCCGTAGGCCAGCGACAGGTGCGGGCGGTAGGCGGCCGGGCGGACCGGGAACCGTTCGCCGGTGACCTGCTGAGAGGCGGCCACGGTGATCTCCCACAGCCGCCGGGCGGGTCCGGCCGGGCTCACCGGGCAGCCGAGGCCGAGGCGGCCGATCTCCGGTGGGCCCAGGGTCAGCTCGGGTGCCGCCAGCCCGGCCACGGCCCGGCGGACCTGGGCCACGATGCGGTCCACCTCGTCCGGGCTGACCTCGTCGGCCGGGGCGATGTCCTGGACGGTGACATGACACCAGCGCGGGTCGACCGGGGCCAGGCCGGGCCGGTGGGTGAGCTCGCGGTAGTGGGCGGTGAGCCCGGCCGCCACCGGGGCGGGAGCGGGCAGCAGGTGCCAGTGCAGGTCGGGGCGGCCCGGCGGCCACCAGGACGTCAGCGTCGCGAAGAAGTCCTCCATCGCCGGTTCCTCTACCCAATGGACCGGGATGGGATGAGCGGGACCGGTACCGGAGCGGGCCACCGGAGTACGGCGGGGTGCTGTCCGGTCACGGGAGATGATCGTCCACAAGTGGCGGTTGCTGGGCCCAGAGCCGATCGTTAATGTGAATGGAGCGTGCAAGGGCGCTGCCAGTCCGCGGGCAGGGATTTTCCCACCTTGAGCAGTAGCCTCAGGCCAAGCACCTGCTGCGCGGCTACGAGGCGGGAGATGCCGCCGCCCGGGACCGGGCGGCCGAGGTGCTGGGCGACCGGGCCGAGCGGTTCCTGCTCAGCGACGCCCAGTACGTGGTGGCCCAGGAACACGGATTCCGGAACTGGGCCGAGTTCCGGGCGTACATCCAGAATCAGCGCGCCACCGAGGACCGGCCGGTCTCCCGGCTGTGGGGACAAGGGGCAGGCGACTACGCCTCATGGGCCGACGCCCTGCTCACCGAGCTGCGCCGCGGCGACCCGGGCGCGCTCGGCCGGCTGCGGGCGCAAGTGCCCAGATACGCTGCGGCCACCGACGCATCCACCGCCGAGCTGCGCGACGCGCGGCTGATCATCGCCCGCGAGTTCGGCTTCCCGACCTGGCGGGAGCTGGTGGAGGGCGCCGAGAAATCCCAGCGCGAGGCGGCCGAACGGCAGGAGAGATGGCGGCGCCTGCGTCCAGAGGCCGAAGCCATGCTGGCGGGCGACACCAGCCGGCTGGCCCAGCTGAGCGCCGGGCAGGCCGACACCCTGCTGCAGATGCTCACCGTGCGGGAACTGCTGGGAACCAAACTCGGCCCGGGACTCGGGGTGCCGCGCACCGCCGCCGAGGTGCTGATCGGCAAGGCCACCCGCCTGGACCTCTTGCTACCCGCGGCCGGCTGGAGCTGGTCCGGGCCTGCTTCGAGGCGGACGGCAGGCTGCGGCCCGCCGCCGCGCGGCCGCGCCCCAACCCGGCCGACTTCTTCCCCCTCCCAGCCCGGAACCCGGCGACATCCGATCCGGAGCAGATCATGGCCGAGGCGTTCGTCCACGCCTGCCAGCACGGCCGGACCGAGGTCGTGCGCTGGTTCCTCGACCGCGGCCTGAACCCCGACGTCGCGCCCTACTTCGGGCGAACCGGCCTGGTCTGGGCGGTCATGTACCCGCAACCGGAGGTGGTCGGCTTGCTGATCGAACGGGGGGCCGATCCGGCCCGCCGCGACGAGATGATTCCCTTCGACGCCCGGGGTTACGTGGCCCTGCTGCTCGCCACCGACCAGCACAACCCGGTGGTCCGGCAACTCGACGAGCTGCTCAGGGGCGGTGCGGGGTGAGCGGGACGGGGGCGATGCGGGCCAGCACCAGGTTGAGGGCGATGAGGAGGAGGGCCAGCAGGGTGAGGGCGGGGCCGAGGATCTGAAGGCCGGACAGGCCGATGAGGAGGCCGAGCAGGGCCGACAGGCCTGAGCCGCCGGCGGCGGCCGCGCCGACCTGCCAGGCGATGGCGTGCTGGGCGCGGCGGTGGCCGATGCGGACGGGGGTGAGGCCGATCAGGGCCGGGAACACGCCCGCCAGGCCGGCGCCGATGATGGTGAAGCCGGCCAGGGTGACGGCCCGGTCCGGCTGCCACCAGATCGCGGCGGCCCCGACCGCCCCCAGCACGCTCCCCCAGCGGACGATCTGGACCAGCGGAATCGGGCGGGGCAGCAGCGCCAGCAGGATGCGGGCGCCGGTCAGCGCGGCCCAGTAGCCGAACACCGCGATCCCGGCCGCCGAGGCCGACATGCCCAGGTGGTAGCGGCAGTAGCTGGCCTCCCACTGACCGGCCGCGACCTCGACGCCGGTGTAGGCGAAGAAGATCAGGATGCCGGTGATCACCGCGGCCGAGGACCGGCGCCGGGACCAGCCGGTACTCGGATCCAGCTCCGTCTCAGGCGGGGCGCCGGCGTCGGGGGCGGCGGTGGCGCGCAGGCCGGCCCGGCGCTGGCGGAGCCAGAGTCCGGCGATGACCAGGTTGCAGGCGGCCAGGGCGGCGTAGGCGGGCCGCCAGGAGCCGGTGACGATGGCGGCGGTGATCACCAGCGGGCCGATCGTGGTGCCGATCCCGTAGGCGGCGTGCAGCAGGTTCAGCAGCCGGGGCCGCCCGGCCAGGCCGATCGCGGTGTTCAGGCCACCGTCCATCAGGCCGGCCGCCACTCCGACCAGGACCGCGACCGACAGCACGAGCCACAGCCCGGGCGCCAGCGTGTAGCCGATCGCGCCGAGGGCGGCGCTGAGCCCGGACGTGGCCAGCAGCGCGGGTACCCCCAGGCGGCGGATCAGCGAGCCCACGAACACCGTCACCGTGATCGAGCCGACGGTGGTGACCAGCAGGATCAGCCCGAGGTCGGCGATCGGGGCGCCGAACGTCTGCCGGATCGCGGGCCAGGCCGGCCCGAGCATGCCGTCCGGCAGCCCCAGCACCACGAAGCTGCCCAGGGCGAGCAGATCGAAGCCACGCCCGGCCTGGTGCGATGACCGGGCCGGGCGTGGCTGGACAGGCGCGCTCAGTGGGCCAGGGGCCCGGTGTGGGCCGGTGGCCGGTGCGGGTAGGGCGAGGCGACGGGCCGGGCCTCAGCCGGGCCGGCCGGCGGGATCGACTCCCAGTAGGGGCTGGTGCCCCAGGCCGGGTAGGCCCAGAACGCCAGGCTGCCGAAGGCCAGCCGGGCCGCGTGGGCGGAGTGGACGGCGAGGGGACGCATGACGCCCAGGATGGCCGGCCGCCACCGGGGGGCCGGCTCCGGGTCGGGCACCAGGCCGGGAGCGGGCGGGGTAGCGGGCGCGGTAGCGGGCTGGACGGCCGCGGCCGGGATCGAGGCGGTGCGGGCCAGGCTGAGCAGGCCCGCTCCGGCGACCAGGACGGCCAGGCCGGCCCCGGTCGCGCTGAGCACGGTCAGCTTGGTGGTCTCACCGAGCAGGCCGATCCCGACGGCCAGGCTGGCCAGCGGGCTGACCACGGTGATGACGGGCAGCGAGATCATCGGGCGGCCGGCCTGGTAGGCGGTCTGGGTCAGCAGCAGCGAGCAAGGGCCGCCGATGGCCAGCGCGTAGGCCGGCCACGAGGTCAGCATGCCGCCCAGGCCGTGGCCCAGCGAGTGGGTGAAGGCCATGGTGACCACGGCGACGCCGGTGTCGGCCAGGCCGGCGCCGATGGCCAGCAGCACCGCCCGGCGGCGGTCCCGGCTGAACAGCCCGATCGCCGCGAACGGCAGCGCGGCGGCGGCCAGGCCGAGCGCGGCCAGCCCGGACCGCGACGAACCGTCGTGGGCGTGAGCCAGGGCCGGCGCGGTCAGCGCGACGAACGAGCCGAGACCGGCGACCACGGCGGCGACCGCGGCCCAGGTGGCCCGGCTCGGCCAGCGCCCGGACCGCAGGTGCACGGTACCGACGCTGAACACCAGCGAGGAGGCCAGCAGCAGCTGCACCACGGTCAGCGGCCCCGACTTCAGCGCGAAGGCGTGGGTCGCGAAGCCGCCGATCTCGGCGACGATGCCCAGCAGCCACCACGGACGGCGCATCAGCAGCAGGAGCAGACCAGGGCGCCCCGCCGCCCGGTCCGGCGCGGCGGCCGCCTGATGCTGCTGCAGCGCGGCGCCCGTACCGTAGAGCACGGCCGCGCTCAGCGCCCACACGATCGCGATCATCCTTGCCCCCGTTCGAGCCTTGAGAACACCGTGCCTCGCGGCCGGTATTCCGCGCATCTCATTTACATCTGGTCCGACCGGCGCCGCGGCCCCAAATCATCGGCCGTAACGCACATAAGCCACGCTATGGGCGACCTCTGACAGTCACCAGGGGACTGTCACCCATCTTGCGGTGGGGGTTAACCCCACTTTTGATGCGCTGGCGGCCGGGAAGATCGCCGGTCACCGCGAGGTCGTTTATCGTCGGTTACGTGAGCGTCGACGCCCAGCCTGGCCGCGCCGCGCGGCCGTACGCCGTCTGGCGGACGCTGTGGCGTCTCGAGGCGTTCATCTCCCTGGTCATCGGCGGCGGCCTCGCGCTGGGGTGGGCGCTGACCGGGGCCCACGGGCACTTCTGGCCGGCCTGGGTCTGGTTCGGGCTGGGGGTGCCGCTCTGGCTGCAAGCGGCCGCGCTGTGGGGCCTGCGGGTCCCCCGCGGGCGCCGGTTCCTGGCCCTGCATCTGTCGGTGTCGTTCGCGCTGGCGGTGATGTTCCTGGTCATCTGGATGCTGGCCGGGTTCCACTACTTCTGGCCGGTGTGGCCGATCCTCGGCCTCAGCGTGCTGCTGGCGCTGCACGTCTGGATGGTGCGGAACCGGTCGGCCGAGCGCGAGCAGGCGCTGACCGACCGGGTGGACGTGCTGACCCGCACCCGCCGGGGCGCGCTCGACATCCAGGCGGCCGAGCTGCAGCGGATCGAGCGGGACCTGCACGACGGCGCCCAGGCCCGGCTGGTGTCGGTGGCGATGAGCCTCGGCCTGGCCGAGTCGCTGCTGGCCAGCAAGCCCAACGAGCTGCCGGGGCTGCTGATCGAGGCCCGCTCGACCACGCTGGCCGCCCTCGATGACCTGCGCACGGTGATGCGCGGCATCCAGCCGCCGGTGCTGGCCGACCGCGGGCTGGAAGGCGCGATCCGGGCGCTGGCGCTGGACGTGGCGGTGCCGGTGACGGTCAGCGGCACGCTGGCCGGGCGGCCGCCGGTGCCGGTCGAGTCGGCGGTCTACTTCACCGCCGCCGAGTGCCTGGCCAACGTGGTCAAGCACAGCGGGGCGACGGCCGCCACGGTCGGCCTGCGGCACGACCATGGCCTGCTGTCGGTCACCGTCGGCGACAACGGGCTCGGCGGCGCCCGCCTCGACGGCGGCACCGGGCTGCTCGGGGTGGCCGGGCGGCTGGAGACCTTCGACGGCACGCTGGCCATCAGCAGCCCGCCCGGTGGCCCCACCACCGTCACCATGGAGGTGCCGTGCGAGTTGTCATCGCCGAAGACCTGACGCTGCTGCGGGACGGGCTGGCCCGGCTGCTGCGGGCGCACGACTTCGACGTGGTGGCCGAGGTCGGCGACCCGGCCGAGCTGACCGAGGCGCTGGCCGATCGGGCCCCGGTCGACGTCGTGATCATGGACGTCCGGATGCCGCCCACGTTCACCAACGAGGGCCTGGTGGCCGCGATCGAGGCCCGGGCCAAGTACCCGGGCCTGCCGGTGCTGGTGCTCAGCCAGTACGTGGAGCAGCTGTACGCCCGCGAGCTGATGGAAGACAGCACCGAGGGGGTCGGCTACCTGCTCAAGGACCGGGTCTCGGACGTGCAGGCGTTCGTCGACGCGGTACGCCGGGTGGCCGCGGGCGGCACCGTGCTCGACCCCAAGGTGGTCGAGGCGCTGCTGACCCGCCACCAGCAGAACGCACCGGTGGGCCGGCTGAGCGCCCGCGAACGCGAGGTGATGGCATTGATGGCGGAGGGGCGGTCCAACGCGGCCATCGCGGCCGCCTTGTTCATCACCGGCAAGGCGGTGGACAAGCACATCAACAGCATCTTCATCAAGCTCGACCTGCCGCTCGACGCCGACGACAACCGGCGGGTGCTCGCGGTGCTGCGCTACCTGCAGGACACCACGAGCCCCAGCCACCCGAACTCCCGTCACCCGAACTCCAGTCACCCGAACTGAGGGGAACTTCCGTGGCCGACAATCCATCGCTGGGGGTCACCTTCCGCCCCCAGTCACCGCCCGAGGAGCTGCGGGCGGCGGCCCAGGCGGCCGACCGGGCCGGGATCGCGGAGCTGTGGCTGTGGGAGGACTGCTTCGCCGAGGGCGGCCTGACCAGCGCGGCGGCCGCGCTGGCGTGCTCAGGCCAGGTCAAGGTGGGGGTCGGACTGCTGCCGGTCCCGCTGCGCAACCCGGCCCTGGCGGCGATGGAGATCGCCAACCTGGCCCGGCTGTGGCCGGGCCGGTTCATGCCCGGCCTCGGGCACGGCGTGCAGCAGTGGATGGGCCAGATCGGGGCGGCGGTGCCGTCCCCGATGACGCTGCTGCGCGAGTACACGGCGGCCGTCCGGTCGCTGCTGCGGGGGGAGGTGGTCACCGCCGACGGCCGTTACGTGCAGCTGGACCAGGTCAAGCTGGACTGGCCGCCCGAGCAGGTGCCGCCGCTGCTGGTCGGGGCGCGCGGGCCGCGGACGCTGCGGCTGGCCGGGGAGCTGGCCGACGGCGTGATCCTCGACAGCGTGGAAACCGCGGCCGACGTCCGCACCGCCTGCGAGCTGCTGGCCGAGGGCCGGACGGCCGCCAGCCGGGACGGCAGCACCCACGTGACCGTGTTCACCGAGCTGGACGTGGCGGCCGAGCCGCTGCCGGTCCGGCGCGAGCGGCTGCTGGCGCGGGCGGCCGAGCTGGGCGCGGCCGGGGCCGACAGCGTGGTGTTCCAGGGCTCCGGGACCACCCCGGGCCCGGCTCCTTACATCGCCGCACTGGCGCCCGAGCACCCGCGGACCCCGGTGGACCATGCGGCGGGCTACTGTCCCGTCACCCCGGACGGCGGAGGGCCCCGGGTCTAGCGCCGGTCGACCTGGAGCACATGCTTGGCCAGGTCGGGGACGCCGCCGATGACGGCCAGCTCGGCGATCGCGTTGCGGGCGCCGCGCTGGCGGCGCAGCTCGTCGTAGGGGTAATCGGCGATCGTCCGGAACGTGTCCGGGCCGCGGGCGGCGGCGTTCGGGAACAGCGTCGCCCCCGAGTTCAGCGGCGACAGCCGGATCCGGTCGGCGTAGGTGGCGACATCCCGGTCAGCCGCCGGGCCAGGATGTCCGGGCGCAGCGGGAGCTGGTCGCGGATGACCACCGGGTCCCGGCCGTCCCTGGCGAGCACGAAGCAGGGTCCACTCTTGGGCGGCCGTGCTCAGCCGGCCGTGATCTGGCCGTCTTCGAGGACGAGGACGGCGTCGGCGAGGTCGATGAGGCTGGGGTCGTGGGTGGCGACCAGGACGGTGATCCCCTCGGAGGCGACGACGACCCGCAGCAGCCGCATGATCTGCTGGGCGGTCTCGGAGTCGAGCTGGCCGGTCGGCTCGTCGGCCAGCAGCACGTCGGGGCGGCCGGCCAGCGCCCGGGCGATCGCCACCCGCTGCTGCTGGCCGCCGGACAGCTCGCCGGGCCGCTGGCGGCCGTGCTCGGCCAGCCCGACGATGTCCAGCATCAGCCGGACCCGTTCCTCGCGCTCGCGGGCGGGCACCCCGGCGATGCGCAGCGGGATCCCGACGTTCTCGGCGGCCGACAGGATCGGGATCAGGCCGAACGACTGGAAGATGAACGAGACTGAGGTCCGGCGCAGCCGCATCCGCTCCCGGCTGGACATCGCGGTCACGTCCTGGCCGGCCACCAGCACCCGGCCGCCGTCGGGGCGGTCGAGGCCGCCGACGATGTTGAGCAGGGTGGTCTTGCCCGAGCCGGACCGGCCCCGCAGCGCCACCAGCGAGGCGGCCGGGATCGTGAACGACACCCCGCGCAGGGCCGCGGTGGCGGTGTGCCCGGAGCCGAACGTGCGGGTCACGTCCTGCACCGCCAACGCGGTGGCCAGCGCCGCGGTGGCTGGCTCGCTCATTGCTGACTCCGGTCTTTCTGGCCCCGGTCGTTGCGGTCGTCGGGCCAGACGCCGATGTGATCGGGCTCGGGTTCGAGCCGGACCAGGTCGCGCAGGCCGAGCGGCTCGATCATTTCCCGGGGCAGCTGCAGGCGGCCCGCCCGGTCCAGCACCGCGTACTCGACCGCCTGGTGACCGGGCTCGCCGTCGCTGCCGGTGGTGGCCTGCCGGTGGGTCTCGGTGCTGGTCCGGCCGTCGCGGATGGCGATCGTGCGGCGCACCACCGAGGACACGGCCGGGTCGTGGGTGACGATCAGCACGGTCACCCCGAGCTCGGTGTTGGCCTGCTGGAGAGCGCCGAACACCTCGGCCGCGGTGACGGTGTCGAGCTCGCCGGTCGGCTCGTCGGCCAGCAGCACCTTGGGCTGGTTGGCCAGCGCGACCGCGATCGCGACCCGTTGCTGCTCACCGCCCGACAGCTGGTCCGGGCGCCGGTCCAGCTTGTCGCCCAGCCCCAGCAGCTCCAGCAGTTCGGCCGCGCGGGCCTGCCGGGCCCGGGTCCGGCCGCCCGCCAGCCGCATCGGCAGCTCGACGTTCTGCCCGGCCGACAGGTAGGGCAGCAGGTTCCGGGAGGTCTGTTGCCAGATGAACCCGACCGTCTGGCGCCGGTAGGCCAGCCGCTGCCGGGTGCTCATCGCGGCCAGGTCGTGGCCCGCCACCCGGACCGCGCCGGCGGTGGGGGTGTCCAGGCCGGCCAGGATGTTCATCAGCGTCGACTTGCCGCTGCCGGAGGCGCCGACCAGGGCGGCCAGCTCGCCCTGGGCCACCAGCAGATCCAGCCCCTGCAGGGCCTGGACCTCGATGCCGCCGGGGGCGACGAAGATGCGGACCAGCCGGTCGCAGACGATGAGCGAATCGGCACCGTAGTCCCGATGCTGGCGCGCGGCTTCGGCGCCCAGGTCCGCGATCGTGGCCACTGCTTCCTCCCGTTCGTCCGAGTGTGCCCGGAGCTAGTGTGCTCGCAGCAGGCCGGTGACACCACGGCGGTGCAGTGTCCTGGTCTCGGCGGTGAGCGTGGCCGCCGCCAGCAGCAGCACGGCGGCGATCGGCAGGACCAGCGCCAGCCAGTCCGGCCGCAACGGTACCGGGGTCCCCTGGCCGGTGAACACGGCCAGGTTGACCGCGTAGCCGACCAGCCGGGGCAGCGCCAGCGCGCAGGCGGTGCCGGCCACCGCCGCCGCCAGCACCGCGGGCATGGCCTCGGCCAGCACCAGCCGGACCGGCTGCTCGTGTCCCATGGTGGTCAAACGGGCCAGCGTAAGCTCGCGTTCCTCGGCCCCCAGGGCCAGCCCGAACACCAGCGTGCAGAGCCCCAGCCCGGCCGCCGCCAGCACGGTCAGCAGCATGATCAGGTCGGCTCCGTGCTGCAGGGGCGCGCCGGTCAGGCCGGCCAGCACCTGGGCGCGGGACGTGGCCGAGGCGGTCGGCAGGTAGCGCGCGGCCACCGCGTTCAGCCGGGTCAGGTCGATGCCGGTGCCGGTGAGCAGCAGCGTCTGCGGCGCCGGAGGTCCGTAGACGCCGGGCAGCTGGACCAGCGGCACGATCAGGTAGGCGCCGCCGCCCGGGTCGGCCGGGGTCGACCGCACCTGACCGGCCACCCGGACCTGGAGCGGCCCCAGGTAGGCGGGCGCGTCCTGCGAGGTCAAGGTGGTCACGCCCGCCCCCAGGGCGGCCGCCGCGGCAGGCGAGGCGAGCGCCGCGACCGGGCCACCGCTGGTGGCGGGTCCCGACCGGGCGACCCGGGCGGCCGGGAAGCGCGGGAACGGCGTGGTCGCGGTCAGCGCCGCGTACGGCCCGGGGTCGACCGCCAGCACCGTCACCGTCTGGCCGGCCGGGTCCTGCCAGCTGGTCCGCCACACGGCGGCGGCCTGCCGCACCCCGGGCACGGCCGCGAACGCGCGCACGATGGCCGGGCTGACCTGGCCGGCGGTGTTGCCGGTGCCGAGCTGGGCGGTGGTCGAGATGACCACGTCGGCCCCGGTCGTCTGCCAGGACGCGGCCACCTCGCCCTGGCCGACGGCGGCCTTGACCATCCCCGCGAACGCCGCCACGGTGAGCCCGAGCACCAGCGCGAACACTGGCAGGACCCCGGTCAGGGCGCTGCGCGAGGCCCGGGCGAGGGCCACGAAGCCGGTGGCGCCGGTGGCGCGGGCGGCCAGCACCAGCAGAGCCCGCACCGCCAGCGGATAGAGCCGCAGCACGACCAGCACCACCGGCACCGCCACCAGCACCGGCGTGACCGCCAGGAACAGGTCCGACTGGCCGGGAGCGGGCAGCCCCTGGTCATGCAGCACGACCAGGCCGGCCACGGCCGCCGCGCAGACGGCCGCCTCGGCCACCCAGCGGCGGGCCGGGACCGGCCGGGCCGGGCGCAGCTCGCTGACGGCCGGGTGCGGGGCGGGGGCGGGCCGCCGGTGCCGCCACAGCCCGATCAGGGCCGGCCCGGCCAGCGCGGTCCCCGTCACCAGGGCGGCCAGCACCCAGCCGAGCAGGGACGACGCCCCGGCCGACTCGGCCGCGAACGCCAGCCCGGCCCCGGCCAGGGCGGCGGGCACGGTGACGATCGCGCTGCCGCGCAGCAGCAGCCCGGCCACCTGGCCGAGCGACGCGCCCCGGGCCCGGATCAGCGTCAGTTCGGCCCCGCGGCGGATGGCGACCATCCGGGCCGCCACCGCGATAACGGCCCCGCCGGTCACGATCAGGCTGACGAACAGCAGCAGCAGGATCGTGTTGATGGCCGCCTGGGTGGCCAGGAACGACGTCAGCTGGGCGGTGAGCTCGGTGGTGACGGTGGCGGCGGACGCGCCGTCGCCGAGCTCGCCGAGGTCGGGGGTGGCGGCGGTGAGCCGGGTGAGCGCGCCCTGCAGGGCCGGCACCTGGCCGGCCTGCAGCCCGGCCGTCCGCACCGGCAGCTCCCAGGACACGGTCAGGTCGGCCGGGCCGAACAGCGTCTGCATGGTGGCCACGTCGTCCGGGTCGGCCAGCACGGCCCCGACCCAGTACGGCGCCCCGCCCACCCGCGACGGCGAGTTCAGCGACGGGGTGGACGCGTTGGGGTCGAACCGCCAGAACGCCGAGCCGGGATCACGGACCTGGACCACGGCGGTGACCAGCAGCGGCACCGTGCCGGCGGGGACGGTCAGCTTGAGCAGGGAACCGGGGTGCAGGCCGAACCGGGCGGCGGTGGCGGTGGTGACGGTCACCCCCATCCCGTTGGGCGGGACGTTGACGCCGCTGTAGCTGCCCGCCACGAGCTGGGTGTAGCGGGTGAGCGGTTCGCGGGCGAGCACCTCGAGCATCGGCGTCGCCCCGGCCTGGGCGCTGGCGGCCGCCCCCGACGCGACCGGGAACCCGGCCGAGGCCAGGCTGGCGAACGCGCCCGACGTGATCGGGACCGACGCGGCGGTGAAGCTGCCCCGCAGCGCGTCGCGGGCGCTGGCCAGCTCGTCGCTGCTGAACACGTCGCCCGGCTCCAGCTCCAGGGTGGTGATCAGCGTGTTCCAGTCGGCGCTGACGTCGACCGCGGTGGTGGTCGGGGGCAGGCCGGCCAGCTGCTGGCGCAGCGCCTGGGTCTGCACCCGCAGGCTCTGCGCGGGGCCGGCCAGGGCCACGAACACCAGCACCAGGACCAGCAGCCCGAGCGCCAGCGAGCTGGCCCCCTCGGGCCGCTGAGCCAGCTCACGGGCCTTCAGGTGAGCCAGTCCGCGGGCCTTCAGGTGAGCCAGTCCGCGGGCCTTCAGGTGGGCCAGCCCGCGGGCCTTCATGCCGCCTCCGCGGTGCGCAGGGCGGCGGCCGGGTCGGGCCGCCGGGCCATGACCACCGCGGCCGCCAGCACCGGGACGGCCACCACGGCGACGGCCAGCGCGGCCGCCAGCGGCCAGCTGAACTCGATCAGCACCGGGGGCACGGGGGCGGCGGCCGCCGTGGTCAGCGTGATCGCGGGCACCAGCAGCTCGGCCAGGATCGCGCCCAGCGCCAGCCCGGCCAGGGCCGACGGCACGCTCAGCATCAGGTTCTCCAGGCACAGCTGGCGGGCGGCCGCCCCGGGCGGCACCCCCAACGCGGCCAGCAGCGCGTTCTCGGCCCGGCGCTGCCGGACCCCGGCCACGATGCTGACGCAGAAGCCGGTGATGGCCAGCAGCACGGCGGCCAGCGCGGCCGCCAGCAGCGCGTGCCGGGGCACGGCCGCCACCGGGTCGTTGAGCAGGCTGGTGGTCAGCGCGGCGGCGCTGGTGATGGAGGTGCCGGCCGGCAGCTGGGCGGCCAGCCCGGGCGGGGACCGGCCGCCCGCGGTGGCCAGCCACCACTGCGAGGCCGCCGCCGGCGGCAGCGACCGGCTGGTCAGCTGGTCCTGGGCGGCGCCGAGGTCGACGATGACCGCTCCGCCACCGGCCGGCACGGTCGGGAACGAGGCGACCGCGGCGACGATCTTGACCGCCAGGTTGGCCCCGTTGACGGTGGTCTGCACGGTCGAGCCGACGGTGGCGTGGTTGGCGGTGAGGTAGCCGGCGGTGGCCAGGCCCGGGATCGGAGCGGCCGACGGCGCGGCCGCGGTCAGGCTCAGCTGGCCGGCCAGCGGCAGCGCGGGCGCGTCCGGGGTGTCGTTGGCCTCCTGCCCGTAGCCGGCCTGGAACGTCACCGCCCATGCGCCGCCGGCCGCGGCCGCCCCGGTCACCACCGGCAGCGCTGACGCCCCGGCGGTGCCCCCGAACTCGGTCCGCGCCCCGGTCAGGGCCGGTGAGGAGGCGACCGGGTTCCAGTGCGCCAGCGCCTTGCCAGGCTGGGCGGTCCCGGCCTGGGCGGGGCCGGAGCCGCCGGACAGCTGGGTGACCGCGAACACCGCGGGCACGGTGGCCGCGGTGATGTGGGCGGGCAGCGTGTAGGCGGCGGTGACCGCGGTCACCCGCAGCGGGTAGACCGCACCCTGGCCCGGGATCGGGGCGGTGAGCAGGTGGTCCCGGTTGTCGGCGGGCAGCGTCCCGGCCGGCAGGGTGAAGGCGTCGCCGTCGGCGTCCTGAACGGTGATCGTCACCGTCACCGGGGCCAGCGGCAGCGAGGCGGGGCCGATCCGGGCGGCGAGCTGGATTCGCAGCGGGCGTCCGGGCAGCGCCAGCCCGGGGGCGGGGCCGGACGGCGTGATCGCGGCGAACAGCGACCGGGCGGGCCGGGGCAGCTGGTCGGCCCGCAGCAGCGCGACCGCGGGCGCCTGCCCGGCGTCCAGCGCGACCGTTTCGCCGCTGCCGCTGCTGGCCGGGTAGGTGGCCACCGGCATCGCCCGCGCCACCCCGGTGGTCTGGCTGAGCCGCCCGGCCTGACCGGTGGTGAGCGGCGCGGGCGGCTGGACCCGGAGGTCGGCACCGGCCGTGAACGCGGCCTGGTCGTGGTCGGAGCGGGTACCGCTGGCCCGCTGGGCCAGCACCAGCCCGGTGCTGGCCAGGGCGAGCATGATCAGCAGGACGGCGCCGCCCTGGCGGATCGGCTGGCGGCTGATCTGCCAGCTGGCCAGGGCCGCGATCAGCCGACGGCCGCGGCCGGCCAGCCGGTCCCCCAGCTTGCCGCCCAGCGGCAGTAGCCGGAGGGCGGCCACCGCCCCGCCCGCCAGCGCCAGCGCGGGCGCGGCGACCAGCACCGGGTCGACCCCGCCGGTGCCGCCGGCCGACACGGCCGAGTAGCGGCGCAGCTCCCAGCCGGCCAGCACCGCCAGCAGCACCAGGGCCACGTCGGCGCCGGCCCGGCTGAACCCGGCCAGCGCGGCCTGGCGGCCCCGGCGGACCCGGGCGGTGCCGGGGGTCACCGTGCGCAGCACGGGGACGAGCACGATGATCACCGCGCCGACCGCGACGATGACGGCCGCGGGCCAGGCGCTGGCGGCCGCCGCCGACAGCGGCACCGGCCCGGTACCGGTCTGCCCGCGGGCCAGCGCCGCCCCGGCCAGCCCGCCCACGGCGGCGGCGGCCACACAGACCGGGACCGCCTCGGCCAGCGCGAGCCGGGCCAGCTGCCAGCGGGTCGCGCCCCGGGCGATCAGCATGGCCGACTCCCCCTCGCGCTGGGCGGCCAGCAGCCGGGCCACCACCAGCAGCGCCGCCCCGGCCAGCAGCGCCACCAGCACGGCGCAGATCGCCAGCAGCGACCGGGCCACCGTCAGGTCGGCCTGGGTCCCGGTCAGCACCGACGGCAGGCCGGTGGAGGTGGCCAGGCTGGGCAGCGTGGGGGGCGAGGCCAGGTCCTGCCGGAGCACGTTCAGGCGAGCGGCCACCGCCCCGAGCTGGCCTTCGGGGATAGCGGCGGTGTCGGGCTGGGCGACCCAGCTGCCCGCCCCGACCGCGAGCGGGCCGGAGGGGCCGAACGCGGCCGCGTCCACCGCCAGCGGCCCGTAGGTGGTGTAGCCGCCCGCGGTGCTGGCGCCCGCGGCGCCGATCTGGTCCAGGCCCGACCAGCCGGCCGCGGTCCCGGTCAGCGTCCGGGACCGGTAGAGCCCGGTGATCCGGAACCGGATCAGCCGCCCGGACACCCGGTCGCGCATGGTCACGGTGGCGCCCGGCCGCAGGTTGAGCAGGGTGGCGGCGGTGGCCGGAAGGGCGGCGGGCAGCGGCTGCCCCGGGGCCGGGGTCCCGGGCCAGGTGCCGGTGGTCAGCACCGCGTGGGCGGAAAGCCCGTCCAGGGCGGCCGCCTCGGCGATCGGCACGTTGCCGCCGCCGGCGGCCGGGGCGGAACCGCCGGTGAACCCGAGCGGATTGGACCAGCGGCCGGTGTAGAACGCGAACGGCGCGCCCGCCAGGTCGGCCGCGAGCCGGCCCCGCAGCAAGGTGGTGTACTGATCGGCCTGCTGGGCGTTCAGCGCCCCGCTGCAGTCGAGCGCGGTACCGCTGGCGGCGGCCAGCGTGTGCCGGACCGCCCGGGGCAGCGCCTGGCCGCTGAACACGGCGAAGGTGGCGCCCAGGGCCGCCGCCACCAGCGTGGTCAGCGCGGCGGCAGTGATCACGAGCCGGTGGGCGTTCAGCCGTGGCAGCGTCAGCGTCCGCCCGATGTGCAATTCCCCGGTCAGCCCCATTAAGACCGGAGCCTAATCCGGCGATTACAACGTTATCCAGCCCGTTACGACACTGGCCCCATCGACGGTCCGGCAGCGGAGCCGGAACGGGCTGGGCGGGATCGGGCTGATCGGGAAGCAGCCGACCTCGTCGACCGGAACGATGGCGATCACCCCGTCCCGGGTCTGCACCTCGATCGTGCCCTCACCGGTCGGCACCAGCTGGCCGAGGAGGGCGTTCTCGTCGACCTCGAGCTCGATCGTCAGGTGCGGGGCGGTGAAGGTGAGGGCCCTGATCGAGGCGGCCTCGGCCCGCACTCCGGCCAGCACGTCCTGGTCGCGCTCGGAGTCGTAGCTGAGCTGGGCCAGCTCGGCGTCCACGCCCCGCCAGGCGTAGGCATTCTTACCGGCCTCGATGAAGTCGGGCGGTACCGCCTGGCCTTCTTGCACCGCCTCTTTGAGCAGCGCTAGCAGCTGCTCGTCGTCCCACATGTCCGTGCCCGCCTCTCGTATCACTGGTCTGCCCGCTCACTGTCGGAAAATGCCGACAAGGACGCAGAGCGGCGCATCCGGTCCAGGCACCGTGCTCGCTGCGGGCCTATGCTGCCGATCCTGATCGACAGCGCGGCGCTGATCTGTGCGTACGACGCCGGAGGGTCGCTGATCAGCATGGCTAGTAGTTTCCGGCACTGCTCCGGCAGCTGACTGAAGGCATCACGAACGGCCGCGTGCAGTTCGGCGGTCAGCACCTCCTGCTCGATCAGCGGCGCGTCGCCCGGCTCGAGCTGGCCGTCGCCGGTCAGCTCGGTGTGGTCGTACCGGTTCGCGGTACGGATCACCCGCAGGCACTCCCGGGCGGTGGTGGTCGCGATCCAGCCCGGCAGCGCGGCCGGCTGCCGCAGCCTGCCGAGCTGTTCCACCAGCAGCAGCCACAGGGTCTGGGCCACGTCGTCGGTGTCGGCCCGGCCCAGCTGGTAGCGGCGGCAGATGGCCCACACCAGCGGCGCGTACCGGTCCACGATCTCGTCCCAGGCGCGCTGATCACCGTCCCGGGCCGATATGACCAGGGCGATGACCGCTGGATCGTCGCGCATGGCTGTCCTTCGACGGCTCGCGGGCTCGGGCACGGCCCGCATCACGGCACCTCCCCTACTGGCCTCATCATCGGGGTCGACGCTCAGTTGATCAAGAGGCCGGGGCGGGCCTGCTGCTGGAGCGAGGCCACCAGCTCGTCCAGGGCCTGGCGGGCGGTCCGCTGGCCGGGCGCGGTGCGGGCGGCGATGACCCCCGACACCGCCCCGGCCGCGAACGAGCAGCCGGCCCAGTTGGCGGTGCCGGTGAACGGGACCAGCGCGGCTTGGCTGGGCACCTGCACCTTGCCGTCGAGGTAGGCGGCGTTCAGGTTGACGCCGCGGGCCAGCAGGGTGATCCAGGGGGCGTCCTTGGGGGTGAACGGGGCCCGGTCATCCTTGGCGTCGACCGCGCCGACCCCGACCACGTCCGGCAGGGCGGCCGGATAGGAGGTGGTGTGCGGAGTGATGCCGGGCGGCACGTCATTCGCGGCGTTCGCGGTGTTCGCGTCGGGACCTTTCACCCGGGCCCGGGCGCGGTCCACGTCGCCGTTGTTACCGGCCGCCGCGACCACCACCGTGTCCCGGCTGAGCCGGCCGATCGCCGCCGCCAGGACCATCGGGGCGGAGTCGTCGTCGGTCATGTACTCCCCGAACGACAGGTTGACCACGTCGAGGCCGAGCGGGACGAGGTTGGCGATCGCCACCGCCGCTTCCCAGGCCGAGCCGTCACCGTTGCGGTCCAGCACCCGCCGGGGGTACAGCTTGGCGGCGGGCGCCTGCTGCAGGATGCAGGAGGCGACGAACGTGCAGTGCCCGTCGAACTCGGTGAGCTGGCCCTTGTAGGCCCGCAGCAGGTCGGCCCGGGGGTCGAGGTGACCGACCAGCGTCGGGTGCGGGAACAGCCGGGTGTCGAGCACGCCGACCTTCACGCCGCGGCCTGCGCCCGGGCCGGGGGCCGGCTCGATCGGTTTGGTGAAATTCTCGCTGGTGGGCGTCGGCTCACCGTCGCCCCAGGGCTCGGTGTGCGGGTAACCCCTGATCAGGGACGGGCGGTAGTTCTTGCCGATGGTGATCTGCCAGCCCGGGTAACGCCGGTCGAGCAGCAGCCGGACGCCCTCGATGAGCACCGCCAGGTCCGACACCTCGGGGGCGCGGGGATGGGCGGCGTTGCGCTCGTCCCGGTAGGCCGTCAGCTCGTGACGGATGGCCGGGTCCTCCAGCAGCCGGCTGGCGGCCGCCTCGATGCCGGTCAGGCCGGACAGCCGGGCCAGGCCCAGCGTGCGGTTCTCCTCGACGTCGGCCAGGCCGACGCCGGACTCCGTCAGCGCCGCCCGAACGGCGCCGAGCTGAGGAATGGGCACGATGAGCTCGTCACCGTGGAACTTCTCCACCCAGCCGTGCTTGACGTCCATGCTTCCTCCCGGGCCGGTCAGCCTCGTCCTGGTCATACGGAGGTGACATCCGGCCCGCTGATACAGCCGAATACGGAATATTTCGTTGACACCGCCCCGGGCCGCCGTGCCTAGAATCGATCGTGGAAGTGCTGGTAGGGGGGCTGGCCGCACAGGCCAGTGAGGCGCACCGCCTGGCCGAGGCCGAACCGGCCGAAGCGGTGGTGCTCGCCAACCGGGTCATCGAGCAGGCCCGGCAGGACCATGACCTGCCGTCCTGGGCGGTGGCCGAGCGGGCGCTGGGCATGGCCACCTTGCGGCTGCATGACCTGGACGCGGCCCTGCGCCACCTGCGCACCGCGGTCCGGCTCGGCCAGCGGGCCGGCTCGGCCGAACTGACCGCCGACGCCCGGGTCGGGCTGGCCTTCGCATTAAACCTGCGTGGCCAGAGCCGCCCGGCCCTGCGCCAGATCGAGACCGCCCTGGCCGACCTGACCGGGCTGGCCCGGGCCCGGGCGCAGGCCCAGCGGGGCGCGATCCTCAGCATGATCGGCCGCCTGGACGAGGCGCTGCCCGACCTGCACGCGGCGCTGGCCGCCCAGCGCCGGGCCGGGGACGACTCCTGGGTGCAGCGGCTGCTGGCCAACCGGGCGGTCGTCTACGGCTACCGGCAGGAGTTCACCGCCGCCGAGAACGACCTGCGGGAGGCCGAGCAGCTGTGCATCAAGCACGGCCTTGACCTGCAGCTCGGGTTCACCCACGAGAACCTGGGCTGGGTCAGCGGGCTGCGCGGGGACGTGCCGGCCGCCTTGCACCACTTCGACCTGGCCGAGCAGCGGCTGCGGGCGCACGGCGCCCCGGTCGGCGAACTGCTGGTGGACCGGGCCGAGCTGCTGCTGTCGGTCCGGCTGCTGGCCGAGGCGATGCAGGCAGCCGCCAACGCGGTCCGGGAGTTCGAGCGGCAGCGCCGCCTAATCGACCTGCCGGAAGCCCGGCTGCTGCTGGCCCAGGCGGCGATCATGGACGGCCAGCCCACCCTCGGCCTCGATCAGGCCCGGGCGGCGGTGCGCGAGTTCGGCCAGCAGGACCGGCACCGGTGGGCGGCGCTGGCCCGCTTCACCGTGCTGCAGGCCCAGGCCACGGGCGGGGCCGGAGCCGGTCCCAGCGTCCGCGCGGTCGAACGGGCGGCCGACGAACTGGCGGCGGCGGGCTGGGCCCGGTCGGCCCTGCAGGCCCGGCTGCTGGCGGGCGAGCTGGCGTTGACGCGCGGCTGGACCAGCCGGGCGACCGCCCAGTTCACGATCGCGGCCGCGCACCGGCAGCGCGGGCCGGCCCTGCAGCGGGCCCAGGCCTGGCACGCCGAGGCCCAGCGGCGCTGGGGGGCCGGCGATCCGCGCGGGGCGGCCAGCGCCGCCCGCACCGCGCTGCGGGTGCTGGACGAGCACTGGTCCGGGCTGGGCGCCACCGACCTGCGGGCGCACGCGTCCGGGCACCGGGCCGACGTGGCCCGGTTCGGGCTGCGGATGGCGTTCGCCAGCGGGCGCCCGGCCGCGGTGCTGGAGTGGGCCGAGCAGGGGCGGGCCAGCCATCTGATGCGCCGGCCGGTCCAGCCCCCCGCGGATCCGGAGCTGGCCGCCGCCCTGTCCGAGCTGCGGGCCACGGTCAGCGACATCTTCAAGGCGCGGGGAGCCGGGACGCCCGCGGCCGGGCCGGCCCGCCGCCAGCTGGCGCTGGAGCGCTGGATCCGCGACTACCACCGGCAGCTGCCGGGCGCGGCCGAGCCCGGCCGGTCGCGGCCGCCGGGCCGGTCGCGGCCGCCCGGCCGGGACCTGCTGCGGTCGCTGGCCGGGGCGCTCGGGCCGGCCGCGTTGCTGGAGTTCATCGCCCTGGACGGGACGCTGCACGCGATCACGGTGGCCGACGGCCGGCTCGAGCGCCACCGGCTCGGCCCGGTGGCGCAGGCCAACGAGCTGGTCGACCGGGTCCGGTTCGCGCTGCACCGGCTGGCCCGCCCGAACCGCCCCGAGGCCAGCAAGGTGGCGGCCCGGACGTTGCTGGCCGACGCGGCCGGGCGGCTGGACCGGCTGCTGCTGGGCCCGGTGGCCGCGGTGACCGGGGACCGGCCGCTGGTGGTGGTGCCGACCGGGTCGCTGCAGTCGCTGCCGTGGTCGATCCTGCCCTCGTGCGCCGGCCGCCCGGTCGCCGTCACCCCATCGGCCGCCCTGTGGCTGACGGGCGCCGGCGACCCCGAGCCGACCGGGTCGGCCGGGTCGGCTGGGCCGGTGCTGGTGGCGGCCGGACCGGGCCTGCCCGGGGCCGAGCGGGAGGCGGCCGCGGTGGCCGAGGTGCACCAGGTGCGGGCGCTGCTGGGCCCGGCCGCGACGGTCGACGCGGTCGCGTCGGCGCTGGACGGCACCGGCGTCGCGCACCTGGCCGCGCACGGCCGCGTGCACCCCAGCAACCCGCTGTTCACCTCGGTGACCCTGGCCGACGGGCCGCTGACCGTCTACGACGTGGAGCGCCTGCAGCGTCCGCCCCGGGTCGTGGTGCTGGCCGCCTGTGACGTCGGCCGGTCGGCGGTCGAGGCCGGGGACGAGCTGATCGGCCTGTCGGCCACGTTCCTGGCCCTGGGCACCAGCCAGGTGGTGGCGTCGGTCGTGCCGGTGCCCGACGCCGAGACCGTCCCGCTGATGGTGGCGTTCCACCGGCGGCTGGCGGCCGGCACTCCCCCGGTCCCGGCGCTGGCGGCCGCCCAGAACGAGCTGGGTTACGGCAACCCGGAAACGATGGCGGCCGCGGCTGGATTTGTCAGCATCGGGCGGATGGCCCCCAGCGGGGGAACCCGGGAGTAACCTGCCACGTCTAATCGGAAATACCGCCCCAGAAGGGGGTAGACGTGAGGATTGGCGGGTTCGCGGCGGCCGGAGCGGGCGCGGCCGCGGTGCTGGCGGCGGTGACCGCCTGCGCATCGGCCGGTTCCTCGTCGCCGGTGGCGGCCGGTTCCCCGTCCGGTTCGGCCCGTTCGGCGGCACCGTCGCCGTCGGTTTCGGCCTCGGTGGCGCCCTCGGTGGTCGGAACCGGGACCGACTCGAAAATGCCCGCGATCCCGGACGCGACCCTGCGGGCCGTGGTTGGCGGCCATCAGGCCAGCATCAATGCGGTCAGCTCGCCGGGATCGGTGCTCACGCACGCGGCCCAGAGCGAGCAGCAGGCGACGCGGACCGCGCTGGCTCAGGAGCCGCGCGGGTCGCAGGTGCTCGGCCTGACCCTGGCCCGGGTGAAAGGGTTCGGGTTCGGGGCCGACATGAGCCAGACCGAGCTGGTCTGGCTGGCCTCGGTCGACCCGTTCGGCAGCAGCTACGTGAGCGGCAACCCGGCCTGCGGGCGGCTGAGCTTCGTGGTCGAGTTCATCGACCCGGGCACCGGCCACTGGCTGATGACCGCGTCCGGTAAGCAGTCGGGGCTGGCGCCGCTCCCCCAGCTGGGCCCCACCCCGACGCTGGCCCAGCCCAGCCCGAGCTGCGCCGGCCCGGCCCCGCACATGCACCTGGGAACGCCGGCCGCCAACTGACTCAGCCGCGGCCGCTGGCCGCCACGCTTCGACCGGGCTCGAAGTATCGGCTTCTTAGACTGGGGTTCGTGAGCCAGACAGCAGCACCGGGGACCGGGGACAGCGACATCGCCGCGATCGGAGCGCTGGTGGCCGATCGGGGCCGGTGCCGGATCCTGCTCGCGCTCGGCGACGGCCGGGCGCTGCCCGCCAGCCGGCTGGCCGACGAGGCCGGGGTCAGCCCGGCCACCGCCAGCAGCCACCTGCGCAAGCTGACCGACGCCAGCCTGCTCACGGTCGAGACCCACGGCCGCCACCGGTACTACCGGCTGGCCGGGCCGGACGTCGGCCGGCTGATCGAGGCGCTGCAGCAGCTGGCGCCGGTCACCCCAGTCCGTTCGCTGCGCCAGGACACCCGCGCGCGGGCGCTGCGCGAGGCCCGGACCTGCTACGACCACATCGCCGGGCGGCTCGGGGTGACGCTCATGGCCACGATGCTCGACCGCGGCTACCTGACCGGCGGGGACGGTTCCTACGACCCCGAGCGCACCCCCGGCGATCACCGGGCCGGCTACGGGCACGAGGTCGACTACACGCTGACCCCGGCCGGGCAGGAATTCCTGGACGAGTTCGGGGTGCAGATCCCGCCCCGGCGGCGGCTGATCCGCTACTGCGTGGACTGGAGCGAGCAGCACCACCACCTGTCGGGCGCGCTCGGCCGCGGGCTGCTGGACCGGTTCGTCGAGCTGGGCTGGATCCGGCGCTCGTCCGCCAGCCGGGCGATCAAGGTCACCGACACCGGCCGGTCCGGCCTGGACCAGACGTTCGGGATCAGCCGGTAGCAGCGGCGTCGATCTGCACCGGGTAGCCGGCCCGCAGGACCCGCACGGTTGACGGCGGGGTGATGACGGTGGCGGTGCCGGTCGCCGGACGCGGCCGGCGGTGCCCATAGCCTTGATGGGTCCAGGGGATGGTGGCGTCGCCGAGCACCAGAATGGGGCCGTCGCCGTCGAGCACGAACGTGCCGTCGGGCAGGTCGGGCCAGTTCAGCTCGTGCAGGCGGCGGCGGTGGGTGCCGGGCACGATGCGCTCGGCGTGCAGGCGCGCGTTCATCTGCTTGGCGCTCGGGAGGCTGGTGGGGCTGGCGTGACCGCTTCTTGCTGTTATCATTTCGGCGGTGGGGGCGGCGGAGGCGGAGGCACTGGGGCCGGCGGGGCCGGGGGCGGCGGCCCAGGCTTGCTGGAAGGCGCGGTAGTCGGCCCGGCGGCACTCGGCGCAGGGGCGGTGGCCGGCCGCGAACGAGACCGCCTCGTCGTGGAAGTACAGGTGGGTCCAGCGGTGCGGCAGCCACTGCTCCCGGAAGCGGCCACGGAACTCCAGCGCGCAGGTGATCCACAGGTTGCTGGCGTGCGCGCGGACGATCTGGTGGCCCTGATGCAGGATGCCGCGGTTCCCGGTCCAGGCCCCGCGCAGCGGGATGGCGACGATCTCCCCCAGGGGGGTCACCCGGTTCCGCTCCGGCACTGGCCACCTCCCGCGTGTTATCTTTTAACCGCAATTAGAAGAATTCCCCGACCCGCGGAGTCGCTGATGACCGACATCCTCCCGATCCCGCCCGAGCAGGCGGACCTGCGCGACGCGGTGCGGCAGGTGGCGGGCAAGTACGGGCACAAGTACTTCGTCGACTGCGCGACGTCGCACAAGGAACCAACCGAACTATACGAAGAGCTGGGCGCGGCCGGGTTCCTGGGCGTGCACCTGCCCGAGGACTACGGCGGCGGGGGCGCCGGGCTGGCCGAGCTGTGCGCGGTGATCGAGGAGGTTTCGGCGGCCGGCTGCCCGCTGCTGATGATGGTGATCGCGCCCGCCATCTGCGGCTCGATCATCGCCGCGCACGGGTCGCCGGAGCTGAAGCAGGCCTGGCTGCCGGGGCTGGCCGACGGCACCAGAACGATGTCGTTCGCGATCACCGAGCCGGACGCCGGTTCGAACACGCACGCGCTGAGCACGACCGCCCGCCGGGACGGCGGCGACTACGTGATCAGCGGGACCAAGTACTGGATCAGCGGAGCCGACCAGGCCGACGCGATCCTGCTGGTCACCCGGGACGGCGACGGGGCCGCGGCCGCGCCCGACGGCCGGGACACGCCGCTGTCGATGTTCGTGGTGCCGGCTGGGACACCGGGCCTCACCATGCACGCCATCGAGGCCGAGCTGATCCAGCCGGAAAAACAGTTCACGGTGTACTTCGACCAGGTCCGGGTGCCTGCGGCGGCGCTGGTGGGCGAGGCTGGGAAGGGGTTCCGGGCGGTGTTCGCCGGGCTCAACCCGGAGCGGGTCACGGCCGCCGCGATCAGCAACGGGATCTCCCGCTACGCGCTGGAGCGGGCGACCCGGTACGCGCGCGAGCGGACCGTGTGGAAGACGCCGATCGGCGCCCACCAGGGCGTGGCCCACCCGCTGGCCGAGTGCTACATCGCGGTGACCCAGGCCCGGCTGCTGACCGCCCGGGCGGCCGAGCTGGCCGACCAAACCGGCCCGGGGGCCGCGTCGGCCGAGGCCGTCAACATGGCCAAGTTCGCGGCCGCCGAAGCGTCGCTGAAGACGCTGGACCAGGCCATCCAGGTGCACGGCGGTAACGGCCTGTCCCGTGAGTACGGGCTGGCCGACCTGTGGTTCCTGGCCCGGATGCTGCGGACCGCGCCGACCAGCCGGGAGATGGTGCTGAACTTCGTGGCCCAACATTCCCTAGGCTTGCCAGCCTCGTACTAGGAGGCAACTCATGCGCTTGTCACAGGACGAGCAGGACATCGTGGACGTCGTCCACGAGTTCGTGGACCGCGAGGTCCGGCCGGTCGCCCGGGATCTGGAGCACGCCGACGAATATCCCGAAAAGCTCATCAATCAGATGAAGGAACTGGGGATCTTCGGGCTCGCGATCCCCGAACCGTACGGCGACGTCCAGGTGTCGATGCCTTGTTACGCGCTGATCACCGAGGAACTGGCCCGCGGCTGGATGAGCCTGGCCGGGGCGATGGGCGGCCACACGGTGGTGTCCAAGCTGCTGGTCACGTTCGGCACCGACGAGCAGAAGCAGCGCTACCTGCCGCGGATGGCCACCGGCGAGCTGCGGGCGACGATGGCGCTGACCGAGCCGTCGGGCGGCTCGGACCTGCAGGCCATGCGGACCACGGCCACGCTCAGCCCGGACGGGGAGACCTGGACCGTCAACGGGTCGAAGATGTGGATCACCAACGCGCGCCGCTCGGGGCTGATCGCACTCCTGGTCAAGACCGACGCCGACGCCCAGCCCCGGCACCGGGGCATCAGCATCCTGCTGGTGGAGCCGGGCGAGGGGCTGACCGTCTCCGGCGGCCTGGGCAAGCTCGGGTACAAGGGCGTGGAGACCTGCGAGCTGTCGTTCGACGGCTACCGGGCGCCGCGGTCCGCGGTCCTGGGCGGGGCCGAGGGAGCCGGGTTCGGGCAGATGATGAAGGGCCTGGAGACCGGGCGGATCCAGGTCGCCTCGCGGGCGCTGGGAGTGGGCCGGGCCGCCTTCGAGGATTCGCTGAAGTACGC
>Ga0213875_10000343_pt1 | contig 43778 bp, 44 predicted proteins | sample BarmaccomBMRX_R8_FD_160105 | JGI IMG/M metagenome (GOLD analysis project Ga0213875, IMG submission 160105) | Root-associated microbial communities from Barbacenia macrantha in rupestrian grasslands, the National Park of Serra do Cipo, Brazil - RX_R8 | ecosystem: Host-associated > Plants > Roots...
GAGCTGCGCAGCGTGACCCGGATGCCGTGCCGCCGGGCCAGGCGGCCGACCACCAGCAGGCCGAGCTGGTCGCTGTCGGCCAGGTCGAACTCCGGGGGGTGGGTCAGCCGCTGGTTCAGCTCGTCCATGGTGGCGGCCGGGACGCCGAGGCCCCGGTCCTCGACCTCGACGATGAAGCCGCTGGCCCCCCAGCCGGTCTTGACCTGGACGCGGGTCTGCGGCGGGGAGTACTGGGCGGCGTTCTCGATCAGCTCGGCCAGCAGATGGGTGAGGTCGGCGACGGCCGATCCGGCCACCATGTCCTCGGACTCGGTGGCCAGGTCGACCCGGACGTAGTCCTCGATCTCGCCGGTCGCCCCGCGCAGCACCTCGATGACCGGGACCGGCTTGTTCCAGCGGCGCCCGGGGGTGGCCCCGGACAAGATGATCAGGCCCTCGGACTGCCGCCGCATGCGGGTGGTCAGGTGGTCCAGCCGGAACAGCTGGGCCAGCGCGTCCGGGTCCTCGGTGCGGCGCTCCATGTCGTCCAGCATCCGCAGCTGCCGTTGCAGCAGCGACTGGTTGCGGCGGGCCAGGCTGCGGAAGATGTTGCTGACCCCGCGGCGCAGCTCGGCCTGGCCGACGGCGGCGGTCACCGCGGTCCGCTGCACGACCGAGAAGCCGTCGGCGATCCTGGCCACCTCCAGCGTGTTGGTCTCCAGGGCCAGCGGTGACGCCTCGGACTCCAGGTCGACGTCCACCTCCTGCCCGTCGGACAGCCGCTGGACCAGGGACGGCAGCCGCTCCTCGGCCACCGACCGGACCGTCCGATAGAAACCGGTCAGCTCCCGGGTCAGGCGGTTGCCGAACCGCACCAGCAGGAAGGAGACGATCACGACCGCGAGCAGCCCGGCCCCGCCGACGACGATGAGCCGGATCAGGATCCCGTGGCCGACCCGGGCCGAGCTGGCGGTGATGGCGTCGGTCGCCTCCAGCTCGAGGTCACCGTAGGACCGCAGGGTGGACTGGACCTCGGCCTGCCAGACGGTCGGGTCGAACGGCAGCTTGCTGTTCGGGCCGGCCGCCACCACCTGGTTTTCCAGCGAGGCGAGCTCCTGATACGAGCTCGAGCCGTAGAACGACTGGAACGGGTTGGCCGTGAGCGGCCAGGACTGCGGTGAGTTGATCGTCTGGATCAGCAGCCGCTGCTCGTCCAGCGCCAGCACGAACTGCTGATACTCGGCGGCCGACATCTTGCCGCCGGCCGCGAGCGCGCCGCCCACCACCGCGGCCTCGCGGCCGAGCATCTCCAGCGACTGGGCCGAGTCGATGACCGCCTCGCCCTGCTGGTAGAGGCCGATCGAAGTGTCGCTCACCAGCTGGGTCCGCACGTACTGGAAGTACACGTCGACGATGTGGTTGTAGTTCGCGAACGCCGCCAGCGGACTGACCGACCCCGCGTCCACCTGGGTGCGGGTGCTGGTCAGCCCGCCCATCGAGTTGACGAGGGCGGCGGCCGCGGTCTTGGAGACGGTGCCGCCGATCCCGGCCGTCTGGGCCAGGCCGGCCTTCAGCGCGGTCGCGGCCGCGTCGGTCGCCGCCCGCTGGCTGGTCAGCGTGGCCCGCGACACCGCACCGGGCCTGGTCTGGTAGGCCAGCGTGTCGGCTCGTTCCTCGGTCAGCTGAGCCAGGAACTGCTCGCTGGACGCGCCGATCTCGCGGTTGAGCGTCTGCCCGTTGCGCTGGGCGAGGTAGGGGCCGATGGTGGTGGTGGCCGCGTAGGCCCAGAGCACGATCATCGAGACCAGCGGGATCGCCAGCAGCAGGGTCATCGTGCGGCGGATCGGCCACTGACGGCGCGGGCCGGTCCGGCCCGCCGAACCGGCCGGGCGGGCCGGGCGCGATTTGGGCGGGCGGCCCGGCGAGGAGCCGGCGTTCCGATGGTGTCCCTTGCCGCGCACGGGGTCCGGGGCACCGGCTGGTGTCCGCGCGTCGCCCCCCGGCTCGGCCGGGGCTGAATTACGAGCAGTAATCACCCGGCTCATCGCGTTCCCCGTTGTACTCGGCGTAAATACGGCTTTGCGGTCGTGACCGCCGCATGGCGAATCGGCAAACCCGCCCCACTCACAAACAAGAACGCGCTCGTTTTTTTGCGGAACGTTTTGCCGAACGGCCACGTAGCAGGGTCGCCGCAGCCAGCCGGTAGTCAACGATTGAATACCGTAGCAGTTATATGCGGACGTAGCTGATAAAAGGCCCATAACGGGTCGCCTGCGAAAATGGCGAGCAGAAGGCCGAAACGGCGTCAAGTAGTACACACGATTGCGCTCATTTGAGCGGCGCGGGGAATCAGGCCGCGAAGGCGCCGAGAGGGATACGGGCTGTTTGGGCACTGCTGCTTTTGATTGGATGTGGAAAACGTTGTCAGCATGATAAAGCGCTGGTCAAGCTCGTGCGGCGAGATTAACGGAGGTTCTGGGGCGACTGAGAGACGCAACGTTGCGTCTTGGCTATGGATGGGTGGGCGGATGAGTGGGCGGAGAGGGGCCAGCGGGTCGCCCCTAGACGGTCGCTCAGCCGCCGGGGGCTGGGGAGCCGAAGCGGATGATGTTGCCGTCGGGGTCGATGAGGACGCCCTCGTGCTTGCCCCATTCGGTGTCTTCGGGCGGGCGGACGTCGGCGCCGGCGGCGAGCCAGGTCTGGGCGAGAGCGTCGGCGTCTTCGACGAAGAAGTAGGCGGTGACCCGGTGGGGGGCGCCAGCGCCCAGGCTGGGGTCGACGCCGAGGTGGAGCTCGGCGCCGTCGAAGGTGAGGATGGCGTAGCCGCCGCCGCGCCACGGGTGGGCGGCGAAGCCGAGGCCGCGGTAGTAGGCCAGGGTGGCGTCGAGGTCGCGGACCGGGAAGATCGGCGCTACGCGCGTGCTCACCCAGGCAATGTATCCCGCCGGGGCCCACGCGAGGTGAAGGCCCGCGCACGCCGGGGCCCGCGTGGGGTGAGGGCCCGCGTGGGGTGAAGGCCGCGCGGGGTGAAGGCCCGCGCGGGTGTAGGCCCGCGCGGGCCGGACAGCGCCGACGCTTCTTGCTGTTATCAGATACGTGGGGGCGGGCGGTTCAGGCCGGGCCGGGCTGGGGGGCCAGTTCGCCGGCCGGCGGGGTGAGGCGGCCGGCCGGGGTGGCCAGGCGCTCGAGGATGGCGTCGACCGGGCAGTCGAGGATGGCCCGGCGGACCTGGGGCTCCAGGTCGGCGGGGACCTCGGCCGAGCCCGCGAGCGAGGCGTAGCCCCATTCGTCCAGCGAAAACACTGTCGGGGCGTGCTCGGCGCACTTGCCGAAGCCGTCGCACAGCGTCCGGTCCAGCTTGATCTTCATGCGGTCTCCTCGGCGGGCTGGGCGTAGGCGGCCACCGCGAACGGGGCGGTGGCGGCGGTCAGGTCGAGCTCGGCGCACTGGCCGCAGCGGTCGCGGAGGTGCGCCTCGACCTCGGCCGGGAACTCGCGCAGGAGGCTGCGGGCGACGTTGGCCGCCCCGTCCAGGGTGGCGCAGGCGCCGCGACCAGGCAGGAACGCGGCCCAGGACTCAAGCCGCCGCACGTCGGCCTGGCCGGCGATGCCGGCGGCGAGGGCGGCGGTGACGCCGCTCATGGCGGCGGTGCCGTTGAAGCAGGAGCCGCACTGGCTGGCGTTGTTGCGGTCAAAGTAGGCCATGACCTGAGCGGCGCAGCCGACCGGGCAGTCGGCCGGCCCGAGCACGATGACGGCGCCGCAGCCGAGACCACTGCCCTGGTCGCGGAACACGTCGTAGTCGAGCGTGAGCACGTGACCGCGGCGGTTCAGCAGGCCGGCGAAGTAGCCGCCCATCAGATATCCGCGGGGCGGGCCGGTCAGGCCGCCGAGGGTCTCGGCCGCCTCCCCCAGAGGGCCGCCGAACGGGACCTCGTACAGGCCGGGGCGCGGGCAGCTGCCGGTCAGCGTCATCAGGAACGTCTCCTGGCCGGCCGGGCCGAAGCCGCGGCCGGGGCTGACGTCCTCGCCCGGTGCGGGCGCGGCGGCCAGGCGGGGCAGGTTGGCGATCGTCTCCACGTTCGACACCAGGGTCGGGCAGCCGGCCACGCCCTCCTCGAACGGGCGCGGGGGCTTGTCGGTGGGCTTGGCCGGGCCGCCGTTGATGGCCCGGACGGCGGCGGTCTCCTCCCCCGCCACGTAGCTGTGCGACACCGTCCGGACGTGTACCGGCACCGGCAGTTCGTCCAGCTCGGCCAGGGCGGTGCGGACGCTCTCAGCCGCCTGGTCATCCGACACGTACACGTAGGCGGTCACCGCCCCGATGGCCCGGGCGGCCCGGACCGTCCCGTCCAGCACCAGGTGCGGGCGGGTGCGCAGCAGCCAGCGGTCCTTGACCGAGGCGGGCTCACCCTCCTCCCCGTTGACCACCAGCACGTGGTCGCCGGGCTGGGCGGCCACCGCCGCCAGCTTGACGCCGAGCGGGAAGGCGGCCCCGCCCCGGCCGCGCAGGCCAGCTTCCGCCACCGCCGAGATCAGGTCCTCGCCCTCCAGGTAACCGCCGGGGCCACCGGAGTAGCCGCCCCGGGCCTCGTAGGCGGCGCGGTCCTCGCGCCCGGGGGCGCCCGCGGGCAGCAGCAGCCGGGGGGTCACCGCGGGATGAACGCCGGTAATCAACGGAGGCATGCGGTTTCTTCTCCTCTTAAATGGAGTATGTTCTCTTTCATGAGAACTGCGGTTGTCAGAGTTAATCTGGACCCAGCCGGCCGTCTTTCCGTCGGCGATCTGGAGCGCGCAATTGCCGATCTGCGAGCCCGCGGAATTGAGGTACTGGCGCCCGTCCTGGAAAAGGTTCCGGCCCACGCCCGGGAAATTGAACTGATCGTCCCGGGTGACGATCCCGACGCGTTGCGGAAATGGGCCGAGACCACCTGCGGGCCGCTCGCCGCCGACGGTGAACCGCAGGTCAGCACCCCGACGTTCCTGAGCCGGGGCACGGACGAAGACGCCCTCGGGGTGGTACGGGGATTTGGCATCAACGCCGGACTGCAGCGCGTATATGAAAACGACGAAGAGGTCGCCATTTTCACCGTTACCCGGGCCGACATCGGCCATGTCGGGGAGAGCCGGTTGCACACGGCACTGGAAGCGGCACTCAATTGTGAAGTGCGCATCGTGGTCGCCTGACCGCAGCACCCGGCTCTCCCCGTGGTCATCACCTTTTATTCATGAATGAAATCGAGGATGAGGGGCGCGGCCTGCACCCACGGGTCGAAGATGTTCCCCGTCCCGTGGGCGGACGCCGCCACCGCCTGTTCCCAGGCGTCCTCGGGCCAGGGCGGCTCGACCAGGATCGAGTCCTTGATCAGGCAGTGCACCTCCATCGAGGTGCGCTTGGGGTGATCGAGGTCGTGCTCGCCACCCCGGATGATCATGGTGGGGACCTCGATGGCGGCGAACTCCTCGTCCTCGACCCCGGGGATCGTCTGCCCGGGCTTGGGCACGAACGCGTTCAGCCAGCGCAGCATGACGGTGACGAATTCGTCGGGGTCGAGCGCCAGCAGCCGCTCCTTGTTGCGCGGGTTGACCGCGATCAGCGCCTGCCATTCGGGCAGGTTGACCACGCCTTCCATGCCCAGGATGCGGGCGGTGTTGATGTTCGGCAGCACGTAGACGCCGGCCAGGTTCAGGGTGCTGAACACCCCGCCCACGATCGACCAGGCGATCGCCCTGGACGCCACCTCGGGGTGGCGCATGACCGTGAGCAGCGAGTCGCGGGCACCGCCGGAGCCGCCCGCGATCACCGCCGGGGCCAGGTCGAGCCGGGTCAGCAGCTCGGCCAGGGTGTCGGCCCGCAGGTGGGACTCGCTGCGCCCGTAGAACTGCACGTCCGAGGCGCCGCAGTTGGGCCGGTCCCAGAGCAGCACCCGCAGCCCGCCGTCGGCCAGCGCTTCGGCCAGCGGCCGCAGGCCGGGGACGTCCTTGCTGAACCGGCCGCCGGGGGTCAGCACGATCGGCTGGCCGCCGGCCGGGCCGAGCAGGTCGTAGACGACCTGGCCGCCGTGTATCTCGGTCGATGCCACGGTGACTCCTTATTCCGGTGCGAGCAGTTTGTCGGCGGTCGACCCCTCGGCCACCGCGCCCCCGGGTTCCGCCCCGCGGGCGAACAGCCGGGCGCTGGGCCGGGCGGCGATGGCCACCACCACGCCGAGCAGGAGCAGGCTGGTGATCAGGTAGATCGGGATCTGGTAGCTGTTGGTGTGGTCGACGATCTGGCCGGTGATCCAGGGGCCGAGACCGCCCATCAGGCCGGCCAGGATCTGCCCCATGCCGAACGCCCGGGAGAAGTCCAGCGCCCCGAAGTACCGGCTGAGCGCGACCGGGATGGTGGGGACGGTCAGTCCGTAGCCGGCCCCGAACAGGGCCGAGTAGACCCACAGCAGCACCGCGTTGTGGGCATTGAGGAACGCGATCGAGCCCAGCGCCATCAGCGAGGTGGAGAAGATCAGCACGTAGTAGGGGCTGGACCGGTCGCTGAGCCGGGAGAACACGATGCCGGAGACGGCCGCGATGCCTGCTGCCGCGCCCAGCGCGCCCGAGGAGGTCAGCGAGCCGACCCCGATCGTCTTCAGGTAGAGGACCTGGTCGGCCGCGTAGACGCCGAGCGCCCAGGACTCGATGCCGAAGATCAGGAAGATCATCCAGAACAGCGGCGACTTCGCCATCTTGGTCAGGCTGGCCTGCACGGTGCCGATCGCGTCGGCCCGGCCGCGCTCGGGGATGACGCGCCCTTCGACGCCGTCGACCCACTGCCCGACCTCGCGCGGGCCGCGCTTCAGCCAGATCGAGGGGATGCCGAGCACGAAGATGATCGCGGCCAGCACGAACAGCGCGTGCCGCCAGCCGAAGTGCCCGACCAGCACCGACATCAACGGCGCGAAGATCAGGCCGCCGAAGCCCGCACCCGAGTTGACCAGCCCCATCACCACGCCGCGCTTGCTCATGAACCACTTGTGCACCACGGTGGTGGCCGGGATGAAGCCCATGAAGGCGTCGGCGACGCTCAGCGCGACGCCGAAGATGAAGCCGAACTCGACCGGGTTGTGGACGGTCCCGGTCAGCGCCGTGAAGATCGCGGTGAACACGGTGCCGATCATCACGATCGGCCGCACCCCGTAGCGGGCGACCAGCCAGCCGGTCAGCGGGGCGACCGGGATGCTGAGCAGGCCGCGGATCAGCAACGCGGTCGAGACGACGCCGAGGCTCCACTTGACGTCGGGCAGCATCGCCGCGAACAGCGGCGCCACCACGAAGTAGACGGCGCCGGTAGCGGTGCCGTAGAGCAGGAAGCCAATCGCGCCCTGCTGGTAACCGCGGAAGGTCACCAGATCACTGGGCTTGAACTTTGGATCTACTGAGGCTGGAGTTACTGCTGTTTCGGACACGACGGCCCTCCCTTGGGCGCCATTAATCGGTCTCCGTGCTGGGCGCGGACGCGCCGTTGGTCAACTCCGGTGGCCGGTCAGGCCGTGACGATGACCTTCTGGTCGAGCACCTTGACCGGGTAGGTGCGGATGCTCCATTCGGGCTTGACCGCGGTCGTGCCGGTGGCCAGCTCGAAGCCCCACTGATGCCAGGGGCAGTAGATGAACTCTCCGTCGCGGACCACCCCGGCCCCGCCCGGAGCGTGGTCGGCCACCACGCTGCGGCCGTGGACCCGTCCGGTGCACAAGGGGCCGCCCTCGTGCGGGCAGTAGTTCGCGATCGCGTAGAAGACGCCGTTGACGTTGTAGACCCCGACGCCGTGCCGGCCGATGGGGAAGACGCGATGCTCGCCGGGCGGGATCTCGTCCTCCGTGCAGACCACGTGCTCCCTGCCCTGCGGCAGCGAGTGGGACTGGCCGGGCTGCGTGACCGTCATGCACTCTCCCCTAGTAGACGAACTGCTGGCCGTCGAGCTTGGGCACGGTGCGCGGCACGTTCAGGTAGGTCTCGATGCCGTTCTCGTGCATGATCCTCATCCGCATGCCGTCCGGCAGGTGCTTGATCAGCCAGCGCGGGTCGTCGTAGGTCCAGTGCGGGTAGTCCGAGGAGAACAGCAGGATCTTGTCCGCCTCCATCCACTCCATGGCCCGGGTCAGCTCGAGCTTGTCCTCGGGGTAGTCGAGCGGCTGGGTGGTGAACTTGATGTGGTCCTTGACGTACTCCGACGGCTTGCGCTTGAGGTCGGGCAGGTCGCCGCGGCGGGCGGTCCAGATCGCGTCCATCCGCCACATCAGCGGCAGGATCCAGGTGAAGGCGTGCTCGACCAGGACGATCTTCAGGGTCGGGAACCGCTCGAAGGTGCCGTCGAAGACCAGGCTCAGCACCTGGTTGGCGGCCAGCATCGAGTACGTGACCATGAAGTCGTGGTTGTAGCTGGGCAGCCCGACCGGCGGGGCCGGCAGCTCCTCGTGGTAGCCCCGGGACAGATGGCAGCTGACCGGGAGGCCGTGCTTGACCGCGGCGGCCCAGATCGGGTCGTACCGGGGGTCACCCCAGGCCGGGCGGGGCTCGGCGTTGATCAGCACCTGCGACATGTACTCGTGGCCGGCCCAGTACTCGATCTCGCGGGCGGCGCCCTGCGGATCCTCGACCGCCACGCAGATCGAACCGCGCCAGCGCTGGTGCCAGTTGTTGGTGCGGTCGAGCCAGTGGTTGGCCAGCCAGTGGTTGGTGGCGATCTTCAAGGCCTGGGTGACCTCGGGGATGAAGTGGTTGCGGCCGCCCGGCTCGAGCACGCCGATGTCGGAGCCCGCGCCCAGGATCAATTGATGAAAGGCGAGCTCGGGGTCGGAGCCCGGGAAGCCGCCGCCGGCCGGGAACGTGTCGACCCGCATCGCCTTGGCGTGGGCGTAGTCGGGGGCGTCGTAGTTGATCGTGTCGCCGATCTTGTGGTTCAGGTAGTGCTTACGGGCGACGTCGGGGATGTACTCGGCGAATTCGGCCGGGCGGGGCACCGGGTGGACGTCGGAGTCCACCACCCGGACCGCGACCCGCTCGGTGCTGGGTACCCGCTCGTGCGTCTCGATCATCGTCATGGCGGCTGAGGCTTCCCTTCGTGTTCTCGGGTCAGGCAGGCTGGACGGCCTGCTCGAGGCCGTAAAGCTGGGCGGCGTTGCCGAACAGGACCTTGTCGCGCTGGGCATCGGTCCAGTGGGCGGGCAGCGTGTAGGGGTCGCTGGTGTGCCAGTGCGGATAGCTGGACCCGTACATGAACATGTCTTCCTTGCCGGTCATCGCCAGCCATTCGGCCGCCATGGCGGCGTCCTGGCCCGGCCCGTCCAGGGCGCCGAAGATGAACTGCACGTGCCCGGGCAGGTAGTCGCTGGGGATGTCGGGCGCCCACGGGGTCTGTTCCAGGTGCGGCCGCCCGAACGTGTCCATCCGCCAGATCAGCGGGGTGAGCAGGTCTCCCCCGCCGTCGGCGAACACCACTTTGAGGTGCGGGAACCGCTCGAACACGCCCTCGGCGATCATGTTCATCAGGTGGTAGATGTAGTTCAGCCCCATGAACCCGACGTACTGCGGATAGGTCCGCGGCGGCCCCGACGGGGTGGGGGCGCTGTCGACCCCGGTGCCGGTCTCGATGTGCACCGCGACCGGCAGGCCGGCGTCGGCGGCCGCCTCCCACAGCGGCCAGAACTGCGGCTTGCCGTACAGCGCGTGGGACTGCAGCGGCACCCCGATCTGCACCATCCGCGGGTGGTCGCGCCAGCGCTCCAGCTCCTGCAGGGCACCCTCGATGTCCTCGGGGTTGAGCCGGATCGTGCCGCGGAAGCGGTCGCCGTAGACCGGGTGTTCCAGCCAGCGGCGGGCCAGCATCTCGTTGTGGGCGGCGAGGGTGGCCGACACCAGGTGCCGGTCGGGCCCGCAGCCGCGGGTCATCGGGTGCAGGATCGCGAGGTCGACGCCGGGGTCGCCGTGGTCGCCGTGGTCGCCGCGGTCGCTCCGGTCGCCTCGGTCGCCGAACAACTGCTGGCCGGTGAAGTCGGGGTCGGAGCCGGGGTACATGCCCGGCCGTTCGGCCCACGGCACGTACTCGCCGCCGGGGGCGCCGTACCAGTCCATCTCCACGTCGGGGATGCCGCGGCTGGCGAACGGTTCCCGCATGTAGTCGCGCAGGTCGTCGTTCGACCGGAAGAACACGTGCACGCTGGCGTCGATCACTCGGGTCGGCTGGGCGGGTGACGGGGCTGGCTCGGCGGGCTGGGCGGGGGGTTCCATCGTGGGCGTCGTTCCTTCCCTGGCGGTCCCGAGGCCGGGCTGGGCATGGCGGTGTAACAGCCACGGTCGGGCGTCGTGGCTGGTCGCTGACGGTGTGTTACCTAACGTTTGTTACCGGGAACCTAACACCGGGCCCAAGCCGAATCAAGGGGTCAGTGTGACCCAAAACACCCGGTCACCGGGCGGGTGCGGAGGTGGCCTGAGCCTTGGCGAATGGCCGCCGAAGGGCGCGGCGGCTCGGGCAGGCGCAGGCGGACGCGGCGAGGTGCGTACTGCGCGGCGAGCGGGCGGGCCGCTGGGTCAGCGCGGCACCGAACTGCGGGCGAGGCCCGACAGCACGGACTGGCGGTGGAACTGGCGGACGCGCTGGGGCGAGATGTGCACCAGGTTGCGCATCGGGGCCCACATGATCTCGCGGAGGCAGGAGGCGACCAGGGCCGGGTCGGCGATCTGGTTGAGCTCACCGGACGCGACGCCGCGGGCGATCAGCTCCGACAGCAGGGTCAGCCGGGCCTCGGCGCCTTCGTGATAGGTGTCGGCGACCCCGAGGGTCATCAGGCGGCTGAACGTCTGCAGGATCTCCACTTCGCGGCTGAAGTGACGGCCCGCCTGGTTGAGCAGCCACAAGATCGCATCGACGGTCTGGACGGTGCCGGAGCCGGCCCCGATGACGTCGCGGTAGGCGGCCAGCAGCTGCTCGGAGAAGTTGCCGAGGATCTCCCGGATCATCGAGTCCTTGGACTCGAAGTAGCGGTACAGGTTGCTGGCCTTGACCCCGGCCGCGTCGGCGATGTCGCGCACGGTGGTGGCGTCGAAGCCGCGCTGGGCGAACTCGGTGCGGGCGGCATCGAGAATCTGACCGCGACGCTGGGTGAGCTCGCCCGCCGCCTGGTCGGCCCAGCGGACCCGGGCTTCGTCCACGATCCGGGCCGGCTTGGACTTGTCCTCGCAGGCGTCGGCTGAGCTGGCCAGGCCCTCGAACAGCAGGGCGAGGATGCAGTCGGTGACCGCGTTCGACTCGATGGCGTGGTCCCAGGCCAGCCCGACCCCGACGATCGTGCGGTTGAGCACGTGCCGCAGGATCCGGCCGTCGACCGACGGCTCGATCACTTCGGCGGCCACGGCCGCGCTGATCAGGCGGCGCCAGTAGCGGTCGACGCTGGCGGGCTCGGTCCTGACCACCGTCCGCAGGCTGGAGCTGGCGGTGCCGGGCGCGTCGAACACGCTGATGGCCAGGGCGGCCTGGTGTCCCCAGGACACGTTGGCGATGTCCCGGGCAAACGTGTACAGCGAGGCCAGCGGGTCATCGGGGTCGGGCTGGGACTCGCGGACCACCCGGACCAGGTCGGCGTGGTACTCCTCGACCAGCTCGACGGCGATGGCTTCCTTGGACTCGAAGTGGTGGTACAGGCTGCCAGGCAGGATGCCGGAGGCGGCGGCGACCTCGCGCATCGACGTGCTCGCGTACCCGTCCGAGGCGAACAGGCCGGCCGCCGCCCGCAGGATCTCGTCGCGCCGGCGGTTCCTGGCGGCGAGTGGTGTCTTGGGCACAGAAGAAGGCGACACGGTCACCCGGCCATTATGCGGGAGGCGGAGCGGCACGTCCGCATTTGGCCGACGGCGGGGCGCCGCCCGGTCGCGCCGGCGGCGCTTTCCCTGGTCACCCCTTGCCTACGTGATCGCCGACGGCTTAGATTGATAACAAACGTTAGGTCTTACTGGAGCATGCGACGGACGGAGGCACGGATATGGCCAAGGGCGTCTTCCTCGCCTGGTCCAGCCCGGTTTCGGCCGATCAGCTGGGTGCGTTCGACGAGTGGTACGAGGGTACGCACATCCCGCAGGTGCGGGCGGCGGTGCCGTCGATCAGCGGGGTGGCGCGCTACGAGTTGGTCGAGCCGGACGCCGACGGGCCCAGCCACCGGTACCTGACCGTGTACGAGCTCGACGATGCCGACATCGCGACAGCGGCGGCGGCCATGAACGAGAGCGCGGCGGCCGGGAAGCTCGACCTGACGCCGGCCATGGACCTGGCCGGGCGGCCGCCGGTCGCGCAGTGGTACCGGGCCTATCCCGGCTGACCCCGAAGACGGGGCCCGGCGCCCGCACCGGCGCTGGGCCCGCTCAGCTCGCCCGCGGCCCGGCCAGCCCGCCTACGGCCGGGCGCCCGCCCGCGGCCCGGGCGCCCCGCACGCACGGTCAGCTCGTAACGGCGGGGAGTGAACGGCGGGAGAGTGGAAAGAGAAACCTGGTAACGGCGATGGTGGGGGGCGGCCGTGGGCATTCCCGGGGCGGAACCGGCCTGGCGGCAGCGCGCCGTGGAACGCTCCACCCAGGCGGCCAAGCTCCGGGCGGAGAAACGGGTCCAGCGCTTCCTCGACGCGGCCCAGCTGGTCACGGTGGCACCGGCGGCGATGGCGGGCGGCCAGCTCGGCCCGGACCTGCGCGCCTACGACCTGGCTGGCGGTGGACGGAGTCCCGGCCGTCATGGCCTGGCACGCCCGCCACGACCGGGACCACGCCCACCGCTGGCTGCGCGATCTGGTGACCGAGATCCTCAGCCTCCCAGGATCGGCAGTACCGGGACGCAGGGCACGGCCTGCGGGCGGGCCGGATCGAGGGCGTTGAGCACCAGGTGCAGCGCGACCGTGTCGTCGGCGATGCCGATGTGGTCGGTCTGGTCGAGCGGGCAGACGTTCTGCAGCAGGATGTTGGTGACGTCCGGGCCGGACAAGAAGGCCGACGTGTACGGGGTGACGATCTCGTCGTTGCGGGTCTCGATGACCGTGTAGCTGGGGCCGGCCACGGTGTCGCCGCCGGCGTTGAGGGTGGTCATGAACGACGAGCCCGCGATCTGCTGGGCGCACGCCTGGCAGGCGCTACCGAGCGCCGAGGAGATGCCCGGCAGCACGGTGGCCAGCTCGGTCTCGAGGGTGGCGAGGCCGTCCAGGGTGGTGCCGTGGTTGGACGGGGCCAGCCCGACCAGCGTCTCGACCTTGGGCGCGCCGCCCAGGAACTTGAGGTAGTACCGCGGCATCATGCCGCCCTGGGAGTGGCCGACCAGGTCGGCCTTGGCCGCGCCGGTGGCGCCGAGCACCTGGGTGACGAACGAGGCCAGCTCGGCCGCCGACTGGGTGATGTCGCCGGTGCCCTGGAGCAGCTGACCGGGGGTACCGCCGAAGTTGGCCGCGAACACGCAGTAGCCGTTGTCGGCCAGCAGCGGCGACAGCGCGCTGAACCCGTCGGCCATGTCCTCGCCGGTCCCGTTGACCAGCACCACCGGGTAGGGGTGGGCGGCGCTGGGCTTACAGGACCAGTTGTTGGCGCCGGGCGGGGAGGCGTTCGGGTTGGCCAGCGCGGCCGCCACCCCGGCCAGGAAGTTGTAGGTGACGGGGAGGCTGGTGCTGGCGGCCGGGCGGGCGGGGTGAGCGGGATGGGTGGGGCTGGCGGCGGCCGAGGCGGCCGGGAGGGTGGCGGCCAGCGTCAGCGCGAGGGCGGGAGCGGCGGTGGCGGCGGCCAGCCAGCGCCGGCGGGTGCGCAGGGCGCGGAGGGGTCGGGGGGCTGGGGGGGGGGGGGGGGGGATGGGCATCGTCGGTCTCCCACGGCTCAGGAATGTGCCGCGCGTCACAGCGCGTGTAGCCGATGGTGAGCCCGGGATGACAGTACGGCTATGTACCGCGTGCGCGGTCACGAGCCGGCTTTTTGTCCGTGATGCACAACAAGCCCCCGTAGACACCGCCGAACCGCGAAGTTAACTTGGTAGTAACTTACGGGAGCGGACGCCACGCACCGGGAGCCGCAGATGAGGGACGCACCGGGTACCGGCTGGCCGGCGGTCCCGCCGCGCGTCGCCGAGCAGATCCGGCCGCTGGTACCGGACCTCGCCGAGCAGATGGTGGCCGAGATCAGCGCGGCGGTGACCGAGTACGCGCGGCTGGGCGACCCGGTCTACGCCAGCAACCTGCGGCTGGGGGCGGAGGCCGCGATCGCCGGGTTCGCGGACCGGATCGCCTGGCCGCAGGCGCCCCGGCAACGTCTGGCCGACACGTTCTACCGGATCGGGAAGGTCGAGGCGACCGAGGGCCGCAGCCTGGAGATGCTGCAGGCGGCCCTGCGGACCGGGGCGCGGGTGGTCATGCACTGGCTGACCGGGGCGGCCTACCACGCGATCATCCCGGCCGAGACCCTCGGGCTGCTGGCCGAGGCGCTGCTCATCCACATCGACGAGATCGCCGCGTACTCGGCGGCCGGCCACGACCAGGTCCAGCGGCGGGCGGCCGAGGAGACCAGCCGGCGGCGGCAGCGGCTGATCACGCTGTTGCTGGCCGACCCGGCTCCGGCCGAGGCCATCGCCGCCCAGGCCAGCCTGGCCGGGTGGCGGCTGCCGCGGCTGGTCTCGGTGATGCTGCTGGCCACTGACAGGGCTGGTGGGGCCGAGTTGGAATGGCGACTGGCGCTGCCGGCCGAGGTGCTGGCCGACCTCGACCGGCCCCAGCCGTGCCTGATCGTCCCCGATCCGGACGGTCCTGGCCGCCGCCGGATGCTGGATCAGGCGCTGGCCGGGGTGCGGGCGGCGGCCGGGCCGGCCGTCCCGGTGACCGCGGCCGCCACCTCGCTGGCGTGGGCGGCCGAGACGCTGGCGCTGCGGCCCGGCGGCGCCACCGGCAGCCACCCGGTGCTGCACTGCGACGACCACCTGACCGAGATCGTCCTGCACCGCGGGCACGACGCCCTCGGCCGCCTCGGCCGGGTCCGGCTGGCCCCGCTCAGCGGGGTCGCTGCCCCCCGCCGTAAGGCGCTGGCCGACACCCTGCTGACCTGGCTGGAAACGCGCAGCATCGGCCAGACGGCCGACCAGCTGCACATCCACCGGCAGACCGCCCGGTACCGGATGAACCAGCTGCGGGCGATGTTCGGCGCCACCCTGGACGACCCCGACGCCCGCTTCGAGCTGGAGCTGGCGCTGCGGGCCCGAAGGCTGGCCTAGTCCGCCCGGCCGGGACCAGTCATGATCGCCTCGTTCCGCCGCCGCCAGGCCAATGCCGGCGCCGACGCCGACGCTGGCGCCTGAGAGCCGGAGACGTGAGCATGCACGACGGCCAGCTGACGGTCCCGGAGGCGACCGTCCGGGCGCTGGTCGATGAGCAGTTTCCCCAGTGGCGGGGGCTGGCCGTGCGCGCGGTGCGCTCGCCGGGGACGGTCAACGCGATCTTCCGGCTCGGCGACACCCTGGCGGCCCGGTTCCCGCTGGTGGCGGGCGAGTACGGGGCGGTCCGGGCGGCGCTCGAGACCGAGGCGGCGGCCGGGCGCGAGCTGGCCGGGCGGACCCGGTTCGCCACCCCGGAGCCGGTGGCGCTGGGCGAGCCGGGAGCCGGGTACCCGCTGCCGTGGTCGGTGCAGACCTGGCTGGCCGGGGTGACCGCGACCGACGCCGACCCCGGCCGGTCGGTGCCGTTCGCCCGCGACCTGGCCGAGTTCATCACCGGGGTCCGGGCCATCGGGACCGGGGGGCGCCGGTTTCGCGGGAGCGGCCGGGGTGGTGAGCTGCGCGGGCAGGACCGGTGGATGCGGACCTGTTTCGAGCGCAGCGAAGGGCTGCTGGACGTGCCCCGGCTGCGGGCGTTGTGGTCGGTGATGCGGGAGCTGCCGCGCGGGCCGGCCCCGGACGTGACCAGCCACCAGGACCTGATCCCGGGCAACGTGCTGGTCTCGGCGGCGGGCACCGGGGCGCGGCTGGCCGGGGTGCTCGACGTGGGCGGGCTCGGGCCGGCCGACCCCGCCCTGGACCTGGTGGCGGGCTGGCACCTGCTGGCCGGCGAGCCGCGGCGGGCCTTCCGGGCCGCCCTGAACTGCGGCGACCAGGAGTGGGCGCGCGGCCAGGCCTGGGCGTTCGCGCAGGCCATGGGCCTGGTCTGGTATTACCGGGACACCAACCGGCCGATGGCCGAGCTTGGCCGCCGCACGCTGGACCGGATCGTGGCCGCTAGCGCGCGCTCAGGTCCGGGTTGAGCCGGATCAGCCGGGCGGTGCTGGTGTCGTCGAGCTCGGCGACCGACTCCCGCGACTTCACGAAGTCCGAGAACGAGCGGTAACCGAGCGCCCGCTCGCTGAACGAGGGGTCCATCCGCCGCATCTGGCTCTTCACCGCCGAGCTGTGCAGCCAGTCGTCGTCGTCCTTCTCCTGGCCCAGCCGCAGCGCCCGTTCCAGCAGCCGGGTCGCCACCAGCTGGGGGTCCTCGGCGTCGGCGACATCGGTGTCGGCGTCCGCGTCGTGGTCGGGATCGTGGTCGGGCTTGCTGTCGCTGGCGGCGGTCTCGGCCGGGCGCTTGGTTCGCCGGGTGCGGCCGCGGGCGGTACTGGCGGCCTGCTCAGGGGCGGCGGCGCCGACGGCGGCCGGCTCGGGCAGGCTGATGCCGGGCAGCGCGTCGTAGGTCACCAGCTCGTCGCAGGCGGCGGCCAGCGACCGGCTGGTCGACCCGGCCACCCCCACGCCGACCACGTAACGGCCCAGGCGGCGGCAGCGCTGGGCGAGCGCGATGTAGTCAGAATCCCCGGCCACGATGACCACGTGGGTCAGGTCGGGTAGCCGGAACATGTCCTCGACCGCGTCGACCGCCAGCCGGATGTCGGCCCCGTTCTTGGCGTAGGCGGCGGCCGGGAACAGCTGGACCAGGTCCACCGCCCGGCTGACCAGTTGGCCGCGGTAGCCGGCGTTGACCGGCGCCGACCAGTCCGCGTAGGCCCGGGTCAGCACCAGGGTGCCGAACGAGGAGGCGTAGTCGATGATCGCGCCGACGTCGACCGTGGCCCGCCGCAGCTTGTCGGCGACCTCGGACTCGGCCGCCTGGTCGGCCGGGCTGAACCCGCGGGCCTTGTCCCGCTGGAACTGGTTCCGGCCGTGGACCTGGTCGTACCGCGAGATGACGATGTTGTCGAAGTCGATGTAGACCGCGACGCGGGTACCGCCAGGGTCGTTCATTACTGCCTTCCGTCGGTGCCTGTTTGGGTCAGCCGCTGTGGGCGGGGCCGGGGACGAACGAAATCACGGTCTGCGTGACCAGGGCGTCGTACTGGGTCGCGCCGGCCGCCGGATAACTCCACAGCAGGGTGTAGATGACCGCCGGATAGACGATCTCCCGCTGGTAGAACACCATGCCGTGCGGAGTCGTCCCCGACACGGCGATTACATCATTTCTGAAAAAGCGGTAGGTGATGGTGTCCCGGGCGGACTGGTAGCTCTTGACCACCGCGGCCATTTCCGCCGACGGAGACCGGCCGAGGACGTTGGGGCTGCCGTAGCCGCTGACCGTGGCCGCCCGGCCGGGGCTGGTGAAGGTGAGGCCGTCGCCGTCAGCGGGCGGGGTCGCGGCCTGGTAGCCGGCCGGGACTCCGAACGAGAAGCCGAAGCGGACGTTGGCGTACCGGGTGGCGCCAGTGGCGGGGGCAGCCGCCGTGGGCCGTGGGCCGGCTGAATGCGAAGTGGCTGGCGGGGTTTTTGGGTCTGGTGAGGTTGGTCTGGAGGTGGAAGCAGCGCGGGCGGCGGCGGACTTCTGACTGGCCTTCTGGCCGACGGCGGCGAGCGCGGCCACCGCCATGATCAGCAGGACCGCGAGCATGGTCTTGCCGCTGCGGCTCACGCAGTTCAGGGTACGAAGGGTCCTGAACGCTGACTAGAGTCACGGCATGGGACGGGCCGGCGGCCGGGAGCTCGCGGTGCACATCGAGGTGACGCATCCGCGCGAGGCGGCCGCCCGGCACTGCCTGCAGGCCTACTTCACCGAGCTCGGTCGCCGGTTCGAGGCCGGCTTCGACCCGGCCCTGAGCATCCCGGCCGACGACGCCGACCTGACCCCGCCCGCCGGGCTGCTGCTGGTCGCCACCGTGGCCGGCAGCCCGGCCGGCTGCGGAGCGCTCAAGTTCCACCCGGACGACGACATCGCCGAGGTCAAGCGGATGTGGGTCTCCCCCGCGGTGCGCGGCCTGGGGCTCGGGCGGCAGCTGCTGGCCGAGCTGGAGACCGAGGCGGCCGGGCACGGCGCCGGGCGGCTGCGGCTGGAAACCAACCGGAACCTGCCGGAGGCCATCGCCCTGTACCGGGCGGCGGGCTACCGGGAGGTGCCCGCGTTCAACGACGAGGCCTACGCCCACCACTGGTTCGAGAAGGAGCTGCCGGACCGGCGATGAGTTCTGCGGCCGGGTGCGGTCTACGCGGTGAGACCACACTGAACGGAGACCGCATGATCGACGAGACGGCGCTGGCGGCACCGGCGGTGACCGACCGGGCCAGTGGTCGCGGCTGGCGGCGGGCCGGTCCGACGACCTCGGCGGCGGGGGCGCCTAATTGACCGGCAGGCGGGGCTCGGCCTGGCGGGCCGATACGTACTCGGCCAGCCACTGACCATAGGTCTGGACACCGCGGGGGCCCGGACCAGTGGGCAGCAGCGCGCCGTGGGCCAGCCGGGTCCCGGTCCGGCCGGGCGGGCGGACCGGGACCACCAGGCCACGGCGCCCGAGCGCCCGCATGACCTGCCGGACCTGGGCCGGCAGGGGCTGAACCTCGGGGCCGCACAGGTCCGGGACCCGGCCCTGGGCGGGGCCGGTGGCCAGCTCGAGCAGGCGGGCGGCCACCTCGCGGGCGGCCACGGTGGCGGCCAGCCCGGCCGGCACCGGGACGAGCGGCCCCTTGACCCGGTCCAGGAGCTGGGCCGGGAACTCGTGGAACTGGGTCGCCCGCAGCACCGTCCACGGCACCAGCCCGGCCTCGACCAGCGACTCCTGGTCCAGCTTGCCGGCGTAGTAGCCGGTCGGCACCTGGTCGACGCCGACGATCGACAGCACCACGTGGTGCCGCACCCCGGCGCCGGCCTCGGCCGCCAGCAGCTGGCGGGTGACCGCGCCGAAGAACTGCTCGGACTTGGCCCGGCTCAGCGTCGTCGTGTTCGACACGTCGATCACCGCGTCGGCCCCGTCCAGCGCGGCCGCCAGCCCGGCCCCGGTGCGCAGGTCCACCCCGGCCGACCGGCTGATCACCACCGGATCGTGCCCGGCCGCGCGGGCGGCCGCCACCACGTGGCGCCCCACCATCCCGGTCCCGCCCGCGACCGCGATCCGCTTTTTGCTGCTTGTCTCCATACCCCTAATGACGAGACACCCCCCGATTCTGTGATCAGGCCGGCACCGCCCGGGAACCCGTGAAGTTGTTCTAACGCCCGGGCGCTGAGGGCAGCCCGGTAGGGCAGGCTCCGAGCATTTCGGGCTGGCTTCACGGCGATTGCGGTGGGGGTTCACGGGGTGGCAAGCAGGGGGGCCTAGGAAGGGCGGAGGGATATTTCTGCAGGTCAGGAGGAAATGGCATGCCGTTGATCAAGACCATCGAGGGGCTCGAGATCTTCTACAAGGACTGGGGCGCCGGGCGGCCGGTGGTGTTCAGCCACGGGTGGCCGCTGAGCGCCGACGCCTGGGACGACCAGCTCAAGCTGGTCGCCGGCCACGGGTTCCGGGGGGTGGCGCACGACCGGCGCGGGCACGGGCGCTCGACCCAGACCTGGACCGGGCACGACATGGACCACTACGCGGACGACCTGGCCGCGGTCATCCACGGGCTCGACCTGCACGACGTGACGCTGGTCGGGCACTCGACCGGCGGTGGCGAGGTCGTGCGCTACCTCAGCCGCCACGGCACCGACCGGATCCAGTCGGCGGTGCTGATCGGGGCGGTGCCGCCGCTGATGCTGCAGACCGCCGACAACCCGGAGGGCACGCCGCTGTCCGCGTTCGACGACATCCGCCGCAACGTCGAAACCGACCGCTCGCAGTTCTGGATCGACCTGTCGGCGCCGTTCTACGGGGCCAACCGGGAGGGCAACAAGATCTCGCAGGGGCTGCGGGACCAGTTCTGGCGGCTGGGCATGCAGGTGGGCCTGGCACCGGCCTACGACTGCGTAAAGGCGTTCTCGGAGACCGACTTCCGGGCCGAAATGCCGGGCATCGACATCCCGGTGTTCATCGCCCACGGCGACGACGACCAGATCGTGCCGATCCAGGCGGCGGCCGAGCAGTCGGTCAAGCTGCTGCCGAACGCGGGCCTCAAGGTCTACCACGGCGCCCCGCACGGCATCGCCAACGGCTACGAGGACGCGCTCAACGTCGACCTGCTGTCGTTCCTGTCCACCGGGCACTTCCCGGTCTGACCCGCAGCCGCCGCATCGGTAAGGCACCGCAGCCACCGGCCAGCGCTGGCCGGTGGCTGACCCTTTCAGGGTTTCCCGGTTGATAAGTCACTTAGCTATCTGCCACATTGATTGAATGCTGGACGTGGACCTGCTGAAGGCGCTCAGCAGCGAGAAGCGGCTGCTGGTGCTGGAATGGCTGCGTGATCCGGTCGCGCACTTCCCGCCCCAGCGGGACGGCGACCTGGTCCGGGACGGCGTGTGCGCGCTGTTCATCGCGGACAAGCTCGGGGTCAGGCAGCCGACCTGCGGCGAGCACCTCAAGCTGCTCAGCCGGGCCGGGCTGATCCACGGCACCCGCATCAAGCAGTGGGTGTTCTACCGGCGCGACGAGGAACGGATCGCCGAGGCGAAGGAGATGCTCAGCGGTGGCTGGTGACGCGGTGACGATCACCCCGGACGAGATCGAGCGGACGTACGAAATCATCCGGCCCTACGTGCGCCGGACGCCGGTGCTGACGGTCGACGCGGGCGATCTGCTCGGCCAGGTCAACGCGGTCGCCCCGGAGCGGATGGTGCTCAAGCTGGAGCAACTGCAGTGCGGCGGGGCGTTCAAGGCCCGGGGGGCGTTCACCAACCTGCTGCGGCGGGCGGTCCCGGCGGCCGGGGTGGTGGCGGCCTCAGGCGGCAACCACGGGGTGGCGGTGGCGTACGCGGCCCACCGGCTGGGGGTGGCGGCCAAGATCTTCGTGCCTTCGATCTCGTCACCGGCCAAGATCGCGCGGATCCGGGCGCTCGGGGCCGACCTGATCGTCACCGGCGACCGCTACGCGGACGCGCTGGCGGCGGCCGAGGACTGGATCGCCACCTCCGGGGCACTCAGCGTGCACGCCTTCGATCAGCGGGAGACGCTGCTCGGCCAGGGCACGCTGGCGCTGGAGCTGACCCAGCAGCTGGCCGGCGAAGGCGGCCTCGACACCGTGCTGGTCCCGGTGGGCGGCGGCGGGCTGATCGGCGGGGTGGCCGCCTACCTGGGCAAGGACGCCAAGGTGGTCGGGGTCGAGCCGGACGGGGCCCCGACGTTGTTCCGGGCGCGGGCGGCCGGGCATCCGGTCGACGCGCCGGCCGGCAGCATCGCGGCCGACGCGCTGGCGCCCCGGCGGATCGGCGAGCTGGTGTTCCCGATCACCCAGGATTATGTGGACGACGTCGTACTGGTCAGCGACGACGCGATCCGGGCGGCCCAGTCCCGGCTGTGGCAGAGCTTCCGGATCGCGGCCGAGCCGGCCGCCTGCGTCGGGGTGGCCGCGCTGATGACCGGTGGCTATCGGCCCGCACCGGACGAGCACGTCGCGGTGGTGATCAGCGGCGCCAACCTGAGCCTGCCGGAGCTGGAGGGCGGCGCCTGAGCGGCCAGGCCTGGACGGCACTGACCCCGGGCCGGGGTCTGGACGGCACTGACCCCGGGCCGGGGTTCAGCCCCAGGAAATGCCGCGCACGCCGCCTCCTCGATAACCGGGTTGCCGGGCCTTGACCAGGTCCTCCGGGTCACAATGGCCGGTTTCGCAGCAAACATCAAGGTTTATGGCTAATCGTGGCGATAGGGACTTATTTCGGTCAGCTGATGCGGTCAATAATCAGCGCGCTGGCGGCCGGCGGCTCGGGGCCGACGTCGATCGCGCCGTCGAGGGCGGCGTGGGCGCCCGCGAGCACGGCGTCGCGGTCGGCCCGCAACTCCAGCAGGGGCTGGCCGGCTTCGACCTTCTCCCCCGGCTTGGCGTGGCAGATGATGCCGGCCGCGGCGCTGACCGGGTCCTCCTTGCGGGCGCGGCCCGCGCCCAGGCGCCAGGCGGCCACCCCGACGGCGCGGGCGTCCAGCCGGCGCAGCCAGCCCGCGGCGGGCGCGGTGACCACGTCGGTGACGGCCGCCCGGGGCAGCTCGGCGTCGGGGTCGCCGCCCTGGCCGGCGATCATCTCCCGGTAGACCGCGAGCGCGCGGCCGTCGGCCAGCGCGTCGGCCGGGTCGGCGTCGATCCCGGCCAGCGCCAGCATCTCCCGGGCCAGTGCCAGCGTCACCTCGACGAGGTCGGCCGGTCCTTGGCCGCGGAGCACGGCCACCGACTCCTCGACCTCGAGCGCGTTGCCGACCGCCCGCCCGAGGGGGACGTCCATCGCGGTCAGCAGCGCGCTGGTGCGCACACCCTGCTCGGTCCCCAGGGTGACCATGGTGCGGGCCAGCTCCCGGGCCGAGTCCAGGTCGGTCATGAACGCCCCGCTGCCGACCTTGACGTCCAGGACCAGGGCGGCGGTGCCCTCGGCGATCTTCTTGGACATGATCGAGCTGGCGATCAGCGGGATCGACTCGACCGTACCGGTGACGTCACGGAGCGCGTAGAGCTTGCGGTCGGCGGGAGCCAGCCCGGCCCCGGCCGCGCAGATCACCGCGCCGACCGTGCTCAGCATGGCCGTCATCTCGGCCGGGGACAGCGCCGCCCGCCAGCCGGGGATCGACTCCAGCTTGTCCAGGGTGCCGCCGGTGTGGCCGAGGCCGCGGCCGGACAGCTGGGGCACCGCCGCTCCGCAGGCGGCGACCAGCGGGGCCAGGATCAGCGACACCTTGTCCCCGACGCCGCCGGTGGAGTGCTTGTCGACGGTCGGGCGGCCGACCCCGGACAGGTCGAGGCGCTCGCCCGACGCGATCATCGCCGCCGTCCACTCGCGCAGCTCGGCCGGGGCCAGGCCGCGGAAGAAGATCGCCATCAGCAGGGCCGACATCTGCTCGTCGGCGATCTGGCCGCCGGTGTAGGCGTCGATCAGCCAGCGCACTTCGTCGGCCGCCAGCGTCCCGCCGTCCCGCTTGACGTGGATGAGGTCGACGACGGCGGGCCCGCCGGGCGCGGGCGGCCGGTCAGCCACGGCCGGGCAGGTCGGTCTGGGTGAACGCGGACGGCAGCAGCCGGTCCAGCTCGACCGGGCCGTCCTCGGTGTCGATCAGCAGGGCCGGGCCGCCCGCCTCCATCAGCACCTGGCGGCAGCGGCCGCACGGGAGCAGGCAGCTGCCGTCCGGGGTGCGGACGCTGACCGCGGTGATCGTGCCGCCGCCCGACGCGTGCAGGGCCGACACCAGCCCGCACTCGGCGCACAGGGTCAGCCCGTAGGACGCGTTCTCGACGTTGCAGCCGACGATGACCCGCCCGTCACCCACCTGACCGGCCGCGCCAACCTGCAATTTCGAATAGGGAGCGTGCGCGCTCGCGGCTGTCTGTGCGGCCAGCGCGCGCAAAGCCGGCCAGTCGATTTCCACTCGCCAACCACCTCCGCGGGCGGCCACCATGGCCGAGATCACTTTTTCCAAAAGAACGATAACAGCGCAGGTAAAGCGGGACTCTCCGGCGCCCGTAAGCGGCGCTGGCGACGGCCCGATTGCGATTTGGCAACACGTGTAAAGCCGGGACCTCCGCTTCTTCCCGGGCGGGCACATCGGGGCTAACCTGCGATGATCCAGACGGTCGAATCATCACGGCGCGCAAGGCTGGAAAAGGCCAGCGAGGGGATGCGCGGGGTAATAACGGGCCCCGATCGGCCCGTGTCAGCGTGAGTTCCGGGGCGAGGGGCGGGCGACTGCCCATGAACAGGCGGCAACGGTGCCCCGCGAAACAGGAGGTAACCAGTGAAGAAGACCCTTGCGGCCAGCGCCGTGCTGACCGTAGCGGGCCTGCTCGCCGCAGCGTGCGGGAGCAGCACGTCGAACACGAGCGGTTCGAGTTCGGCGTCGGCCAAGCCCAGCGGAGGCAGCTCGTCGGCATCGACCGCAGGCAAGTTCCTCGGCTGCATGGTGACGGACACCGGCGGTATCGACGACCGGTCGTTCAACGCCTCGTCGTGGCAGGGCATGCAGGAAGCGCAGTCGGCTGACCCCGGCAAGATCTCGGTCACCTACCTGCAGTCGACCACGCAGAGCGACTACACGCCGAACATCAACACGTTCATCGCCAAGAAGTGCGGCATCATCGTCACCGTCGGCTTCCTGATGGCGCAGGCCACGCAGACCGCGTCCAAGGCCAACCCGAGCGGCAAGTTCGCGATCGTCGACAACGCCTACACGCCGGCCCTGTCCAACGTGGACGCGCTGCTGTTCGACACCGCGCAGGACGCGTTCATGGGCGGCTACCTGGCGGCCGGCATGTCGAAGACCGGCAAGGTGGCCACGTTCGGCGGCGAGAAGCTGCCCACCGTGACCATCTACATGGACGGCTTCTACGACGGCGTGCAGTACTACAACTCCAAGCACGGCACCCACGTGTCGGTGCTGGGCTGGAACGAGAGCTCCCAGAACGGCAGCTTCACCGGTGACTTCACCAACCAGACCAACGGGCAGAACCTGACCCAGACGTTCATCACCGAAGGTGCGGACGTCATCTTCCCGGTGGCCGGCAACGTCGGCCTGGGTGCGGCCAAGGCGGTCCAGAACGCGGACTCCCAGGCCGGCAGCCAGAAGGTCAACATGGAGTGGGTGGACACCGACGGCTGCATCAGCGCCGCCCAGTACTGCAAGTACTTCATCACCAGCGTGACCAAGGGGATCCAGACCGCGGTCAAGAACGCGGTGACCACCGCCGCCAGCGGCAGCTTCAAGGGCGGCAACTACATCGGCACGCTGCAGAACGGCGGGGTGGCGCTGGCGCCGTTCCACGACTTCGCCAGCAAGGTCCCGTCCAGCCTGCAGTCCGAGCTGAACACGGTGAAGCAGGGCATCATCAGCGGCTCGATCAAGGTGGCCACGAAGAGCCCGGCGTAGTTGCCTGACTGACTGGCCTGATAAAAGGGTTTCCGGCCCGGGACGCGCGAGCTGCGTCCCGGGCCGGAATTCAGCGTAGAGGCTTCTAAAGGGATGAGGCGGGCGGGTGAATCTCGAGCTGCAGGGCATCACGAAGCGCTTCGGCAGCCTCGTGGCCAACGACCACATTGACCTTTCCATCGCCCCGGGCACCATCCACGCCCTGCTCGGCGAGAACGGGGCGGGCAAGTCCACCCTGATGAACATCCTCTACGGGCTGCTCCAGCCGGATGAGGGCAAGATCCTGGTCGACGGCCAGCCGATCACCGTCCAGTCACCCAAGGACGCGCTGGCGGCCGGCATCGGCATGGTCCACCAGCACTTCATGCTGGTGCCGGTGTTCACGGTGGCCGAGAACGTGGCGCTCGGCCACGAGGAGACCAAGCCGCTGGGCTGGCTGGATCGCCGCCGGATGCGGGCCAAGGTGCGCCAGCTGTCCGAGCAGTACGGGCTGCGGGTCGACCCGGACGCGCTGACCGAGGACCTGCCGGTCGGCGTGCAGCAGCGGGTGGAGATCCTCAAGGCGCTGGTCCGGGACGCCCAGGTGCTGATCCTGGACGAGCCGACGGCGGTGCTGACCCCCGGTGAGACCGAGGACCTGTTCCGGATCATGCGGGAGCTGCGGGCCGGCGGCAAGGGCGTGGTGTTCATCTCCCACAAGCTCAAGGAAGTCCAGGCCATCGCGGACACGGTGACGATCCTGCGCCGGGGCCAGGTGGTCGGTGAGCGGCCGCCCTCCACCAGCGAGGACGAGCTGGCCGCGCTGATGGTGGGCCGCAACGTCCAGCTGCGGGTGAGCAAGACGGCGGCCACGCCCGGCCGGGTCGTGCTCGACGTCAGCGACCTCAAGGTGGCGACCACCCAGGTGCTGGTGCCCGGGGAGGAAGCGGCCCTGGCGGTCAACGGGCTGACGTTCCGGGTCCGGGCCGGGGAGATCCTCGGCATCGCCGGGGTCCAGGGCAACGGCCAGACCGAACTGTGCGAGGCCCTGATGGGGCTGCTGCCGGTGACCGAGGGCGGCATCCACCTGAACGACCGCGACATCACCGGCGCCAGCCCGCGCGACCGGCTGCGGGCCGGGGTCGGCTACATCCCCGAGGACCGGCAGCAGGACGGGCTGGTCAGCTCGTTCGCGGTGGCCGAGAACATCGTGCTCGACACCTACGACCGGGCCCCTTACGCGTCGGGGGTGGCGCTCAAGCTGGGTGCGATCCGGCAGACGGCGACCGAGCGGCTGGCCGAGTACGACATCCGCGCCCAGTCCATCGACACCCCGGTCGGCACGCTGTCGGGCGGCAACCAGCAGAAGGTCATCCTCGCCCGCGAGGTGGGCCGGGACCTCACGCTGCTGCTGGCCAGCCAGCCGACCCGCGGCCTGGACGTCGGGTCGATCGAGTTCGTGCACCGGCGGATCATCGAGGAGCGCGACCGGGGGGTGGCGGTCGTGCTGGTCTCGTCCGAGCTGGACGAGATCTACGCGCTGTCGGACCGGATCGCGATCATGTACGAGGGCCGGTTCACCGGGTTCCGGCCGCCGGACGTGCCGGTCGAGGAGCTGGGCCTGCTGATGGCGGGCATCGACGGCTCCGCGACCCCCGAGGTGCCGGAGGCGCCCGGGATCCGCGAGGCTGATGAGGCGGTCGAGGCCGCTGAGGACCCTGGGGCTGGTGGGGCCGCTGGGGTTGAAGGGGCCGCTAGGGCTTCTGAGGCTGGTGGCCGTGAGGCTGATGGGGCTGACCGGGCTGGTGGGGCCACGTCTGAGGGTCCGGGGACGGAGGCCAAATGAGCGAGTCACCGTCGGCCCCGGCCGCCCCGCCGGGGTCCACCCCGGACCGGAAGCCCGAGGAAAAGCCCTCGTTCAGCCGGGCCATCCTCGACGCCGTCATCGAGGGCAACTCGGTGGTGGTCACGATCCTGGCCATCCTGGTCGCGATCGTCCTGGGCGGCCTGCTGATCGCGTTCACCACCCAGAGCGTGCTGCACGCCTGGGGCGACTTCTTCTCCAGCCCCGGTAACGCGATCGCGCAGGCCTGGGACGCCGCGTCCGGCGCCTACGTGGCCATCTTCGAGGGCTCGATCTTCAACCCGCACACGGTCTCGGCGCTGTTCCAGCAGAAGTCGATGAGCATCGCGCTGCACGATGGCACCGTCAGTTCGGTGTTCTACCCGCTGTCGGAGACCTGCGTGCAGGCCACCCCGCTGATCCTGGCCGGGCTGTCGGTGGCGGTCGCGTTCCGGGCCGGGCTGTTCAACATCGGCGCCTCGAGCCAGTGGATCGGCGGCGCGATCCTCGCCACCTGGCTCGGCTACGGGGTCAACCTGCCGATCGTCATCCACGTGGTCGTCTGCGTGATCGGCGGGTTCGTGGGCGGGGCGGTGCTCGGCTACGTCGTCGGGCTGCTCAAGGCCCGGACCGGTGCGCACGAGGTCATCGTCACGATCATGGCCAACTACATCATGCAGTACCTGCTGGCCTATCTGCTGGGCAAGCCGAAGCTGCTGGAGAAGCCGGGCGCCAACGGCAACCTGATCAGCCCCAACATCGCCAGCAACGCCCACCTGCCGCTGCTGTTCGGCACCCACCTGCGGATCAACGCCGGGTTCCTGCTCGCGCTGGCCTGCGCGGCCGGCGTCTGGTGGCTGATGAACCGGAGCACGCTGGGCTTCGAGTTCCGCACGGTCGGCGCCAACCCCAACGCGGCCCGCAGCTCGGGCATGAGCGTGACCCGCACCTGGGTGCTGGTCATGCTGATTGCGGGCGGCCTGGCGGGCCTGGCCGCCTCCACCGTGATCCAGGGCACCGACTTCAGCCTCAACTTCCAGAGCTACGGCACCTACGGCATCGACGCGATCACGGTCGCGCTGCTGGGGCGGTCCAAGCCGGGCGGCGTGGTGCTGGCCGCCCTGCTGTACGGCGCGCTGCACGCCGGGGCCCCGCTGATGCAGGCCTCGACCGGCGTCCCGGTCGACATCGTCCAGGTCATCCAGGCCCTGATCGTCATGTTCGTGGCGGCGCCGCCGCTGGTCCGGGCCATCTTCCGGCTCCGGGCCGCGCGGGCCGGCGGAACCGGCCAGGTCCTGTCCAAAGGATGGAACTCATGACCACCCTCGCCGTCGCCGGACGGAGCTCGCTCAGCATCGGCCGCCGCTGGGTCGCGCCCGCGGCCTTCCTGCTGCTGGCGCTGATCGACATCTTCTTCTTCGCCCACTACGCGCACAAGGGCGACGCCACGCTGGCCTTTTCCCAGCCGTTCGCCAAGGTGACCGTGCCGAACCTGGCGCTGCCGGGCCGGGCGACCGCCTACGTGATGGGTGGCCTGTCGGTCGTGCTGGCCGCGGCCCGGGCGCTCGAGCTGGGCAAGGTGGCCCGCCGGGCCTCGATCGGGCTGGTGCTGTTCTTCTTCGTGATCGCGCTGCTGTGCTGGGCCTACGCGGGCTCGTCGAACACGTTCAACGTGATCAACCAGTTCCAGGGCACGCTGGCCGACTCGATCCCGCTCATCCTCGGCGCGCTGGCCGGCTGCCTGTGCGAGCGGGCGGGCGTGATCAACATCGCGATCGAGGGCCAGCTGCTGATCGGCGCGTTCGCGGGGGCGATCTTCGCCAGCGCGTTCGGGACGCTGTGGCTGGGCATCATCGCCGGGTCGGCGGCCGGTGGCCTGGTCAGCCTGCTGCTCGGGGTGTTCGCCATCGCCTACCTGGTCGACCAGGTCATCCTGGGCGTGGTGCTGAACGTATTCGTGTCCGGGCTGACCGGCTACCTGTACGACAAGCTGCTGGTGCCGTACGCGAACACGCTCAACTCCCCCTCGACCTACCTGCCGATCAAGATCCCGCTGCTGGGCGACATCCCGATCATCGGGCCGGTGTTCTTCGACTCGACCCTGTTCCTCTACATCACCTACATCCTGGTCGCGGCGGTCCAGATCGGGCTGTTCAAGACGGCCTGGGGGCTGCGGGTGCGGGCGGTCGGCGAGCACCCGCAGGCGGCCGACACGGTCGGGATCAGCGTCAAGCTGACCCGCTACCGCAACGTGATCCTGGCCGGGCTGATCGCCGGGATCGGCGGCGCGTTCCTGACCATCGGGTCGGTCGGCTCGTTCGGCAAGGACATGTCGTCCGGCCGCGGCTACATCGCGCTGGCCGCGGTGATCTTCGGGCGCTGGACCCCGCTCGGCAGCGTCGGGGCGGCCCTGCTGTTCGGCTTCGCCTTCGAGCTGCAGTCGATCCTGTCCACCATCAACGTGCCCATCGGCTCCTACTTCCTGCTGATGGTGCCCTACGTGGCCACCATCATCGCGGTCGCGGGCCTGGTCGGGCAGGTGCGGGCGCCGGCCGCCGACGGCCAGCCCTACGTGAAGGCATGAGCGAGGACCCGTACGCCGCGGCGGCCGAGAGCGCGGAGCGGCTGGCCGAGCTGACCGGGGTGGACCGGCACGAGGTGGCGGTGGTGCTCGGGTCGGGCTGGGCGCCCGCCGCCCAGGCCTGCGCCCGGGCGCTGGGCGGCGAGGTCACCGAGCTGCCGGTCACCGAGCTGGGCGGGTTCGCCCGGCCGACGGTGACCGGGCACGCGGGCACGGTGCAGTCGCTGGTCACGCCGGACCTGCGGGTGCTGATGTTCCTGGGCCGGACCCACCTGTACGAGGGGCTGCCGGTCAGCGCGACCGTGCACGGCGTCCGCACCGCGATCGCGGCCGGCTGCCAGGTGGTGGTGCTGACCAACGCGGCCGGCGGCATCCGGGGCGGCTACTACGTCGGCCAGCCGGTGATCGTCCGCGACCACCTGAACCTGACCGGCCGCTCGCCGCTGACCGGACCGGAGCCGCCGCCGGGCTACCCGGCCCGGTTCGTGGACCTGACCGAGGCGTACTCGGCGCGGCTGCGGCGGCTGGCCCGGGAGGCCGACCCGGCCCTCGGCGAAGGGGTCTACGCCGGCCTGCCCGGCCCGCACTACGAGACCCCGGCCGAGATCGCCATGCTGCGCACGCTGGGCGCCGACCTGGTCGGCATGTCGACGGTGATGGAGACGATCGCCGCCCGCCACCTGGGCGCCGAGGTGCTGGCGATCTCGCTGGTCACCAACCTGGCGGCCGGCTTGTCGGGTGAGCCGCTGAGCCACGCCGAGGTCATCGAGGCCGGCCGGGCCAGCGCCAGCCGGATGGGGACGCTGCTGGCCAGCGTGCTGCCGGGCGCGGTCCGCTAGGTCCCGCCGGAGGCAGAACTCGCCCGGTCGAATGCCGGCCCAGTGGAGTCCGCGCGGTCAGGCGGTGGTGAGCTGGGTGTAGGCGACAGCGACCTCGCCCGCCAGGCCGGCGTTGTCCTCGATCAGGCGGCGGTTGACCTCGACGCTGCGGCCGTCGCTGAGCTCGTCGAGCAGGGCGAGGATGGCGGGGGTGACGGCCTGGCCGGAGCGGTGCTCGCGGCTGACCCGGGCGACCGCCTCGTCGATCAGCGGGTCGATGTCGATGCCGCCGACCGGGGGACGGGCCAGCAGCAGGCCACCACCAGCGTTGAGCTGCCAGTGGGCGGCGCAGATGCGGGCCACCTCGGGCGAGTCGCTGACCGTGGCCGAGACCGGGGGGCCGCCGGCGGCGGTGTAGAAGCGGGGCAGCGTGGCCGTCTGCCAGCCGAGCACCGGGATGGCCAGCGTCTCCAGCAGCTCACCGGTGGCGGCCACGTCCAGCAGCGACTTGGGGCCGGAGGAGACCACCACCGCCTCGGTCCGGGCCAGCTGCAGCAGATCGCTGGAGATGTCGAGGGTGTCGGCGAAGCCGCGATGCACCCCGCCGATGCCGCCGGTGCCCATGAACTTGATGCCGACCTGGCGGCAGACGGCCATCGTGCCGCCGACGGTGAGCGAGCCGATCGCCCCCTGGGCCAGGCAGGCGGCCAGGTCGCGGGCGCCAACCTTGCGGGCCGACAGCCCGGCGGCCGAGAACCGCTCCAGCTCGGCTGAGCTCAGCCCGATGTGGATGGCGCCGTCGAGGATGCCGGCGGTGGCCGGCACCGCCCCGGCCGCCCGGACCCGGCGCTCGGACTCGACCGCCACCGTCAGCCCCCGGCCGCCGGAGAACCCGTGCGAGACCAGCGTGGTCTCCAGCGCCACCACCGGCCGCCGTTCGGCCAGGGCGGTGGCGACCTCCTCCGACACCTGCGTGTACACGGTCACGGCATAGCTCCCATCTTCGATACGGCCCGGGCGGCCGCCTCCAACCCCAGCTCGATCCCGCCGACCAGGTAACCAGCGGCGAACGCATCGCCGGCGCCGGTCGAGTCGACCGGCTCGGCCGGCCAGGCCGGCCAGGTGCCGGCCGCGGTACGGACCCCACGCGGACCCAGCTTGACCACGGCCTCGGCCCCGGCGATCGGCCCGACCAGCTCGGTCTCGGCCTCGGTGCCGAAGATCACGTCCGGCCGCAGCCCGGCCACCAGTGCGCGGAACCGCTCGACCCCGAAGTCACGCACGGCCGCGGTCGACGACAGGTCGAGGCTGCGGCCCGGCACCCGGGCGGCGGCGGCCAGCGCCACCCCCTGGACCGGCTCCGCTACCAGGCTATAGGCGGGCAGGTGAAGCCAGCCGCACCCGGCCAGCCAGCCGTCCTCGACCGCGGCCAGCTGGGGCCCGACGCCCCGGTCGGTCAGCATCGAGCGGGACCGGCCCCGGTCCGACAGCGAGACCACCACCCCGGTCCGGCCGTCCAGGGCCGGGCCCGCCAGCTGGACTCCGCGCCGGGTCAGCTCGTCGGTCACCAGCCGGGCGGCCGGGTCGCTGCCCCAGGCGGCGATCAGCCGGGCCTGGCCGCCGAGGCCGGCGATCCAGGCGGCCACGTTGGCCGCCTGCCCGCCCACCCCGACGTCGGTGTGGGCCGGGGTGTCGGTCTCGGTGGCCACCGGCCCGGCCAGCTGGACCACCACGTCCAGGTGCGCGTCGCCGAGCACGCAGATCGTGGTGCCCGGGCCGGGCCAGCTGGTTGCCATCGGTTCATGATCGCAGCAGGTCAGGCGCTGGCCGGCGGCCGGGCCGGCCGCTCAGCAGATCGTGTGGACCGCGTCGGCCAGCGTGGCCAGGCCCTGGTCCAGTTCGGCGTCGGTGATGGGGATTTCTGAGCGAGTGGCGGAGCTTGACGCCGGCGTCACAGGCGCTGGCCGGCCACGGCCGGGCGGAACGTAATCTGGGAGGGTGGTAGTCGCACCTGAGGGGCGCCGGATGCTGCGGCTCGAAGCCCGCAACAGCCAGGTCCCGATCGAGAAGAAGCCGCCGTGGATCAAGACCCGGCTCCGCACCGGCCCCGAGTACACCGAGCTGAAGGCCCTGGTGCGCCGGGAAGGGCTGCACACGGTCTGCGAAGAGGCCGGCTGCCCGAACATCTTCGAGTGCTGGGAAGACCGCGAGGCCACCTTCCTCATCGGCGGTGACCAGTGCACCCGCCGCTGCGACTTCTGCCAGATCGACACCGGCAAGCCGCAGCCGCTGGACCGGAACGAGCCGCGCCGGGTGGCCGAGTCGGTGGCCACCATGGGGCTGGCCTACGCGACCGTCACCGGCGTGGCCCGCGACGACCAGCCCGACGGCGGCGCCTGGCTGTACGCGCAGACCGCCCGGGAGATCCACGCGGCCGTGCCCGGCTGCGGCGTCGAGCTGCTGATCCCCGACTTCAACGCGGTGCCGGAGCAGCTGGCCGAGGTGTTCAGCGCCCGGCCCGAGGTGCTGGCGCACAACGTCGAGACCGTGCCGCGGATCTTCAAGCGCATCCGGCCCGGGTTCCGCTACGAGCGGTCGCTGGACGTGATCAGCCAGGCCCGGGCGGCCGGGCTGGTGACCAAGTCGAACCTGATCCTCGGCATGGGCGAGGAGCGCCCGGAGGTCAGCGCGGCCATGGCCGACCTGCGGGCGGCCGGCTGCGACCTGCTGACGATCACCCAGTACCTGCGGCCGTCACCCAAGCACCACCCGGTCGAGCGCTGGGTCAAGCCCGAGGAGTTCGTCGAGCTGCAGGAAGAAGCGCTGGCGCTGGGGTTCGCGGGGGTCATGTCGGGCCCGCTGGTGCGGTCCTCCTACCGGGCCGGCCGCCTGTACCGGCAGGCGGTCAGCGGGCGCGCGTCGGCAACCAGCTGAGGCGCAGGTTGCGGTAGGGATTCAGCACGCGAGGCGGTTTCGCTCCACGGGTCAGAAACCCTTATCCTGCCAGGCATGGCGAAGGACAAGAACACGGACGACGAGGCGACCCCCGGGCGTATCGCACAGATACGCATGGTGGCCGGCCTGGTGCACAAGGCCAACCCGCGGGCGCTCCCGATCGTGATCGGCAGCGGCCTGGCGGTGCTGGTCGTGCTGGTCGTCGTCGGCCTGCTGACCGGGCTGGCCGGCTACCTGATCCCGCTGGGCGTCCTGGGCGGGATCCTGGTGTCGGTGTTCCTGTTCGGCCGGTTCGCGCAGAGCTCGCAGTACTCCTCGATCGAGGGCCAGCCGGGCGCGGCCGCGGCGGTGCTGCAGAGCATGCGCGGCAACTGGACGGTCACCCCCGCCATCGCCGCCAACCGCAACATGGACGTGGTGCACCGGGCGGTCGGCCGGCCGGGCGTCATCCTGGTCGGTGAGGGCTCCGCCAACCGGCTGCCGGGCCTGCTGGCGGCCGAGAAGAAGCGGGTGACACGGGTCGCGTTCGACGTGCCGGTCTTCGACTTCCAGGTCGGCGACGGCGACGGCCAGGTGCCGCTGCGCCAGCTGCAGAAGAAGATCATGAAGCTCCCCCGCGACCTCAAGGGCCCCCAGGTGGCCGACCTGAACTACCGGCTCAAGGCGCTGCCGCAGACCCTGCAGGCCCCCAAGGGCCCAATGCCGAAGGGCGCGCGCCAGCCCAAGATGCCGCGGCCCCGCGCCCGCTGAGGACGTAGCCCGAGGAAACCCTTTCAGGTTTTTCTAAATCCGGACAACTATCAAAGTCTTATGTCTAAATCCGGACAACAACAGTGTTGGCCGCCTTGTCGTGCAGGCCACGGCGGTCGCTGTCGATGACCAGCGGCGGCACCACGCACAGCAGCAGCAGCGTGCGGACCAGGCTCCAGCCGAAACCGACCGGCTTGCCGTCCAGCCGCGCCACCCGCATGCCGAGCACCCGCTTGCCGATCGTGGTGCCGGTCAGCGCGGTCAGGATCCAGGTCTCGGCCCCGAAGAAGGCCAGCGTCCAGTACTGCGAGTGCAGCAGCCCGTAGGAGATGATGGCGCAGATGATCCAGTCGATGAAAAGGGCGACCAGACGGCGGCCCAGGCCGGGTACCGAGGTCGGCCCCTCCTCGGGCAAGCCGAACTTCTCACCGGGATAGGCGGAGATCCGGCGGGTGTCCGCACCGGCCAGCTGTTCTTCGGCCACACTCCAAGGTATCGCCCTCCGGCCCCTGACCGGGCCGGGCAGGCATGCGTAACATGTGCGAAACATAAGAGACACGGCATGGAAATTGCCGGCGTCTAACGTCCAAGTCTGTCCGTCTAACGCGTGCCGTTCAACATATGTGTGTGCCCGGTCAGGGAGGGTTAATGTTCCAAAACGCCGACGAGGTACTGCGATTCGTCGCCGATGAAGATGTGAAGTTCATTGACGTCAGGTTCTGCGACCTGCCGGGCACCATGCAGCACTTCACGGTGCCGGTCGAGGTCTTCGACGAGGACGTGTTCACCAACGGCCTGATGTTCGACGGCTCGTCGATCCGTGGCTTCCAGGAGATCCACGAGTCGGACATGCTGCTCCTGCCCGACCCGTCCAGCGCCGTGCTCGACCCGTTCCGGACCTACAAGACGCTGAACCTGACGTTCTTCGTGCACGACCCGCTGACCCAGGAGCCCTACTCGCGGGACCCGCGCAACATCGCGCGCAAGGCCGAGGAGTACCTGAAGAGCACCGGCATCGGCGACACCGCGTTCTTCGGCCCGGAGGCGGAGTTCTACATCTTCGACTCGGCCCGGTTCGAGACCGCGCCGAACGCCGGGTACTACTACATCGACTCGATCGAGGGCGCCTGGAACACCGGCATCGAGGACGGCGGCAACAACCTCGGGCACCGGCCCCCGTACAAGGGCGGCTACTTCCCGGTCCCGCCGACCGACCACTACACCGACCTGCGGTCGGAGATGACCAGGATGCTGATCGAGGCCGGCATCCAGGTCGAGATGCAGCACCACGAGGTGGGCAGCCCCGGCCAGTCCGAGATCAACATGCGGTTCGGCTCGCTGCTGAACACGGCCGACCGGCTGATGCTGTTCAAGTACATCATCAAGAACGTGGCCGACAAGAACGGCAAGACGGTCACGTTCATGCCCAAGCCGGTGATGGGTGACAACGGCTCGGGCATGCACTGCCACCAGAGCATCTGGAAGGACGGCTCGCCGCTGTTCTACGACGAGGTCGGCTACGCCGGGCTGTCGGACCTGGGCCGCCACTACATCGGCGGCCTGCTCAAGCACGCCCCGTCGCTGCTGGCGTTCACCAACCCGACGCTGAACTCCTACCACCGGCTGGTGCCGGGCTTCGAGGCGCCGGTCAACCTGGTCTACTCGCAGCGCAACCGGTCGGCCTGCGTGCGGATCCCGATCACCGGGACCAACCCCAAGGCCAAGCGGATCGAGTTCCGGGTGCCGGACCCGTCGGCCAACCCCTACCTGGCCTTCCCGGCCATGCTGATGGCCGGCCTGGACGGCATCAAGAACAAGATCGAGCCGCCCGAGCCGGTCGACAAGGACCTGTACGAGCTGCCGCCGGACGAGGCGCTGGCCATCCCGCAGGTGCCGGGCTCGCTGGAGGCGGTCCTGAACACGCTGGAGGCCGACCACGCCTACCTGACCGAGGGTGGCGTGTTCACCGAGGACCTGGTCCAGACCTGGATCAGCTACAAGCGGTCCAACGAGATCGACCCGATGCGGCTGCGCCCGCACCCGCACGAGTTCGAGCTGTACTACGACGTGTGATGCGTTAGCTGCTTCACTTGGCCAGCCACTGGGGGCCCCGGATTCCGGGGCCCCCAGTCGTTTCAGATCCGGTTGGCGGCGCGGGCGATGGTTTCCCAGACGTCCAGATCCTCGACCAGGTCGGCGTGCTGGCCCAGCTGGACCTGGGGGCCGTAGCGGAAGATCAGGCCGGTCGCCCCGGACTCGAACCAGGGCGCGAGGCGCTCGGCGATGCGTTTATGCGATCCGACCAGGAACAGGGTGTCGACCAGCTCGTCCGGAACCGCCGCCAGCGCTTCCTGGCCGCGCCCGGCGGCGGTGAGTTCCACCAGCCGATCGGTCAGGCCGGTGAATCCGAGCGCCTCGATCTGGAACTGCATGGGGGCCGCCCAGTCGACGACGTAGGAGCGGAAACGGTCGAGGCCGGACCGGACGTCGTCGCAGACCACGAGGTCGACCAGCGCCCAGATGTCGAAGTCCTCACGGCGCTTGCCCGGGCCGGCCTTCTCGAAGCCGGCCGCGAGCAGCGGCTCGAAGGCCGGCATCATGCCCGGCGCGAAGCCCCACGGAAACCAGCCGTCGGCGACCTCGGCGGTCAGCGCGATCATCTGCGGTCCCACCGCGGCCAGCACGATCGGCGGTTCGGGTCCGGGCTCCAGCGCGCTGACCCACGGCTCGACCCCCAGCGATCCCGCACCCGCGTAAGGGATGCTGAATCCGCCGCTCTGGGTGGCGACGCCCGCCCGCAGACGCGCCCGGACCGGCTCGGCGAACAGCTCGGTGGGCTCGATCTCCTGGCCGTCGGTGTCATAGGAACCGGCGGTCTGGAACACCTGGCGAAGCACGTCGACGTAGGCCCGCATGCGCGGCACCGGCCCGGCCCAGCGCTGACCGTGCCAGCCTTCCGCTGAGCTCGGGAACCCGCTGCCCACGCCGGCGATCACCCGGCCGCCACCCGCGAGCGAGTCAAGGGTCAGCAGCGCCTGCGCCAACGTCGTCGGCGGGCGGGCGGTCAGCGTCGCGATGTGGGTCCCGAGCTTGATCCGTTCGGTCACGGCGGCCAGGTAAGCCAGCGGCGTGAGCACGTCGTTGCCGGCTCCCTCGGCCGCGAACACCGCGTCATAGCCAAATTGCTCGCACCGTTTGATGCGTTCGAGAGGGATGCGGAACCGCCGCTCACCCCAGGGAATTTCGGTTGCGATCTTCACGGACTGCCTCCTTGCGCCCTGTCTCGCACCCTGCCTGCTCGCATCGCGACGATCGCCGGCCACGCCACCAGGCGGTGCCCCCAGGGGGTGCCACCAGGCGGGCGCTCCTGCGCGCCGCGCGACCCCTTACTTAATCTGGATTAGATTAATTTGGATTAAAAAGTTAGCACGACCGGGGCCGGCCAGTCGAGAGGATGCCCGGGCGGCGGCGGTAGGCTCTGGTCAGCGCGGCCGGGCCGCGTCTGGTCCGCAGATCGGGCGTCACGCCCACCCCGGATGATGTCTGAGCTGCCGCTGCCACCCTCCTGGGCTCGATCCGACGCGGACCGTCGAGCCACCAGGAAGGTGGTCCACGGTGCACCAGGCGTCCCGGCCGACTGCACCGACGGCTTCGCGCTGGCGTTGTGGAACCGCCCCGAGCTGGTCCTCGACCCGGCCGTCGGGGCGGCCACCAGCGGCTTCGCCCGCATGGATCCGGGTCGGGCGGCGGCCGCGGTGGAGCGGCTGGCCCGTGATCTGGCCACCGGGGACTGGGATTCGGCGAGGACTCACTGCTCGCCCGATCCGCGCTGGTCGCGGTCGGCCACCGTAACCGATGACCGGGAATCGGCATAGACGGCCTTGGCGGGGTACCTACTACCACCATGGTAGGACTTGCCCCCGTTCCGACGGGTTCGGAGCTGCCCGGAGACCGGTACCGGCTGGACGAGCGGATCGCCGGGGGCGGGATGGGCCAGGTCTGGCGGGCCTGGGACCTGGTGCTGCAACGGCCAGTGGCGGTCAAAATGCTGGACACGAGCTCGGCCGCGGACGAGGTCGGCTTGGCCCGGTTCCGGGCCGAGGCCCGGCACGCAGGCTCGTTGTCACACCCGGGCATTGCCCGGGTGTACGACTATCACGAGGCTGAGCCGCCAGTTCCTCCCTACCTGGTGATGGAGCTGGTCGACGGGCCGTCGCTGGCGAGGATGCTGGACCAGGGACCGATGACGCCGGCCCGGACGATGGATCTAATCGCCCAAGCCGCCCGCGCGTTGCAGGCCGCGCACGCCGCCGGCCTGATCCACCGCGACATCAAGCCGGGTAACCTGCTGGTCAGCCGGGACGGGCAGCTGAAGATCACCGATTTCGGGATCGCCCACGCGATGGGATCGCTGCCGCTCACCCGGCCCGGGGCCCTGATCGGGACGCCGGCCTACCTGGCGCCGGAACGGGCCGTAGGTGCGTCCGCCACCCCCGCCGCCGACCTGTACGCGCTGGGCATCGTGGCGTACCAGTGCCTGACCGGCACGGTCCCATTCCATGGGCCGCCCCTGGCGGTGGCGCTGGCCCACCAGGAGCAGCCGCTGCCACCGCTGCCGGCGTCGGTGCCGCCCGGGGTGGCTGCGCTGGTCGCGGCGCTGGCGGCCAAGGATCCGCGCGGCCGCCCGGAGAGCGCCGGGCTGGTGGCTGAGCAGGCCGAACGGCTGCGGACGGCGCCGGTCGCTCCCGTTCCGACCGAGGCGGGAGTTCCGGCTGGGGTGGGCGTGGGTGCGGGAGCCGTCACCCGGCCACGCCCGGAGCGCGGGCGGCGCCGGGGCGGGCCGGCCTACGCCGCGGTGGCCGCGGCCGCCGCCATCGCCGCCGGTACCGTGTGGATGCTGGCGGGCGCGCACGGGCCCGGATCGGCGTCCGCACCCTCCGGGCCGCCGGCCGCCAGCCGGTCGGCCAGCGCCGGGGGGAGCCGTTCGGCCGGGCCGGTAGCGGCCAGCCGCGCCGGTGGCGGGGGCCGGGGAGCGCAGGCACCGGTCGTGGGCGGCGGTTCGGCGAGTTCCGCTGGTTCCGGGGTGACGCCGGCCGCAGCGGTGGCGGCCAAGGCGGGCAGTCCCATCGGGACCGGGAGCGCCGTTGGGGCGCGGCGTCCCACCCGCCCCGGGAGCAGAGCCGGGGCTGGGAGCCAGCCCGGGGCGGGGAGTCCGGTCACGAGCGGAGCGCCCACGTTGGCCGGGGTCCCGGCGCCGGCTGGGAGCCCGACCACGATCGCGACCCCGGCGCCGACCGGGAGCCCGACGGTCACACCAACCGGGACGGGCACGGTGAGCGAGAGCCCCGCGCCGAGCGGGACGGCCGCGGCGGGAGCGTAGCCCCTAGGCCCGAGCACCGGGCACCGGGCACCGCCGATGCTGGCGCTGATTCTGGACGGGCTCAGCTCTAGCTGAAAGCGTCCTCCGCGGGATCTGCACGCGGCCTCCATGCCATCTCCATCCGGTTTCTCCACGCTCGCAGGCGTTGGCCAGGTTGGCTGGCCTGACCGAGGGGGGTCGGATCGCATGCCGGAAAACAGCGACAAGGAAGTGCAGGACCGGTCTGAGGCGCTGGCGTCGCTGCACGCCACCGCGCAGGAGCACATCAAGGCGGTCCACGCGGCGGTGCTCGATCACCTGCGGCGCGGCAACGAAAACTCGGGCACGACCGCCGTCACCATCACCATCGAGGCCCAGGCGCCGAGCAACCAGCACGCGACCCACGCCGACGACATCGGCGGCCGCCAATGCTGGACCGCGACCTACCCGTGCGGATCGACCGCCAGCGGCGGCACGATGACCTGCACGGTCACCGTCTGCGACGAGGTCGGGCCCGTCACCGTCGCGCAGTAAGGCCATCGGCACTTCATCGACATCGTGGTCCGCAACAACTCGCACGTGTCCGACCCGGCCAACGCCTCGACGATCAACAGCTTCGACGTTTTCGTATCGGTCGTCACGCCCTGAACTGGAACGCGGCCACCGAGCCGGCTTAAGGTGCGACCATGCCGACGTACACGTGCTGGTCCGAGCCGGGAGTGGTGTCGCCTGAGGTGCGGGCGCAGATCGCGAAGGCGCTGACCGAGATTCATCATGAGGTGGCGGTCGCGCCGCGGTACTTCGTGCAGGTCATCTTCGTTGAGCTGCAGCCCGGCTCGATCTTCATCGCCGGGGAGGCGGCGCCGGCGGCGCACCTGTGGGTGCGGGCGGATATCCGGGCCGGGCGCACCGCGGCGCAGAAGCATGAGCTGCTCGGGCGGATCACCACCGAGCTCGGCCAGCTGACCGGGACCGGGCCCGAGAACGTGTGGGTGTACATCAACGACATTCCCGGCGCGAACATCGCCGAGTACGGGCGCGACCTGCCCGATCCCGGTCAGGAAGACGCCTGGTTCGCGGCGCTGCCGCCGGAGTTGCAGCAGAGCCTGAGACCACTGGCCTGAGGCTCAGGCGGCTGGGGTCCGGGCGATTGACTCCACTCGGGCGCGGAATGCGGCCGCCTTGTCCCGGTCTTCGCGGCCCAGCTTCGGATTCGATTCCTTGGCCCGGAGCAGAACGACCAGGTCATCCAGCCAGCCGTCGCGCATGGCCTCCCGGGCCAGGCCGTCCACGTAAGCCTCGGCCAGCTGCGCACTCTGGAAGTCGAACGCCTTGTCGGTCTTGACGACGTGCATGGTGCGGCGCGCCATCTCCCGGAAAGCCCGGCCGAGCGCCTCTTGCCACGATCCCATCGGCCGCCTCCGCTTCACCGCGTCGCCGATAACGATTTTATAGAACTAATGTTCGCCGGACCAGAGCTGAGTGGCTGATCCTCGGCTCCCGGCCGGATGCCGTGCCAGGAGGCGAACGCGCCGGCCGCGGCGACGCCCATGCCGACCGACATGGCGGTGGCGGTGTCGCCGGCCAGCGTGACGACCGGGCCGGCCAGGCCGCCGACGGCGTACTGGGCGCCGCCGAGCAGGGCCGAGCCGGCCCCGGCGGCCTCGGGGTGGTTGAGCATGGCCAGGTTGGTGGCGGTCGGGGTGATCAGCCCCATCGAGGCGACGCAGACGAACAGGAACGGCAGCACCGCCCCGACCGGGGCGCCGGCCACGACCGCTACGCACAGGCCGGCCGACCCGGCCAGGGCGACGGCCAGGCCCACGCTCAGCAGCCGGGCGGCCGAGTGGCGGCGAAGCAGGCGGACGGTGGTCGAGCCGGCGGTGATGAGGCCGACCGAGTTGACCGCGAACACGGCCGAGAAGTCGTTGGTGCTCAGGCCGTAGTGGCGCTGCAGGATGTCCGAGCTGAGCGACAGGTAGATGAACAGCATCGCGCTGGCCAGCACCAGCGCGCTCACCGCGCGGACGAACAGCCGGTCGGCGATCAGGCCGCGAGCCAGGCGGCCGGTGGCCCGCAGGCTCCCGGCCTGGCGGTAGCGGGCGGGCAGCGATTCGGGCAGGAACGCCACGGTCCCGGCCAGCAGCACCACCCCGGCCCCGGTCAGCACCAGGAACAGGCCGCGCCAGGACATCACGTGCAGCAGCACGCCGCCGGCGACCGGCGCCACCGCCGGGGTGATGTTGCTGATCAGCGCGACCACCGCGAACGCGCGGGCCAGGGCGGTGTTGTCGTACAGGTCACGGACGACGGCGCGGCTCAGCACCAGGCCGGCGGCGCCACCGAAGCCCTGGATGAGCCGGAGGACGACCAGGGCGGCGACGCTGGGGGCGAACGCGCACAGCAGCGCGGCCAGCGTCCACAGGGCGACCCCGGCCAGCAGCGGCCGGCGGCGGCCGAACCGGTCGCCGAGCGGGCCGAACACGAACTGCCCGGCCGCCAGGCCGGCCAGGCAGCAGGACACGCTCAGCTGGGTGGCGCCGGCGGTGGTGTGCAGGGCGGTCGCCACCCGGGGCAGGGCGGGCAGGTAGAGGTCGAGCGAGAGCGGGCCGAAGGACGACAGTCCCCCGATCACCGCCAGCCGGGCGGTCCGGCGCCAGCGGTCAGCCCGGGTGGGGTGGCCTGGTGTCGTCATCCCTGATCCGGGCGGGTGGAGCCGCCGGCGGCCAGGCGCATCAGGTCGGTGTTGAGCTGGATCGCGGGCTCGTCGTCGTCATCGTCATCGGGGTAGCGCCCGGCCGCGGTGCCGAGCTCGTGCTGGTAGCTGTCCCAGGACTCGTCGCGGACGGCGCGGGCGAAGCCGCTTTCCATCAGCAGCACCAGCTCACGCCCGGCCCGGTCGATCCGCTGGTTGAGGGCTGGGTCGGCCCAGTCCTCGGGCGCCGCGAACAGCGAGGTCGGGACGGTCATGGCCCGAAGGTAGGCGAACAGCGGGCGCAGCTGGTCGTCGGCCACCAGCGCGTGCCGGGCGGTGCCGGCGGTGGCCGCCAGCAGCACCGGCTTGGCGATCAGGAGGTCGTTGTCGAGCACGTCGACGAACGACTTGAACAGGCCGCTGGGGCCCGCCTTGTAGACGGGGGTGCTGACCACCACGGCGTCGGCGTCGGCCAGGGTGGTGATGGCCGCCCGCAGCCGGGGGGTGATCAGCTGGGAGACCAGCGCCTGGGAGACGTCGGCGGCCAGCTCGCGCAGCTCGACCACACTGACGGTCACCGGGTGACCGTCCTGGGCGGCCAGGGTGACGACGCGGTCGGCGATGCGGTCGGCCAGCAGCCGGGTCGACGACGGGTCGCTGGTGCCCGCGCTGACCACCGCCAGCCGGAATGATTCCTTCATCAGTTCAGGTCCTTGTCGTTGGCGCGGGCAAGCTTGCGGCGCTGAGTTTGCGGCACAGCGCCTCCAGCTGCCCGAGTTCGTCGTGGGTGAGACCGGCGGTCATGGCCCGGGCCACGGTGCGGGCGTGCGCCCGGCCCACCTGGCGCTGGACGGCCTGACCGGCCGGGGTGAGCGACAGCCGCACGCCGCGGCCGTCGGCCGGGTCGGTGCAGCGGTCGACCAGGCCGCGCTCGGCCAGCCGGTCCACCAGCCGGGACAGGGCCGGCTGGCTGAGCAGCACGTGCCGGTTGAGCTCGGACAGCCGCATCGGCGCGGGGCACTTGGACAGCGCGTAGAGCACGTCGTACTCGCGCATCGACACCTCAGACCAGATGTCCTCCGCGCTGAACTCGCGCATCAGCGTGCCGTAGGCACCCAGCAGTTCCTCCCAGGCGTCGTTGGCGAGCGGGGGGGTCATGCCGCCGTTTCCCCGGTGTCGGTGTAGGGCGAGCCGCTGGTGACGTTGTCACCGCGGTTGGCGTTCGGGCGCGGCTGGCGCGGCGCCTCGCTACCGTACTTGGCCCGGACCAGGCTGGCGTGGGTGGGCGCCTCGGGAGTCTCGGGGTCCTGACGGGCGGCGATCTCCTGGCGCAGCACCGGGACGACCTCCTCCCCCAGCAGGTCAAGCTGGTTGAGCACGGTCTTCAGGGGCAGGCCGGCGTGGTCGACCAGGAACAGCTGGCGCTGGTAGTCGCCGAAGTGCTCGCGGAACGTGAGCGTCTTGTCGATGACCTCCTGCGGGCTGCCGACCGACAGCGGGGTCATCTCCATGAAGTCCTCCATGGACGGGCCGTGCCCGTAGACCGGGGCCTCGTTGAAGTAGGGCCGGAACTCGCTCTTGGCGTCA
>Ga0213875_10000344_pt1 | contig 43705 bp, 44 predicted proteins | sample BarmaccomBMRX_R8_FD_160105 | JGI IMG/M metagenome (GOLD analysis project Ga0213875, IMG submission 160105) | Root-associated microbial communities from Barbacenia macrantha in rupestrian grasslands, the National Park of Serra do Cipo, Brazil - RX_R8 | ecosystem: Host-associated > Plants > Roots...
CGACAACATCGCCGGCGCCGCCTGCCTCATCCAATCCGATTACCGCATCGGATCACACGGCAACTTCGAAGTCGTCGTTCCCCTACAACTCGCCAACGGCACGATCGAGCTCCGCCACTTCTACCGCGACAACAGCAACGTCCGGCAGCCCTGGACAAGGGCCCAATTGATCAGTCAATCCTGCGCGGGATCCGGCAGCTTTATTCAATCGCATTTTGGCTCGGCAGGCCACGGCAACTTCGAAGTGATCGTCGATGAGCGTCGTGACGCGGTCACACACTACTGGCATCAGAATTTTCGCCTCGCGGAGTGGTGGATCCGCACCGACTGTTTCACCATGCTGCAGCCGTATCCACTGCTCGCCAAGCGCGCCCGGAAGATCGCTCAGTTGACCGGCGAGTTCGACCGTGAAGGATGGAACGGCACTGGAACGCCGAACTTTGCGCGCAACCGGACAGAGAGCAGGTTCGGCATCATCGGTACCGACCTCGGCAGCTCGTTCACCCACCTTGGGCGAACTTACTTCTTGTTCGGTGACACCTGGCGGGTGGGTCACCCTACGCCCAACGACGACCTCGACTCCATTGCGTTTTCTACGGACAGGACAGCCGACGATGGCATTGGGCTAACATTTCTACCCAAGCCGCCACTGGTTCCCAGAATTCCGCAAGGAGGTTTCAACGTACCACTTGATGGGGTGAGTTGGAACGGCGACATGTATGTATTTTTCAGCACCGACGCCCGGAACGCCGGAATTTACGCGCTGATGGGAAGGTCGATAATGGCCAGATCCGGCAACGGTCTTGACTTCACGCTGCTCTATGAAATTTCTCGCTATAAGTTCATCAACGTATCGACGTCGATTGTGGAAGCCCGTGATCATGAGCTGCCGGGCACCGGACCACAACTTGTCGTCTTCGGCAGTGGCCGGTACCGCTCCAGCGATGTCTATCTTGCCGTCAAACCGGCGGCGAAACTCACCGAACCGGGCGGCTTCCTGTTCTACGCCGGCGGAACCAATCAACCACAGTGGAGCAACGACGAGGAAGCCGCAGTCCCCTTGATCGGAGCAGGGAGTGTCGGCGAGTTGTCAGTTCGGTGGAACCCGGCGTTGGGCGCGTGGATATGTCTGCACAATGCAGACTGGCCAGCCGACAGAGCATCCGTGGGCGGCATAGTCATGCACTGGGCTAAACATCCCTGGGGCCCTTGGTCCAAGGGTAACGTTCCCTTCGCGGTGAACGACGGGCTCGGGAAGTTCATGCACCTGCCAAATGTTGATCACACCCAGGAAGGTTTCGGTATCGACCGCAGCGCCGAGCTTGGCGGCATGTACGGGCCCTATCAAATTCCTCAATTTGCCCGGGAAACAAACGGCGGCGTACAAATCTATTTCACCATGTCGGCATGGAATCCCTACCAGGTGATGTTGATGACTGTTGAGATTCCCGCTCCACTGGAGTAAGTGTTACCTGCTCGGTCGCCAGCGTAAGATCTTGTGCTGGGCCATCCCACCAGCTGAGGAGTGAGTGTGCGGGCCATGGACGTCCGCCGGCAGGTCCCGCGCACTGATGCGGTGCTCGCGGATCCGGCTGTCGAAGCTGCCGCTCGGCGGCTGGGACGCCAGCAAGTGAAGCAGGCCGTGAGTGCGGCACAGCAGCGAGTACGCGAGGGCACCCTGGCGCCGGCCGAGATCGTGGCCGACGTGCTGGCCACCTTGCCGGACACCGCCACAAGCCTGCGCCCGGTGCTCAACGCCACCGGGGTGCTGCTGCACACCAACCTTGGCCGGGCCCCGCTGTCTGCGGCCGCCAGTGAGGCGCTGGGTGCCGCAGCGGGGACCACCGACGTGGAGCTCGACCTGACCACCGGCGAGCGTGGCCGACGGGGGGCCGGAGCGCTGGCCGCACTCGCCGAAGCAGTACCCGCAGCCGGCGCGGTGCACGTGGTGAACAACGGCGCGGCCGCCCTGGTGCTTGCCGCCACCGCACTGGCGGCCGGCCGCGAAATCGTGCTCTGCCGCGGCGAGATGGTGGAGATCGGCGACGGCTTCCGCATCCCGGAACTGCTCGAATCCACCGGTGCCCGGCTGCGCGAGGTGGGCACCACCAATCGGGTCACCCGGGATGACTACGCCGCCGCGATCGGACCGCAGACCGGGTTCGTGCTCAAAGTGCATCCGTCGAATTTCCGCATCACCGGGTTCACCTCGTCGGTACCGATCAAAGAACTGACCGGGCTCGGCGTCCCGGTGATCGCCGATATCGGCTCGGGTTTGCTCGCACCGCATCCGGTGTTGCCCGAGGAGCCTGATGCCGCCACCACTCTGGCTCACGGCGCGGACCTGGTCACGGCCAGCGGGGACAAGCTGCTCGGCGGCCCGCAGGCCGGGCTGCTGCTAGGCACGGCAGAGTTGGTGACGGCGCTGCGCCGCCACCCGCTGGCCCGGGCACTGCGCGTGGACAAGCTCACCCTCGCCGCCCTGGAAGCCACCTTGCGCGGGCCGGCAACCCCCACTGCTCAGGCGCTGGCCGCCGACCCCGCCGCGCTGCACCGGCGCGCAGCGACGATCGCGACCGCGCTGGCTGCCTGCGGGATCGACGCCACCGCGGTGCCATCACGAGCGACCGTGGGTGGGGGCGGCGCGCCGGGTCTCACGCTGGACAGCGCCGCGGTCAGCCTGCCGCAGCGCTACGCGCCGCTGTTGCGCGCCGGCAAGCCCCCGGTGATCGGCCGGGTAGAGCGCGGCCGCTGCCTGCTCGACCTGCGAGCACTCCCCCCGGAGCAGGACGTTACCTTGCGCGATGCGGTGCAGGGATGCATGTCATAGCCACTGCGGGTCATGTCGACCATGGCAAATCCACACTGGTCCGTGCGCTGACCGGGATGGAACCTGACCGGTGGGCGGAAGAACGGCGCCGGGGTATGACCATCGACCTGGGGTTCGCCTGGACGACCCTGCCTGCGGGACCGACGGTGGCGTTCGTCGACGTTCCCGGGCACGAGCGGTTCGTGCCGAACATGCTCGCCGGCATCGGCCCGGTCCCGGCCGTGCTGTTCGTGGTCGCGGCAGACGAGGGATGGATGCCACAGTCGGCAGAACACCTGGAGGCACTGCACGCGCTCGGCGTCCGGCATGGCCTGCTTGCGGTGACCCGCAGTGATCTGCTGGATCCGGAACTGGCTCGCGATGAGGCGCTGGAGCATCTGGCGGAGTCGACGCTGGGTCGCATCCCCGCGGTGTGTGTCTCTGGCACCACCGGGGCCGGCCTGGACGGGTTGCGCGCCGCATTGGGCGAGCTGGTCGCCAGCCTGCCTGCGCCGGACGTCAACGCCGACGTCCGGCTGTGGGCCGATCGGGCATTCACCATCCGCGGCGCGGGCACTGTGGTCACCGGCACCCTGGCTGCCGGCACGCTACATGTCGGCGACGAGCTGGAACTGGCCCCCGGGGGCCGGCGGGTAGTCGTGCGCGGGCTGCAGTCGCTGGGTGCACCCGCCGACCCGGTCACGGCGGTCGCCCGGGTGGCGGTAAACCTGCGCGGGGTGCCCCGCGAGTCCGCACACCGTGGCGCCGCTCTGCTCACCCCCGGAACGTTCCTTCTCACTCGCACACTCGACGTCCGTCTATCCCCCTCGTCCCTGCCCGCCACATCACGACACGGAGACATACCGGGGTTCTCAGGACCCGTTTCACCGCGAAATGTCTCCCTGTCGGGGAAACGGGCGGCGGCGGTCATGGTGCTGCATGTGGGCACCGCGGCGGTGCCCGCGCGGATCCGGCCGCTCGGGGCAGATACCGCGCGGCTGACCTTGGCACAGCCACTGCCGCTGCGGATCGGGGACCGCGCGCTGCTTCGCGATCCCGGTACCCGGCGGATCCCAGCCGGGATCACCGTGCTGGACGTGCGCCCGCCAGTACTGCGCCGCCGCGGGGCGGCAGCGACCCGCGCAGCTGAGCTGTCCGCGATGGACGGAAGGCCGGACGGGATCGCCGAACTCCGTCGCCGCGGGCTGGTCCGGCGTGACGAGTTGGTTGCGATGGGTGCGTCCGAGCCGGCTGGGGTGCCGCAAGGGGCTGGTTGGCTGGTCGATCCGCCCGTGCTCGAGCAGCGCGCCCGCACGCTGGTCGACGCGGTGGCCGCCCACGCGGCCGCCAATCCGCTGGAACCGGGAATGCCGTTGGAAACCGCCCGGCAGCTCACCGGAATGCCCGACGTGCGGCTGGTCGATCTGCTCCTGGGCCAGCAGCTATCGGTCATCGACGGGCGGGTGCACGTCGTCGGATCGGCCAGGGGATTGCCTGACGAGGTGCGCGACGCCGTCTCCGAACTTCGCAAAGAACTCGCGCAACGGCCCTTCGCTGCACCGGAAGCGCGGCGCCTCGCCGAGCTGGGGCTGGGCCCCAAGCAGCTCGCCGCCGCTGTCCGCGCCGGCGAGCTACTGAAGATTGCCGACGGGATCTACCTGGCTCCCGGCGCGGACGCTGACGCCCTGACCCGGCTGCGCGACTTGCCCATCCCGTTCACACTCAGCCAGGCGCGGCAGGCCCTGGACACCACCCGCCGCGTCGCCGTTCCGATCATGGAATTACTGGCCCGCCGGGGGATGAGCCGCCAGCGTCCCGACGGCACCCACGAACTCATCTGACCCCAACACGGCATCCCCGCTGTGGCGCGCAGTGCAACGACAGTTCGATGCTGCGCGCGTCGCACAGTGCGGGTACCGGCAACACGCCGGAGATCCCGAGCGCGGGTGACGTCAGCCTGCAGGGAATCGACCTACCTGTGCCCGGCGCAGCTAAACCTGGTGACGACCAGACCGAGCCCGCTCAGCGGCTGATCACCGTTGTGAAAGCTGGATCGCGATCACTTAGCTGCGCGAGCAGCTCGGCGATCTCGTAGGTGTTCAGCGCCGCGCCCTTGCGCAAGTTGTCTCCGCAGACGAAGAAGTCCAGGGTGTTGGTGAAGTCCAGGGCCTGGCGAATCCGGCCGACGTAGGTTGGGTCAGTGCCGACGACAGCAGCCGGAGTCGGCCATTTCCCTGCGTCTGGATCATCAGTCAGCACGATGGTCGATTGGCCAGCGAGCACCTCGCGGGCCTGTTCAACAGTGATCGGACGGGCGAACACCGCATGCACGGCGAGCGCGTGGGTGGTGACCACCGGAACCCGCACGCAGGTGGCGGATACCTTCAGGCCCGGGATGCCGAGGATCTTGCGGGACTCGTTGCGGACCTTGAGCTCCTCGGAGCTCCAGCCATCAGCCTTCAGCGAGCCGGCCCACGGCACCACGTTCATCGCCAGCGGCGCGGGGAACGGTGACCGCTCGGGCAGCCCCGCGGCGGTCAACGCCTCAGTGACGTCGCCGGCGCGCAGCCCGACGCTTTTGCCGGCCACCGCAGCCAACTCGGCGTAGAGCCGGTCCACCCCAGCACGCCCCGCCCCTGAGGCGGCCTGGTAGCTGGCGACCACGAGTTCGGTGAGAACGAACTGGTGGTGCAACGCGCCCACCGCGGTCATCATCGACAGGGTCGTGCAGTTGGGATTGGAGATGATCCCCTTTGGCCGATGAGCCAGCGCTGCGGCGTTGACTTCTGGGACGACCAGTGGCACGTCCGGGTCCATCCGGAAGGCACCGGAATTGTCCACCACGATGGCACCGCGCTGCACCGCGATCGGGGCCCATCGCTGCGAGATCTCGTCGGGGACGTCGAACATCGCGATGTCGACGCCCTCAAACGCTTCGGGAGTCAGTTCGGTGACGACGTGCGGCAAGCGGCGCACCGGGATCTGCTTGCCCGCTGAGCGAGCCGAGGCGATCAGCCGGATCTCGCCCCACGGCACCGAAGGCCGCGAGTTGATGATGTCGATCATGACGGTGCCCACGGCACCGGTGGCACCGACGACCGCAAGCGTGGGTCCAGCTGATCCCTGCGCGACACCCGCGCCCGGGCGCTGCGGGGTACCCGGGCTCATCGTCCGGATCCGGCGTAGACGATGGCCGGCTCGTCTCCGCCCAGGTCGAACGCGTCGTGGATGGCGCGCACTGCGTCATCCAGCTGGTTGTCCCGGACCAGTACGGATATCCGGATCTCGGAGGTGTTGATGGTCTCGATGTTCACCCCCGCCTGAGCCAGTGCCTCGCAGAATTTTGCGGTGACCCCCGGGTGAGAGCGCATCCCAGCGCCGATCAGCGACACCTTGCCGACGTGGTTGTCACAGAGCACGTCCTGGAACCCGATCTCTGACTGCATTTCCCGTAGCGCCTTGACCGCAAACGGCGCGTCGAGCTTGGGCAGGGTGAACGTCACGTCGGTGCGACGGGTGTCACCGTGCGAGATGTTCTGCAACACCATGTCGATGTTGAGCTCGGCGTCAGCAATGACGCGGAAGATATGAGCCGCCTTGCCGAGCTCGTCGGGCACCCCAATGACGGTGATCTTCGACTCGGACCGGTCATGCGCGACACCGGTCAGCATGGCCTGTTCCATGGTGCGATCCTCCACTGATCCCGTCACCATGGTGCCCCGATTGCGAGTGAACGACGAGCGGACGTGCACCGCAACCAAATTGCGCCGGGCGTATTCGACGCAGCGCAACATCAACACCCGGGCCCCGCAGGCTGCCATTTCCAGCATCTCTTCATAGGTGATGGTGGACAGCTTGCGGGCATTGGGCACGATCCGCGGATCGGCCGAATACACCCCGTCCACATCGGTGAAGATCTCGCAGACGTCCGCCTTGAGCGCTGCGGCCAACGCCACTGCGGTGACGTCGGAGCCGCCGCGCCCCAGAGTGGTGACATCTTTCGTGTCTTGGGCCACTCCCTGGAATCCGGCCACCAGCGCGACCGCGCCCTGGTCCAGGGCCCGGCGCACCCTGCTCGGCGTCACGTCGATGATGCGCGCCCGGCCGTGCGCTGCGGTGGTGATCACTCCCGCCTGCGAACCCGTGAACGAGCGGGCATCGACCCCATGATCGTGCACCGCCATCGCAACCAGTGCATTGGAGATCCGCTCTCCCGCGGTCAGCAGCATGTCCAGCTCTCGCTGGTGTGGTTGCGACGACACCTCACTGGCAAGATCGAGCAGCTCATCGGAGGTGTCACCCATCGCGGACACCACTACAACGACCTCATTGCCACAGTTTCGGGTCTCGACGATCCGTTCGGCTACCCTCTTGATTCGCTCGGCGCCGTCCACTGACGAGCCGCCGTACTTCTGGACGACGAGCGCCACCCGAACCTCCCGTCTGGCGACACCAGAATAAGCCGTGCTGCTGGTGGGCACCGGACGTGCCCTGCCAGCTCCCAACGCTGATCAGTCCCGAGTCCCGAGCCCAACAGTGAAGGCATTCAAATCCCTCTGGCTCGTCATCTCGGTGATTTGCTAACCCGGTCATGCAGACGCCGATGATCCGCTGACGCCGCTCAGCGGCCGTCTAAAGAAGGGCGCCCGCTTGATGGGGACTTGACAGCAGTACGATGCTCCTCTCCGTGACCGGAGGCTTATGATTATTCACGCACAGTAAGGTTCGCCGACGCTCTGATGGATGGAAGTGGGCACCATGAGTGGTCTGTTTGACGCGGCGCGCAAGGGACGGATGCTGGTCATCGCCGTCGGGGTGGTGCTGGCAGCCGGACTCGGCACATCCGCAGCGATCTGGGGACCTGAATTGGTCGCTTCAGGTCAACCTGCCAAGACAGCGAATACGGCGAGTACCACCGACAAGTCGTCGAATACCGCAGCCCAGGCTCTCCCCGCAGGCTTCAGCCAGTTCCGGAGTGATCAAGGGGGCTTCGAGCTGGCCTACCCGTCCAACTGGACCAAGCTGACCCCGAAGGACCCGCAGGTTCTCCTGCTGCTCGCGCAGGGCACGCAGGATTCCGTGCTCGTCAGGGCTAGCGAGCTGCAAGAACCAGTCGGACCCCAGCAGATGGCCGCCGCCCGGCAGGTAACGGACAAGCTGGTGACGTCTAACAAGACGGTTCAAATGATTACCGAGCCAAAGCAGATCAACCTGGGTGGTTTGCCCGGTTTCTTCTACTTCTATTCTTTCAAGGACGCCACCAGCGGGCAGGAAGGCGCGCATTCGCACTTCTTCCTGTTCAACGGCAAAACGATGATCAGCATGGTCTTCCAGACCCTGCCCCGGGAGCGGTTCGCTTCCACCGCCCCGACCTTCGACAAGATCGCAGGATCGTTCCACGCCCTGAAGAAGTAGGCGTCCGGCCCGTCACGGCCATGGGCATCACTGCTGTCGCCGAGTTTCGATATGCGCAAACCGAGCTCGGCGACAGGGCGGTGTCACAGCCAGGATGGGAGGCTCGGCAATCCGGCAGGTGCGGATAGCTGGTCGCCAGTGCAGCGACCGGTCAGCCAACCGGCCAGCTGCTGCACCGACCCGGAGACCAGCACCGGCACGGTTTCCTCCGGGCCGAAAGACACCGGCTCGAAGTCCGGGCTGTGCAGTTCGATGCGACTGGCCACTCGGGTGTGCATCGAGGCGGCAATATCTCGTACCAGCATGGTCGCAATGTCCTGAGGCATCGCGTCGATCTCCACGCCGGCGCCGAGGTCCACCAGATGAAGCCATAACTCACGCACCCGCGCCCAGGGAATCCACGAGGCGCGCACCGGGCCATGCCTGGTGCCGACCGTGACGGCCCACTGATCCGCTGACAGCTGCTGCGCAGTCGCGGCGAACGCGGCTGCGGTGTGCCGGACATCGTCGAGCTGCTCGCGATGCGGTCGCGCCGCACCGGCCTCGATGTCGGCCTCGCGGGCCGCAACCGACGGATACATCGGGGTCTCGACCCCGGTCCGGGCCCAGGTGAACAGCCGGCACAGAGCTTCGGCGTTGCGAGCCACGTGGGTAACCACGTGACCTCGGGTCCAGCCGGGCAACCGGGAGGGCCCGCTGAGGTCGTCCAGCTCCATGACGGTCTGTTCAAACCGCGCCTGGCCGTCGGCGACCCAGGACAGTTCCCTATCCGGCCTGCTCACATCTAGCTACGCTACAAGATCGCGCCGGGACGGTAGCTCGCCGCATCGGGGTACCGGGCCACCACCGCCTCCACCGCAGCGACGACCGCCGCCACCTGCTCGGTGGCCGCCCCGGTAAACGACAATCGATCGGCCAGCAGCGCGTCCAGGCCGGCTCGGTCCACCGGCAACCTGGGGTCGGCGGCTAACCGATCGAGCAGGTCATTGCCGGCACCGGTTTCCCGCATCGCGACCGCGACCGCCACGGCGTGTTCCCTGATCACCTCATGCGCGCTTTCTCGTCCCATACCGGCCCGCACCGCCGCGACGAGGATCTTGGTCGTGGCCAGGAATGGCAGGTAGCGGTGCACTTCGCGGTCGATCACCGCTGGGTAGGCGCCGAACTCGGCGAGCACCGTCAAGAACGTCTCGACCAATCCGTCGAAGGCAAAAAACGAATCTGGTAACGCGACGCGGCGCACCACCGAGTCCGATACGTCGCCCTCGTTCCATTGCGCGCCGGCCAGCTCAGCCAGCATCGAGGCGTAGCCCCGCAGCACCACGGCCAGGCCATTGACCCGCTCGCAGGATCGGGTGTTCATCTTGTGCGGCATGGCGCTGGATCCGACCTGGCCGGCCTGGAATCCCTCGGTAACCAGCTCGTGGCCGGCCATCAGGCGGATGGTGGTCGCCAGCGACGACGGCCCGGCGGCCAATTGGGTCAGGCAGGTCGCCACCTCGTAGTCCAGCGACCGCGGGTAGACCTGGCCGACACTGGTGAGGACCCGATCGAAGCCCAAGTGCGTGGCCACCTGCTGCTCGAGCTTGGCCAGGGCTGCTGGATCGCTACCGAGCAGGTCCAGCATGTCCTGGGCGGTACCCATCGGGCCTTTGATGCCGCGCAGTGGGTAGCGGGCGAGCAGCTCTTCGAGCCGGGCGAAGGCCACCAGCAGCTCGTCGGCCGCGGTGGCGAACCGTTTACCCAGCGTGGTGGCCTGGGCCGCGACGTTGTGGCTGCGACCAGTGATCACCAGTCCAGCAAACTCTGCGGCGCGGGCGGCCAGGTTCGCCAGCAGAGCGACGCAGCGGTCCCGGACATGCTCCAGGGAGCAGCGAATTTGCAACTGCTCGACGTTCTCCGTGAGATCCCTGGAGGTCAGCCCCTGGTGGATCTGCTGGTGGCCGGCCAGCGCGTTGAACTCCTCGATACGGGCCTTGACGTCATGCCGGCTCACCCGTTCCCGGGCGGCGATGGACTCCAGATCCACCACCGGCACCACGCGTTGGTAGTCGTCGAGCACCTGCTGCTCGACCGGCAAGCCGAGATCGGCCTGGGCCCGCAACACCGCCAGCCACAGCTGGCGCTCCAGCACCACCTTGTGCTCCGGCGACCACAGCCGCACCAGGTCACCGGAGGCGTACCGCGCCGCCAGCACGTCGGGGATCACCACCGCAGCCTACGACCGTGTGTCGCGCCCTGGTGCCCAGTGTGTCGCGCCCCTGCCGGTTTTGTCGGGTGCGGTTGTGTATTTCATCCTCGCGAGCGGTGCTCACTTTTGTCAGTCGGAGAGCAGAGGAGTAGCACATGCGCCCAGTCGAGACGCAGACCCTGCTCGCGGTGCAGGCCGGTCGCTTGTTCGACGGGGAACGGAGTCTCGGGCCGAGCACTGTGCTGATCGCCGGTGATCGGATCATTGATGTCGACACCACCGGCGCGCTGCCTCCAGCACACGCTCAGGTGCTCGACTTGGGTCACGATGTCTGCATCGTTCCCGGGCTCATCGACGCACACGTACACCTTGCTTTCGATGCCAGCTCGGATGTTGTCTCCGCGGTCAACGCTGCCGACGATGGGCAACTGCTCGCACAAATGGCCCGATCTGCACTTCGCGCGCTGCGGGCCGGCATCACCACGGTTCGCGATCTGGGCGACCGCAGCTTCCTGGCGCTGACCTTGCGTGATCGACTCGGCCAGTGGGCGCCCGGCGGACCCGAGATCGTCGCATCCGGTCCACCGATCACCGTCCGCGGTGGTCACTGTCACTTCCTCGGCGGGGTTGCCGACGGACCGCAGGAGCTGCGTGCCGCAGTGCGGGAGCGCGCGCAACGGGGCTGCGAATTTGTCAAGGTAATGATCAGCGGTGACCACCTCACTGCTGGCAGTAGTCCCTATCACTCGCAGTACGAGCTCGCCGATCTGCGCCTGATCGTGGCCGAGGCGCACCGTCTAGGGATGCGCACAGCTGCCCATGTGCACGGCCCTCGGGCGGTCGCCGACGCGGTGAGTGTGGGGTTCGACACCCTCGAGCACGTCACATTTTTGACCGCAGACGGGGTAGCTGCTGACCCCACAACGCTGGCTGCCATCGTCGATTCAGCAGCCGTGGTAAGCGCGACGGTCGGCGACGTGCCCGGTCAGTGGGAGATGTCGCCCTCCATCGCCAGCCATCTGGAAGTCATGATCGAGAGCCTGGCTCGGTTACATGCTGCGGGGGCGCCGATTGTGCCCGGTACTGACGCCGGCGTAGCTCCGTACAAGCCACACGATGTGTTGCCATACGGGCTAGTCGCGCTGACGGGGCTAGGGATGACGCATCTCGAAGCACTGCGGGCCGCCACTTCCCTAGCTGCGGACGCTTGCGGGCTTACCGGCAGGAAGGGTCGGCTGGTCCCGGGGGCTGATGCCGACCTGCTCGCTGTCAATGGAAACCCGCTGGCTGACATCCGGGCGATTCATGACGTCGTCGCGGTCTTCCGCGCCGGTCACCGAGTGCGCTAACGGTAATCAGGCCGTACGGCGGGCTAGTGCGGCCGTCGTGATAGCGCGGTCTGGTGGCCGACGACTGTGCCCGCCGCCAAGGTCGTCGGCACACGAATGCGACATACGGGAATGAGAGCGCGACACGCCCGGCAGGAGGGCACGACACGCCCGGCGCGAGGCACGACACGCGCGGAGTTAGGGGATGACGCGCCGGATGAGGTCGAGGGTTTCGTCGGCCCAACCGAGAACGTCGAGGCTCGCGGTGACATTGGTCGGTGGGCGGGTCAGCAAGGTGTCCCGCCGGATCAGCCGGGCGAAGTCCACCCGGACTGGGCCGGTTCGCGGAGTCCGCCCGTCACGTTGATAGAAGATCACCCCGGCGCGGACCATGATGTCGATCAGTTCCTGCGCGACGATGCCATAGCCGACCGTGGTCGGGTGCGTGCCGTCCAGCGAGAACAGCCCACCGGTGCGCCGCCCGCTCGCGTCGCCGGTCAGAAAGCGGGAATCCGGCATCGGGGACAGCGCAGCCAGCTCCGGTGGCAGCGGGTAGGGCCGCCACCAGCTGGGACGCGCTTGCGGGCTTTCCAGATAGCGGCGCGACGCGAGCCGGTCGAGCACTCCAGCGATGTCGAGCAGGTACCAGTCTCGGCCCTGCCGGCGCGCATCACCGACGACCAGGGTGATGGCGTCGTTGTACTGGTCGATGGCGCTGTCGACAGCTCGGGCCTCGTCCCCGGTGATCGATGGATCGCGACCGGCCTCGAACTGGCTGTCGGAAATCCAGGGGCGGGTGTAGTAGGGGAAATATCGGGACTCCGGGGCCAGCTTGCCGTTCACCCCGCGCGCGATCGGCGCGATGGTCACGTGCGGCACTGTGCACCAGATGACGTGCCGGGCGCGGATGGCCTGCACCTTGTCCGCGACGTGCGCCAGTTCGGCGATGAAGTGGGTGGGCCGCCAGACTGTGAACGAACCGTTGCGGGACAGATCGTCGTAGCCCGGCCCGCTCCACTCCACGCGCAGCTGGCTCACCGTCCCCAGCGCGTTGTTCGCACCCAGGAAGATCACCAGCGTCTCGATGCCGTACTCGGGGTCGTCGCCGGTCTGGGCTCCCAAGGCCACTGCGGCATCGAATAGAGTGCTGCGCCGATCGGCTGCGGTGGCCCGGGGTAGCACCCGGAGTGCAGCCCGAGCACTGTGGTTTTGCACGATCTGGTCCACCAGGTCGTCGGTCGGCTGCCCGATCTCGGCCGCGCAGCGGTCCGCGGTGAGATCCAGTGCATCGCGCAGAGCCCAGCCGTAGACGGCCAGCACATGGTTGGTTGCCGACGGGGCGGGGAGTACCGAGCCGGGGCCGCGCTCCCAGTAGTCCTCTACCTGGTCGGCGAACTGCCGGGCGGCGAACAACGCCATCGGCAGTTCCCACCAGCTCAGTTCCGCACCGAAACGCTCCTCCAGCACTCGCAACAGCAGCTCGATGTTCAACGGCAGCCCGCCTGGCCCGCCGTAGGTCGGGTAACGCAGGCCGTCCCATCCCAGCTCGTAGGCGACGATCGCCGGATACGACAGGTCGGTCTGGTAGATCGCACCGCTGGCGAACCCCTGGGTGATCGAATCACCGATGGCGACCAGGCGGTTGATCGGCTTGCCTTGCCATGCGGTGGCGACCGGGATACCCAAAGTGGGGTCCCATACCGGTTCGCGGGCCTCGGCGGTGATGACCACATCGTCCGGAATGCTCATCATGACATCCGGTCAGTCGCTTTTGTCGGCGGTGTCTGCTGGCCTGGACCGCTGCGCCTGGCGCAGTGCGTCGATCACCATTTCCAGCCAGCGCAGGCTGCGGCGGTAACTCTCAGTGTCCTCAGGAGACGGCGCCGGGGGAAGGGCGCGGTCCGGCGAACCGGTGATGGTCACCCGCCCAGAGACGTCCAGCACCACGTGCAAGGTCTCCAGCATCCAGCCCCACTCGGCGGCAGACGGGTAACCGCGGCCGGGCAGCTGCACCACCCCGCCGTGGCGGGGCAACGTGCCAAGGACCCGGGTCAAGCTGTGCTCCAGGTCGTGCAGCACCCACCCTTCCCACAGCTTGCGCACCAGCCCGGTTTCCTGGGTGCCGCACCAGTAATCCACGACATAAGCCAGCCGGCCGTCAATGGTGCCAATGGGCACCGGCAATCCGGTGACCTCGGCCAGCGGATCGTCAGTGCAGCCGGCGAGTTGCCAGCGCACCAGCTCGCGCAACCACGACCATTGTTCGCGGAGGAAGCGAACACCTTCCGGCGACAACGTCAACAGCAGTTGCTCGCCTTGGCGGTCGCATATGACCATGGTGTTGCTCAGCCTCCCACCCGCAAATGATCGTCGGGAGGCTATCGCGTCAGGCACCCGCGGACGGGCCATCTGCGCGGCGCGTCGCTCTCAATCCGATGTCCCGACGGTAATGCCCGCCAGGCAGGTGAACCTGGTCGACACGCTCGTAAGCCTGCTTGCGTGCGGCCGCGAGATCGACCCCGGCGCCCAGCACGGAGAGCACCCGGCCACCAGCCGACACGACAGCTCCGTCATGCCGGCGCCGGGTGCCGGCATGCAGCACTCCAGGGTCCCCGGATCCCGTGATCACATCTCCGATCCGCGGGAGGCCCGGATACCCTTCGGCAGCCACCACGACGACCACGGCGGCCCCTGCATCCCAATCCAGCGGCGGCTGCTCGGCCAGCGTTGCGGTGGCAGTCGCCATCAGCAGCCCGGCCAGCGGTGTGCGTAGCAGGGATAGCACAACTTGCGTCTCCGGATCGCCGAAGCGGCAGTTGAATTCGATCACCTGCGGGCCTGCGGTGGTCAGCGCCAAGCCGGCATACAGCAGCCCGGAAAACGGGACACCTCGCCGGGCCAGCTCATCCACCACCGGCTGCACAATGCGCGCCACGACATCGGCGGCCAGCGACTCGGGCGCCCAGGGCAGCGGGGCGTAGGCGCCCATACCGCCGGTATTCGGGCCGACATCTCCGTCGCCGACTCGCTTGTAATCCTGGGCCGGGAGTAACGGCACCACCGTGCGGCGGGTGTCGACCAGGCAGAACAGCGAGAACTCCGGACCGTCGAGGAATGACTCCAGCAGCACTGGATGGCCACCGTCGAGCAAGGTCAGCGCATGTGCCCTGGCCACCTCCAGATCCTCGGTGACCACCACTCCCTTACCGGCGGCTAGCCGATCATCTTTGACCACCCAGGGCGACCCGAAGTGGCGCAAGGCCGCGTCCAATCGGCCTGGGTTATCCACCAATTCGCTACGCGCGGTCGGCACGCCGGCGACGGCCATCACCTCTTTGGCGAACGCCTTAGAGCCTTCGATCCGCGCCGCACCGGCGGAGGGACCGAAGCAGGCGATACCGGCTGCGCGTACCGCGTCAGCCGCCCCTGCCACCAACGGCCCTTCAGGACCTATCACGACGAGATCAGCGGCCCAGGCGGTGGCCAGTTTCGCCACGGATGCTGGATCGGCAACATCCACTCCGACCTGCTCGGCCGCAGCTGCGGTGCCGGCGTTACCCGGCGCGCAGGCCATTGCGGTGACGATCGGGTCACTGGCCAGCGCCAGCACGAGCGCATGCTCGCGGGCACCTGCACCGATGACGAGGATTCGCACGATCCGAAAGGGTACGGTGCCTTAGTGGGGGACCACTGATGACGTGGAAAAAAAGACCAACTCACCGACTGTGACAGTCGGTACACTACCGGGGGCGCTGGGTTAACCGTCTGGTTTGACGGCACCGATTGTTTTAATCACTGCGCGGGATGGGGCACCACGTGAGCGGTCCAGCTCAGCCTGTCTCGCGGGCGGAGCTGGCCCGCGCGTGGTGGCATGCGGTGAGCCCGGCCGCGGAGGGGCAGTTACCGCAGGACATGCTCGAAGAATGCCTCCGGCACAACGTCAACCGCGTCGTCGACGCCCTCCAGCAAGGGCCGTTGGATCCCGAACCGATCGCTGAGGCCGCCGGCGCACTGGTAGCACGGGGCGTAGCTGATGATCACAGCCTGGCACGCTCCATAGAACTGCTCGGCCGGGTTCTCCCGACGCTACCTGAGCTGCGCTCCGTTGAGGGGTTGACCAGCAGGATCGCGTCCGTGCTCGGCGCCGTGGTGTTGGGGTACACCACTGCGGCGCGCCGCTATCGCTTCGATGAGCGCAACGCCTGGTTCCGGGAAGTGTTCGACGCCGCTCCGGTGGGGATGGTGATCAGCCGGCTGGACGGCACCATTGCCGAGACCAACGGTGCGCTCACCGAACTTCTGTACTACCGACCTGCTGATCTTGCCGGGCGGAAGCTGGCCGAGATTTTCCATCCTGACGACGCCGCCCTGCTGCAGGTCGGATACCAGGCACTGATCGACGGCAAGCGGGGGCGTCTGCAGCGACGGGTTAAGGTGATCACCGGGCGCGGGGACACCACGTGGGTTGCGCTGACCGTGTCAGTGCTGCGCGACGGGGCAGGCAATCAGACCCATCACGTCACGATGGTCGAAGACATCGCCGAGCGCCAGCTGCTCGAGCAGCGAGTCCGCCACCAGTCGCTGCATGACCTGCTGACCGGCTTACCTAACCGGCTGCACTTCGCCATTCACCTGGAGGAGCAGCTCGAGCGTGACCGCGACGCCTCGTTCATGATCTGCAATGTCGACTTGGACTGCTTCGGCATCGTCAATGACGGGCTCGGCATCAGCATTGGTGATCTCCTACTGCGATCTGTCGCCACACGGCTAGAGTCACTGGTCGCCGGGGAGCGCGCCTTCGTCGCCCGTTTCGATGCCGACGAGTTCACCATCCTCATCGAGGAATCACCGGCCACGCCTAATGCAGCCAGCCTCGCGGCGCGGATCAATGCCGAGCTATCCGAACCGGTCTACCTCGCTGGCCGGGGGCTGGCCGTGTCAGCCTGCATCGGCATCGTGCGCCGCACAGCTGGCGAGACTGAGGCGAAAGAGCTGATCCGGGCAGCCGAGGCAACATTGCACCGGGTCAAGCGCACCGGACGAGGGCAGTGGGGACTGTACGACCCAGCGGCCGACGCCGAAGATCGAGTTCGGTACGCGCTGGCCACTGAAATGCCTGCCGCTTGGGAAAACGGGGAAATCGCCCTGTCCTACCAGCCGCTGGTGCGGCTCGATCCGGCGGCGGACGATACCGGGCAGACCGTGGCGCTGGCGGCGCTGCTGAGCTGGGACCACCCGGAACACGGCACAGTGCTTCACCACGAATGTCTGGCACTCGCCGAACAGACCGGTCTGGTCCTCACGATCGGGCCATGGGTGCTTCGGCAAGCCTGCGAGCAGCTGCGACTCTGGCGAGACGAACGCGGCGCGGGAACACCGCCGGTCCGTGTCGATCTGACCACGTACCTGACGCAAGACCCCGACCTGGTGGAGTTGGTCCGGTCGACCCTGTCGGCCACCCAACTAAAACCGGCGGATATCGAGCTCGGGATGCCTGTCGAGGTAATCGTGGCCGGCTACGGCGACGCGGTGGACAACGTGAACACGCTGGCCGACATCGGGGTGGCCACAGTGCTTACTCATTACGGTCACGCGGTCGGCAACCTCGTGCTGCTCGAATCCTTGCCAGTGGCAGGCGTAGAGCTGGCAGATCCGCTGGTGCGCATCGCTGCCGACCGCCCCGACTCAGTACTACGCCCGGCATTGGCTGGCCTGGTGCCGCTGATCCACCGTACCGGCGCCGCAGTGGTCGTGAGCGGTATCGACTCCGCAGAGCAGGCGTGCTGGTGGCGGGAAATCGGCGCCGATTCCGGGCGAGGCGCGGCCCTAGCGCGCTAGCGCCTGCACCAGCAGGTATGTCGATTCCCACCGCACTGGGCCGCCGTCGGGTGACGCCTGCTGTTCAATCGCGGCGGCCATCTCCTGGGCCCGATCCCCGGCCGCCTGCTTGGCGGCTCGGTAAGCCGCGGAATGCGCCTCGTAGAACGAGGTCATCTGCTGAGGCGAATCGAAATGCCAGGGCACTGCCAGGCGCTCGATGGTAATACCGGTGAACTCGGTGGCCAGCCGTTGCTCGAGGATTTCCGGGTCTCCCCAGCTCAGGCTGTCGGCAGCGGCCGGGTCCGGAGGCACGAACAACCTGATGAGGCGTGCCCGCTGGGCGACGTAGCCGTCGGTGGTCCACGCGGTCAGGGCGATGCGCCCGCCTGGTTTGAGCACCCGGCGCAGCTGCGCCAAGGCCACGTCCGGTCGCGGGGCGAAGATCACGCCGAAAGCGGACAGGGCGACGTCGACGGTGTTATCGGGTAGCGGGAGATCCTCGACATCGCCCTCGATCCACTCGACCGCCGGCCCCGTGCGCTCGCGTCCCAATTGCACCATCCTGGGGGCGATGTCGACCGCGGTGACTTTCACGCCACACGCCGCGGCCCGAATCGCCACGTTGCCGGTGCCGGCGGCGACATCGAGCACGTGCTCGCCGGCTCGGGGCGCGACCGCATCAACCAGCGCGTCTGCTGCCGGCTCCAGCCGCTTGGCGAGACCGGAATAGTCTGCCGATCCCCACAGCTGCGCGGCAGACTTCTTGCCGTCAGTCATGCCGCGCTGCGCAGTATCGCTACCTGGCGGGCCAAGTCCTGGCACGTCGAGTCCTGCCGAGCCGCCGCAGCTTCCTGCAACGGCGCCAGGCTGCCCCGTATTGATTTCGATCGGAGCCGCTTGCTTAAGCCAACCACCCGCGTGGCGGTCGCCAGCCCGGCGTGCAATTGACCGCACCGGAGCTGCGCCGCGGCAAGTAGGCCGAGATTGCTCACCGTGCACGACGCGGCGTGTCCCGCACCATTGATCGCGACCGACAGGGCAGCTGCGGCGCGATCGAAGCGCCGCAGCGCAAAATACGTGCAGCCTTCGACGTGCGGCAGTGCGCTTGGCCTGCCCCACAACACTGTTGCCGCATGCCGGAGCAGGTTCTCGTCACTGAGATCTTCAGTTTGCGGCTCATCTTGGACAATCGCAGCTGAATCTGGCGCATACGCCAGTCCCATCCAGCCCCGCGGCACGCCCAGCCCGTCGGCGATCCGCTCGAGCAGGACGACGGATTGCACCTGACGGCCCGAAATGATTTCGGAGACTTCCGACTGTTTCTGCCCGGTCGCGTGCGCGATGCTGGCCTGGCTGAGTCCCGCGTCGCGCAGCATGCGGTACACGGCGGCGATATCGCGTTGGGCCAGCGCCCGGCGTGATGCCGGGCCAGTCAGCAGATCGGCGAAGGCCACCAAGGCGCTCTCCCGTGCCTGTCAAGGGACAGATGCCACACCATGAGGGGTCCTGCGCAGTGTAGCTACGCAAGTACTTTCGGGTGGTCAGGCAAAGACACCGGAGGTTTACCCATGCTCGACTTCCCCACCGCCCAACCACTCGCCACGTTCTGCGGTGACTGCGGGTGCGGCTGCCCGCAATTGTTCGTCGATGAATCTGCTCCTCCCGAGAAGCGGGTCGTGCTCACCGATGACTTCGGCTCCCAGGTCCGGATGAGCGCGGCACAGTTTGGCAACCTGCTCACCCAGGCCAAGAGCGGGGCGCTGGACACCGTCATCTGATCTGCACGACCCTGACGTCGCCGAGTTCGGCCAGATGGTTGCGTCGAACTCGGCGACACCGGAGAGCACCGGCGCCTGTTCAGACCACGCGTTGGTCGACGTAACACCAGCGCCAGGTCTCACCAGGCTCAGCCGAGCGCATCACCGGGTGTTCGCAGCGCACGTAATGCTCCGTGGCGTGCCGGTGCGGGCTGGAGTCGCAGCAGCCCACATGCCCGCAGGTCAAGCACATCCGCAGATGCGCCCACACCAACTCGCCCAGCGCGGCACAGTCTTCGCAGTTCACCTGCTGCGGCGGCTGCGGAGCCGGATGGGGTAGCTGGGTCAGGTGTTCACAGCTCATCGAACGAGTCCCCGGTGCATGCTGGCCTGATGGACGGTATGCGGCTGATCCTGCTGGTGCTGGGCGCGCTGATGGTGACCGCGGTGAGTCGCCGGTTACGCATCCCCGCACCACTCACGCTAGTCGTCGCAGGATTGGCCATCTCCCAGATCCCCGGCGTGCCGGACTACCAGCTCGACCCCAACCTGGTGCTGTACGGGATCTTGCCACCGTTGCTGTACTCCGCCGCGCTGGACAGCTCAGCGATCCAGATCAAGGCGAACACCCGGCCTATTGGGCTGCTCGCCGTCGGTTTGGTGCTTTTTAGCATCGGGTGCGTCGGGCCGGTCGCCTGGTGGCTGGTGCCCGGCCTTCCCTTGTCTTCCGCCTTGGCGCTGGCTGCCGTGGTAGCGCCGCCGGATGCGGTGGCCGCGGTGGCCATCGGGCGGCGTCTGGGGCTGCCCCGTCGAGTAATGACCCTGCTCACCGGGGAAAGCCTGTTCAACGACGCCACCGCGCTGACCGCGCTGCGCGTTGCGGTAGCCGCCACCGTCGGAACTGGCTTCTCGCTACGGTCGGGATTGGCTGAGTTCGTGCTTACCGCGGTCGGCGGCGTCGTCTTGGGTGCGGTGCTCGGCCGGGTGGTGCACCAGGTACGGCTGCGACTGCGCGACCCCAGGTTGGAAAGCGCTGTGGGGCTGGTGGTGCCGTTCGCCGCCTATGCCTTGGCCGAGCAGGTGCACAGTTCGGGGGTGCTCGCAGTGGTGGTGACCGGGCTCTACCTGGGTCATCACGCCCCGCAGGCCGGCTACGGCACCCGGCTGCTGGACCAGGCGGTGTGGCAGGCCGCGGACACGGTGCTCGAGGCGTTCGTCTTCGCGCTGATCGGGCTGCAATTGCCGGCGGTAGTCCAAGGGGTGGGTGCGGTGGGTCCCCTGCTGATCGCTACGGCCGCGGTGATCGCGACGGTGGTGCTCGCCAGAGTGGTGTGGGTGTTCCCGGCGACGTACCTGCCTCGGGTGCTGTGGCCCCGGCTGCGTGCCCGGGATCCGGCACCGCCGTGGCAGGTTCCTGCGGTGATCTCCTGGGCGGGGATGCGCGGCGTGGTCACCCTCGCCGCGGCGTCTGCGATCCCGCGAATCACCAACTCCGGCGCTCCATTCCCGGGCCGATCCGAGATCATTTTCTTGGCGTTTTGCGTCACCGTCGCGACCCTGCTGCTGCACGGCCTCACGCTGCCCTGGGTCATCCGCCACCTCGGCGTCGAGGGTCGTGAGTCGCACCAGGACATGCTTGCCGAAGCGGATGCCGTCCATGCCGCGACACAAGCCGCCCTGGAACGGCTCGAGACAGCGTCAGATGGCGCTCCGGACTCGGTAACCGCCCGATTGCGCAAGCTCGCCGAGCACCGCAGCCACAGTGTCTGGGAGCGGCTCGGACGTCCCCAAACCGAACTGGGTGAGGCTCCCAGCGCCATCTACCGCCGGTTACGGCTGGAGATGCTCGCCGCCGAACGCGAAACGCTGGTCGGGCTCCGCGACGCCGGCCGCATCAACGATGAAGTCCTGTCCCGCATTCTGCATGATCTAGACCTCGAAGAAGCCATGATCAGCCGCCGCTGACTTTCGGACGAATCCGATTGGACGGTTACTAGAGGCGGTGCAGTGTGATGGTTTGGTCGCGGCCTGGGCCGACTCCGATCGCCGAGATGCGTGCTCCGCAGAGTTCCTCGACCCGCGCTATGTAGGTACGCGCGTTGGCCGGCAGTTCGTCGAGGGTGCGGCATTGAGACAGGTCCTCCCACCAGCCCGGCATCTCCTCGTACACCGGAACCGCGTGGTGGACGTCGGTCTGTGTCATCGGCATCTCATCCGTGCGCCGACCGTTGACCTCGTAAGCAACGCAGACCGGCACGGTCTCCAGGCCGGACAGCACGTCCAGTTTGGTCAGGAAGAAGTCCGTGATCCCGTTCACCCGTGCCGCATAGCGTCCGATCACCGCGTCGAACCAGCCAACGCGCCGGGCCCGCCCGGTGGTCACGCCTACTTCTCCCCCGGCTTTGCGCAACCGCTCGCCCATGGCGTCGTGCAGCTCGGTGGGGAATGGGCCGGAGCCGACCCGGGTGGTATAGGCCTTGAGGATTCCCACCACTGCGCTGATCTTCGTCGGGCCGATACCCGCACCGGCACAGGCGCCACCTGCGGTCGGGTTGGACGAGGTGACGAACGGGTAAGTGCCGTGGTCGACGTCCAGCAGGGTGCCCTGGCTACCCTCCAGCAGGATCGTCTCGCCACGCCGCAGTGCCTGGTCGAGCAGCAGCCTGCTGTCAGCGATGCGGTGCGCGAAGCGGGCGCCTTGATCCAGCACGGTGTCCAGCACCTGCTCAGCGTCGAGCGCCCGCCTGTTGTAGACCTTGACGAGAACCTGGTTTTTGAATTCGAGGGCCGCCTCGACTTTCTGCCGCAGGATCTTTTCGTCCAGCAGGTCCTGGACGCGTACCCCGACCCGGGCCACCTTGTCCTGGTAGGCCGGCCCGATGCCGCGCCCGGTCGTACCGATCTTCGATTTACCGAGGTACCGCTCGGTGACCCGGTCGATCTCCACGTGGTACGGCATGATCAGATGCGCATCGGCGGAGATCAGCAACCGCTCGGTATCGACGTTGCGCGCTTGCAGGGCGGCCAACTCGTCGAGCAGCACACCGGGGTCCACCACCACGCCGTTGCCGATGACGTTGGTGACACCCGGAGTGAGGATCCCTGACGGGATGAGGTGCAGTGCGAAGTCCTGCCCGTCGGGCAGCACCACCGTATGGCCCGCGTTGTTGCCCCCTTGGTAGCGCACCACCCATTGGACGCGCTCACCGAGCAAGTCGGTGGCCTTGCCTTTGCCCTCGTCGCCCCATTGGGCGCCGATCAACACGATCACCGGCATGTGGTACTCCACTGGGGTTGGTGATGGAGCGAGCCGAGGCGAGCGTAGACCTTCTTCCAGGAGCCGATGTGGTTGAGGCTGTGGTGCTGACCTGCGGGTCTGCTCGCTGGCCCGGGTCTGGGCCAGTCACCGCAGTGCCCGCCCGCCCTGGTCGCGAGGCCCTCGACTCAGTGCTGGCCGATCTGGATGGCCGACGTCTGGTGGTCTGCGGCACCGACGCCGATCTCGCCGCGGTGCTGCTGCGGTTGCTGCGCACGGATGCCTTACCAGCAGTACAGGTGGGTTTCGTACCGATGGACACCGCGTCGGCTGTGGCCCAGCTTTGGAAACTGCCCATCACGCCCGCGGCCGCCGCCTCCGTCGCCTGCCACGGCGAGCCCGATCATGTTCCCCTGCTACGTGACGATGCCGGTGGCGTGCTGGTCGGGCACGGCGTGGTGGCGCCGGTGGATGGGGTGGCCTACTGCGACGACGAAGTCGTGCTGCGCGGGCACGCCTCCCGGTTGGAGGTCACTCCGGATCGCGAATTCGGGCTCGTGGTGCGGGTCGTACGCCGCGGGCTGATCGGGCGCCGGGTTCGGCATGCCGCGGGGCGTGCCGTGCAGCTGGGGTGCCAGCCAACCGGAGTGTGGCGCGACGGCGTCGCCGCCCGCACCACAGACCGCTGGACGTGGTACCGCCACACTGAAGACTGGCACCTGATCCGCGGCTCCCGCTAGCCGCGCGTGTCGCCTCTTCGTGCCCGGTGTGTCGCGCCCTCATGCCCGACGTGTCGCGCCTAGCTGACCGGCCGTGAGCTGCGACTAGTCCAGGCCCAGAGCCTCGGCCGCGACAGGGTCGCATTCATCCAGAAAGTCCCGGCACCGCCGAGCCTCGGGATCCTCGCCGATCTCGGCTGCCGCGCGGGCCAACGCAGCGAGCGCCCGAAGGAAGCCTCGATTGGGACTGTGCGACCACGGCACGGGTCCGTGCCCCTTCCAACCCGTACGGCGAAGCTGGTCCAGACCGCGGTGGTAACCCGTGCGAGCGAAGGCGTAGCCGGCCACGGCGTCGCCCTCGTCGAGAGCCCGCTCCGCAAGCGCCGCCCAGGCGGCGGAGAAGTCCGGATGCGCCGCAGCCACCGTTGCCGGATCGTTCGCCGTTGCCAGAGCCGCCTCGGCCTCGGGTTGCTCAGGTAGCAACGTCGGGTTGGGTTCCAGCAGGTTGCCGTGCACGTTCATCGCTCCATCCTGCCGTCCGTGGTGTCCCGAAGACCACGTCCGTTGGCGGTCGGTGTTGGTAGCCGTTAACTGCAGCGGTGAGGCGGGTTGGTAGCTCTTGAAGAGCCCTAACCTGCCAGGGTGCGGCCGGCGGACCGAAGATCTTCACACGCCTGCACCACCCGGGCAGCCATCGATTGCTCCGCCATCTTCAGGTAAGACCGCGGATCGTAGGCCTTCTTGTTGCCGACCTCGCCATCGACTTTGAGCACCCCGTCGTAATTCTTGAACATATGCGCGGCGACCGGGCGGGTAAAGGCATACTGCGTGTCAGTATCCACATTCATCTTGATGACCCCGTACGACAGCGCCTGGTGAATCTCGGCCAGATCCGAACCGGATCCGCCATGGAACACCAGATCCAGCGGTTTGGAACCTGCCGGCAAGCCCAGTTTGCGAGCGGCCACTTCCTGGCCCATTTGCAAGATCTCCGGGCGCAGCTGCACGTTGCCCGGTTTGTAGACGCCATGCACATTGCCAAAAGTGGCAGCGAGCAGGTAGCGCCCCTGCTCCCCAGCACCCAGAACGTCAACGGTGAGCTCGAAATCTTCGGCCGTGGTGTAGAGCTTTTCGTTGATCTCGTGGGAGACCCCGTCTTCCTCACCGCCGACGACGCCGATTTCCACCTCTAAGATGATCTTCGCCTTGGCGCACACGGCCAGCAACTCGGCAGCGATGGCCAGATTGCGCTGCAGCTCGATGGCAGAGCCATCCCACATATGCGACTGGAACAGCGGGTTATCCCCCCGGGCTACCCGATCCTGCGAGATCGCGATCAACGGCCGGACGAAACTGTCCAGCTTGTTCTCCGGACAGTGGTCGGTGTGCAACACGATGTTCACCGGGTACTTGGCAGCCACTACCCGCGCGAACTCGGCCATCGCCATCGCACCGGTGACCATGTCCTTGACCTTGCTGCCGGAGGCAAACTCCGACCCGCCCGTGGACAGCTGAACGATGCCGTCGCTGGCTGCCTCGGCGAACCCACGCAGGGCAGCGTTGAGTGTCTCTGACGAGGTCACATTGATCGCTGGATAGGCGAACTCGTTGGCCTTCGCCCGATCCAGCATTTCGCTGTAGACCTCGGGCGTCGCGATGGGCATGACGATGACCTCCGGGTATGTCGGGTATATAGCGTGCGGGTCGGTGTGGCCGCACGCAGTCCGTTGGCCGGCTGAGCCGACGATCTCGAGCGCAGTATCGCGTACCGCCGCACAGACGCGATCGGATGGGCACAAGGGGCCCCCAGTACGTTTCCGGCGTGGACGGCGACGAACCACTGGAGCGCATGACTGTGCAGCACTCGGTTGAAATGACCCTCGGCCACCTGCGGGTGCTGGATGCGCCACCGGCCCCGGACCCAGGTGCCTCCCACGACAGTCCACTGACCCTGGAGGACCTCTACCGCCAGCACCGGATGCGGCTGGTGCGCCTGGCCGTGCTCCTGGTCGACGAGGCCAGCACCGCCGAAGATGTCGTACAAGAGGCCTTCACCGGGCTGCACCGGCACTGGGCAGGATTACGCGACGAGACCGCCGCGCTGGGCTACCTGCGCACCGCGGTGGTCAACGGCTCTCGTTCGGTGTTGCGCCGCCGCAAAACCGCTCGCGGTTACGTTCCTCCGCATCAGGCCAATGCGCGTTCGGCGGAGTCGCTGGCCATGCTCACCACGGAGCATCAGGCAGTGGTCACCGCGCTGGGTCAGCTGCCGCCGCGCCAGCGCGAAGTACTGGTACTGCGCTATTACGGAGGGATGAGCGAGGCAGAGATCGCCACGGCCACCGGAGTCAGCCGCGGGACCGTCAAGTCCAGCGCGAGCCGGGCGCTGGATGCTCTCCAGCGACTGCTGGAAAGCTCGTGAGTGCATAACCGTGTTACCGCACCGACTTCGACCGACCAGGTCGCTGTGACCGGCGACCCGGTCGGGCGGAAACTGTCCGCCGCATTGCGCGCCCAGGCCTCCGGACTGGGCGCAAGCCCAGTGCCGGACTCCGCGCTCGATCTACCACCCGGCGCTGCGTACACCGAGCCGAGATTTCCGGCCTGGGCAGTGCTGACGCTGGCGCTCTTGCTGGGCGCAATGGCAGGAGCACTGGCCGCCGTGATCAGCGTCTGGTGACCGGCGACCTGGCATCTGGGTGTATCGGTGCCGCGCCCGGATCGCCCGCTACCGTGACACCGTGATGCTCCGCCACATCGGCACGACGCTGGCTCTGGGTCCGTCCTGGCTCGATCCTGAGCACTTACTGCAGATGCTCGGTCCGTACGTGGTCCTGGGACTGTGTCTGATCATCTTCGCCGAGTGCGGCCTACTGATCGGATTCTTCCTGCCGGGTGACTCCCTGCTGTTCACCGCCGGTCTGTTCGTTGCCACCGGCCTCATCGGCACCCCGATCTGGCTGATCTGCCTACTGCTCACGGTATGTGCCGTGGCGGGCAACGTGGTCGGCTACTACCTGGGTTACAAAGCCGGACCGGCGCTGTTCGACCGGCCGGATTCCCGGCTGTTCAGACGCGAGCACGTGGACAAGACGCATGCGTTCTTCGAGAAATACGGTGCCCGGGCGATCTTACTTGGCCGTTTCGTGCCTATCGTGCGGACGTTCATCACAGCGATCGCCGGAGTGGGCCGCATGAACCCCCGCAAATACTTCACCTATTCGATCATTGGTGGGGTTGCCTGGGCCACCGGAGTGACGCTGCTGGGTTACTGGCTGGGCGCCATCACGTTCGTCAGGGACCACGTGGAGATGATCCTGGTCGGCATTGTCGTGCTGTCGATCATCCCGATCGTCCTGGAGGCGGTCCGCGCCCGCAAGATCAGCCGCACGGTCTCACAAGACCCCGGTGCGGGTGTCCCGCAAAACCCGGGTGCGGGTGTCCCGCAAAACCCCGGTGCGGGTGTCCCGCACGACGCCTCTCCATGAGGTGGCCGGTAAGAGGCATCGCCGCCCACCAATCATCGGATGGCCAGTATGGGCCGATCGCGGCTAGGGTGGCTACCTCGATCGAGTAGCAAGATGGACGTGATGCCGCCTCCTGAAGCCCCGGTGACCCGCGCAAACCAGCGCGCGCACCGCAGCACACGACGGCTCGCTGCCGGGGCCGTGCTGGGTGCGCTGGCAGTGCTGGTCGCGGTCGGAATTCCCACAAGCAAGGCGGCGCTGCTCGCCGTCGTCCCGGACCTGCCCGTCCCGGTTACCCCGCAGCCGCTGCGTGTTCCGGTACACACCTGCTTGACCTGGCAACGGCAGGACGCAACCGACGCTAAAGCGGTGAGCTGCACGCAGCCGCACCTGTTCGAGGTCACGGCAACACTGGATCTTCAAGACTTTGGCGCCCAGGAGCCATTCCCGGACCCGGCACGGTGGCAGCAGCTGGTGGCACAGCGCTGCACCGAGCGCACCGCCCAGGCGCTGGATGATCGTTTCGATCCCTTCGGCCGCTTCACCATCGGGGCGATTAAGCCCAGTGAGGCGGGTTGGCGCAGCGGGGATCGGACGCTGCGCTGCGGCGTCCAGTCTGCTGGCCGCACCGGCATGCTGTTCGCCACCACCGGCAACGTGCTGACGCAAGACCAGTCGGACGTGCATGCGCCGGGCACCTGCCTGGGTAACGATGGCAAGGCGGTGGGCGACCCAGTCGACTGCACGGCTCCGCACGCCATCGAGGTTTCGGGGGTCGTTGACCTTAAAGGTGCCTTCCCCAACGGGTATCCCGACGAAGCCGCGCAGGACAAGATGTTGAACACCGAATGCGGCCGGCTGACGAAGGACTACTCGGGTGGTCCGGCGGTGGCCACGAACAAGGGTCTGACGCTGTTCTGGGAAACGCTGCGCGAGCAGAGCTGGCATGCCGGCAGCACCCGGGTGGACTGCCGGCTCGGAGCGTTCCTCCCCGATCGTTCCGGTTTCGCCCCGGTGACCGGCAGCGTGAAGGGCCCGGTAAAAATCAGCAAGCAACCTGCGCCGGCAGCTCCACATGATCTCGGACCGTTCCCCCAGGCGACACCTCCAGTGGCTCAAGTCGACACCCCACCGCCACCGTCCTGATGAGCCGCTGGCTAGATGCCGAGCGGTTCGACGAATTGGTGGCCGAAGCGCTGGACCTGATCCCGCCTGAGCTCGCTGCGGCGATGGACAACGTGGTGGTGCTGGTGGAACCCCGCAATCCCGGCGACCCCGATTTACTGGGCCTCTACGAGGGAGTCGCGCTCACCATGCGGGACTCGCAATACAGTGGTTCGCTCCCGGATCGCATCACCATCTATCGTGACGCCTTACTTGATGCCTGCCGCGACGAGCAGGAGTTGGTGGAGGAAGTCGTGGTTACCGTAGTCCATGAAATCGCTCACCACTTCGGCATTCCCGAGCACCGGCTACACGAACTCGGCTGGGGCTAACGGTGGACCCAGGCCCAAACAACCCACAATTGATTGTTGGGTGGTGCAGGTGATGCTGGATGGCAAAAAACACCTGGGCATGCGCTATGGAGGCAGCTAAAGCGGAAAGCGCTGGGTCACTTCCTGCGCCGGAAGGCCTGGGGGAAGTCTGCGGCGCTGGCCACCGTGCGACGACGCGGAAATATCCGTCACCGAGCGCCACACCGAAGCGAGCGCGCAAAGTGTAGGGCTGCGTGCAGCATGGCGGTGCACGGACGCAGTGTCAGGCTCACCGACGACCATGACATGTGCGTCCTTTGCAACCTCACGGCAAGCCGCACTTGCGGATAAACAGTCCAGACAGTCCCGTAGCACCGTCGTACTACTGGGCTTGCCCGCCACGAGTGCGGCACCACGATCGGAGGCTGGATGGCGCTAGGTTGGCGCCACCTTCGGTGAGTTCCGGATGCCCTCGCGGCGAGCCGGGACCATCGCGGCCAGCCTGCCGACCCGCTGAAAATCACGACTGGCTGTAGCCGCGGTCGCAGGTATCGAGACGTGCCAGCGCCAGCCCCTCCGGCTGCGCCACCGCGGTGACGCGGCCGCCCATCACGAAACCAGCGCTTGTAGTCAAAGCCATCCAGCAACAGGTGGATCACCTAACGACGGCTAACAGCAATCACACGCCATCGGGTGGTTTGGCAGAAACTTTCTGTGAACAAGTCGGTCTCGGGTTGTGACCACTCCCGTATCTCACCTACTCTGTGCGTGGGGCTTGGCGCGGTAAATTAGGTGGTCTGCCGATCAGTCGGCGGCTACCGCTATTTGTCGCGTCGAGACGGGGTGGTAGGTGTGCAGGTCGACGGTTCCCGCGGCCGTTTTCGCACGATCAAGTTGAACTGGACGTTGGGGCGGTGACCGCCCCGGCTCCGCGCCGGGCTGATCAGTTTGTGCACCCGGCGCTGATCTACCGTGGCAGCGCGGAATACCTCGCAGGTACGGTGCCATTCATCCGCGAAGGGCTGGCCGCCGGTGAACCCGTTGGCTTAGCCGTACCCGGACCAAATTTGCGGCTCATCCTCACCGAATTGGGTAACGACGCGGAACGGGTCCGGCTGCTGGACATGACGCGTTCTGGCCGGCATCCGGGACGGATCATCCCCAACGTGCTGCGCACCTTCGTCGATACTCACCGGTCCGGGCGGGTACGCATCGTCGCTGAGCAGCTATGGGCCGGACGCGCCGTGCGAGAATACCCAGCCTGCGCGCATCAAGAGGCTTTGATCAACATTGCGCTGACCGGTCGGTCGGTGAGCATGTTGTGCGCGTACGACGCCGACGTGATCGGTTCACAAACGCTCGCCGAAGTGGAGATCAACCACCCGCAACTGATCGATGCCCGCGGCGAACGGGCGAGCACCAGTTTCGGCCAGCAACGCGTCATCACCGATGACCGACTCTGCTCTCACACCACGGGTGCCAGCTTCACTTTTGATACCAGCAGGGCGGCGTTGGCCGCACAGTTCGCCTGCGATCAAGCCACCCGGCTCGGCCACGGTGGCGATCATGCAGAGCTCAAGCTGATCATCGGTGAGTTGGTGGCGCGCAGTCTGGTCCACGGCGGAGGAACCGGCAGCTTGCGCATATGGGCCGATCGGGGCTACCTGGTGTGCGATGTCCGCCATCACGGACACATCACAGACCTACCAGCTGGTAACCCCCTGGCGGACCCCAGGAAACCAGACGCCCGTGGCCTGCTGATGGTGCACCATTTGTCCGACCTTGTGCAGCACCATTCCTGCCCGCAGGGAACCACTATCCGCGTGTATCTGAAACTTGCTCCTGCCGAGGAGTCGCCGCGAGACCCCGGCGAGCAGGCGCCAACGCCGCCCCGCATCCGGTCTGCGCCACCTGCCGGGACAACACCGTTACCGTGGCAGACCTACGAGGCACTACATGCGGCTGAGCGTTTCGGCCGGTATCTCCCGCAGGATGCGGCCATAGAGACGCAACGGCTCACCGCGGTGAACAGCGAACGGCGCCATATCGAACCGGTGCTCGAAGCTCTCACCGCTGTGGAGGCGCTTGCCCGTGTAGTTGACCGGTGGCGGACCAGGTTGGTGCGTCTAGCTCGCACGCGTGGCGCGCCCTGGACAGACATTGGCCAATCGCTGGGTGTGAGCAAACAGGCAGCTCATGAACGCTACGGGCGAGCCCGCGGCCGGCGCACTGCCGGATCTGCCCTGCCAGGTCATATAGGGCAGCTGCCCCCGGTACAGGGCACCTGAGGAGGTCACCAGACGGATCAGCCGCACCCGCCCCCCGTCAGGTGCGGAGCCGGGTGCGGCAACGCCATTCGCACGCCGGAGGGCTTAGCCGGACGTAACCTCCCGACTAGCCCACGGCCGCCACGGGGCTGTGGCTGCCTGTCTCAACTCGCGGGCAGCCGGCGCCGCTAAGTTCGGCGGCGCTTATTCCTAGGGATTGCGCATCAGATCACGGAACTTCGGGCCAAGCCACGGCTTGCGACCCCAGGCGACCAACTTTCCCGTGGCGATAGCCGGCCACTGGCGCTGCCGACCCCAGGCGATCAAAAGGAACGCCACGGGATCAGCAGAGATACGGCAGTCAACTGTCCGCGCGGAGGGATCTTCAACGCTGAGCACGCCATTGTTGAAAACGAAATAGAAACGGTCCCCTCCCCGGATCCGTAGCTCGTAGGTGGTACACAAATCCGCCTTTGCGTCCGCGACCATGGTCTGCGAGCCGAGAGCACGGATCACCGGGATGAGGAATTGCCCTACCACCATGGCGGCATGCGACGGTTCGATCCGCCAGCGGCGACCTGCGGCACGGGCGATGTCGTAACCATGGACCAAGGTCTCGTTGAGCAAGTGATAGGTCAGCATCGACTGACCGAAGGTAACGCCCTGCACCATCCACTGACGCTGCGCCTGAGGGTCCTCCCCCACGCAAGCGCTGAAGTACTCCTGCGCTCGGGTCTCAATGCGGTCGGCCAGAGCCCGCATGTCGCGCTCAGGGTCCGACTTCACCGCGAGGACCGTCGCGTCAGCCAACTCGTCAATGCTGCGCAAAGGAATGCCACCGGGGTTGGGCAGTGCGTCCTGGAACAGCGCCAGATCCTGCCTGGCTAGTGTCGGCAATCCGCTCCAGGCTTGGGAGAGATGCACAGCGACCTCGCCGAGATTCCACTGCCCCAACGCGGGAACCAGCGGATCCTCGATGGATCGCAACAGAGTCGTGACCCGGCGAACCTCCTGGCGAAGGGCATCCTGGCCACGTTGCCAGTCGGTCTGAATGGCGCTTGCGACCACATGCGGACACTAGCAACCAACGCTGACATCCACACCCGTTGAACGACTGGTTTTCACCAGCTCGGCTAGGGGTTTCGGATCAGACTTCTGAGTTGAAACCCCAGCCATGGCTTGCGACCCCAGGCCATCAGCTTGCCCTTGGCGATCGCCGACCACTGGCTCTGCCGAGCCCAGACGACGAGGAGGAAGGCGACAGGATCAGCAGATATATGGCAGTCAATCCGGCGGGGAGAGGGATCTTCAACGGTCAGCGCGCCATCGTCGAAGACGAAATGAAATGCTTCACCGCTGCGGATGCGAACGTCATAGGTAGCGCGGAGGCCGGCGGCCTTGGCCCCGTTGACAAATACGCGAGGATCGGTCGCCCGGATGACGGGGACGATGAACCGGGCAAGCACCATGGCGGCATGGGCCGGCACTATCCGCCATGGACGCCCGGCAGCGCGGGCAATGTCATATCCATGTACGACAGTCTCGTTGAGTGCGTGGTAAGTAAGGGTGGCTTGGTCGAACGTCGTGCCTTCGATGATCCACTGGCGTGGGGCATCAAAATCTTCTTGTGCTGCACATCGGCTGAGGTACTTCTCTGCCAGCTCGTCAATACGGTCAGCGAGAACGATCAGATTCCGCTCGGCATCAGACGCCAATCCGGAGCTGGTCACGTCGTTCCAGTCCCACATATCCTTGACCACCGCGCCGGCTGCGACACCGGCATCGCGGGGAATCACGGCGTGGAACGGCGACAGGTCTTGTTGTGTAAGGCAGGTCACCAATAGCCAAGCCTGAGACAGGTGGACGGCAACCTCACCAAGGCTCCATGACCCCACTGCGGGGACTGATGGGTCCTTGAGAGAGCGCAGGAGGGCTGTTACCCGCTGAACCTCTTGACGAAGGGCATCCTGGCCTTGCTGCCAGTCCGCCATCGTTAACTGTGTAACCACATCAGCCCCTCCACTGGTCGCTACCCGAGTGCGCAGCGACCGTAGCGACGAATCCGTAGCTTAGAACAGCCGCTATCCGGCGGATTCACCGCTTCGCTGCGGGTTGGGAGCTCTTGAACAGCCACCAACCGCGGTCGGGGAAGCGCAAAGAAAACTAAGCAACCTATTAGACGGTGGCCCGGTGCCGACCACCAGTGGATATCGATGCGCGGGCGCACGTGCGCAGCGCACTTGCTAGATCGTGATGAATATCGACAATCTCATTCAACACGCTGAGTTCCGGCCGGGAAAGGGCTTCGGAGCGCGGATCGATCACGACCGCGAGGTGACCGTCGATATCGTAGGAATCGAGAATATCCAGCGCAGCGTGCAGACCCGTGGAGTCGAGGAAAGCGACAGCGGACAGATCGATAATCAGATGCGGCCGGCCCTCGTGCACTGTTTCAATCAGCCTGCTGGCGAGAACCGGCGCGGTGCTCAGAGCGACGGTGCCGGTGACACGGCACAGTGCCGTATCCGGCTGCGGCCAACTGACGGTTGCAACGACCGTAGGTCCGCTCCGCGGCAATGTGGACGTGATGGTGTCAAGTGGATCGACCCCCATGGGTGCCATTGTTACTGGTGTCACTGTCGAACTCCTCCCCCGAGCCGTCACAGACGAGATTCGACCGTACACGCTGCGCAATGGACGTCAACCCACTGTCAAGCTGGCCTGACCGGGCAACCGCCTGCTTTGTCCAGAAAATGACTGGCAGCATCCTTTTGTGGGTGAGGTAGCCTGGGGCCGCCATGTCAACTTTCCGCACAGGAGCGGGCACGCTCCGTAGGCAAAGTGGGTGAAGGGGATCGATGGATTCCGCACTCGACATCGCGGTGCATCGCCACGACCAGGTGGTCGTCGTTCACCCCCGGGGTTTGCTCACCGTGCGCACCGCAGCGGAGTTGCGCGAGGTACTGGCCAAAGAGCTCACTGAACATACCCGTGTCGTAGTCGATCTCGACGGGCTGAGGGTTGGTCGAGAGTCCTGCGTAGCAGTGTTTCCGGCGGTATTGACCCAATGCGGCGGCTGGCCGACGGCAAAGCTTGCGCTGTGCAGGCCTGACCCGGCGATGGTCCAGGCATTGACCACCCGGCGGGTATCGGCCCTGGTTCCGGTCTATCACCTGCGGCTGGAGGCGGAAGCTGCGATCGACTCACGTCCATCGTTGGTGCGAGTCCGCGTCCAGCTGCCCTGTGACATCGGAGCCGCCGCGTCAGCCCGCCGGCTGGTCCGCAAAATGTGCCCGAAGTGGCAGGTCGATGATGGTGTCAAGGACACGGCGGAGTTCGTGGTCGGTGAATTGGTGTCCAATGCGGTAGAACACGCCTGCACCGATGTGTGGCTCACGCTGGAGCGAGGTTCACGTGGGTTGCGGGTTTCCGTGCGGGATGGTTCTCCGGTCGGCTTTCCTGGGCCTGTTCAGCGCTGCACCGATCCGCTCGGGCAAGTACGTGGCCGGGGTCTGGAACTGGTGGAAAGTCTCACCACCGCCTGGGGAATCGACGCCCAGCCTGACGGGAATACGGTGTGGGCGGAGATCGGCAGGTAGCTGCGGTTGCGGTAGGCCTCAAGTAGCCGCGATGGGTTCCCGTGGCTAACCTAGCCGCCGTCCGTGGCCCGCCGACATACCGGAGATCATGACCGCCCCGCAGTCATCCCGCAGCCGAGACACTCCCACCGGCACCTCCGACCTCAAACTGAGCCGCATTGCCGCCACCGCTCTCGCTGCGGTGACCACTGCCCTGGTCGGCGCCAAGCTCGGCGCTGAAGGGACCCTCATCGGAGCCGCCGCAGCCAGCATGATCACCACGATAGCCACCTCCATATATCAGACTTCGTTGGAACGCAGCCGAGAACGAGTCCGCTCCCTCACTCATCGCGGCCGGTCGACACATTCCACGGCGGTGAATACCCTGCCGGGCAGCAACGAGTTCGGCGTCGGATTCCGTGATGACGCTGAGCAACCGCCGGGCCACTACCGGCGGTCAGCCAAGTGGCGCTGGGGTGGCCTGATTTTGGGAGCCTTTGGCGGCTTCGCCCTAGCCATGATGGTGATCACTGGATTCGAATGGGCTAGCGGCCAGACTGTCGGCGGTAACGGTAAGGGCACCACCATCGGGCAAGTAGTCCGCGATCAGTCGGGCCCGCAGCGACCGACCGGCCCGCCGGCAGGACCGGCATCGCAAACACCGACCGAGACGCCGACCGAAACGTCTGAGCCGTCTCCCACTCCGACCACGACCCCGACCGACGGGGCCAGCGTCGAACCGAGTCCTACCCGGACCTCCGACAGGCCGACACCTAGCCCGACGCCGCCACCACCCCTGATACCGCTTCCAGGAATCGGCGGCTGAGTTCACGGGGCTGTCGACAATGCGACGTTACATAACTTGCAATATCGCATGAGATCGCTTACCAGCAGTATCGGAGCACTCACTATTCGACGCCGAGCACGGAAGGCAACGAGTTTTCCACAGGCGAACTGAAGCCCATATGCGCAAGCCTTTTCACGCAGCCGTGAGCTATGCTCAGGCCCGTGTCGACGGCAGGCGAGCCGGGAAACACGTTGACCGGGGCGGAAGACCGTTTGCGTCGGATTGAGTCTGTGACCGATGCTGCACTCGCTCATGTCGATGTCGAGGCTCTGTTGACAGAACTCCTCGACCCGCTAAGGGAACTTCTCGGAGTCGATACCGCCAGCGTGTTGCTACTCGACGCGTCCTCCCAAGATCTCGTCGCCACGGTGGCTTTGGGCATGGAAGCGACAGTGCGTCAAGGCCTCCGTATCCCGATGGGGAAGGGTTTCGCCGGCCGGGTCGCGGCGGAGAAGCAGCCGATGATCATCGAGCGAGTCGACGAGACAAACGTGCTGTACGCGGTCCTTGCCGAGCATGGCATCTGCTCGCTGCTCGGCGTGCCATTGCTGAGCAACGGGACGGTCATCGGTGTCCTCCACGTCGGCACCCACTTTCCCCACCGGTTCAGCGACGACGACGTGAAACTGCTCCAACTCGCAGCCGAACGGATCGTTGTCGCCACCCAATCACGGCGCACCGAAGTCGAGCGGGCTGCTGCCCTAGTGTTCCAGCGCAGCCTGCTACCCGCCCGCTTGCCGGTGGTGCCGGGACTGGAACTGGCTGCCCACTACGTTCCGGCCAGCCGAGGCGGGGTCGGCGGCGATTGGTATGACGTTTTCACGCTTCCCTCCGGTTGGTTATGCGTGGTAATTGGCGATGTGGTAGGCCGTGGTCTGGTTGCCGCCGACATCATGGGCCGGCTGCGAAACGCGTTGCGCGCCTACGCGTTACTTGGCGGTGACCCCGCTGAGGTGCTCGGGAGACTCGACCAGCAGGTTTTGCATTTCGAACCGGATACGATGGCTACAGTATTGTTAGCGATGTTCGAGCCATCGTTTGGACGGTTACATTTGTCCGCTGCGGGCCATCCGCCACCATTACTGGCTCTGCCTGGTCAAACTGCAATTTTTCTTGACGTGCCACGCGATCACCCTGTCGGTGTGCCTGGGGGGCTGCGACGTCGGGCGACGACGATCACGCTGCCGCCCGGAGGACTCGTCTGTTTCTACACTGACGGACTGGTGGAAAGGCGCGACACCCCACTCGACGGCGGGCTGGAGCAACTGTCCAGATCAGTGGCAGCGGGCCCAGTGGATGCCTTGTGCAGAAAGCTGATAGCCCAATTCGTGGGCGCGGAAGTACCCGACGACGATGTCGCGGTACTCGCTGTACGCCGGCAGGACAGCGGCGAGGTCGGGCCGTTGGATCTCGTCCTACCGGCGCTGCCGTGGTCTCTGAGGGATATTCGGCTTGCCGTACGCCGATGGCTGTCGGCGGTGGGCGCCAGCCCGCGCGCGATTGCTGACCTGCTCGTCGCGATCGGAGAGGCCTGCTCCAATGCCGTTGAGCACGCTTACGGACCTGGCAGCGGCAACGTGATGGTGCATCTAGAGCTCCAATTGCCTGACGTACTTGCCACGATTCGCGACACTGGACACTGGCGACCGCCCCGCCAGGAAGATGGAGGACGAGGAACACTGTTCATGCGCGACTGTAGTGATGATCTCCGTATAGATCATGGTCCGATGGGAACCAACGTGGTCATCCGTCACCGACTCTTCCCGGCGGCGGTCAGATGACCGCGGCAAGAGTCGACAGCAGCGCTGATGGCGGATCGACGCACATCTGGGTCAGCGGCGAGATCGATCTGGCGAATGCCCCGGCCGTCGAGGAGCAGATTCGCGCAGCAATTTCTTCTCATCCGACTTCGGTGTCGGTTGACCTCACCGAACTCACTTACATGGATAGTGCCGGCATGAGAATTCTGTACAGATTAGCATCCCGGCTGCACGCTCTGCGGATTGTGCTGGAACTGATAGTGCCGCTCGAGTCGCCCACTCGCCGACTGATCGAACTATCGGGTTTCGAATCGATCGCAGCGCTGCGGCCCATACGCTCCTGATCCCTCATGTAATCGAAGCGGCCCGCCAAATTGCCGCCGAACAGTACAACCAAGGCAGTCTGCCGCCGCTCACACAATATTCTTGATCATCAGGTTTAACATCGCCAACGCGCGGATACCCTCTCACCAAGCGCTCACCACGCCGAGGTGGGCGCCGGACGTGGATGCCAAACAAGGAGGCATAATGGGTATCTTTGATAAGGCGATCGACAAGATCGAAGAGTCCGTCGGCAAAGCCAGAGAAAAGACCGGCTTGGAGCCAGATGACCAATCTCAAACCATGAACAACACAGATTCAGGCAAGGTCAACATCCCGCCGACCGATGATACGGTCAAGGACACCTGAGTAGGCCGCCCAACGGCGCTGGCCAGGGGGAAACGACCTTGGGCCAGCGCCGTTCATATTGTTCAATATCCATCGAGCACAAACCTGTGTCCGTCTCGTCAAATAGCGCTCGCCGCCGTTATGCCGAAAAGGTGCGCCCGGGAGTTTTTACCTGCAGTAGCGCGCGCATTACGGGGAGTTTGACTCCGCATGGTGACGTTAACAAGAGATGCCCGAAGATGAAACGACGCGCGGAGGAACCGTTAATAACGGTGACCTGGATAACAGCTGCGTTGTCATGGCCGATTCGGTTATCACCAAGGTCGTTCTGGCGGGATCCGCCTGGAGCTGAGGGATGCACGTTGAATCTTGTCTGAGCGTGCCTCTCGGACACCGAATCCATTGTCACGGTTCGACTCCAGTTTTTGCATCCTCTTGAGCCCGGCTCCCGTCGGACGTCAGTAAATAGCTTAGCTTAATCAGAGGAGTGGACGTGCCCTCATCGCGGCGCCATGTCAATACTGTTGTCACTGCCACCGCGATTGCAGTCGGTGTGGCACTAGCTGGCTGCAGTTCTGCCGCCAGCACTGCAAAGACCGCCGCGCCCCATGGGCAGGGTGCTAATCCTGTGGCCTGGGTGGGTGAATACTGCTCAGGTCTTGCCGAGGTGGTCACTGCCCAAGTTCAAGCTGCCAAGATGCCAGCGACACCGCAGGGTCACAAAGATGGGCTGATCATGGTCGCTGATACTGCTCAGCAGGCATTCACTAACGTTGCCCATCATTTGACGCAACTGGGTCCCCCCGCGATCACCGACGGCACACGAGTCCAGGACACAATGGTCGGCTTTTTCACCACCGCGGCCGCAACGGTCGGCGACCGGCGCGCAAGGCTGACCGCATTAGACGCCAACGATCCCAACTTTGCCCAAAAAGCCGACCAGCAACTCTCCGGTCCACATCTCAGCGCGGCTACCACCCAGATGCAAGGGTTGAGCAATAACCATGACCTGGCCTCGGCATTTAATACAGCACCACAGTGCCAGCACCTGCGCGATACCGCAACGCACGAATAGAAACCACGTTTGTGACGCGGCAACGGAACGGCTACATTGCTCCTCAGGGCCGCTTCGCGACATACCGCCGCCCCGCACCAAGAAATCCAGCATGTGGCCAAGGGACGCCACATCCAATAACCACAATGCGGCCACCGCCGCAATACCATCCGCCACCCGTAGCAATCAAGGCTCCCCGCGGCCGCGCCTGCCAACCGCCTGGATTAACGCCAGGGAGGTTCACACGAGCGGCGCTTAGAGCATCTCGAGCAGCCTCCCAAGCAGCAGCACAGCACGGTGCCGGCACTGCGCTACTGTCGATCTCCGCAGATACGAACTATACTGTCTTTTTGCTCCGCAGTTGATGAACAATGCCGAGGTCGGGGCTGAGGAATTGCGTGCAGGCCGGCGGAGTGTGACGGTATATCGGCCATGGGAAGAGGGCGCAAGGCAGGGGTTATGCGCGCCACGTTTCACGCCAAGCTCGATGGGTTGATCAGTGACCTGGCCCGGATGGTCTGGGTCGCCGCTGAGCTGATGACTGAGGCGTCCAGCGCACTACACCACGGCGATCTGGAGCTTGCCGAGAGGGTTGCCGGCAGCAAAGGCCAGATGACCGCAACACTTAGGCAGATCCAGCAGCGCTGCCTTGTCCTGCTCGGGTCGCAGGAGCCCGCCGCCACCGACCTGCGGGCACTGATTACGGCCTTACGCGCGGTAGATGAGCTGGAGCGAATGTGTGCACTCGCCCGGCACGTTGCGAAGATTGTTCAGCTTAAGCACCCCAGGGTGCCGATACCCCATGGCCTTGCACCACTGTCGGCACGGATGAGCGTGCTGGCTGCTCGGCTGGCGCGCGATGCTGCATCCACGATCGAAGCCCGGGATCCTCTCTCAGTAGGTCGGCTGGCGCAGGCCGATGATGAGATGGATGCGCTACGCGACCACCTGCTCGGTGCTGTGTTGGCACCCGACTGGCCCCATGGTGTGGAACCAGCTGTCGACGCCGCCTTGATAAGCCGCTATTACGAGCGTTTCGCTGACCACGCGGTGGCCCTAGCACGCCAAGTCTGTTACCTAGTCACCGGCGAATTACCCCACGTCAGCGCGAGAACGGCCCCATTCTGCCCCAACCGACCGGTAACGACACTTAGCCGCTCGATCCTGCCAGAATCCCCGACGAAGACCAGCGAGCATCTCATCGAGGCCGACGGTGTGATGCTCGACCTGGCGCGGCGGCGGGCCCACGTTGACGGCTACGTCGTTCATCTTCCCGCCCGCGAGATCGCGGTGCTCAGCGTGCTGATGTCCCGCGCTGGGCAGGTCGTCTATCGAGCCGCACTGGCGGATGCCGCCGGAACGACCGGCCAGGCACATCACCGAACCCTGGACCGGATGGTGCGCCGGTTACGCCGTCGCCTCCAGCCCAGCCCCCTGTCCCCGGCTCGGCTGCACCGCGTTGGCGACGCCGGTTACCTGTTTGGATCCGGGCAGAACCATCCCGACAGATGATCGACCGGCTCCTCCGAGCCGATGCCACCGTTCTATGCGACCCGAAGCTTGCGGGAGTCGCTGTTTCTTGCCGCGCTCATGCGCGCAGCGCTATTCGGAAGGCTGGAACGCAGGTTCCCCCGGCACTGATGTTGATCAGTTCGGTCGGAGATAAGCGACAAATGAAGCCATGAGCAGTGGAGGAAAACAGAAATGGGTCGGTACCTTCATGGTAGTCTTCGAAGATCAGACCATCTTCTCGCCACGTGGGGTAGCGAGCCTCCGGCATGACGACACGTTCTTGGATCACATAGGAATTATTTACGGCCCGCGCCAATTCCTTTTGCCAGTCATCATGGGCGACCTGCCAGCCGCACACGATACCGTGGCCGCCATAGTCATCGTTGGGCTTTAACACCAGGTTCTCGCGGTGAGCACAAGCGAAAGGCAGCAAGTCGATGTCTTCCCCGTGGTAGGTCGTACGGCTAGGGCGCAGCAACCGGGTCCATGGCAGATGCTCTTCAGCGGCGGCCGCTTCCTGCGGAGAGAGCGCCTCGCTAGTACGGGGATCAGTCAGCAAGGCCAAGGCAGATTTCTTGTTTGACAGGTGCGCACTGAAAGAATTGACCATGACGCAAACCCCGCTAGACCACGCACGCGTCAAGGGATGATCGATGAGGGCTTGATCGTAACGGGAAAACAAATCATTGAGTACGGCGCGCCGGTAGACAATGGTAATCGGATGTCGACGCCCCTCGGCATCGAGGACATACAGATCACCGCGTCCGTATCCGAAATGTAAGTCATCGACGGAACAGATGACCGCCGGCAGTCCATGGCGGCGCAGCTCAGCTTGTAGCATGTCGAATTCCCAACTGAACTGCGACTCCCCGCACTCGACGATGGCCACCCGCGGTTCATCACCAGGCATCCCACCCGTCGTCCAAGCGTTAACGAGGCAGTCGACCATTTGTTGGCGGGCCGGGCTAGCTTGCACACAATAGTCGTCAGTGAAAGCCTGCATGGCGGGCGTGCCCAGGAAGATCTCAGCCAACGCTTCTTGGGTGAGTGGACCCACCGGGGAATGCGCATTATACTCCACAAATGCCAACCGGTCGGTGGTGAAAAATCCGTCGAGCCTAGAATGTAGGCTCCCTTCGTCTACTGGCGGCGACATATCCGTCAGGGCCAATTCCAACGGGTTCAACGCCAAAATGTGGCGTACCTGATCGCCGAGGTCACCGTCACTCAATGCATACTTAGCCAACCGCTGCAATGCCCCAGCCAACAACGAAGCAACAGAACACACCTGGTCATGATCATACCCACTGACCAGCCTGGGACGGAGGACCTCTGTCAGGGGCCGGCCCTCCACCTGCAAGCCGACCGCACACTGCTGCCGCATCAGCCACCGCCGTGTGGCTTGTGCAACATCCTGTTCCACCAAAATCTGGTGGAAACGGTCAATCGCTGCCTCTGCCGTATCAGACTGCGCCGGAGTTCCCATGGCCCACCATCGTCGCTTGCTCCGCTGTCACCAGGAAAGACCACACTCGCCTCGTGCTTCAGTACTGAAGTTAGGCACAAGGCAGGCCTGCCGATCACAGAGCACATATTGTTGAGATCGCTTAGCGGCCAACCTAACAAGCACGCTCCGCACCCGCACGGTGGCGACGCGACTGACACCCGCGAAGCGGTACCGAAGTCCGTCCCCTCGTGTAGGTCGATAATAACGGACGGTAGCCGTGAATCTTGGGATCAGTGCGATCACTACTTTGGGAATATCACCGCGGCGCTGGTGCTCGGCAGGACCGGTGATGCAAGGAAGGGCATCCGACGGTCAGTGCGGTCGACGGTTCAGTCAGGTACCGAACGACCCGGTTGTGTCGTTGCCGTATCCCTGCCATTCGGCCCAGCTGCGGAAGGTCTCCTCCCAGGCGAACCAGTGCCACGAATCTGAGGTCGGAGTAGCCAGCCCGACGACTAGTTCGCCTCCAAGGGCGCGGGCGCGTCGTTTCATACCAGCAGCGTCGGAACGGTCCCAGCCTCCAACCGCGCCACCGCCGGTTGCATCATCCCGACATCCCTGGCAAAGCCAGCTCTGTGACAGCCGTGATCTTGATGGAGCTCGCGCGCCTGGCGACTCAAGCCTGATAGCAACCTTCGCTGTACCGTGGGCATCTACCAAAGACAGACCATGACGCAGCAAACACGGGGACCGGTTGGCCCCACCCGGAATCCCGGTGGCTGGAAAGCGCGCTTTGCGACATCAGAAGCCGCCGAAGGTTGGGAAGAAACTCGTGCGGCGCCGGGAAAATCCGCTGGCTCCGCGGACAACTGGGAAGCGGATAAATACGTGCTTGAACAGTGGCAATACGAAGTTACTTCCGAAGGTCCGATCTGGTATTGCCCCGATCCAGACAAACGAATCACTTGAGTCGACGCCGCCAGTACCACGCCCCGAATTGCCGAATTGACCAGACCAGCCGCTCAGACTCACGTTGCTCAAATCTGCAAATAAACTGACATGTCAGCCGTCGCCAAACTCGACGCCCGCACCCACCGGGCAAGAAACACCAGTTCCACCTAGGCCGCAATAGCCATTGGGGTTTTTCGCGTCGCTTAAATACTGTTGGTGGTAGCACTGTCGCTCGCGCAATAAGATCGACGGTCATGCCCGGGTGACCCCGCTGCTCGTCGTGTCCCCCGGCGACCGGGGGCCTTCGGCGCACTCCGGACACAGCGCCAGACTCAGCGTCATCACGGACGCCATGGCGAAGTTGCGGGGCATCCTGAAAAAGTTCAGAATGGCGGTGTGGCTGTCGAGGTGCAATGGAGTGAGCTTCAGCGTGACCCCAAGGGCGTGGCCGCCCTTGCCGACGAGGGTGACGTCCGCGTGCGCCGACGTGACGGTGCCGCGCTGCTGCTCACCCGGGAAGATCGAGCCAGCTCAACAGCAGAGGGTGCCGTGACTGCGGCCCGCGCGTTGCGGAACCTGCTCCTGCACATCGGTCCCGACGCGGCAGCAGCAGCTCTGATCGACGAATTTCCTTGGGCACAGATCATGCCCAAGGACGAGCAAGCTTTGTTCGTGGCGGATTTCGTACGAGCTTTCCAGGCATCAGCGGAGATCGGACAGTGGTCACTGCTTGCCCAGACGGTCAGAGAGTGGAGGGCGACCGCCGCAATCTACGCGGATCCCGGTTTGACCGAGCAGCTCACCGGTCCGCTGGCTGACGATTTCGGCGCGGTTCCCGACCCAACCGAAGACTGATTATGGTTCCTAGACGCGGCGATCGGTTGGCCCCACCCGGACGCCCCGGCGGTTGGGAAGCGCGCTTTGCGACATCAGAAGCCGCCAAAGGTTGGGAAGAACTCTGCCGAGCCGCCCGATCAAATACATGGGAAGCATGGGTGGTCCTCACCGAGCGCCCGACCACCCCGGAGAACCCATCCCGCCAGCACCGGCTCCGCGGACAACTGGGCAGCAGGGAAATATCAGGTAAACTGCTTGAACAGTGGCAATATGAAGTTACTTCCGCCGGTCGGATCTGGTATTGCCCTGATCCAGACAAACGAATCACCTGGGTTGTCGTAGCCAGTATCGCCCATCCGAAATTTACCGAATAGGACCAGTCCCGCCCCCAGATTAGCGTTTCTTCGGCGCCCTGAAAATTAGAAGTGACCACGTCAGCTGTCGCCAAACTCGACGCCTGCGCCCACTGGGCAAGAAACACCGGTTCCGCCTAAACCGCAATAGCCATTGGGGTTTTTCGCGTCGCTTAAATACTGCTGGTGGTAG